>Ga0116144_10003659_pt1 | contig 15132 bp, 10 predicted proteins | sample AD_UKC035_MetaG_FD_89746 | JGI IMG/M metagenome (GOLD analysis project Ga0116144, IMG submission 89746) | Active sludge microbial communities of municipal wastewater-treating anaerobic digesters from USA - AD_UKC035_MetaG | ecosystem: Engineered > Bioreactor > Anaerobic > Digestate | place: USA... | reverse complement strand
CGATAACTGCCAGCGAGTAGGAGTCGTTACACTGACCGGCGTCAAGAACTCTTGGAATACCACCAATATCACCAAGGGGAAGCTTGTTGTAACGATATTTGGCACATCCTGCGGTGAGGATAACGGTATCCTTGGGAAGTTTCTGGGCAAACTCGGTATAGTACTCACGGCTCTTCATGCGGCCATCGCATCCGGCCATCACCACAAACTTACGAATGGCACCCGACTTCACGGCCTCAACAACCTTATCGGCCAAGGCGAAAACTTGTGAATGGGCAAATCCGCCAACTATCTCGCCCTTTTCAATTTCAACAGGGGGTTTGCAGGTTTTTGCCATTTCGATTATCTCCGAGAAATCCTTCTGCTTCCCGGGTTCACGGTCGGGAATATGCTTATTTCCGGGATACCCCGAGGCTCCGGTTGTAAATATCCTGTGCTTGTAGGTAGCCTTATCCAGTGGGGGAACAATGCAGTTGGTGGTGAAAAGGATGGGCCCGTTAAAGGTTTCAAAATCCTCGCGCTGATGCCACCAGCTGCTGCCATAGTTGCCCACAAAGTGCTTGTACTTTTTAAAGGCAGGGTAGTAGTTGGCCGGAAGCATCTCGCTGTGGGTGTAAACGTCCACGCCGGTTCCCTCGGTTTGTTGGAGTAGTTCCTCCATATCTTTCAGGTCGTGACCGCTAATCAGGATGCCGGGGTTATTCCGCACGCCAATGTTAACCTTTGTAATCTCGGGATTACCGTAGCTGCCGGTGTTGGCCTTGTCCAGAAGAGCCATTACATCAACGCCGTATTTACCTGTTTCCAAAGTAAGTGTCACCAGCTCATCCACATTGCGATTATGGGTAATGGTAGCTAAGGCACGCTGCATGAATGCATAAATCTCAACATCTTCATGTCCAAGGTTGTATGCGTGCTCGGCGTAAGCTGCCATCCCTTTCAGCCCGATGGTGATAAGCTGCTGCAGCGAACGGACATCCTCATTGGGCTCGGTGAGTATCCCAACGGCAATGGCTTTTGCCTCGTACTCCTCGGGCTTGCCTTCCCATGTACAGCCTTCAAACGATTCATCAACCTTTACTCCCTGCTTTTTGGCCTCCTCGCGCAGCTTGTTGCGCAGCTGAGGACCGTGGGTAATTCGGTTTATCATCACCTGTTTGTCAAAGTTGGCATTGGTGATGGTGCTGAACAATCCGTCGAAAACGAACTTGTTCACAATGGGATTTTCATACTTTTTCTGCTCACGTAGGGCCGTGCTATATACACAAACTCCCTTCATGACAAAAATTAAAAGGTCCATGGTGTTGGCCAAATCGTCGCTTTTGCCACATACACCTTTAATGGTACAACCCGTACCCTTGGCTGCCTCCTGGCATTGAAAACAGAACATGCTCATAGTTAATAATTTATAAATGTTGATAGTTGTATTTATTTTGATTGCAAAATAGTGATTATTATGTTACAAACGTTTATGCATAACGTGATTTATATCAAGGTTTATACCCATGCCGATTCCAATACTTCGCCCTGAATGCTCACGGTAGTTACCTTGACGGGTACCTTGCGTTTTGCATTGTCCATGGCAAGTTTTACCAATTGTAGCAGTCCGCCGCAACAGGGTACTTCCATTTTCAGAACGGTAATGGTATCAACCTGCGCCTCGTTAATCAATGCGGTGATTTTTTCAACATACGCCTCCTTGTTGGAGTCGAGTTTGGGACAGGCAATGGCCAATGTTTTACCCTTAAGGTAATCGCTATGAAAATTACCCATGGAGAATGCTACGCAATCGGCTGCCAGCAACAGGTTTGACCCCTTAAAATGCCCCGAACCCGGGTTGATTAGATGAAGTTGCACAGGCCAGTGCGTTAGCTCTGATTTTCCCGAAATCATGCCGGTTGCTGCCGGCGTGGTCGCCATCGTATGGCCATTGCTGCCAAAGCTTCGTGCGGCGGTGCCGGGGCATCCGCCCTCCTGATGGTGTGCATAGCTGTGCGAATGTTGTTTCCCTTGCTCATCGCCACAGCCGCATGCATCGGCCTTCTGATGGAAATGCACTTCCTGAAGCACATCTTCAACCCTAAAGGGGAGTTTATCCTTGTTGGCCAATAACCACTCCACACCCTGACGAAGATACTCCGTCTCGTTGTAATCTTTCATATGCTTGAGGTGTGCGATAACTGAGTTTTTCCCATTTTCAACCATCTTACTGATGGTAATAATCTCGTTGTAGGGTTCAGCCTCACGATGTTCAATGGATATGGCACCCTCGGGGCAGTCGCCTATGCAGGCACCCAGTCCATCGCACATTATCTCGCTCACCAGTACGGCTTTGCCGTCAATCAGCTGAAGGGCACCCTCGTGGCAGCCGGTAATGCACAATCCGCAACCGTTGCACTTGTCGCGATCTATGGTAATAATATCCCTGGTCCTTTTCATATTATAATCTTAACGTTTTACTACTGCAATTCCTTTATCCCTTTACAAAAGTATTTATTTTCTTCCCTATGGAATGTAACATATGTTACAAACAGGAACTTTAATAAAAGTTCATAGTTCAACTCATGGGTTTATATGAGTATAATGTTTATTATTTTACCTTTGAACTCATATTTTTAATCCTGAACCTTAACCCAAAAATGATATCCCTATGGTACTAAAAACCCTTGACTGGATTGTTGTGGCGGCTTTCTTTGTGGTTTTGCTCACCATCAGCTTTCTTTCATCGAGACAGGCCGGTAAAAGCGCAACAAACTTCTTTCTCTCCGGGCGCAACATGCCCTGGTGGCTTTTGGGTGTCTCCATGGTGGCAACCACTTTCTCGGCCGACACCCCAAATCTGGTTACCGATATGGTGCGAACGGGAGGGGTGGCCAGCAACTGGCTTTGGTGGGCTTTCCTGCTCACGGGTATGCTTACGGTTTTTGTATATGCCAAACTTTGGAACAGGTCGCAAGTTATGACCGACCTGGAGTTTTACGAGTTGCGCTATAGCGGAAAAATGGCCGCCTTTCTCAGGGGATTCAGGGCTATTTATCTGGGATTCTTTTTCAATGTTATGGTTATTGCCAGCGTTTCGCTGGCATTCATTAAGATTGCCGGGGTTATGCTGGGGTTGCAACCGGCCCCTGCATTGATTATTGCTGCAGTTATCGTTGTGTTCTACAGTGGATTGGGAGGGCTTAAGTCCATCCTGTGGACCGATCTTTTTCAGTTCAGCTTTGCCATGTTCGGAGCTGTCATTGCTGCCGTGCTGGTAGCCAAATCACCTCAAATTGGCGGACTGTCGGCATTGCTCTCGCATCCCAACGTTTCGGATAAGCTGAGTTTGGTTCCTAGTATTTCCCAACCCGAGCTGTTCCTGAGTATTTTCATCATTCCCATAGCCATTCAGTGGTGGGCTGCATGGTATCCCGGTGCCGAACCCGGAGGCGGTGGATACGTTGTGCAGCGCATGCTCTCGGCCAAAAACGAGGATCATGCCGTAGGGGCAACCCTCCTTTTCAATTTCTTCCACTACGCCCTTCGCCCTTGGCCGTGGATAATTGTTGGCTTGGGTTCCCTGATTATTTTCCCCGATATCCAATCCATGATTGACAGATTCCCTGATGTATCGGTACAGTACATAAAGAATGATTTTGCCTATCCGGCTATGCTGAGGGAGTTCCTGCCTGTGGGATTGCTCGGACTTGTGGTTACATCGCTGATTGCTGCGTTCATGTCAACGGTTGCCTCGCAGCTTAACTGGGGTTCGTCATATCTTGTAAATGACTTTTATGTAAGGTTTTACAATAAGAACGCCACCGAAAAGCAAAAGGTGGCCTTTGGAAGGTTAAGCACCGTTATCCTCATGGTTTTTGGTGTGCTGCTGGCACTCGTCCTTCAAAATGCCCTGCAGGCATTTCAATACCTGCTGATGATTGGTGCCGGAACCGGATTGCTGTACATCCTCCGTTGGTTCTGGTGGCGTATCAATGCTTACTCTGAGATTTCGGCAATGGTGGCTGCAGCAGCATTTTCCATGGTATTCATCCTTATCGAGAATTTTGGCCTCACCCATTTGGATAACAATATGATTGAGGTTATGGGTATTACCATGTTGGCTACATACTGGAATATCATTAAGTTTACGGGTGTTGTGCTGCTCACCTCCATCAGCTGGATAGCTGTAACCTATCTGACCAAGCCAGTAAACGATGAAACTCTCCGTAGCTTTTATAAAAAGATTCGACCCGGAGGGCCGGGATGGAAGTTGGTGGTGAACAAGGCCAAAGACGAAAACATTGTGCTGGAGAAAGAGGAGAACCTGAAGTGGGACGTGCCCACAGGTATAGTGTGCATGATTCTTGGGTGTATTGCCATTTACAGCATCCTTTTTGGAATAGGGAGCATCATTTATGGTAATACGATTCAATCAATTATGTTTGTGGGGTTAACCCTGATCTCGTCGCTACTCCTTATTCGTTTTTGGAGAAAGTTGAAATCCATGTAATCATTTCATAACCAATCTAAAATGTTTGATGAGGTAGTACATGCTTACTTTCCCAATTCCGCCAAGTACGGCATAGAACCTCTTGGTAACGGGCACATTAACGAGACTTATAAGTTAACCCTGATTGGAAACCCGTTGCCCTTTGTTTTACAAAAAATCAACGCAAACGTTTTTCGCAATCCGCAAACACTTGTAAATACTCACCTGAAGTTGCAGAATGCTTTGTCGGGCAAGAAAGGTGATTTTGAGATCCCCCGTATTATCCCAAATCAACACGGAGAGTACCTTACCGCAGATAAAATGGGCAACCCCTGGCGACTGACCAATTTCATTTTCAATTCCTATACCCTTGAGGTAGTAGAACATCCGTGGCAGGCAAGGCAGGCCGGCATGGCCTACGGTTGGTTTGTCGGCTCATTCAGTGGGCTTGAGGCGGCAGATTTTGAGGAGCCCATCAAAGATTTTCACAGCTTGCCATTTCGGGTTAATCAGCTGCACGACGCCATTGAAAAATGCAAAACCGACAGGTTGAAAACGGCAAAGGCGCTTATTGCATTTTATGGGACGAGAGGAAAGGAGTTGGGCGAAATTGGACATTTAGTTGTATCGGGTAGAATACCCACAAGAGTGGTGCACAACGATACCAAGATAAACAACGTGCTGTTCCGCGGTGAAAGGGCAGTTTCGGTGATTGACCTGGATACGGTGGGGCCCGGCAGCCTGCTCTACGATTTTGGCGATGCCATTCGAACACTGGGCTGCGAAGCTCCCGAGGATGAAAGGGATATAGATAAAGTGAGGTTGAATATCAATTGGTTCCTTGAGTTTACACGGGGATACATGAGTAGGATGAGCAAATTTGTGTCCCGCTCCGAAATGGAGAACCTCCATTTGGCTCCCATGCTCATGACATATATCATGGGTATTCGATTCCTAACTGATTACCTTGCAGGCGACAAGTATTACAGGATTGCCTACCCCGAGCACAATTTTGTTCGAAGCAGTGTGCAAATGGCTTTAATTAAATCCATGGAGAAGAATAGGGGCAGGATGAAGACTATAATTGAAGAATCACTACATTAGCAACTACGTAAATCAAACATTCACCATAAGAATAACCCATAAGATGAAAAAAGTTTTCAGACTAACAATGATAGCGTTGCCGGTGATGATGCTGTGCATATTGTCATCGTGCGGAGATTCGTTGCAGAACAATGGTAATACCCGCTTTGAGGCCAAGGAGGTTTATCGAACACCCAAGCGGCCTTCCGGTCAGGATAACGTGCTGGAATTGAGAACGGAGCCTTTAGATACGGTCCGTATTGCCGTTATCGGGCTGGGAATGCGTGGGCAGGAGGCGGTTAGGCGCTTAAGCTATATTAGCCATACCAAGATTGTTGCATTGGCCGATGTGGTGATAGCAAACGTGGAAAGGGCACAAAAAACCTTGGTGGAGATGGGGCGCCCTGAGGCCGGGAAATATTACGAAGCCGATAGCTGGAAACAGATATGCGAGCGGGAGGATGTCAATCTGGTTTACGTGTGCGCCCATTGGGATCTCCACGCTCCCATAGCCCTGTATGCCATGGAGCATGGCAAGCATGTGGCCACCGAGATTCCTGCAGCCCTCACCATTGACGAGTGCTGGCAGCTGGTAAATATGGCCGAGAAAACCCGTCGGCACATGATTATGCTTGAGAATTGCATATACGATTTCTTTGAAATGGCTACCCTTAACATGGCTCAGCAGGGTGTTTTCGGAGAGCTGGTACATGCCGAGGGAGCTTACATTCACGACCTTCGGGCCTACCTGTTTGCCGAGAAGGGCGAGCCCCTTCACTATTGGGACATGTGGCGCTTGAAGCACAACGAAAAGAAGAGCGGAGCGCTCTACCCCATGCACGGCTTGGGGCCTGTGGCACACGCATTGAATATCCATCGTGGCGACCGCATGGATTACCTTGTATCGGTTTCGAGCAACCAGTTTGGCCTAACCGAGTATGCCAGGGAGAAATTTGGCGAGGATTCTGATTATGCTAAGAGGGATTACAAAAGGGGCGACATGAACACAACCATTATCAAAACGGCCAAGGGAAAAACTATTAAGATTCAGCACGATGTAACCAGTCCGCGACCCTATAGCCGTATTCATATGCTGAGTGGCACCAAGGGGTTTGCACAGAAATGGCCCCGTATGGGCATTGCATTGGAACCTAATGCCCACTACTATCTGACCAATACACAGTTAGATTCCATGCTGAAACTTTACGAACACCCCATTGTAACCGAGGTGGGCGAAAAGGCTAAGGAGGTGGGCGGTCACGGTGGCATGGATTTTATTATGGATTACCGGTTGGTTTACTGCCTGCGGCATGGCCTTCCGCTGGATATGGATGTTTACGATGCGGCCGAGTGGTCGTCTGTCATCGAATTGTCGCAAATATCCGTAGCCAATCAGGGAATGCCCGTGAAAATTCCCGACTTCACCCGTGGTGATTGGGAGAAACTAAAAATAACTAAATACCACACGTTGCAGTAAGGGATAGACGGTTTTTTCATTATGGAGCAACATTGGCATTTTTTTTATACTTTTGCAATGGCTGGGGCTGTTAGCTCAGTTGGTTTAGAGCATCGCCTTGACAGGGCGGGGGTCACTGGTTCGAATCCGGTACAGCCCACATCGGATACTTTTACATAGACAATGGGATGGATTGCTGCCATTGAGGATTACGAGCGTTTCTTAAGGCTCGAGAAGTCATTATCCGTAAATTCGGTGGCGGCATACCGACGCGATGTTCAACTCCTAAGGGAATTTGCCGATGAAAAATTGGGCAAAGAACCCGAATCGCTTACCTCTGACGACCTCTTACTTTTCCTTGAACATATCCGAGAGCTGGGATTAAACCATCGTTCCCGTGCACGTATCCTGTCGGGGGTGAAAGGTTTTTTTAAATACCTGATGCTTGAGGAGGCTATAGATGTTGACCCGTCGCAGCAGGTAGAGGGACCCAAGATGAGCCGTAAACTACCCGAAGTGCTTAGCGTTGAGGAGATTGACCTGATGGAGGCTTCCTTCGACCTGAGCAAGCCCGAGGGGCAAAGGAACAAGGCCATTATCGAAACGCTGTACAGCTGCGGACTACGGGTGTCGGAATTGATAAACCTTAGGATAACCGATTTAAACTTTGAGCAGGGTTTCATTCGCGTGGTGGGCAAAGGCGATAAAGAGCGATTGATACCCATTGGGAAAAAGGCAATAAAAGAGATTAACCTATACATGCCCGACAGGAACAGCTTGCCAAGAATTGAAAAAACATCGGAGAACATTCTATTCCTAAACCGCCGGGGGAAAGGACTTACCCGTGTGATGGTATTTACCATTGTAAAGAATGCGGCCAGGGATGCCGGAGTGAAAAAAGAAATCAGTCCGCATACATTGAGGCACTCGTTTGCAACCCACCTTGTTGAAGGAGGGGCTGACATACGCATTGTTCAGGAGATGCTGGGGCACGAATCCATACTCACCACCGAAATATACACCCACCTCGATAGGCAGTACCTAAGGGATACCATAATGAAATTCCATCCACGCAGGTCAAAATAATCCTCTTTTAAATGGCTGTTTCCTACTTTTAAGACAAAATGGCAGTATTAAGTCGTTTTATTAGGTCATATTGGCAAAAAAATGCTTTGGCATTTCTCTTGATAATTCATTGGCGACGGTGAATCTCAACAAAACCGTGTAAAGAAAAAAATATAGTTAAATTAAAATAAGGAGGATTGAGCCATGATACCAATGTTAAGAACGAGAACCAGCAGCATCCCAAGTTTTGTGGATGCCTTCTTCGGAAACGATTTTCTGTCGACTATTTTCGACGCACCCAGCATGGGCACTATGCCTGCTGTGAATATCCTAGAAACGGGCGACGACTATGTAATAGAGTTGGCAGCACCCGGTATGGATAAGAAAGATTTTAAAGTTGACGTTCACAACAACCTGCTCACCATTTCCAGTGAGGTGGAAATGAAGAATGAGGTTGAGGACGAGAAGGTTATGCGCAGGGAGTTCAGCTACTCCACTTTCAAAAGGAATTTCACCCTGCCCGAGAGCATCGAAAGTGACAAGATCAAAGCTTCGTACAAAGAAGGGATTCTTAGGGTTAACGTACCCAAGCGTGAAGAGGCTAAGGAAAAGCCTGCAAGGCAAATTGCGATTGCCTAATCAGAGGTTAGGAATATTTAAGGCGGGTTAATCCCGCCTTTTTTGTTTTTAACTGTCACTTATTGAGTGGGTTTCTGAGATGGAAACTATGCTTTTTTCCTGCTTTTCATTACCGTATGGTAATCGAGGTAGTAGAGAATTTTAAAGGATATGCTGTTGACTGCATCCGATTCCAGGATATTTTTCCAGTTATCGTGGAAATTGGAGCGAACATTGGTATTAAAGGCTTCTATGGCGTTTTTCCATACAATGGATAGCATGCTGTTGGGAGCAAAATTCCATTGGTATGTCAGGTCAATGTTAAAAAGATTGTAATTGATATCCCTGGAGTTTGTGTAGTTTGTAAGGGGTGCCGATAGTGTGCCATCATCGTTCAGCTGATGATAGCTGTTGTAGTCAACCCATCGCCAGTAGTGCCTACCACTCAAATTGATAAAAGATTTTTCGTTGAATGAGTACAGCAGACTCAGGGTGTTGGTTAGGGTAGAAACATCGCGCATGCCCATGTAAACGGTTAAATTATCCGTTGAATGGCTAACATAGCCTATATCGTTGTGGATTGCCTCTTTCGCTAACAGGTAAACCAGAAACATATTGTTGCTAACCCTCACCCTTGGCGAAAAGTTAATCTGAATGCCGGAGTAGCCCATTTTTTCGCCTTTAGTGTATCCAATGCCCGTATCGAAAGCCAACGTACGCCTGTAATCGGTAGAAGAGACTAAATTTCCTGAAAATTTCCGTGGCCGTATCACCATTCTGCCGTCAACCCGTGGCTCATCGTAATCGTGCGTTTCGGCGGGATCCACCATCAAATCCATCAGTACGAAATGAAAGCGTTTGGCAAATGTGGTCATTAGGTTGAAATGCAGCGATGATGATGTGTAAACACGGGGATCGTGCAGGGTATTGTACGACAGGCCAAGCCATGTGTTAAGATTTAGCAAACGCCAGAAAGGCTTGTAAACCCTGTAACCAATGCCACACTCATTGTTGACAACGTTATGTTTTTGCAGGTACCCCATGTCGTTGGGATTGTAATTTTTGCTTTCGGTATTGCTACTCACGCTGTAGAGCAGGTTGCCTGATACTTTTGCAAAGGACAGGAAGTGCTTGTATCCATACCGCCCCGTGTTGTTATCAATTTGGCTGACAGCGCCATTCCCATATAGCGCATGGCTGTTCGATTTGTTGTTGAGAACAAACTCGGTGGCCGTGACGTTGGCCATATACTGCTGATTGGGAGTAATCAAGTTGGTATTAACCAGGCTGACGAAAGAATTATTCCGCAACGTTTGGTCGAAAACAATCACGTTGTAGTTGGTAAATGCCTGAGTGAGGTACTGCCTTTCGCTATTGCTAATCGTATCCCGAATGGTGGCATGGGTATTGCTCGTCATGGCATTGAACAGGCCGATGCCCAACCCTTTGCCTGTCCTGCCGGATATCTTGGTGGCATTTATCATTTTAGTTTCCAGTGGATTCTCAGTTACTATCTCGTTTTCGTTGAGTTCGTCCGATGGAATCATGTACCCTTTGGGTAGAGAGCCCACCCGTCGCGAGTAAAAAATCCCCCCTTTCATGAAGAGGTCCATGCCCTCGGTGAAGAATGGACGCTGCTCCTCGTACTGCACTTCATAGGGGGAGATGTTAAGAATTTTCTCATCGGATTTCACCTGCCCAAAATCAGGGATAAGCGTTACGTCCAGCGTGAAGCTCTCGGAGATACCGTACTTTAAATCCAACCCGCCGTTGATTTGGGGGCTAAACGATTTTGAATCGGGAAACTTATTGAGGTAAGTGGCTATGTACGGACTGAATGAAAGCCTGACGGGGGGAACAATATCCCGAATACCCGCCAGCTCACCCGATTGGTTGACAATTCCCAGAATCGAGTTATCCATGGGATTCCACGAACTCCACTCATTGTAACGTTTAATGAGCCTTCGGAAATTTATTCCCCAGTTTTCGGCTGTTCGTTTGGAAAAGCGCAATGCCGAAAAGGGAATTTTCATCTCAACCACCCAGCCAAAGTCGGTTATCAGTACCTTGCTGTACCATGCTTCGTTCCAGCTAATATCGGTAGTTTCGCCTGTATAACGTTTATCGGTTTGGACACCCGATGCCGAAACCGCAAACTCAAAGTAGTTTATTCCGTCGTTGTAGGGGCTTATCAGAACAGCGAATATATCTGTCTTCAGCATATCCGTATTATCCCTATACCCCAGCTCTCGAAATATTTTGGAGGGGTCATCGTCATAAAGTGTTGCTCCAATATAAATTGCATTGTCGTCGAAGAGAATCCGCACCCCGGTATCCAATGAGGGAGATGCGCCGTTAAAAGGCTCAAACTGGGTAAAACCCTCTGCAACCTTGGCGTTATTCCATGCTCCCTCGTCCTGTACCCCATCGATTGTGATGTGTGCGTCTGTCCTTTGGGCTTCAATCACGCGCTTGCCACCGGGAGAACGAGCGTTATCATTGGAAAGCAATAGATTATGAGAAATTAGGAAGAGAAGGAGAAGCGAAAAATATCTTGGCATAAAACTAATTGTGTCTTATTGAAATTTGAATCACTACTTCGATTGCCAATAGGGCACGACGGTTTAAAATGTAAAAAATTGTTTGCAATTCTGCAATTGAACGCAAAGGTAATGCTTTTACCGATATGACATTAGGATGAATGATATGGGATAAGAAGGATTAGGAATTTATGGCTTTATACAGATTGTTTGTTGCATGTATCTAGCAAACAGCGAATTGCGAGGAATGTTTGATTGCTCATGGGGGCATTGGAGGTTAGTAGTTCGGCTAACAAATTCGTGCCTTTGGCACTAAAAATTGTTGTCAAGATGGGATTCCAAAAGTTCACGAAGCTGTAGGGTTGTTACCTTTTCATGCACCTGCCCTCTCTCGGCAAAAGAGGTTGCACCTGTTTCCTCCGAAACGATAACCACGATGGCATCGGTATTCTCGGTAATGCCAATGGCCGCTCGATGGCGCAGTCCATAGTAGGAGGGGAGATTGGTTTTTTCGGTTACCGGCAGGATACAACGTGCGGCGTGAATAAGATTATTTTTGATAATCACTGCACCATCGTGGAGAGGGCTGTTTTTGAAGAAGATGTTTTCAATCAGTCGGCTTGAAGTCTCGGCATTGAGAATATCGCCTGTTTCGGCATAAAGGGTTAAATCCGATGTGCGAGTAATAACTATTAGCGCACCCACCTTCTTCTCAGCCATATTCCTGGCAGCCTTCACAATGGCTTCGATATTGACGGGGTTTTCCATTTGCTTTCCCTTGAGGAACAGAAAATTTTCCAATGAAAAGCGATTCCTTGCAAAGTAACGGGTACCGATAAGCAACAGGAATCGCCTTATTTCCTGCTGAAAGACAATGATGAGGGCTATAACACCCACTCCGATTATCTCCCCCAAAATACTGCTCAGCAAATCCATGTTGAGGGCTTTGACTACCAGCCAAAGGAGGTAAACAATGAAAATGCCCATGAATATGTTGATGGCTACAGTTCCTCTTATCAGCATGTATATCTGGTAAAACAGCAGGGCAACCAGTAAAATATCAATAATGTCAAGTATGCGTATGCTGATAAAGAGTGAGATAATCTGTGGAACCATAAGGAATATGTTATTCAGTTATTACTTGATTCTGTGCCATACCAACCAATTTAATGGTTTCAACGGCCTCCTTCACATCATGTACCCTCAGTATTTTTGAGCCCTTGAGGAGGGCTATGGTATTTAAAACGGTGGTGCCGTTCAGCGCGTCCTTGGGTTGTTTGTCCAATGGTTTATAAATGAAAGACTTCCTTGATAAACCAACCACAATGGGCACCTGTAACAATCTGAAAGCGTCCAGATTGCTGAGGATGCGGTAGTTGTGTTCAATGGTTTTTCCGAAACCAAATCCGGGGTCAATGAGAATATCGTTGATACCCATAAGGTTCAACTCGTTAATCCGGTTTGCAAAGAACGAGAACAGCTCTTTAATCACATCGTCGTACCAGGGGTTGTCCTGCATATTTTGGGGAGTGCCCTTCATATGCATTGCAATGTATGGAACATTCAGCTTGGCTATGGTATTGTGCATTTGGTTATCCATATTCCCTGCCGAGATATCGTTGATTATATCCACTTTAAAATCTTCAACCACGGCTTTGGCTATACCCGACCGGTAGGTATCAACCGATACAATGGCATCGGGAAAATGCTTGCGCACAATGGCTAAGGCTTTGGCCAGTTGTTTCATCTCTTCTGCTTCAGAAACCGGACAGGAGCCGGGGCGGGTAGAGCAAGCACCAATATCGATAATACTGCCACCTTGGTTCAAAATCTCCTTAGCCCGCCTGTAGATACGATGTTTTCCCCTAAATTGGCTTCCGCTGTAAAACGAATTGCGCGTTACGTTGATAATACCCATAACCTTTGGTGTTGAAAGATCTAACAGCGCCCCTTTGCACGAGAGGGTATGGGTTGAGGTAAAAAACGATTTTACTTTTTCCATGCCATGCATTTGCGTTTGATTCCGTAGCTAAATTACGAAACATTTGAATAACATCTAATTTAATAGGCAACCCGTTTTTTGAATGTTTAACTGAAAAACATTGGTTAAAATCAGCGGGTTAAAACAAATTCAACAGAAAACAAGTTGTCATTAACTTTTTTTTAAAGAAAAACTTTCGGGTTTAAAGTGTATTTTTGTAGCGCAAGATTTTTTTATACCTATGAGTTTTATTGTTATCGAGGGGCTCGATGGTGCCGGTAAGTCAACCCAGCTGAAGCTGCTTGGCGAGTATTTTTTGCATCAGGGGAAACCCCATGAATCGCTACATTTTCCCAGAACCGAGTCTCCCTTCTTTGGCGAGTTGATCTCCCGCTTTCTTAGGGGCGAATTGGGTAAGTTGGAAGAGGTTGACCCCTACGTCGTAGCACTGCTCTTTGCCGGCGATAGAAAGGATGCCGCAGGCATTATCCATGGTTGGATTCAGGAAGGTAAAACCGTTTTACTCGACAGGTATGTGTATTCGAACATCGCCTTTCAGTGCGCCAAGTTGGCAAACCATGCAGATCAAAAAAGGCTCCGCGACTGGATTTACCAACTCGAATTTGTTCATTTCGGCATACCCAAGCCCGATTTGAATATCTTCCTCGATGTGCCATTCGAGTTCACTAAATCGAAGCTGACCCAAGGCCGCGATGGACAGGATAGAAACTATTTGCAGGGGAGCAACGATATTCACGAGGAAAATTTGAGCTTTCAGGAAAGGGTACGTAATGTTTACCTCGATCAGGTGAATTATGATTCCAGCTATTTGATAATTAGTTGTACCGATAAGTATGGTGGAATGGAGGATCAGCATGTAATTTTTAACAAAATTGTACAATCCATCGCAAAGTATTTAGCCGTTTAATTTTTATAGCAATGATTATTAGAGTTTTAGTTTGGATTGCAAGATATCTTTTGGCGCTCACTTTTATTTTTTCCGGCTTTGTTAAGGGCGTTGACCCATTGGGTTCGGCCTATAAATTTTCTGATTATTTTGCCGCTTTCAACCTTGGATTTTTAGAACCTTTGGCTTTGGTTTTTGCGTTTTTGCTTTGCGCTGCTGAACTTTACATTGGTTTGCTTTTGCTGTTCAGAGTAAAGGATTTGATAGCCATATGGGGTGCTTTCCTGTTTATGGCTGTTTTCACTCCATTAACCCTGGTTCTCGCTTTATATAATCCTGTCAGCGATTGCGGTTGCTTTGGCGATGCCATTGTGCTTACCAATTGGGAGACTTTTTTCAAAAATATTCCCCTTTTGTTGGCTACAATTCTGCTATTACTTTACAGAAAGAAGTTCAACCCCGTTTACGGACTTCGTTTGAATAACTTTTTGGCAGTGTTTCTCTTTGCCATCTCGTTCCTGCCATCCATTCATGGGTATCGCAATCTGCCGCTATTCGATTTTCGTCCCTTTAGCGTAGGGACGAATATCCCCGAGGCCATGTTTATTCCTCCCGATGCTCCGGTTGATGAGTACAAGACCATACTGCTTTACGAGAAGAATGGCAGGGTAGAGGAGTTCAACGAGGAGAATATGCCGTGGCAGGATTCCACATGGAAATTTGTGGATAGCAGGTCAGAGCTGGTTACAAGGGGTTATATCTCAAAAATTGACGACTTTGTCATCACCGATATGGATGAGAGGGATGTAACCGAAAGCATTTTGCGTCATTCCGGATACTACCTGTTAGCCGTATCCTACCGCCTCGACCCTGCCCACAAAACATCATTCGACAAGCTGAACGAACTATACTACAAGGCCATGGAACAGGGGATGGGCTTTGCCTGCGTAACATCCTCGTCGCCAAGCGAGATTGACCGTTTTGTAGGCCAAACCGGAGTGGCTTTCCCTT
>Ga0116144_10003658_pt1 | contig 15133 bp, 20 predicted proteins | sample AD_UKC035_MetaG_FD_89746 | JGI IMG/M metagenome (GOLD analysis project Ga0116144, IMG submission 89746) | Active sludge microbial communities of municipal wastewater-treating anaerobic digesters from USA - AD_UKC035_MetaG | ecosystem: Engineered > Bioreactor > Anaerobic > Digestate | place: USA... | reverse complement strand
GGACACCGCCAAGATCGGGCGACCCAAGCTGGCGACGGCTGCTACCCTGGCCGACCTACTGGACGAGTATCTCGCCTCCCTTCCCGACGAATGGGAAGTAATTACGATGCTTGTGGCGGCCAAAGCCCAGCCAGCCGTCGCAGCGGCATTGGCTGAGCAGGCAGAGTTGCCGGCACACAAGCCAGCGACCCTCACCGTTGCCCTTGCGACCGTTCTGGATCGGCGCAGCTTCGCCGTCTATCTGCCGCGCCAGGCGGCCCTGAGGCTTGTTCTTTTGTTATCAGCATCTGATGACGACGAACCTGATAGCCTGCAAAGCCTTATCAAGCCACAATTGAATATGGGTTAAATGTATAACAATGATCTTTTGCAGTTGACTGGCATCGGTATTTTTTTTGTGGCTGGGACTGTCGCTATCATTTTTTTTGTACTGGATAGATGGCGGTCTCGATCTAGCCAGGTGCGCTATCTACTCTGGATCGGGCTGGCTGTGAGCAGCCTGTTGTCAATGGTTGGCGTAGCGACATACGTCTACGCTTTTTCTCGCTTTGGTGTGTCTTTGCCGATATTCAATAGGATAGATCGCAGCGCCATCCTAAGGACATGGTCGCTATGATTATCAGGCAGCCGTCAATGCGTGTCCTTTGCCAAAGGCGACGGTGGCTAGCGTAATCGCGCTCAATACAAAGCCGGTGACCGACTGGCGCAGCGTATGGCAGGGGCTTGGGCAGTCTGGGCTGGAGCGCTATTACACGCCTGGCACACCCGCCATCAAATTACGGATTGTCTAGCAGAAAGGCGCGTACATAAGTTGTACGCGCCTTTTCTAGCCAAGCAAATGGGCACTGGATGACTCATGAAAAACAAGCAGCGCACTCGCCATGATGCACAGTTTATGCTCCGTATCGAGACCCATGTTTGCATTGAGAAAATACGCGATGGCACTGGCTACACGATAAGCCAACTTATCGTGATTGCCGTAGAGATGTACGGTATAGGGGAAATCGCACCGCGTGCCCGCAAAAAAAAGGCGGAGCGGGTCGCCGCACGGATCGTGTTGCCGGTGCGTACCGACCGGCTACTGAGACAGTTGCAGGCATGTTACGCCAGGGAAGGCGTGAGCGCCAGTCGACAGGATATCCTAGACGATGCGATCTTCTACTATAGTCAAAAATATTCGTGAATTCTGGAGGATGGCCAATGATTTGCAAGTTCTGTAACGCTGCCTCTTTCGTGCGGGAAAAACCGCGGGAGGGGAACGATGGGTACTAACGCGATTATCGCCCTGACACGTAACGGTCGCACCGTTGTCAAGATCGTGGCTGGATGCGACGGAAAGGCTGCCTGGGCCGTCGCCCGTGCTATCGTAGCAGCGAAAAGCGTGCAGGTTGCCGATCTCTACCAGCTTGCCAGGCAGAATGGACTAGGGTGTCCCGATTGCCTGATCGTGATGGATGGGGATGAGGTGCGGCCAGCGAGGCTTGATCCACTGATCGCAGCAATCTATCGGCAGCACTTTCCCAATCCTGTTGCCAATCCACGCACAAACGGGGGCGAGGTCTACCACTATGTCCAGATCGACGTGGAGCAGTGGCGGATCCTATCCACGAAAAACGCGTGACCACTCCCCATGTCTAAAGCCAGGGGTCTTATGGTCGGAAAACATATTTGTGCTGTTGTGTTACCTATGTTACAATGGGCATTGTATTACGAGTGTAACAATTGCATGGTTAATTTTTAGAAAGAGGGTACTTGTGTTTGAGCCTTATCAATTGATTTATGTAGACCCGCCCTGGCAGTACCGCGACCAGTGTCACGCAGGGCAGCGCGGGGCAGGGTACAAGTACGATCTGATGAGCTTAGCAGCGCTGAAAGCGCTGGACGTGGGCAAGCTTGCCGATCCAAGCGGGTGCCTTTTGGCGCTCTGGTGGGTTCCGCCGATGCCACAGGAAGCACTAGATCTTGTGAAAGCGTGGGGGTTCACACTCAAGACAATGCAGGGGTTTACCTGGCACAAGACGACGAAGTATGGGAAAGATCATTTCGGCATGGGCAACTATACGCGCAGCAATGCGGAGTGCTGCCTATTTGCCACTGTAGGCAAACCCAAGCGACTCAGCGCTGGCGTTAGGTCGCTCGTTGTCGCACAGGTCGGAGCGCACTCTGCCAAGCCACCCGAAGTGCGAGAGCGGCTGGTGGCTCTACTGGGCAACGTGCGACGCATTGAGATATTTGCGAGGGAAATCTCGCCAGGATGGGATGCCGTTGGATCGGGTGTCAACGGACTCGACATTACAGTCGAGTTGGAGAGGATAATAAGATGCGACTCTGGCACGAAAAATTGATACAGTATTTACCGAGTATGCAGTTGCGCGGTCAGCACCGCGAGTGTTGCGCCCTACGCGGGAAAGGATGGGGAACAACGCAAAGCACAGTGGCTTACATAGCGCGCTATCCCTATGCAAAACTATTCCGCTTTCACAAGATTGTAATGACCGAGATCGAAAAGCGCGGTGGCGTAAAGATTGACCCGGTCTGGCACAATCCGCAGTGGCGCGGTAAGCAGATAACAATTGACGAGACCGAGTTTACCGCTTGCGGCGAATCCGCATACGGTGAATTCGTATACGGCTATCCAGAACACGACATTCAGTATTACAACGAATGCTTGTGTAATTTAATGGGTAAGGGTAAGGTGATTGAGATCAACGGCAAGCGTTACTTTGCAGAGCCAGTGGCCGTCGATGGCAAACTGGTCAAACTGCGATGTGCCGAGTATGGGTTATGCACCCTCTTTCGATGGTATAGAAAGGATTAATCATATGTTAAGACGCTTAGACTTGCATCCTGTGCGTCTCGGCGTGTTCCGTTGTCCAACATGCGGAACATATTATGATCCTACCAATGGATCATGTCCCGGCTGCGCTCAAAAACATATAAAGCTATACACGATCTATGTTGCCATATTGGTGCTAATGGGCATGTTGTTTTGGTTGCCTATGGAGGTACAGGTAAGCGCACAGGTTGCCAATTGCAGAGCAAGCGCTGTCCCGTGTGACTTCACGCCGTTTGTCCCGACCGACACGCCGGTGCCAACGACGGTGCCAACGGCCACTCCTACCGACATCGTATTGCAGCCGATACCCCGATGCGCTCCGATCAGAAATGAGAAGTGTGTTTTTCTTGCGTTTATTGCTGTACGGTGAATCTGTGTGGGGTAAAGATCGAAATCTTTGCCCCACACATTCTAGGATAACTGGAGGCTAGTGCAACAATGGGCCAATGGTGGGAAAGAGAAGAGGTGGAGCGGACAATCGGATCTACGGTTTCAGTTCGGAAATGGAAGCAAGCGAGAACAGCAAAAGAGAGTGCTCTATACGTTGTACGCTCTAAAAAGTGGCTGGAAGCCGCAGGCATTAAATTCGTAGATCAGCCATCACCTGGCACGTTCGTGGGGTGAGACAGGGGGTAACCACTATGAACATAGTCGCATGGGAGGCAAAATCTAATCTAGCGCAGGCGCGCTTGCAATTCCTGCGTGGGCAGATAACCCAGGATCAACTGAGATGCTGCGCACAGGCGTATGTGGACGCCATTATAGCGTTTAAGAAGAGTAACCCACGCGCAAAAAAACTGCGCGTGCCTACAGTCACTCAACTATTGCGCTAGCCGTGGTTGGAGCCTACGCTGATGGACGTACGCTAGATATGCACCGCGGATCTCAGCGGTCGGTCGCTTGTCGGTCGGGGAGACGGTCGTCAGGTAGACATCTTCGCGTAACTGCAAAAATCCCCGGTCGGCTAGACACTTGCGCACAGACGCTCCCTTATCGTAAAGATTGAGGATATGCAGTTCCAGCAGGATCTTGTCGATTCTGGCCCAAGCAGCGTCGCTTAGTCCATGGATCAGAGCTTGTTCGGCCCCTTCTACATCGAGAGCGAGCGCGTTGATCTCGCTCTCGATGATAATCCGGTCGATGTTATCGCACGGCACCGGCATCATTTGTACCATCTCCTGCTGCTTGACGCCGGGGATGGCGGCGATGCGCGCTTGCTGCCAGTCTGCCATGCTCGACATGGCTAAGGTCGTGAACCCGTCCCGATCTGCCAGCGCCGCGGCGCGCACCTCGAACTGTCCCCCCTCGACCGTTACCCCGGCGCACATGATCTCCGCCAGCAGCGGGTTGGCTTCGTAGACCAGGGTATAGGTCGCAATCGCCCCGATACGCGCGGCGATGTAGCCCAAGCCACCCCCGCCCACCAGCACCCGATCCCCTTCCTCTAGTAGATGATAGGCCATTTCCACTATCGGCTGCTTGGCCCCCGGCCCGACCGCTACGACGCGCCCGTCCTGACAGGCCATCGCTATACCGTGGTATGACAGATTACGATTGATCATGCGCTTCCCTCTCTCTCTTGCTCGCCTTAATAGCCCACGCGGCTTCCCAGTTGTTGCGCGCGATACCGAACCATTCGGTGACCGGCGATTGCCATAGATAGCGCAGGTTGCCGGTCGTAAACTGCGACTCCCCCCAGATCCAGGGAGGGTTGACGTAGGATTCCTCGATCCCATTATGGTACATAGCCACCCAGCGCCGGAAGCAGGCCATACAGCAGCCACACCCCAATCCACCCGGCGTTGGCCGGTAGCAGGATCGCGTTTGGCGAAGAATGGGAATCAGGTGTTCGTGGTCAACCAGGAAACGGCGCACTAGCTGCGTTTTGGTCAGGTGGCGAAAGGGGGCGACCAGGCGCACCGGACGATTTTCGGTATAACTAAGCAGCGCGCTGGTATTAGTAAGAAATTTCCCTGATTTATCGCGGGACGTTTCGCCGGCGAGTGCGCCCAGGTAGATGGTCGTCGGCTCCAGGGCGGCGGCGACGGTCGTGGCAAAGAGCAGGTTGCGATAGGGGATATGCCCGTCTGCCTCCTCGTACATGCCGACCGCGGGGCCGTGGATGCGGAACACGTTTAGATCGCGGTCGAGTTGCTCCAGCCGGTCGATGGCGGCCAGTTCCGCCAGTTCGTAGGGTGCTTCGATCATCACGTAGGCGGTGTCTGGTTTATCGAGCAGGATCCACGCCATGTAACTATCGAGGCCGGCGCTAAAGAGGAGGATATCGTTACGCATGGCTCTCTCCCCAGACAAACGATTGTACGATGACGTGTGGACCGTCGGGAGCCTGCGGATCGCGTGGGTTGCTCCGGTGTTCCGCGCTACTGCTTTCCTGATAGCCCAGAGAAAACAGGTGTTCGACCAGGCGTTCGCGAGAGCCGGGCGGAAGCCGAAACAGGTGAAACTTGATCAGCAGACGGCGCAGACGCTGGGCAAGGTCGGCGGTGAGAGACAAGAGGATCTTCAGTTCCGCCCCCTCTACGTCCAGGGCGAGGCCCGTAATGCCCGCTTGCTCGACCAGGGAACGGAGGTCGTAAACCTCTACCAGGGGTTGTGCCGCCGCCTCATCCTCGCTAAAACGGGAGAGTGCCCATAGATCGTCAATCAGGAACGCTTGCTGGCGGCGGGTGTCCCCAATCGCCCCGCGGATGACAATCATCGTGCTACCGTCAACGTAGAGGTTGTCGACCAAGAGCCGATGGAGGTAGGGAATCGGCTCAAGAATCAATACAAACGAGCAGCGCGCTGCGAGATGGAGGGCCAGCCAGTCCATACCGCCCCCTGCGACCAGCACGCGATCTGTGGAGAAGAATAGAGCGCGCGCCTGCTCTACTTCTTCGGACTCAGACTCACTATCGACATCGAGCAACCCGTCTGGGGTGACCGGTAGCACGGCACCGTGGAAATAGGCGTTTCTCATTCGGGGTTTTCCTTGTGTTTGCTGAACCAGTCTAGCACGACGTGTGTGGTATAACCGATGCACCACACGACCCACAAGCCGGTCGGACTGTGCAAAAAACGATGCAGGCGTACCAATGGGTGCGATTCCGGTAGCCACCGGTTTCGCCAAAAGAAGAGCGAGAGTGCGGCGTCAGGGGCGAGCGCAGCCGCGGCCCCGACAATGACATGTGTAAGGGGGGTCATCCGCTTTTACCTCGGTGGGGAATCGTGATTTCCCCGTGTCGCTTGGTGAGCCAGCGCGCCGCAGCGCAGTAGCTGGCTGCCGATAGCCCAGCGGCAAAACGTGCGTGATAGCGCTTCCGATCCGCAAAGTCTTGCGGGTCAAACCCGTAGGAGCGGATCACGCGTGCGTACTTCTTGTTGCTGGCGTGGTCGCCCACTTTGACCTTGTCGAACTTGCCCAGCAGGGGCACGAAGATCGGCACCGCCCCGAAGCGAAAGCCCTGTCCCCATGAGGAGGAATCGCAGCTATACCAGGGCAGGCTACTCATCAGCTTCCAGTTCGTCATGCCAAAGCCGTGGAAGACAGCGCGCCCCTTCGCCATTTTAAAACACTTGACAACGAAGGCCCACATCTCGCGGCTCCCGCTGCGCGTTTCCCCGGCCAAGCCACCCAGGGCGATATAGGGATACTCTTGGATCATATCTTCCAGCACCGACAGCGGCTCACCGCCATGAAACACGGGGAGGGGCGACAATCCTTGGCTTTCCAGGTAACGCTGGTTTCTCAAGCCCGCGTCTACATCCCCTTTCACGTCCAGGTTGGCATAGACGGTAAATAGGTGTTTCCACTTGGTAAGCCACTCTGCATACGCCTCGACGCGCAGCGGCTGGCCCAGCGAGTGCGCCGAAAACGCGCCACTATCCGCAAAGATGTCGACTCCAACATGGGTTCCGAAGATCTTGTCCAGCACCGCGATCATGTCACGCTCGCGAAAGTAGAAGTAGGAGAGTAGGATGGGGAAAGGTGCGCGCGCGCCCTTAAACCCATTGTGCAGGTGACCGGCGTTTGTGTCGGCCAAGTAGAGCTTCAACTCAGGTTTCCCTCTCATCGCGGCAGCGGCAATGGACAGCGTTTGCCCATTGCTGTTTGCCGCCAGGTACAGCCTCATTCATTGTCGTCATCTTCATCCCAGTTGACCGCGGAAAGATCCACGCAGCGGAGGATCGCAAAAAACTTCTCGTTGTCCTCGTTGCCCGGCGCATCCGTCATCAGCGATTGATAGAGGTCGTAGGTCTCAGGGTGAACTTGGAGCTTGACGATCGGCCAGAAATCACGCGTGTCGTGTTCCCCGTGTTCCGCTTCCAGTTCGTCCAGCGACGGAGGCGGCGCGGCCAGGGCTAGCAGATCGTGGATCTCCGCTTCCGTACGCGCTAGAGCGACGCCGAGTTCTTCCGGCGTCTTACTGTTTTCAATTAGGTAGTTGATCTCCGCAACCAATAACTCCGGATCTTGGTGACCGCGCGCCATGTTGAAGCGCAGCATCGCCAAGCGGTGTTCCTCTTCGCTCTCCAGGTTGAGATAGACAACCGGCAGCTTGCCCCGATAGCCCAGCGCGTAGCAGTTACGCGTGCGCTGGTGCCCACTGATCAATTTCCTGTTCCATGGATTGAGAACCAGCATCTCCGCCACAAAGCCCTGCTCGCGGATCGACGCCTGGATCGCCAGATCCTCCTCCTGATTCGCCACCTGGCTGTTCTCAGGATGGAACAGGGTCATCAGCTCCTCCACGTCGATCCATTCGTCTGGCGTTACCTTGAATTTGATTTCCATGAATCCTCTCTCTTTCGGTAGCATTCCCTATTATTCTATCTTATCCATATTGCTATAGCAAGGGTGTCGCATGGTGATATAGCGCAACGACATAGCATATGTTACTAAAATTTGTAACATATGCTATGCTGTGTTACAATAAATGCCGGAACGAAAACATATTTGGGAGGGGATATAATGGCTTTTGATTTGGCCGAGATCTCGGCAAAAGAGGGGAGGTGCTGGGTAACCGGCGCGGCCTGGAGAGCGGGAAAAAACTATGGATGGAATGAGAAAATCTCAGACCGGCCTCAGATTTATTACATTAGCCTGATCGGGACACCGGCCAACGTAACGAGCGTTTGGGCATCGTTGATTAAGCGCAAGGGCGACATCACGATCCCCATGTGGAATTATACTTATCCGCTGGCGGGGATGGCCCTTGACCAGCCGGCGCGGCGCATGACGCGCGTGCTGTGTCGAGACCCCAAGTACATTCATTGCACCGTTGTCGTCCCCTCGCCGCACCTCATCCTGATTACACAACCAGGTATGATCTACCCCTATGAGAATGCGGCACGGCAGGCGATTGTCGGCCCGCGGTTGGTGGCCTATATCAATGCGCACAGCCGGGCGGTATGTAAGCCCGAATGGGGCGAATGGTTGTACGCCAAGACACTTGGCTCCTATACCAACAAGAACGCGATTACGACACTCGATAGCCACGGCGACTGTCTGGCATACGTGGCGCATCCCCATTTAAATTGGGACACGCTGATCGAGGATGGCATCAAGCTCGGTGAAATTTCTTGATAATAAGGGGTGCGGTATGCGTATCGAGGCAGTGGAAAAGATGGGGTATTACCCCACGTCACCGGAAACCGAAGCTATCCTTGCTCAATACATCGATGCGGCACCGGACACGCTAGTGCGGTTGCTTGATCCGTGCGCCGGGGAGGGCGTCGTGCTTACGCGGCTGGCGGCCGCGCTGCAAGCGCGGGGCGTGCGGACGGTCACGTTTGGCGTAGAGGCGCAAGAGGTGCGGGCGGAGAAGGCGGCTGCCGTGCTGGATCACGTCGTTTCGGCGGATCTGTTCTGCACGCGGATTTCACCTCATGCGTTTCAGTGTGTATTGCTCAATCCGCCCTATGATTTTTCGACCACAGACGTGGACAGCAAAAATAAGAGCGAGCGGCACGAATACCAGTTTCTACAGCGGATCACCCCGATGCTGGCCCCAGAGGGGGTATTGATCTACATCATTCCGATTACCTCCTTGACACGCGACGTGGCCGAATACCTGTGTCGCCACTATTACCAGGTAACGGCCTACAAGATCGTAGAGGCGGAGTACGCACAGTTCCGCCAAGTGGTCATCCTTGCCCGACGCGTCAAGAGTGAGAGCAGCGACTGGGAACACGCCTACGATCTGTACAAAAGCGCTCAAGACACGGTCTGGCTGGATGCACTGGGCGACGACGCCGAGGCTACCCAAGAGCGGGCCGCACTGCTTGGGAAAAATCGCAAGGCAATCCCCTACCTGGACAGCATCCATCATAGCCACCTGGCCGCTTATCTGCGGATCCGCACCAAAGGCGACCCGCGGGAGAAGGTTGTGTTCCGGCAGGATGCGATCCACGCGGAACAGGCGATTGACCTGTATCGCACTAGCGGTGTTCACACGACGTTTGAATGGCGCGATCTGGTCGAGCCGAAAAAAACATACCAGATCACGCCCCCGGCTCCGCTAAAGATTGGGCACATCGCCGGGGTTATGGCATCCGGCCAGATCGGTGTTACACAGATCGGGGACGATCTGGTACGCGGCCACACTAGCCGCGTGACAGAGTGGCGCAACGCGCAGGGGGAAATCGTGGCCGAGACGAGCGAGGATGCCGAAATCGAAACGGAACGGATCATTCCCGCTGTGATCACGCTCAACCTGAAAACCGGTGTCACCCAGATCATAAACGATGAAAAAGCGCTGGCCGCTTACCTGGCCGACCACGCCACGGATCTGGCTGGGTTTGTCCAAACCAGTTGTCGCCCCCTGTACGAGGGTGCAACCTGGGCGGAATGGGAAGCGATTAACCAGTATGCCCTAGCCAAGAAGTACCCAGGGCACCCAGGAGGCTTGTCTCATTCGCAAAAGCATGTTGCGTTGGCAACCGCGCGACTGCTCAAGACCTATGGCTTTGCCTTTCTGATCGGGGAACAGGGCACCGGCAAAACGGTGATGTCGCCATCGGCAGTAGCGTACCTACAGGATATCGGCCAGAAGGCGCTGCCCGCGTGGGTGTTATGCCCGGCCCATCTTGTGGAAAAATGGCAACGGGAAGTCGAGCAGGTTGTCCCCGGTGCAAAGGCGCTGATTGCCGCTAGCATCACGGATCTGGAAGCCGCTCGCGACCAGTATCAACCGGGGCAGAAGCTCTTTGTGATCGTATCTAAGGAGATGGCAAAGCTTGGCCCCGGCTGGGCGCACGCGCTGATTACCCGCAAAGGGGAACAGTGCTGTCCGAGATGTTACACCCCCACTGAGAAAAAGCCAGGGAAGAATAAGTTATTTTGCAAAAAGTGCGGTAGCCCCATGTTTACCTTCACCGGCCTACACCGCTGGCCGCTAGCCGACTACGCACGGCACAAGATGAAGGGCTTTTTTAAGACATTCATCGCAGATGAGTGTCATCACTACAATGGAAAAAGCAGCGACCAGTCGCGCGCCTATCACCACATGGTCAACGCAACCCGCTACACCCTCAACCTGACCGGCACCATGCTGGGGGGCAAGGCCAGTGACATCTTCTGGATCTTGTACAGAAATAGCAAGAAGGTTCGTACTGATTTCGGGTTTCACGACGAAGCGCGCTGGTCGGCGCAGTTTGGGCGACTGGAGCGCGTCTACCGTGCCAGCACAACCAGCAGTGGGAAATTCTCCGGTCGATCCCAGACACCCAGTTACGTGCGCGAGCTACCAGGCACGTCGCCGGCGCTGTATCGCTACGTGCTGGAATGTTGTATTTTTCTGCGGGTGCAGGATCTGGGGCTACCCATGCCAACGTACCAGGAAGAACTGGTGGTAATCCCGACTCCGGTGGCGATGGCGCAGCAGATCGAGAGTGCGGACACGGCAATGCGCGAGGTATACGGCAGACGCGGGCCGGACACCTCGCAGGAAGAGCGGGACGACGCGGCGCGCATGTTAGGGGTGCGTACCCAGATTGTGCTGGGGCGGCCCAATAGCGCGTTTCGCAGCGAGACGGTTCACTGGACACCGGTCGGGTGCGAACTACCGCAGCCCTTCTTTCCCAAAGGGTCGGACAAGCCCTACACCATGCCCGCCCTGATTCGCAAGGAAACCGCGGAGCTACTCCCCAAGGAATCCGCGCTGTGTACCCAGGTTGCCACCGACCTCGAAGCCGGACGGCGCAGCCTGATCTACATCCGGCAAACGGGCACGCGGAACATTCAGCCGCGGATCGAGATGTTGTTGCAGGAACGCGGGATACGGGCACAGATTTTGCCGGAAACCCTGGAAGCAAAAAAACGTGAGGGCTGGCTACGGAAAAATGACGCCACCCTCGACGCGCTGATCGTAAATCCACGCAAGGTCGAGACGGGCTTGGACTTGGTCTCCTTCTCCTCGATCTACGTATATGAACCGGAATTGTCGCCCTACAGTTTGTGGCAATCCCTGCGACGGATCTGGCGACCCGGTCAGACCAAACCGGCGCGCGTTAAGTTTATGGTGTACGACGGGACGATGGAGCATAAGGCGATTCGCACCCTGCTGCGGCGCATGGGTAGTGTGCTGCTCGTTTATGGCGACGAACCAGGCGGTGCGCTGGCAACGTTGGACGAGGGCAATATTCTCATGGAGCTAACGCGCACAGCGTTGATGGGCGACACAGGTCAATTACAGGATGATAGTAACCTGGTCACAATCCAACACACCGCCAACACAAGCCAAACCAGCATATGGCTATCTCTGTCCGCCCCAACCGACCCGTCGTCATCCCAGGTACGCAGCCCGAAACGTAACAAACATGCTCGGATACTATGGGAAACGGCCATGCCTGAGCCACGAAAAAAAATCAGCACAGCACAATTATCATTTTTGGACATAGTGTAAAATTGGAAACAAGCATGGTATTGTGCTAAACTATAGCACAGGTAATACAATAATCAATAGTCAAGGAAACGGTAATGCACATTCCAACTCATCTATTAAGAGATCCTACATACGTGGCCGCAATGGATTGCCTGGTAGCGCAGGGCTACCAGGCAATCCCGCAGCAGTCCGGTATTTTCCCATTTCTGTTCTATCGCAAGAAGGAGCAACCGCTTTTTTTATTTCGAGCAGCGTTGGACGGGCGGAACTCCTATGCGGTGGAATGGACAGCCGAAAGCGAGCTATCACCTACAGACTTTAGCGTAGTCGAACGGCCAACGCTAAAAATACCAGCGCGCCTACAGCAATCACAGGAGCGGGCGACAACGCGCTATTACTGGCTCCCCCGCCGATTAGATCAAGCATCCCCGCTACTAGCAGCGGGGATGCTGACCAAGCAGGATGTGTCAGAACTCCTTGGGCTAGCGTTGTCTACCGTCCAGTTCGCCATCACTAGCGGGGACAGAAGACTTGTCGTGTCAACAATCCTGAACAACGCGCCTCTTTTCAAGATTGCTGACGTTCTCGACTGGAATATTCGCCGGATGGCAGCGCAGAGGAGACGAAAGACAGGTGACACCTACGAAAAAGCGTATCGGTCATTGTGCAAAAAAGCACTCATAACGCGGATACTTAGGGACTATCACATGGGTCGAGTTTCTGAGGAGAAGTTGTTACAAACATTGGAGACGATGTACGGAGAGAACGTTGGCAGCGTCGAAGAGTTACTGACATATCTCAGCAATCTTAAGCGACGAGGTGTGCTTGCCTTCCTGAGCGAGGCAGGACTGATCAGCGCACCTCTCAAAACGGAGAGGCAAAAAAGCAAGTAATGGATAATTCTGAACTCCCCCCGACTTCAGCCGGGGGGAGTATCAGCTTACTGTTAATCGGTCCGCCACGTCATCTGATAACTGACTGCGCGTTCTGGCTGGGCTGAACGCTGGCGAATCAGTCGGCCCAGTCAGAACGCCAGCCTCGCCAGTTCGCCACCAGGCCGCGTCAATCTCGGCTGGTGGCGATACCGGATTGGGAGTCTGCCGGATATTGCCCAAAAGTTTCCCAAAATTACGCGCATTCAGTGACTGCGTCTCGGCCACGTCCCCAATCGCTTGTGTAAATATTCTGAACTGAACGAGGCCAAAGAGCGAAAGGATAACGGCAATCACAACCATAAACAGCGCCAGGCAGATGGCAACAACGGCAACGACAACAGCCGTTGGGCCGTATTGATGGTCGAGCCAGCGCAGCCCCAAGACCATACACAGGATTATTACAATGAGCGACAAGAATGATGTGATTGCGATAGTTTTCACTGCCGTCTCCTCAATTGAGTAATTCCAGAGCGCGGCTCGCCAGGATGCGCGCTGTGGCCGGATTCAATTCTTTGCAATATTTCTCGTGATACAGTTTTCGCGCCTGGTTTCCGCTTGGCGCTGTACCTGTTTCCAGTGAGCGTTGTACCAGATCGCGCACCAGTTCCTCATGCACCGGCGCAAACGCGCGCTGCGGGACGGCAGGCGGCGCGATGGTGGCTTCCTGGTAGTCGAGCATCCATGCTTTTCCCATTGCCCCGTGGCGACGGCGAACGGCCTCCACCAGACCACTTTCTTCCCCTTCCTCGATAAACCCAGCCTGGAATGGGTGCATCTTCGAGCCGTTGATCGTGAGGATAAAGTCGCCTCGCCCGGTCAGCTTGTGCGCGCCCAGCACGGAGCCAGGGACACCCGTTGCATATTTTCCCTGCTCCACTGTAACTACTGCCCCGCATCCGCGCACAGGGATATTCGCCAGCGAGATGCCGCTGATAAAACTGGCTTCCGGCTTTTGTGTGCCCAGCAACAAGTGAATGCCCAGCCCGCGCCCAATCTGAAGCAGGCGCTTGATCGACTTACCAGCCTCATCACCTATGAGATCGATGAGTTCTGCGACCTCGTCAATGCAGATCAGTATCTGCGGATCTGTGATTTTGTGCGACTGCTTTGCGGCAGCGTAGGCGCCTACGCTGCCGATCAATTGCGTATACATCTGATTTCGCTCTTCCATGACAGATACAAGCGCCCTTAATGCGCCACGCATCTGATCTGGAGACGTCAGGATCGGGGCCGCCAGATGCGGCAGTCCCTCCATGATAGGGAAGTCAATCCCCTTCGGGTCGAGAAGGACATAGCGCACGTTGACAGGGCTATTGGCGATAGCCCCCATAAGCAGTGCGTTTTTGATCGCTACGGTTTTCCCTGCGCCCGTTGTTCCGGCAAGGAGCACGTGAGGCGTTGTTGGTGCTAACAAATTAATTTGCAATAGTTGGGGCAGAGCGCCATGTCCACCTGTACTCGCGGCATGGTTGTAATGCTCGCCCATCCCCAACAGCAACGCCCCTTCTATCGGGCGGATCTTGCTGATCATCTGGCGAATGGATACATTCTGCGGATCGCGACGCGGGACGCTGATCGCGAATGGCGAATTCAGAAAGCGCACCGCTACCGATTCCCCACGCACAGACGCCAGTGCTGATTCGATTTCTTTTTCCAGCCTACGCACGGTTGCTTCTCTTACGCCGTTGCCCCGTTCCAGCACATAGACGGTAGAACGGGGGGTCTGGTAGGATAGCGGGGGCGGTAGTACGCGGCATGAAGCTTTAAACTCTCTAAGGACGCCAGTAATCGCCCGCACTTCATCGATCATGATTTTCCACCTTCTTGTTTTCGCGCACAAGAACAGCCACCCATAGCCCAGCCGCTATGATGGCGAGCCAGATGAACGCACGAAGTAAAAAAAACATGGAGAAGAAGAAGCTGGTCTTCTTGGATGTATCCGACCGGATCTCCTCAATCCGAACCCGCTCGTCGGATTGAATGCGCGTGCGTTCGGTTAGCTGCGTTTCCATGATTTCAACCTGCCTGGTCTCCTCATAGGATGCTACTTTACTGGCGCTGGCGATTGCCCATGCCTCACAGGATGTCGCAACCACCATTGCGCTAAGCGCCAGTGCCAGCAAAGTACAAAAAAGGCCAAATGTAATCGTAATCGTTCTCATAGTTCACCTCTCTCCGCGCTCCACTTTTGGGATTATCAGCCATAGAATGGCGATCAATAACGCCGTAGCCAGCCATGGATTTTGACTTCTCGCCGGATCGGGAACGGTGCCGGATGCAACGAGTATAGTGTATCCGCAGGACAGCGCCGCGATCCTGGCGATTAGCCCTCTCCTGGACATGAAATATAATCCACAGGCCAGCGCCAGCCCGCTTAATAGGATGGCGCTGCGATCTATCCTATTGAATATCGGCAAAGACACACCAAAGCGAGAAAAAGCGTAGACGTATGTCGCTACGCCAACCATTGACAACAG
>Ga0116144_10003647_pt1 | contig 15159 bp, 16 predicted proteins | sample AD_UKC035_MetaG_FD_89746 | JGI IMG/M metagenome (GOLD analysis project Ga0116144, IMG submission 89746) | Active sludge microbial communities of municipal wastewater-treating anaerobic digesters from USA - AD_UKC035_MetaG | ecosystem: Engineered > Bioreactor > Anaerobic > Digestate | place: USA... | reverse complement strand
TTCGCATGCCAGTGGACACGACGGGCATATTGCCATGGTTACAGGTTTATCCAAGATTATTATTGAAAACCCCATAAAACGGGGCAGGGCGATTCTTCTTTACCAACCCGAAGAGGAGAATGGCGAGGGCGCCCTAAAGACGTTCAGGTGGTTGAGAGAGCACGATTTGCTTCCCGATTACGCCTTTGCCATTCACAATATACCCAGATTCCCATTGGGGAGTGTTATCGTGAGCCGCAATGTATTCGCTGCGGCCTCCAAAGGGCTCATTGTAAAACTATACGGCGTTAGCTCACATGCTGCCTACCCCGAACACGGAGTAAACCCCTCGCCGGCCATGTCCGAAATCATTCAGGGCTTAACCGGCATATGCAGTGGCGGAGGATTTAGCGATTTCACGCTGATAACCGTTATCCACCTAAAATTAGGCGAGGTGGTTTTTGGTGCTTCGCCAGGCTATGGCGAAATTGGGGCTACCCTCAGGGCGTTTAAGGATGCCGACATGAAAAAGCTTACCGAGGATGCACTGCAGCTCATTGGCAGCATAGGCGACAAGTACAAGCTGCAAATTGAAACTACGTTTGGCGACGAATTTCCGGTAACCATTAACGATGCCAACCTCACCGATCTTATTGAGAAGCTGGCCACTGAAAATGGCAAACAGGTGGTTGAAATAAATAAGCCCAACCGCTGGTCGGACGGCTTTGCCCAGTTTACCGTTCGCGGACCCGCCATACTCATCGGACTTGGTCTGGGCGAGGAAACTCCTCACCTCAGCACCTCCGAATTCGATTTCCCCGACGAGGCATTGCAACATGGCGTGGATATTTACAATGCAATTATCAGCCATTACCTAAGGTAGTTACAGCCACCTCAAAACATTGTTGGCGCAGTGGCTTGCAGCTGCAAAACCCGGCATGGGCATTAAATCAAACTGCGCTTTATTTACACCTCCTTCCTTCAATTTTTTGTATAACAAGCACATGTGTTGCCGCATACGGCTGTCATGGTAAAAACTATCAAAGGCAACGCTAAAAAAATTACAGAATCTTTCTATAAATTAAAGCACTTTGGGGGTGTTGTAAACCGCATGACCATTCGGATGTGGCAGTTTTAAATACCATAAAAACGCCTTTACTCATAGCAAAAGCTTGCCAGCAAAGGGATACAATAATTATTTTCATTCCAAAACGTAAAAAAAACGGAATTCGCTTTACAGCCATTTTAAATCAGCCTAACTTGCATAAAAAAGCACGCACAGTGGCATGCCCAAAACAAGTGTGATTGACATTGAAAGCATGCATTTTGCGTATAATTATTCACGACGTTCAACTAAAAATTGAAATCATGAAAACGTTAAGAAAGCTATGCACGACCAACGGAAAGATTGCCCTTTGCCTTAGCGCCATGCTGCTTTCAGGTTGCTTTGCATATGGTCAACAGGATTTCTTTAGACCTAAAGCAATCCCTACACCATTCCACGATCAGTCAAAACAGCTGATAGGCACCCTTGGCTTTGATGGTGGTTTTGATTTGAATTGTTCATACTCCTTCAAAGATCATATATCGCTATTTGCAACTGCCAATTTGGATGTTCTCCCCCAAAAAGTACGCACAATCCTTGGCAATGAGTATAAAATTTTAAGAAATGATTTTGCGGCAAGCCTTGGGGGAAGCTACTATTGGAATGGAGATCGAATGATATTCGATGCCAATCTGGGTGTGGGGTTAAATAAAATTGACAATCAATGGCGTTTAATCGGTACTCCCGAAAGAAAAGATTTTACCTATGCAAACTACTGGAATGTATTCTCCCATGTGAGCATCGGCAGAAAAGTTGATGGCCTGATCTTTGGGTTGGCATCACGGGCATCATACGCCACGTACAGTAAATTTGAGTTTTATAGTACAGATTATCAAACAGAGCCTAACACGTATAAAAACCTGCCACTTTTATCCTTTGAACCGGCCTTATTCGTCGATTTAAAAATAATTGACAATCTTTCGTTCAATACTCAGCTGCGCATGGCAATTCCATATTACGGGAAAGAATTTATCAAAGCCATAGGACCCAGAAACGGTACTTACACCAGTGAAGGTTACTCAATTACAGTTAAAGAGACATACCTCTTTGTGCGATTTTGCGTTAGATATAAACTAAATCTATAAATATCGGCAAGCACCTGAGTTCAACCCATGGTCCCATTGCATGAGCGCAATGCTATCACAGGAAATCTTTTCAAAGCAGTTTCTGTAAACCTGTATTAAAGCAATGTACCCTACTAAAACTATGCATTATGAAACAGGCATGTTAATTCGAAAACATACGTTTTTCGTTTACACTTATGAAATTTTAACCCGGTTTTGCAATGTATTGATATTTTTGCTTTAATTATTATCTGCAGAAAAACTACATAACCTTCAATACAACTTAGATAATAAGTTTTTTTAAAAATCAATTAGGAACATTTGGTTTGTATAGGTTCCCATTGTTTAACTAAAATGAAAAAAATGAAACGAACTGCTAAAACACTCGGTTTACTGATGAGCCTTCTTCTGGCAATAGCTTTGAATTATTCAAAGGCTCAGGATCCCGACATTCCCTTTTGCCAAAATGTGAAGCTGATTGACGCCGATTTGGGCACTAAGTTGACCTATTTTAAACCTTACAAAGATTTGCAGCAGGCAACCCTTTCAAAAACCGATGAGGGCTACGTGATTACCATTTTTTATAGAGCCAATGGCATCTTTCAGGTGGACAAGAAAGAAATCACCGAAGACGATTTGACGGCAATATGCAGTGAAGTAGAGGCTTTGATTGCACGGCAAACCCTTTTGGAAGAGGACCCCAATCAGGAAGCCAAACGGAGGTTCATTGCAGCTACCACCACAATGTCATTGGGTTACTATGGATGGGCTATACCCGCGGCTCTTGACTTGGAAGGCTATAAATCATACATGTCTTCCTATCTTTTCATTGGTAGTGCCGGCTTTTTTGTCCCTTTCATTGCAACACGCCGATACGGGATAACCGATGGCATGGCCAATGCCTATTTTCTTGGAGCCCGGTTGGGGATTGCACATGGATTTTCGATGGCACTACTTATGCATGGGAATGATGCCAGCGCCCAGTCCCTCTTTGCATTGTCCAGCTTTGTCAGTTTGGCTGAGAGTTTTACCAACCTTGGATTGGCAAAAAAGTATGGCCACACCTGGGGCCAAACAAGCAGCCGGGGCAGTGGCGGAGCCTGGGGATATGCCTACGGTTTTGCCATTCCTAATATCTTTGCAGAAACTCCCGACACCCGTCTTACCGCACTTTCCATGCTTGCCTTCTCGGGGGCGGGTATAGTGGCCGGTGATTATCTTTACAAGAAGCAAGGGGTTACCTATGGCGACGTAACGGTTATAAATTGTATCGGAATCCTTGGGGCGTTCTACCCAATGGTAATTATGAATTCTATGGATGTTGACGACAAACAGGCATACCTGGCAGGCTCACTGCTTGGGTCGGCATCAGCCATTGCCTATGGGATCTATCATACCCGCGATTACAACTACACAAGGCAGCAATCGTATCTGATTGGCCTGGGTGAAGGGGCCGGGGGGTTGGTTGGTGCAGGAATTTCTGTTATTGCCGAAGCCAATGATAAGGTTACTCTTTGGCTGATCGCATTGGGAGCAACCAGTGGTCTTGTATTAACCGATTATCTGGTGAAGGATACTGACCAATCAACAAAAATGCACGCCTCCAATTTCCGTTTTCAATTCAACCCCAACGGCCTGCTATTTGCCCTGAAGCCCCAAACGAATCCGTTCAAACCGTGGGATTACCGTTATAGCAATAGTTTGGTTAATATTAGCTATTCTTTTTAGTTAGCGTGAATGCCATATAAGAAATCAGGGGATTGATTTGGAAAAACATAGGGGATTAGTTATCTTTATGTTGCTGACACACAGCGATGTAATTGTAACTAATCCCCTGTGATAGCCAACGATGAAAGCATTTTCAAAGCGTTACAATTTGTAACGGTTTCATTGCCCTCATCCAATAGTCTCTTTTTAAGGACTCTCCAATATGTTTGAGGATTACTACTTTCTGTTAATACTCCCACGACATTTCACCAGGGGGTAGTACAATACCCTTAACACTTTTCCTCTTACATGCTTTTTTACAGGGCGTTCTTATTGATCAATCCATACCTGTACTCATCGCAAATCACGCCATTTTTGAATACGGATTTTTCGAATACGCATTCCGGCTTGAATCCCGCCTTTTCAAGTACCCTTTGCGAGGCCTTATTAAAGTCAAAAACCCCCGTGTAGATCCTCACCAAACCCAGTTGGTTAAATCCGTATTCCGTAATCAGCTCAACCGCTTTTGTGGCTATTCCCAGGCCCCAGTAGGGTTCGCCAAGCCAGTAACCTATTTCGGCCGTTAGCTTGTAAATATCCGTTTGCCTGACCAGCCCGACACAACCGGCGAACTCTCCGTTGTACTCCACTGCAAATGTTTGCTGCGGGTTCTCGCCCTGGCAATGCTCTATGAATTCCATGGCGTGCTTCTCGGTGTAGGGGAATGGTAGGTGATCCCGCATATTATCCCAGATTTTTTTATTGTTGCACAGCTCCGCCAGCCTGGTGCTATCGGTGTTTTCAAACTTTCTTAGTCTCACCATTGTTTTTTAGTGTTTTAGCAGCCCTGAGGCCTTCAGCCTCTCTGATGGCTAAGTAGAAGAACCATAATATGAGGTAGAAGTCAAACACCGGCAACCAGAGGTTTGAGAACCTGAAATCCCATGCCATGCCCGCCAGCGCCACGGCAAAGAGGGCCAGGGGCAAAGCAGTTAGCAAAAGGTACAGGTATTGCTTGCCTTTGGCAAAGTGGATGAGATTGAGCACTGCCCCTATTAAAAAGCCAAGATGCATGGTTTGAAGGAATACCTCTGCCAGTGTCTGGTTATCAGATCCGCTGAGTTTGTCATATGCCAACACCCCAACCAGAAGCGAGGTTGATAGCACTATTACCATATCTAACGCCAGTCGAACCCTTTTCATTTTTAAAAATTTTTACGTTATTTTTTGTGGGTTTATAATGTCCATTCCGCCTCTTTTAATGGCAAACCTATACCACAACCCCCAAACCAAAGCGGATGGTTCAAATTTACTGAAATTTTTCAAACGTTTATGTTTACCCTGTACGGCGCAAAACATTTTTGGCATTGCCCGGTGATGGTTTTGTTGATTTGCTTTCTGATTTTACACGATGTCAATAAAGCCAACAGAACAGAACCATCACAGAGAGATGATTCAGAAAATTCTTCGAATTCATTTAAAAAACATGCGATTCGGATTGCTGTTTCATACGGATTGGGTTGGTACCCAACGAAGTGTGTGAAAGAAAATTTGACTAAGACAATATCAATACTTTTGCCTATTTGGCACTACTGCTCTAACACCCCCTCGAGGGTTTGCCACATCGCCTTTGTAGCGGGGTATCAAATGAATATGAACGTGAAAAACAGATTGCCCTGCTGCTTCACCATCATTTATTCCTACGTTAAAGCCATGGGGATTGTATCGCTTTTCAATGATAGTTTTGCAACGATTTACCAAGAGCCATAATGCTCTTTGTTCGTGTATGGATAGATCGAAATAGCTTGCAGTATGACGTTTTGGGATAACCAAAGTATGTCCTTTATTTACAGGAAAGCCATCTAAAAATGCTACTGCTGTTGCTGTTTCACTTATCAACTCGACCTTTGGATTTAAATTGCAGAACGGGCAATTGGTTCTTCCCTTTTTTATCTGATTAAAATGCTGATATTCATATATTTCACAATTTTCGTTTTGGAATATACTATTATAGGGTAATACCACATCGCTCTGATAGGTTGGTTTTTTGTGAACATAATGTGTGCGGAAACCCTCATTTTTCAAATCTCGTCGGACAGCAAAATATGCTTTTCCTGCGGGCTTCAGCAGTTCTGAAACTGACATCAGCACATCGGCTTGCTCGTTTGGTTCTAAAACATTTAGAACATAATTGCAGATAATCGTGTCAAAGCGTTTTTCGGGCAATTCCGGCCGATAATAGTTGTCGTAACCAATGATATTGTAACCTGATTTCTGCAAATGGTCTGTATCGTAACCAAAGCCGCAACCAAAATCTAATATTTCGCCTAGCAACAATTTTCGTTCTTTCAGAATACGGGTAGGGAACGATAACGAAGTTCGTTGAATGGCAGTTAGATGGGGATTGTTTACTTTCTTTTTCATGGCCGGGAAGAATTTTGCCAATACTTAAACCCCATGTTCTCAGCAATTTGAGCGAGAGGTAAGAATGTCTTCTTGTAAATATTGATAAAGTCTTGTTCCGAACAATCCACCAACTCTGTAAGCGAACCATGCAGAGTTAAATAATCTTCCAATAGCTTGTTGTTCGGGTTTTTGGGGTAGATGGCTTGTATTGCTTTTTGGTGCAATCTGGCAAATGGCTCTAAGTATGTATCCAGAGAGGGTAGGTTATTGCTTTTAGATGAATTTATGCTTGCATCGGCAGGTAGTAAGTTCCATAACAAGCTATGCGATACGAAGCTCCAGGGTAAGAAATGGTCTAAATCGTATGCTCTTATGAATAATTCTTTGCCTGTGTATATGCACTTCATTGACCCGGTTATATCAATATAGGTATCCCAAAAATTGCGCTGTTTTACAAGCGAATCGCGTGTAATGGGTTTTACCAATTTGGAGGGGAGATCGGGAACATTCGGATTACGTTTTTGAAGAAAGACAGTCAGATTCCAAAAAGTAAAATCGCGCAGAATTAAGTAGTTGTCGTTTAAATACTGCTCCCATAGTGGATTAATAGCTATTGCCTCGCCTCTGATGGCATAAATACAATTATTTGTGAATGCTTGCGATAGATTAACAACATCCTTGTCGGTTGTATAGCTTATCCATGGCGACAAAAATCGGTAGGGAACATTGAGCGTAAAAATCCGAAGTAAACTCTTTACCCTCGTATTCCCAAGCTTATCATTTATTTGTTTTTTAATATCAGTTCTGCTGGCGTCGATGGGAATGCTCAAATCTTTTTGAAGTTCTATGATTTGATTGTACAAAGAATCGGATTTGCCAAACGACAACCGAAAATAGTGTATGGGATACCACGCTTCCGAAATCATTCCCACAATAATTTCCCAAAAAGAAATATACCTTTTCCCTGTTTTAACAAAAATTTCAAGAAATGATAAAAACCAATAGTATTTATAGGTTGCAACCGTGTTGTTGTAAATACGAACCAAACGACTTATTTCGAGCCTGTTGTCTTGTGGAAGATTCATTTGTTATTGGTTGGATTGTGTTATAACACCATTCTCAGAAACTTTCTTGATAATGCGGAGTTTCTCCTCCTTGGTAAAACCACGTTTTTTCATCATCATAAAAGTACGGATTTTTATCTATACTTATGTCCGATGATTTAGGGGGCTGAAACATTGGAAGCAATTTCTTCTTTCAGTTTAGGAAGGTGATTGATAACAATACTCCAAATTAAATCGTCGGATATTTTGTCGTAACCGTGGGCAATTCTGTTTCTTGTTCCAATTATTTTATGGACGTTTTCTAAATGGAACTCTTTGTCTCGTTAGATTATTCTATTCGTTGCCTCTCCAATTATTTCTATATTCCTTTCGACAGCCCGTTTTGTTCTGATGTCGTTAATATATTCATCAAATCTCTTTGGTCTGTCTTCAAAGTAGCTTTCTATCTCTTCTATTGATTGCAAAATGTCGTACAACCAAGTTTTAATTTCGCTATCCATAAACTAGTTGCTTTGATGAATCAATTGATTGTTTTAAATAAGGATTTTTAATTGCTTTTTCTTCCAACAAATCCACATTACGTTTAAATAGGTTCTCTAATGATTCTTTTAAGTCAAAATAGTTGTCAGCGTATTCATAAAGGTTTACGTCTTGAAAGTCTACGACTAGGTCAACATCGCTGTCCTTTTTGAAACTATCTGTCAATACAGAACCAAATGCAAATAGTCGTCTAACTTTGTGCCTTGAACACAAGTCTCGAATTGTATCGATATTTCTTTCTATTAGGTTCATAGGACAAAGATAATAAATTTAGCAAATGTTGTCAATTTGCACCAAGGTTACACACGACTCGTTTATAGTCCTAACCTTTCATCCCTATTCCCCCCACAACAGCCGAAAAGCCACAATAGGCTTGCATTTCATCCGCCTTTTTAAAATCCTGTATAAAATTACTAAACTTTACCAAAAAATTAAACCAAAAGCCACTAATCGTCCAAAGGGGAAAACACCCATAGGTTATCCCAATCCGCTGTTATAGCCGGTGGTTATTCTTTTCTCAAGCTTGTCAGCTTATAATTTGTGCTTCGGCCGCCCTCATTGGCTTCTTCCAAAATACCTTTTTCCATTAAGTCTTTAATATCGCGTAATGCTGTATCTGTTGAAACCCTGGTGATTTTTGCCCACTTGCTTGTCTGTAGCTTGCCATCAAATCCATCGAACAGCATATTCAAAACAGCTCTTTGCCTTTCGTTGATTGGCGTGTGTTGGTGTTGTTTCCAAAATTCAGCTTTATGCAATATTCGTTGTGTTGTTTGCTCGGTGGCCAGCATTGCATTTTTAAGACAATGCAAAAACCATTCGAGCCATTCGGTAATATCGCCTGTGCTGTGCTGTACTTTTTGCAACACCTCATAGTAGCGTTTACGTTCTATCAAAATTTGGCTTGACATACTGTAAAAACGTTCGCCGTTATTCTCGGCACGGGCCAGTAGCATATCGGCTATGGCTCTGGCTATACGCCCATTGCCGTCATCAAATGGGTGAATAATAATAAACCAAAAGTGGGCAATAGCCGCTTTCAGCACGGGATCGAGCTGCTTATCATTATTAAACCAATCTAAAAACTTGTCCATTTCGGATTTAACCAATTCCGGTGCTACGGCTTCGTAATGGACTTTTTCTTTGCCCATGGCACCCGAAACCACCTGCATTTCAACGGTGCGGTATTTGCCTACTTCTATCTTATAAGGCCCGCTGTATCCTGTGGGGAAAAGGGCTGCGTGCCAACCAAACAAACGTTTTTCAGTTAATGGCAAGGAGTATTGCTGTGTAGCTTCAAGCATCATTTCTACAATACCCTCAATATGGCGATTGCTTGGCACAAGGCCTGCAGTGTTGATCCCTAAACGTCGTGCTATGGAAGAGCGTACTTGCTCATAGTTTAGCAGCTCTCCTTCTATTTCGAAAGATTTTACTACGTCTAAGGTTAATGCCGTCAGTGTTACTTCTTCTTTGGCATAAAAACCTAATGCGTTCATCTGTCCGATGATTTTACCTTGCATCAAGCGGACTTCGCCAAACACAGCATTGATGGCCTTATCTTGCCAGGTGAAATCTGTCCAATTTTTATGCTCGTATATGTATTTAGCCATTGCCGGAAACTTAATATGCATCAAATATACAAATTATTCAACGCATAAATGCGGTGAATGTTTCGTTTTTTCACCGCACCCTGAAAAAAATCATTTGATGCTGTTTCTATTTGTTTTAAAGGGTCTGTCGGCCTAACAATGGCTAAATGTATTGATTTTCTGTTGCCTTTACAATACAAATATAAGAAACAAAACGAGCCACGTTTTTTTAAAATCCCTGTTTGTCAGTAAATATGCTGCACCAAACAAAAATCCTGCTAATGTCGATAGTACACCGTTTTGAATATCAAAATGCCCTCTGCTGATTATATGTGCTATCCCCCAAGTCAATCCACAGATTATCCCACCCCAAGGTACATTGCGTTGTTTTGTCCATATTTCAAATGCCTTTTGCCCAAAGACAATAATCAACAAAAACAGCAAGATTTCGAACATATAGTAAATGTATTGAAATATGAATTTTAGTAAACCATTATAATTGAATTCCTTTATAACTTTAAAACCGTCCCACGCTAAAAAACTTATCAATATAGATAATATAATACCAAGCAATACTGCAAGCACTTGCCACAATTTCATTTTCGTGCCTTTTACAAATAGGTCAAATTTCAGTTTGTTTTTTGCTATACGAATAAGCAAATAAGCGATACTGGCCCAAATTACGCAAGTAATGACCCAATGTATAATATTTTGCAATACCGAAAATTCTCTTAATTGTACTCCGAAAACAAGCGGTTCCCAGCCATAAGCGTGTAGAGCCTCAGTTCCGAGTCCCACAAAGGCACTCAATGAAAGTAATATATACTTCCACCCGGATTGATTAACAATTTCATCATTTGTACTCATTTCCTTTACTTCTTTGTCTTTTCAACGATCGATATTTCGTTTAATTTTCAATTCTTTACGTCATTTTCCGCCGCGCTGTCGTCCGCTTGCTGATATAGTTCCGTGACTTGGTTCCTACGAAAGAACGTCGGGATCGGGCCGTAGAGTGCCCAACACATACCCTGCGAGCCATCGACCTACCAAAGTTACGCAAATTTATCCAAGGGGCAAGTTACCCGATAATATCTGAGCTGAAACCAAGCCGTTGTTACCTGCTGGGGTTTCTTTCGGGGTCATTAATTTTCGCTGGGTCTTGTCGGGTGTCAAATACGTCCGTGAAGAGAATGCCTTCGGGAATTTGTTTGTAGACAACCTTGTGGTTGCCTACAACTAGGTATCTGTGGTCTTCGCCAAGTTCCTTCAGGGTTTCTTCTATTTGACCCGATTGGGGATGATGCTCCAGCTGTCGCACTGCTTTGAATACATCACTCTTAATTTTCTTAGCTACCTTTAGGCTCGCTTTAACCCTGTAGTAGGAATAGATTTTGGCGAGCACGGATGACGCAAAGTCTGTCCAAAGGATTTTCATGGGGTTACCAATCTTCGGATTCAAGCTCTAACTCCTGCTGCGTCTTTACCCTGCCCGCAAGGTAGTCTTTATTAGAGAGTTCAGCCCTGTCGATGAGCTGCTGACGGGTGAGCCGTTTGGGTTCATCCTGTTCACCCCTTCTGGCTTGGGCAATAGCACTCTCAATTTTCAAAAACAGGCTTTCGTCCTGAAGGTTAACAAGATACCTGATGACATCATATTTTCTGGTCTCCAAATTCATCGCTCTGCATTTTAGCACAAGATACGAAAATTAATAGGAATGGGATTCAAGTCTAGGCAAAAAAAGCCTTGCAGGTAACTCGTTTATAGTCCTAACCTTTCATCCCTATTCCCCCCACAACAGCCGAAAAGCCACAATAGGCTTGCATTTCATTCGGCTTTTTAAACCCGTATAAAGTTACAAAAATTCACTGAAAAATCAATCTTAAGACAGAATCGTCCGGTGGGGCGGTTCACTCCTCGGCGTACATAAGCTTTTCAATATCCACCCTTTCCCTTTGGGTGCTCCGCCGGGGGTGCATTATCTTATACACCACGGGCACCACCACCAGCGTGAGTAGGGTGGAGATGGTCATACCCCCGATAATCACCCAGGCCATGCCGTTGCGCAGCTCGGCACCCGAGCCCAGCGACAGGGCCACCGGCAGCATCCCTATAATGGTTGAGAGGGCGGTCATGAGTATGGGGCGGGTCCTTATCCTTACGGCCTGAACCAGCGCTTCGTCAATGCCCTTGCCCTGGCGGCGTGCATCGTTGGCAAAGTCAACCAGTAGAATGGCATTTTTTGCCACCAGCCCCACCAGCATCACCAGCCCCAGCATGGCGTAGATACTCATGGCCGTGTTGGTGAGCGCCAGTGCCAGAATGGCGCCCACAATGGAAAAGGGAATGGAGAACATGATGACAAACGGGTCTATCCAGCTGTTGTAGAGGATTACCATGGAGAAATAGATGAGCAGCAGCGAGAGCAGCAGGGCGGTGGTGAGCACATCCATGGAGTCGCTCATCTTCTTCATATCGCCTGTGGCCTCAATGCGCAGGCCGGCAGGCTTGTGAAGTTTCTCCACCCCGGCCATGAACTGCTTGGCAATGGCTCCGGGTGGCACCCCATAGGCTTGGGAGCGAATGGTAACTGAGCTGTTTCGGTTGTATCGCTCCAGGCGGTTTGGCCCGGTACCCGGCGAAATATGGGCAAACTGCGACAGCCTCACGCTCTCGCCCCGGTTGTTGATAAACATCAGGTTGGGGACATTCTCAGCCTGCTGGCGGTAAATCTTGTCGGCACGGATGTTTATATCGTACTCGTAGTTGCCCTCGGTGTACTTCAGCAGGTCGTTGCCCTGAAAGTTGAGTTGCATTACCGCTCCCACGTTATCCAGCGTAAGCCCCAGTGCCGACATCTTCTCGCGGTTTACCCTCACCGTGATTTCGGGGGTTGCACTCTCCACCGACAGCTCCTGCTGCATCACCCCGGGTATGGAGCTCATCACCTCCAACGCCTGCTCGGCAAACAGCATGAGCGAATCGGGGTTGGAGGCCGTGATAATATACTCCACTGCCGCCTTGGCGGCGGTACCCGTAAGGCTCACGCTGAAGATGTTCACCTTGGCATCCACCAGGAAATCGGACAGGGGTTTGCGTATGCGCGTGATGTAGGTCTCGGTGCCCTCGGCCTGTTTCCTCAGCTTCACGTTCAGCTCGGCCAGGTAGGGTGTGCCCCTGGTACTCTGTAGGTTATCGCTGGTAAGTCCCACCATGGTAACCACGTTTTCCACCTCGGGCCGACTCATAAACCAACCCTCGGCGCGCTGCACCAGGGCGTTGGATTCCTCCATGGAGATGCCCTTGGGCATCTCCAGCTGCACGATAAACTCACCCCGGTCGATGTAGGGTTGAAACTCAAAGTTGATGAACCCAAGGGGGAAGAGCGACATCACTGCCATCGTGATGGCCAGCACCACAAGTCCAACCCAGCGTTTGTGACCCAACCCCCACCGGAGGATATCCGAAACCCAATGGCTAAACCGGGCAATGGCATTCTCAAAGCCTTTTAAAAATTTTCCGAATATATTGGTGTCCTTTATCCCCCTGATGTTGCCAAAACGTGAAGTGAGGAGCGGAACCAGGGTGAGTGCAGCCAGCAGGCTGAAGAGGATGGAGATGACGATTACGGCACAAAACTGACGCAGGATATCGGAAACCAGCGTGTTGGTGAAGATCACCGGTAGGAACACCATGACGATGGCCACCGTGACGGAGATCACCGTAAACCCTATCTCGCGCATGGCATCGAAGGAGGCCTTCACGCGATTTTTCCCCATCTCCATGTGACGGTACACGTTTTCGATGACCACAATGGCATCATCAACCAGCACGCCGATGACCAGCGATAGTGCCAGAAGCGACATCAGGTTGAGGGTGAAGTTGAAGAGCCACATGCCGATAAAGGTGGAGACGAGCGATATGGGAACCACCACCATCACGATAAGGGCATTGCGGAGGTTGTGCAGGAAGAGCAGAATAACCAGTGTTACCAGCAGGATGGCAAGCATCAGGTCGGTGAATACTGACTTTATGGATTGGTGCGTAAAAGTTGTTGTGTTCTGTACCATGTCAATCCTCAGGCCCTCCGTGGCGTATGCCAGCTGTAGTTGGTCAATGGTTTCCTGCACCCGGTGGCTGACCCATATGGCGTTGGCATCGGTTTGCTTTTGTAAGTTGATAAGGATGGCATCGTCTCCGTTCACCCTTCCCAGCTTCACGGGGTCCTTCACGGCGTCCACCACGTCGGCCACGTCGTCCAGCCGTATTTGTGCACCCGTTGGGGTGGTGGCAATCACCAGATTGCGAAGTTCCTCAATGCTTGTCAACTTTCCCGAGAGGCGTATGGCGGTTTGCGATAGGTCGCTGTGCAGGTAACCGGTGGGGAAGTCGAGGTTGGCGGCACGGACAGCACCCTGCACCATCAGTGGTGTGAGGCCAAATGTTTTCAGCCTGTCCTGCTTTAAGTTGACTTGTATCTCGCGCTGCATACCGCCCACCAGCGATATTTTGGCCACGCCCGGCACCCGCGAAAATTCGGGCAGTACCCTCTTGTCTATGAGGTCGTAAAAGTCGGTTGGCTCCATGTGCGATGTTGCCGAGAGAATCAGGATGGGCTTTTCGTCAATGGATATTTTGGTGATAGTGGGCGAGAGGATTTCTCGCGGCAGCGTGGCACGCTTGGCATTGAGAAGGTTCTGCGCATCGGTAACCGCCTTGTCGATATCGGTTCCGTAGCGGAATGAGACGATGAGCATGGACATCCCCTCAAACGACAGCGACTGCATTTGGTCGATACCCTCCATGCCCGACAGGGCATCCTCGGCCTTGCGGGTAAGCGAATTTTCCACCTCGCTGGGCGATGCCCCCGGGTAGATAATCTGCACGTTGAGCACGGGAGGCGTGAACTTGGGCATCAGCTCGGCGCTCAGGTTTACATAGCTTAGGTATCCCAGGATGGCGAGCAGCATGAACACCACTGTCACGTATATGGGGCGCTTGATGGATATTTCTGTTATTTTCATACGGTTGACTTTTCTTAAAAATTCACACGCTTTTTGTTTGTCGGCAGGGGCATTTCCCGTTACTGAATGCATCGTACCGCCGTGCCGTCGGATATGTTTATCAACCCACCCACCACCACGCTATCGCCACGGTGCAGCCCTTGCAAAATCTCGATTTGCTCGCCCACCATGCTACCCGCAATCACGCTGCGTTTTCTGGCAATGCCATTCTCAACAATAAACACATTGGCAGCCAGCACGCTGCCGCTGATGGCATTACGGTTGACGAGGATGCCGTGTTTTTGGGCCTCGGAATTGAAGTGTACGGATACGTACATCCCCGATTTCAGCCCTTTTTCGTTGTGATCCAGGGTAACCTCCACAGGGAAGTTCAGCGACCTGTCGGCTTTGTCGCCAACAAAGGTAATTTTTCCATGAAAAACCTCTCCGGGAAAGGTTTCGCTGGTCAGCTCCACTGCCAGTCCCTTGCGGATATCCAACACCTGCTTTTCGGTGACGTAGCAAAGGGCTTTGAGCTGCAAGTCGTCGATGATATCGAAGAGCCGTGCTCCCGGGTTGAGGTAGCTGCCCACCTCCACATACCTCTTGTTGATGGTACCTGCAATGGGAGCCTTTATGGAGGCATCGGCCAGACGGCGTTTGCTGGTGGTGTAGCGGCTTTCGGCCGCCACCATCTGGGT
>Ga0116144_10003644_pt1 | contig 15183 bp, 15 predicted proteins | sample AD_UKC035_MetaG_FD_89746 | JGI IMG/M metagenome (GOLD analysis project Ga0116144, IMG submission 89746) | Active sludge microbial communities of municipal wastewater-treating anaerobic digesters from USA - AD_UKC035_MetaG | ecosystem: Engineered > Bioreactor > Anaerobic > Digestate | place: USA... | reverse complement strand
GTTGAACTCTACGCTGAGACACTTTAACATCCCGAGAGATCTCTTTCGTGCTTGCATGCTTGCGATATTGACGAAGGATAAAATGGACCTTCGTCTTGTTCAATTTCATATTTTGGACTATGCGTCCAAGCTTAGATGGGAGGCGAAATAATTTCGGGACTCTACAGTCCCATCTCTTCTATCTATCTTCCATCCAAATGGCTTTCGCGTGAACCTTGGTCGGGAGAAGAGCGGGAGAAGCTACCCTGTATGGCCTTGCATAGGGATTAGAGGGATAGGTTGCTGCCGGTCCATTATCTTGAAGGCTGGTGCGCTCCTGAGATCTTCTCATGAGATCCCCCGGCGTGAGGCAGAAGGCAGGAAGAGAAATGAAATACTTGCAGGTACAGAGGCAGGATGATACTATGAGCACGCAAAAGAAGAAGAAGAACGATCCTGAATCTGTGAGGAGGAGGCTGCAGAATAGCCTTCCCTGGGCTCTCTCTCGCTGGTTTTCCAGGGTCATCCTGGGCAAGGATCTCTCAAAAAAGAAGTAGGGACTCTTCCCGTGGCGTAGTGATTGAAAAATCAGACCGCAAGATCTGGCTTCACAACGGCCATGGCCATATAGCTTGCAGCATATGGGTTTCGGCCTTGACCTATGCCAGACCGAAAGGATTAAAGCTGCTGGTGGTCCGACTATTATGGGGTGTGGTTCAGATGGATAAAAAGAAGTTTCTGATATGGATGACCTTAGGCGCATCCGTTATGGCTCTGGCTATCTTCAGGAAGATGATGAGGTATCCGGGCGATGAGTACGACCGGGGGAAGGAGCGTCCGTACCGTCCGGCTCCTTAGGTACTTTTCTTTTTGAAGCCAACAAGCTGAAAATTGAAGAAGAATACATGGAAAGCAGATTGAAGCTGTTGGTTATCAGCAATTCTTCTTTGCCACAATGATGATGGAGTAGGAGCCATCAACATCTTCAACGGTTGGATAAGCAGCAACATAGGAGAGCCATCGCATCATCTCGGGCCTGTGCATTAGCGGCTCATCGGAGAGCCTGCCATTCAGCCGCCGGGCATTGCACAGCTGCTGCTCTCTTCTGAATAGCGCTCTGGACCAGGACTGGCCCAGCCTATAAACCACTTCCATATCATTCTCCCGCACCAGCTGGGACAAGGAACTGAAATTAAACCAGTGCTTATGAGACTTGTTCCTGGGAAGACCTGAGCCGTCTGCCGATTCAGATAATACATTAGGAACAGAGGCGATGAAAAAGCCCCCAGGCTGCAGGATCCTGTTGAACTGAGACAAAGCCATTTTTGGATCCAGCAGATGCTCCAGGGTCTCAAAGCTGATAACCGCTGCCGCACTTGCCTCAGCAATATCCGGATACAGCTCTTCTTCATTTAGATCCTTATAGAGAAAAGTGAGGTTATCCATCTCGAAGCTCCCTTTAGCCCACTCTATGAGAGATCGATCTCCATCCACCCCTATCACCCTCCCGGCTACGGCCGCCAGCTCTGCCGCTCCATAGCCTCTGCCACAGGATATATCCGCAACCAGGTCCGGTCGGTGCGGTCTTAGAAAATCGGCGGCAAAGAGATAGCGTCCCAGGTATTCCGCTTTTCTCCAGATGTTGCTGTCACTGGCATCGAATGGATCTATCTGGGCTTGACCGCTTCCGCTGTATGCCGAGTAGGAAGACATCTCAGAGCATTCCTAGAACTGTCTTGATCGATATACCTTGCTATTCTGGATTCAAGTGCTGCCATATAAACTGGCTCAAAAGCAAGGCTAATGGCATTTGCCTGCAGCCATGGTCATAAGCAGAGGCTCAGATTCATGGAGAGGGTGCTTGCAGCTGTTCTTTTCATTCATAGCGGTAGTGGGATTCAGACTGTTGAGTGAAACGGCGACGGCGCGCCCCGCTGCATGCAGACGGGGCATCCAAGGCGCCGCCGCATGAAAGCGGAATCAGGTAATTCTTATCTAAACCTAAGTTGAATTCACATGCCCTTCCTCGATGCCAAGCATCGGATTATTAAGATAAAAATGAAAAGGTTTTTATACTAGTTCACGAGTAGTTGATCCGACCTGTATGTTTGAGTCAGAATATATAGAAATTACAAAAAATTTTTTAAAGAAATTAATTAGTTATAATTACAATTTAGGTCCAATCGTCCCACTTATTTTATTATTTATTTTTTATCTTTTTTATTATCAAACTTCGTCCTATCTTGTACCGTTCTCAAGTGATACATGGGAGAAACAAGATCTTATTTATGGAAGTGATACAGTAACTGGCTTTAATCTCATGAAGCAATTTACATTTCCCGAGTTGAGACATTTCTTATTTTCAGCGTTAACAAGCCCTGTGGTAAATACAATAAAGCTTTTATTTAATATCTCTATAACATATGCAATCAGTATAGTAACGGCTATGATCGCAACTATTAATGTTGTTCTAGCCTACTATGCCTTGAATTTATTTATAAATGATAAGAAGTTGGTGACATTGTTCTCAATTTTTTATGGCTTTCTTTTCTCAAATCTGGTTTTTTTAATATTCCTGAAACTTATGGACTGACCAATTTAGCAATTCTTTTAACTTTTAATTGTTTAATCAGATTAGTAAAGAATAATGACCATAATTGGTTTATTTTATTGATTTTAGCAATTATATTGTCATCTCTATTAAATCCTCCGACTATATTGCTTGTGATACCAAGCATTTTTATTTTTTTAAATTATTATAATTTAACAAGAGGTATGATCCTGTCATTTCTATGTGTTTCGACAACATTATTGGTTTTTGTAGTTTCTTATGTGCTAGCTTTCGGGATTAATTTTTATACGTATTTTGCAGAATTTGCGAATACTTGGTGTCCCCATTCAATTAATAATTATTTAGATATAGACAAAATTATAAATGTTTTTGGGTCTTTTGTAGTACTCTCTGTGATAAGCCCTTCTGAAAAAATTTCTAATTCTATGAACTTTTCCCAGGATTTCCTAAATTATTTTGATTCAACAATAGGTGCTTATTTGATCTTATTCTATATAGTTATTCTAGGAATTTTTTTATATTATATTGTTAAAACGAGAGATATTATTCGAGATTCTTCATTGATATTTATTCTATTTATGGCATTATTTTATTTATATTTAAATCCGCGAGAGGCATTACTATATTCTTGCCAGGTTTTATTTCCTTTAACTCTTGTCTTTGCAGATATAACCAATAGAATAAATTTCAGTAATAAATATATATTTTTGATTGTATTTATAATATTTATGGCTATTAAAAATGTTAGTACTTTATACCATCCGATATTATAGGTTTAACTGAAACGGCCAGGAATATCTTTATGAGAATACGCCTTACTACGACAAAAAAAAGAAAATCCGCCAGAGAAGCAAATATCTGGGCAAGAACTTTGAAGTTGTTCCGATCAGGGTACGCTCCCAGGAGAAGGTACCCAAGAAAGTGCTTTCGCATGGTGAATTTGTGCCGCTCAAAAAGATTATAGAGGACCTTGAGCTGGAAAAGACCCTCTTTAGGTTTCCGCCGGTCTTTCATTCATCAATCCGCCAAAGAATAGGACGGATTTATTTTATCAAGAATATGATTGCTGGCAATAATTATTGGGTATAAAGCTGCCAGGCTTGGATGATATATTTGCCGTATAATATCCAGATCAAAACAAATATCCCAAAAATGATGTAGAGGTTGGTGATATACACCAACCACTGCAGAAGACGCATCTTCTTTTCGGGCGTCCCAAACCAGTCTTTTGCCTTTCGCTCAAACCAGTTGGCCATTGTCAAGGATTACGCAGTTGCCTTGGCCGCGGCTTCCATCTCCGCTAGCTTCTTGGCTTCTTCTGCTGCGGCTTTCCTCTCGGACTTGCCCTTAAGCATCTTCATCTTGACCAGGTTATCCCTTTCCATCTCCTCCAAGGCCATGCTGATGAACTTGATGGTGTCCTTGAGATCTGGAACCACCTTGAACTCCAGAGCATTGACACGCCTCTTGGTGCTGTCGATATCCTCGACCAGCCTGATCATGGCGGTCTCAACCTCTGCAGCCAGGATGATCTTGTCCAGGAGCTTCTCATAGGCATCAGCAGCCTCATCAATGGCCGCACTGGTTCCTATGATGCCGTAGCCTCGTTCGAACATCTTCTTTTGTACGGCCTCTGCCGCGATCTTGGGAACCACTACGCCCATGATGTTTCTGGATTCAAGCTCTATGGTCGGCTCCTTTTGAAGGGAGTAAGCCACGCTGTTTATGGCAACTGTGCCCTCCACAGCGGTGGCCATTTGAAGCCTCTGCTCGGCAACGAGCAGAGCTTCAACCAGCTCTTTCCTGACTGTCCTGGCCTTGTTCAGCACCTCGAAGAACTCAATCATGAGACCGTCGCGCTTCATTTTGAGGAGCGAGTGACCAGTTATGGCAACCTTCATCCTTCTTTTAAGGGCGATAAGCACTGCCCTGGTCGGTTTAGTTCCTCGAATTACAGGCATGGTCTCACTCTGCTTTCTTCGCTGCGCTGGCGTATTTGGGATGGTATTGCTTGATGTATTTGTCGTCAACCCTGGTGAGCATGGCCTCCGGCAGGTCTGCCAGAAGATCCCATCCGATCTGCAGGGTATCGAAGATAGATCTATCCTCGTCTCTGCCCTGATTGACGAATCTCTTCTCGAACTTGTCGGCGAACTCCAGGACAAGCTTATCCCGCTCGGAGAGAGCCTCCTTGCCCACGATGGCCGCCAGGCCGCGCAGATCGTTGCCCTCTGCATAGTAAGCATAGAGCTGATCTGATACTGCTCTGTGATCCTCGCGGGTGTGGCCCTTGCCGATACCGGAGTTCATCAGCCGGGACAGGGATGGTCTGATGTCCACAGGCGGATAAATGCCCTTTCTGTGCAGCTCTCGAGAGATGATGATCTGACCCTCAGTGATGTATCCGGACAGGTCCGGGATGGGGTGAGTGATATCATCGCCGGGCATGGTCAGGATGGGGAACTGGGTGATAGATCCCTTCTTGCCCCTGATGATGCCTGCTCTCTCGTACTGGATGGCCAGGTCGGTGTACATGTATCCGGGATAGCCGCGTCGTCCGGGCACCTCTTCACGGGCCGCTCCCATCTGCCGGAGAGACTCGCAATAGTTGGTCATGTCCGTGTAGATGATGAGCACGTGCATGTCCAGATCGAATGCCAGATACTCGGCGGTGGTCAGTCCCAACCTCGGAGTGAGAATCCTCTCCACAGCCGGATCATCGGCCAGATTGAGGAACACCACTGCCCTCTCCAGAGCACCGGTTCTCTCGAAGTCAGCCAGGAAGTGCTGGGCCTCTTCATTGGTGATGCCCATGGCGCAGAAGATGACGGCGAATGACTCGGCTTCGCCTAGAGCCTTGGCCTGTCTGGCGATCTGCAGAGCGACGTCATTATGGGGCAGACCTGCGCCGGAAAAGATGGGCAGCTTCTGGCCGCGCACCAGGGTATTGGTGCCGTCGATGGTAGAAATGCCAGTCTGGATAAACGCACGGGGCTTCTCCCGGGAAGCGGGATTGATGGCCGCTCCGGCGATATCCCTCAATACCTCAGGCACAATTTCCGGGCCGCCGTCTCTGGGCCTTCCCGATCCGGACAGAACCCGTCCCACGATTCCCGGAGACAGGGGCATCTTGATGACGTCTCCAGTAAAGCTGACTGCGCTATCCTTGGACAGACCGCCGGTTCCCTCGAATACCTGAATAACCACGATCTCATCAGAGGTATCCAACACCTGTCCTCTCTTCAGCTCTCCACCAGTCCTGATCTCGACGAGCTCATTGTAGCCCACTGGCTCGGTCTTCTCTACGAAGATGAGTGGTCCGGAGATCTCAGTAATAGTCTTATATTCCTTGGTCATTTTGAACCCTCCTCACTTCAGCGCCTTGAACTCGGCTTCCATCTGAGCCATAACCTTTGCCAGGATGGGCTCATACTCAGCCTCCAGCCTAACCTTGGCCAGAGCATCCTTGGATGGAACGGATGTGATCTGGGCCACAGGTATGCCCTTCTGGACTGCATCGAATGCAAGATCCCTGTACTTCAGGATGGCTTCCAGGAGATCGAACTGCTTCTTGTATGGTGCAAAGGTATCCACGGGGTGGAATGCGCTCTGGGCCAGCCAGAAGTTGATGATCATCCTGGCGACCTCCAATGTGATCTGCTGATCTTCAGGCAGGGCATCGGAACCGACGAGCATCACGATCTCTTCCAACTCGGCATTCTCCTGCAGTATGGCCATGGCCCGTCTCTTGTTCTTGTTCCAGTTAGGGCTGACATTCTCCACGAACCAGGGTTCCAGGGTCTGGTCATACAGGGAGTAGGAATCCAGCCAGTTGATGGACGGGAAGTGCCTGCGCTGTGTCAGCTTGGAGTCCAGTGCCCAGAATACCTTGACCATTCTCAGGGTGTTCTGAGTAACGGGCTCGGTGAAGTCTCCGCCTGCCGGGGACACGGCACCGACGATGCTGACTGAGCCCTGGCCACCGTTGAGAACTGCAGCCCGACCGGCACGCTCATAGAAATCAGCCAGTCTGGCGCCAAGATAAGCAGGATAGCCTTCCTCACCAGGCATCTCTTCCAGACGGGAGCCCATCTCTCTCATGGCTTCTGCCCACCGGGAGGTGGAGTCAGCAGTCATGAGGCAGTCGTAGCCCATATCTCTGTAGTACTCTGCCGTGGTCATTCCGGTGTAAATGGAAGCCTCACGGGCCGCCACAGGCATATTGGAGGTATTGGCGTAAACGATTGATCTCTCCATCAGGGGCCTGCCGGTCCTGGGGTCCTGCAGCTCGGGGAACTCATGCAGCAGATCGGCCATCTCATTGCCGCGCTCGCCGCATCCCACATATATCACAATGTCCACATCTGCCCACTTGGACAGGGTCTGCTGCATAACCGTCTTTCCGGTGCCGAAGCCTCCGGGAATGGCTGCCGTTCCGCCCTTGGCCAGGGAGAAGAATCCGTCTACTACTCTCTGTCCTGTTCTGAGGGGGATGGTCGGTGCCAGCTTTTCGGCTACAGGTCTGGCCTGTCTTACCGGCCACTTATGCATCATGGTCAGCTCAGTGCCATCCTCCAAGACGCAGACAGTCTCATCGACGGTAAAGTTTCCGCTGTATATGTCTTTGATGGCGCCGCCCTTCATCTTGGGTGGGACCATGATCTTGTGATTGATGAGCAGCTGCTCCTGAACCTCACCGAAGGCCTGGCCGGGCTTGAGAACATCGCCCTTCTTGGCTGTCGGCTTGAACTCCCACTTCTTCTTGTGGTCAATGCCATCCACGAATAGGCCTCGGCTGATGAAGTCTCCCGACATCTCTGCCAGCTTGGGCAGCGGCCTCTGGATGCCGTCGTAAATTTGGGTCAGAATGCCTGGACCCAGTTGTGCCACGAGTGGAGCTCCTGTCTCCTTGACGGGCTCGCCGGGCCGCACGCCGCCCGTATCCTCGTATACCTGAATGATATGTTTATTGCCGGAAATGCCGATGACCTCGCTCATCAGGCCTTCCTCGCCGACCAGGACCAGGTCGTACATGGAAGCTTTCAGGCCTATGGCCTGAACCAGTGGTCCGGCGACTCGCTTTACTTTCCCTACTTCCATAAATCAACACCTATTGCCCTTTTAATCTTCTCTCTCATCTCTGTGCTCTGCTCGGTTCCGATAGAAATAACGGTAGGCTTAATAGACTCGGATAGCTGCTCCTGGAGCCTCTTGGGCAGCTTATTGTAATCCGATTGCTTCAACACCAGGATTCCAACATTGGAATCAGCCATGACCTCGCCGATCTTTGAAACCATCTGCTCTTCAGTGTCGGCGGCATAGGATTTTTTAACACCTGCCAGATTGAACCCGAGGACGCTCTCGCTTCCTCCCACAAAAGCAATCTCCATTTTAGGCCACCACCACTTGCTCCTCTACGAGTTCAGCAGGAAGTCCGGCTTCTTTTCCTCTTACAATCTTCCTGATATTGGAGACTTCAGTCTCTTTGCTCACCATATATCCGAGTACAGGCAGGATGGATAATGGATGATAGTTTGAGAGAGCCCATGCATACCGGATGAGATATGCTTTTAGCCTGGCCTCAATCCTGCTAACCGCATCGAGATCCGCCGTTGCGATATCGGATATCGAAGACCAGAAGGGGTAACCCTCCAGACCGCGCAGGAACTCCCCAAAAGGCTGGCCAGCCATACGGCTGAGCTCGTCATGCAGCTTGCCTCCGGGGATAAGGTTCTCCTGAATAATAGCCCCATCAACGCCTGCTTTGTTCATCCGGAAGAGGGTGATGAGATTCTTTATATCGATCTCTCTTCGGACATACTTGAGCAGCAGGCCTCCACCCACGGATAGAGTGCCGCCCACAGCCCTCTCCATTCTGAAGTAATAGAGCTTATCCAGAGCGTTCTCCAGCGATGCCAAATTATTGCCGTCGTATTGCGCTAATGCGCTGGCATAATCGGTTCCATCAAACGCCGATATGATATCGTTAACCGAATCCTTTTTGGCCAGTTCTTCAAGAAACTCGGGCGATAATTCGCCGGCAGGCACGAGATATTTGGTTATATCCGTGTCCGCTGCCCCGTAGAACTTGCCGCGCAGGATGGTCTTGATATTCCATACGTCCCAGCGCCGGAGATACTCCAGAATCAGGAATGAAGGCTCATCTATAGAGACCTCCTCAAGCTTCCTGAAGGTCTTTGCCAGATTGGCAAAGGTGGCATGCTCAATAAGCTCCACGCCAGAGTAATCCTTGGAGAGCGCATCGATCTCATCCTTGTACTGGGTTTCTTCCAGGTATCTGGCGATCTCTGAGAGTTCCATGCTCATCATCCGAGGATACATCTCCGCCGGGATGAGCTTGGTCTTCATCGCCCGGACTCTGCCCGTGATGTAAGCGTACTTCACCGGTAAACCGAACTTCGGCAAACGTAGTACAGGCATCGTCCTCACCCGAATAATATCCTGGAAACCTCTTTCATGCGGCTACTAAAGACCTCACGCGCAAGAGTTTCGTAGGTTAAATCGTAACGCAGAGCTCCATCACTGCTCTCAACCACAGCGCCGCCGATTATGTCCAGGTTCCCGCCGTAATTTGGGGCGAGAGAGGAGATGAAGGCCTCATCTCTTTTATTGGAGAAGACCTTCATCGCCTTGAGATCATAAGGCTCGAGCAGCTTTGTGAGCATGGCCTCGTTATCCTTCTTGGGAAGATTTTCCAGCTTCCCGAGAAGCTTAACTCTGGCCTGCTCCAAGAGATCCTTGTGAACATTCAGCTCCGATCTCTTTACCTCGAGATTGGCGCTGGAGATCTCTCTGCGCTCTATTGCCTCAACGGTGTGTCCGACCTCTGCTTCCTTTCTGGACTTTATCTCTGCGGCACGTTCCCTAGCTTCATTGAGTATCCTTGCAACCTCTTGGTCCGCCTCACCGGTTATCTGAGCGACCTTGTCCTTGCTGGTTGCCAGGACTGCCTCAACCACTGCATCTAGTGCCATTGCCTCTCACCTTGGTAATGGCCGGCTTAAGGTGTCACGATTCCAGCAAAGGGTGTCCAGGCGAACATCAGAATCAGCGATACTGCAAGGCCGAAGATGATCAGAGTCTCGGGCAGAAGCATGAGGAAGAGACCCTTACCCAGGAATCCGGGCTCCTCAGCCACGACGCCCACCACAGCAGCGCCGATACCCTGCTCACCAACACCAGCACCGATGCCTGCCAATCCGGTAGCCAGGCCAGCGCCGACAGCCAACAATCCATACAATGTTCCCGCATCTGCTACAACTGCCATTTTCCTCAATCCTCCTTTATATGAATATCACATATTGTACTTGGTTTTTCAATGCGAACTGATATGTTCATGCTTTCAGGAACCTCCGGACATGTCCGAAGGGACTGTACTCCACTCCACCGCCATGAGCGCTGTAGAATTTTGTGAACATCTCCACATAATGCAACCTGAGAGGATGCATGAACGGAGATAGTATTCCCAGCAGTAGATTGATGAAGTGAACCGCTACCAAGATCACTATGCCCACAATAATTGCAAGCGTAGAGAACTCGGCGCTGTTATGCGCTCCGCCGCTGAGCATGGGCATTATGACATAGAATGCCAGCTGATTAGCGGCATAGGCAAGACCCACCGACGCCAGGCCGATGGCCAGCAACCTGAGATAGGATATAAGATTGCTGATATACGAAGGCACGTGAGCCAGACCCATGGGGCCCTCTGGACCCATGACCAGCATCACCACAGATAGGACTACCACGATTATTCCCAGGTAGGTCAGAATCGACTGCCCCATGACCAATCCAAGCAGAGCTACGGAGAAGAATACCTGGAAGAGCATCACAGGAAGCCGCTCGAAATAAGCATGCTTTTTCTCGCCGTAGTTCAACTCCGTCTTTATGCCGCAGATGGAGCCTACAGAACAATGAACCACGCCGATGAACAGGCTTACACCTATCAAAAGTAGAACCGCGTTGGTAGCCAATCTATACAATGGGAAAACGCCCAACGGCCCCAGCCTTCCCAGAGATCCAAAGACACCTTCGCCGAAGAAGAGTCCAGCTTCCTGCAGGGCCGCCATCTCATGGTGACTGAGCATCCCTATAGCATAATTCCACAGACCTAATGGACCGAATATCTCGCCATAGAATATGCCAAATATGACCGCCCAGACGCCTCCGATCATGACCACGTTGATCAATTGCTGCCAGCCGGGTGTTCTGAACTTCTTCTTAAGACCGAGCAGGATAAGAAGAATCATAATGCCATAGCCGACATCTCCCAGTATCATGCCGAACATGATGGGGAAGAATACGAATATCAGCAACGACGGATCGAACTCCTTATACTCGGGAATGGCAAACAACCTGGTGATAAGCTCATAGGGCTTGACCACGCCTGGATTATCCATCTGGCTTGGTATATCCTCGCCCTTCTCCACCAGCTCTTCTGCTTCCTTGTCTGCGATCAATGAGACTTCCAGTTTGCCGCCTGTGGTGCTCTCCAGCTCGCTTTTAAGCCTGCTGAATTGATCTGATGGAACATAACCATCGATGACAAAGGCATTTTCAGTCACAGCAAAACGCAGTGGCGCCTCTGTCTTCTGGGTCTGCATGGACAGATACTCATCCGTCGCAAGCATCAGATCTTCATTCTGCTTCTTGATGTCAGCCAGCTTCTTTAAAAGCGGCGCTTTCTCCGCTTCCAGAGACTTAATGCTGCTTTCCTGGGCAGCAATAGCCGAGGCCACATTTCCTTCCAGCTTTGGCACGGATGTCTCAGAGAATCCATGCTCTGAAAGGACGGCGGATACTTCGCTGGCCTTTTCTGCAGGCACAAAAACTGCTACTTGAGTTGCATTCTTGGCGCTTCCGGTATAGATCTCGTGTGCCGGTGAGACTCTTGCTACATCGGCATCTACAGGCGATGTTACAGTGCCTACGAAGGTCGCCAGAGAATCATAACCATGGTAAGATTCCAGAGGCAACGGCAGAACAGCCAATGGATTCAAGGATCTGATCGTATCCTGCTTGGACTTAACCTCTGCTTCAATGGCGGTGATGCGCTCGTATGTGGCGATCACATCTGCTCCGACATTATTGAGGAGGTTGTCCATCTCTGAAAGGATCTGGCTCTCGGGGAAGGTCTTATCCGGTGCCTTATTCTTCAGATCAAGATACCTGGTAATGGATCTGAGCTTGATCAGATCCTCAGAGTATTCCTTGGATTTGCCGATCGACTTGCCAATTTCAAATCCCGGCTGGTTGCCGTTATAATTGACAATATGAAGCAAGCGCAACTCATGCAGCTTCTCTACTACTGGAGATATCACATCCTTTGACCCGGCGACAACAACACGACTCATATTAACGGGTCTAAGCATGCAGCAACCCCATAAACTCCTTTAATAAATATTCAACTGCCTTGTCCAGCTTGGCATTGGCGCTGCCACTCATAGAACTCACGTTCTTCTCTCCGCTGCTAACGATAGAAGCCTTCTTTGCCTTTACATCGCTCTCAGCCTTGGCAACGCTCTTGTCAAAGTAGTCCTGTGCATCAGTCTCGGCGGATTTGACGAGGTTTGCAGCTTCGGTAGTGGCAGCGGCTAACTTTTGATCCTTCTCCTCCAAAGCCCGCTGGACTGCAGCTTTGGCTTCAGCCTCTGCCGATTTGATTTTCGATAAGATATCGTCTCTAGCCATCTGATCCCTCTACATGTTCCCTCACTACACCTCTTCTGATTTCAAACAGCGCTACATCACTGTTGGCTCGTGATAAACGCTTCCATCCATCCTCATCTACCAATATAAACTCTTCGGTTTTGATTAGGGAAAGGAAAAAGCGATCAGGCTTCCCCTCAATATCCCCAATATTTTAAAGCTGTATCCAGCTCTTTGTGGTCTTTTGCATATTCCCGGAGGAAAATCTGCCTCTTCCTGGCCTCCATTGCCTTCTCCGCCGCCCCAGAATGATATCGGCTCCGGCAGTGACATTGACGGGATAATAAGCCTTCTTTCCGGTCTCCTTTTCCACCTTGTCCAGAGCGACCATGACTGCGTCCAAGGCAGAGATCAGCAGACTGAAGCTTTGATCGGTCAGTGTCCGGTCATCCTTAACCAGATCCAGCCTGCCCCGGACCGCTGCTGCGACAGGACTGCCTTCTCCGATGCATCCAGGCTCAACTTGGGCTTAACTGAGGTTCCCACAAGGGGACAGTCGAATACTGCCAGGATCCTTCTCGCCTCTTCTATGCCAAACCTAGGCCCTTATGCCACCATAGCAAGCTATCCAGGAATAATGAGATCCTGAAGCCGCACTTTTTTCAGAGCACCCAGTCCCAAGAGGTTGGCAGCAAATATCTGAAGCCTTAATGAGCCACAAGAAGTGTTGCGAGAAAGGGCAGAGAGTTCGAGAATGGACAGGTTCATCGAACCGGCCTGAAAGATGCTCGAGGCTGGTATAGATGAGGTCTGCAGGCTCAAGATCCAAGGAGCCGTTCAAGCCCAATGGGGTATATCATTGCGGCAAAAAAGGAGAGCCATGCACGAATGCTGGCAAAAGCAGATCAGCCCATAAAGAGCATTTACGGCAGATAGATGATGGATGGAAAGAAGATCACTTGTTGCGGAGGCAACTTATTTATTATCGGAGAATAACTTGCAGACTGCTAAAATATATCAGGAGAATCTTATGGCCGAAGGGATTAATGATCGCACTCGATACATCGTTGATCTGAGACGCCACATGTGGATGGATGGCATCGAGGTAGAATTGCGGCGGCTCATATGGCAAATTGCCGTGGTTGGCAAATATATCTCTGCAAAGATCCACGAATCTAATCGCAAGCTTGCCGGCCTGAAGAATATTTATGGTGAGGATCAGCTGGCTCTGGACCGCGTCTCGGACGATATATTGAAAAATATGCTCCGGAACTCCGGATTTGTTCGCGAGTATGCCTCTGAGGAACTCGATGATATAGTCACCATCGGTCGCGGGCAGGAGAAATATATTGTTACCGCCGATCCCGTGGACGGCTCATCTCTTGTCGATACCAATCTGGCTATTGGAACGATCATCGGCATCCACAAGAATTCAATTTTTGATTGTGGGCGAAGTTCTATGGTCGCCGCCCTCTATATCACCTACGGCCCTCTCATCACCATGATCTATTCCGCCGGAAAGGGCGTGCATGAGTTTGTACTGGATCGCGAGGGGGAGTATGTCCTGTCTGAGGAAAATATCAGGCTCGATGAGAGAGGCTCGATATTTTCACCGGGAGGTCTGCGCCGGGACTGGACGGAGGGGCATCAAAGGTATATCGATCGCCTGGAGGCAGACGGCTACAAGCTGCGCTACAGCGGGGGTTTTGTTCCCGACATCAATCAGGTGATAATCAAGCGGGGAGGGATATTCACCTATCCCGCCCTGAAGAAATCGCCCCAGGGCAAGCTGAGATTGCTGTTTGAGCTTCAGCCCATGGCCTTTATTGTGGAGCAGGCAGGCGGCAGGGCCACGGATGGAAAAGATGAAATTCTCGATATCAAAGTGACTTCAGTCAATCAACGCTCGCCCATCTATATCGGCTCCAGGGCGGAAGTAACCATGGCAGGAGAATTCCTGTCCCAATAAATATCACACGAGGGGGAAGCAATGATTTACCAGAATGAGGATCAGCTAAAGAAAGGATGCGCGTCCATTATCGCCTGTAAGGGCGGGGATGTTCTCATATTGGATAAGGCCGGTTTTCAGGAGAAGTTGATCGATGATCTGATCTATACCGTTGTTTTCAGTCCGGACCCTGCTGCGCAGGAAGCTGCAGCTTATCTCATTCGCCAGGGCGCGGCCAAGCTGGGAATCTTCTCCGGGTCAATTCAATCCCTCTATGAGGCCATGGGCAAGAAAGACGTCGCAGGATTTACCGTTCCGGCTATAAATATCCGGGGCATCACCTACCATGTGGCTCAGGCCGTATTTAGCGCCGCAATCAAAGGGAATGTGGGACCGGTTATCTTTGAGATCGCCCGTTCGGAAATAGGCTATACCATGCAGAGGCCGCTGGAATACGCCTGCGCCGTTTTGGCGGCGGCAGTCAAATCCGGCTGGAAGGGTCCCGTCTTTTTGCAGGGGGATCATTTCCAGATAAATGCCAAAAAATACGCCGCAGACGCGAAAAAGGAGACTGAGGCAGTTAAGGCTTTTATCCGGGAGGCCATAGAGGCTGGCTTTTACAATATCGATATCGATACTTCCACCCTGGTCGATCTCTCCCAGCCTGCCATCAAAGATCAGCAGAGGTTGAACTTTGCCCTTGCCGCGGAGCTTACCGCCCTGATTAGAGATCTTGAGCCGAAAGGCATCACTGTGTCCGTAGGCGGCGAGATCGGTGAGGTGGGCGGCAAGAACAGCACCGTGGAAGAGCTGCAGGCCTATATGGACGGCTATCTTGAAGAGCTCAAAAAACATAGCCCAGACTACATGGGAATCAGCAAGATCAGCGTGCAGACGGGAACCACCCATGGAGGCGTGCCTCTGGCGGACGGCACAGTAGCCAAGGTCAAGATTGATTTCGATGTGCTGGCTAGGCTGTCGGAGATGGCCCGCCAGAGGTACGGTCTGGCCGGGGCGG
>Ga0116144_10003642_pt1 | contig 15184 bp, 18 predicted proteins | sample AD_UKC035_MetaG_FD_89746 | JGI IMG/M metagenome (GOLD analysis project Ga0116144, IMG submission 89746) | Active sludge microbial communities of municipal wastewater-treating anaerobic digesters from USA - AD_UKC035_MetaG | ecosystem: Engineered > Bioreactor > Anaerobic > Digestate | place: USA... | reverse complement strand
ATCCTCACCAACGTGCCGGGCGTGCTGCGCGACGTCCACGACGAGAGCAGCCTCATCACCAGCATCCCACAGAATCAGGCCGAGGAGGTGCTCGACCGGTACGCCGAGGGCCGGATGAAGCGCAAAGTCCTGGGGGCGGCGGAGGCGCTGCGTGACGGTGTCAAACAGGTCATCATCGCCGACGGGCGCGTGGCGCAGCCCGTGAGCAAGGCGCTGGCGGGGCAGGGAACGGTCATCAAATAAGAGGCAAGAAGCAAGAGGCAAGAACCTTGCATCCTGCATCTTGCATCCTGCATCATCAAAGGGGAGGAGAAACGATGCACACACGCGATATTTTCGATTTATCAGAAGAGTTGTCGGCGGAGATGCTGGCGGCGAAGGTGCAGGGGCCGGTCTACATTGACGACACGACGCTGCGCGATGGGGAGCAGACGGCGGGCGTGGTCTTCGCCAATGAGGAGAAGATCAACATTGCGCGGATGCTGGCCCGGTTGGGCGTCCACCAGATCGAGGTGGGCATCCCGGCGATGGGCGGCGACGAGAAGGAGACGATCAAGCAGATCGTCGCGCTGAACCTGCCGACGAGCATCCTGGCATGGAACCGCGCCGTCGTCAGCGACGTGCAGCACTCGGTGGATTGCGGCGTCCACGCGGTCGCTGTCTCGATTTCGGCGTCGGACATTCACATCGAGCAGAAGTTGATGAAGGATCGGCAGTGGGTGCTGGATTCGATCAAGCGGTCGGTGGAGTTCGCTAAGAGCCATAATCTTTACGTTTCCGTGAACGCGGAAGATGCGTCGCGCGCGGATCAGGCTTTTATGATCGAGTTTGCGCGCACGGCGAAGGACTCCGGCGCGGATCGCGTGCGGTACTGCGACACGGTCGGCATCCTGGAGCCGTTTGAGACGTACAAGCGCATCAAGACCCTGCGGGACGCGGTTGGCATTGACATCGAGATGCACACCCACAACGACTTCGGCATGGGGACGGCCAACGCGGTTGCCGGGTTGAAGGCGGGCGCGACCTACGTGAACACGACGGTCAACGGGCTGGGCGAGCGCGCGGGCAACGCCTGCATGGAAGAACTGGTGATGACCTTGCAGTACGCCGAGGGCGTCAACCTGGGCTTCAACACGTCGCTGTTCCGGGGCCTGTCCGAATACGTGGCGCTGGCGTCGGGACGCCCGCTGCCGGCGTGGAAAACCATCGTGGGCAGCGGTTTGTTCGTCTACGAGTCCGAGGGGCGGGCCAGCGGCGTGGTGCGCGATCCGGCCACCTACGAGATCTTCTTCCCCGGCGAGGTCGGCTTGATGCGGCGCTTCAACGTGGGCAAATATTCCGGGGCCAGCGTCATCCGCCAAAAGCTGCGGGAATACGGCCACCATCCCTCGGAGGAATCCGTGCTCAAGCTCGTGCCGATTTTGCGCTCGCGCTCCATTGCGCTCAAGCGGTCGCTGTTCGACAACGAAGTGATTGAGGAGTTTACGGCGTTGCAGGAGAGGCGGTAGACAGTAGACGGTAGACAGTAGACGGTAGATGGGGTAGAGGGACTGACTAACGACTACGCGACTATTTGACTTCCGATTAAGCGGTGTTGAGGGGGAGAGACGATGGATACGAAGAAAATTCATTTTATGGATATTACCTTGCGCGATGGGGAGCAGGCCGTCGGGGTGATTTTTACGCGGCGGGAGAAGGCGCAGATTGCGAACTTGCTGGCCGGGATCGGCGTGGAGGCGATTGAGGCGGGCTTTCCGGCGTTGGGCGTCGAGGAGAAGGCGTGCGTCAAGGGGGTGATGGACGCCGCGCCCAAGCTGCCGTCGGGCATACCGCTGGAAGTCTACGCCTTTTCGCGCACGCGCCGTGAGGATGTGCAAGCTGCCGCCGAGTGCGGCGTTTATGGCGTGCTGCTTTCGATTTCCACGTCCGCCATCCAGATCGAGCGCAAATTCCACCAGTCGCAGGCATGGGTGATGGATCAAATGGCGGCGGCGATTGACGAGGCGCGGCAGTGCGGCCTGCGCTTCATCGTCAGCGCGGAGGATGCGTCGCGCACGGACCTTGACTTCCTCACGCGCTTCTATCAGCAGGCGGAATCGCTGGGCGCGGAGATGGTGCGTTATTGCGACTCGTTGGGGATGGACGACCCGTTCCGGGCGTACCAGCGCATCCGCCAACTGCGCGCCGGGCTGCGTATCCCTATCCAAATGCACACGCACAATGATTTTGGCATGGCGACGGCCAACGCGATTGCGGGCCTGCGCGCGGGGGCCGGAGCGGTGGCGGCGTCCATCGGCGGGCTGGGCGAGCGGGCGGGCAATTCCCCGCTGGAAGAGGTGGCGATGTCGCTCATGCATCTCTACGGCGTGGACATGGACATTGACACGACGCGCTTCCGCGAGGTGGCCGAGTACGTCGCGGGCGCGAGCCAGCGCGCCATCCCCATCTGGAAGGCCATCATCGGCACCAACGTCTTCGCGCACGAATCCGGCATCCACGCCGACGGCATCCTCAAGAATCCGCAGAACTACGAAGTCTTCAGCCCGGAGTCGGTAGGCTTGGAGCGGCAGATGATCATCGGCAAACATTCCGGCTCCAAAGCCATCCTGCACAAATTTGCGGCGGAATTCGGCATTGAGATCAGCAACGAAACGGCCTCCTTGCTCCTGGAAAAAGTCCGCGCCGCCGCCATTGAGCTGAAACGGCCGTTGTTTGATAAAGAGTTGATGTTGTTGTATCGGGAGTTGGGGGCGTAGAGACGAGGGGGAGAGTGGGAGAGGGGGAGAGTGGGGGTGTGGGAGAGGGGGCGGTCCCGCTGATTCGCTGACTCGCTGATCCGCTGACTCGCTCATTCGCTTATTCGCTATTCGTAATTCGCTATTCGCAATTCGCTATTCGCACGGAGGGAAGAGGGGTGTTATCTACACAGGAAATCATTGCATTGGAAGATCGTTACACCAGCGGCGTTTCCAACCAGCAGCCGATTGTGCTGGTGCGGGGCGCGGGGGCGCGGGTGTGGGACAGTGAGGGGCGCGAGTACATTGATTGCATCGGCGGGCACGGCGTCGCCAACGTGGGGCACGCGCACCCGGCCGTGACGCAGGCGATTGCGGAGCAGGCGCAGCGTTTGATCATCGCGCCGAATGGCTTCTACAACGACATGCGCGCGCAGGCGATGGCCGCGCTGGTGCGGATCGCGCCGCCGGGCCTGGAGCGGGCGTTCCTGTGCAACTCCGGCACGGAGGCGGTCGAGGCGGCGTTCAAGTTTGCGCGCCTCCAGAGCAAGCGCACGAAGACCATTTCGACGATGCGCGGCTTCCACGGGCGGACGATGGGCGCGCTCTCGGCGACGTGGCACAAGGAATACCGCGAGCCGTTCGAGCCTCTGGTCCCCGGCTTCGAGTTCGTGCCTTACGGCAAACTCGACCGGATGGACAAAGTCTTGGACGACGCCACCGCCGCCGTCATCGTTGAGGTGGTGCAGGGCGAGGGCGGCGTTAATCCGGGGGACGGCGAGTATCTGCGCGGCATCCAGGCGTTGTGCCAGGCGCGCGGCGCGTTCTTCATCGTGGACGAAGTGCAGACGGGCTTCGGGCGCACGGGGAAGATGTTCGCCTGCGAGCATTACGACCTGCGCCCCGATATGTTAACGGTCGCCAAGTCTATCGCGGGCGGCGTGCCGATGGGGGCCGTGCTGCTCGGCGCGCGCGTCGGCGAACTGCCCAAGCGCGTCCACAATTCCACCTTCGGCGGCAACCCGCTGGCCTGCGCGGCGGCCCTGGCGACCATCGGCGTGCTCGAATCCGAGAAGCTGCCAGAGCGGGCGGCAAAGCTCGGCGCGCGGCTGATGGAAGGCTTCCGCGCCATCCAGTCGCCCGTCATCCGCGAGGTGCGCGGCCTGGGGCTGATGGTGGGCATCGAACTGAAGACGCAGTCTGGCCCATACCTGGGCGCACTGGCGGAGCAGGGCGTGTTGGCGCTCCCGGCGGGCGGCACGGTCATGCGCTTCTTGCCGCCGTTGGTGATTTCGGAGGCGGATATTGAGACGGTGATTGAGAAGGTGACAAGGGTTCTCTCAACGGATTGAACGGATGGGAACGGATGTTTTGTCAGCAGATTAAGCAGATTAAGCAAATTAGAATTAATTGATTTTCAATTCGTGAAGATTTGTGTAAATTCGTGGTCTGATTTTCTCAGAGGGTGAGTAGATGCAAGAATACATCGAGGGTGCTATTCGCTGGGCGCTAGATCGCCTTGGTTCGACCGAGTATGCCTTCACATGCTACGGCTTTCTTGAGGATGCCTACGAACTCGGCAACGACATCGTGTTGGACGGGCAAGGCTGCACGGCGAAGGAAGCCGCCGATGCTTACGGCGCGCGGCGTGACCCGGACGTTCCTCCCAGAGGCGCTTACGTCTTCTACGATTGCTGGGGCGCTATCGAGGGGGAGCAGCGTAACTGGGGGCACATCGGCCTGTCGCTCGGCGATGGACAGGTGATTCACGCCTGGGACAAAGTGCGGGTGGATCATTACCGGGACATCGAATCGCTTGCAGCCGCGCCGGGGTGGACGAAACCGAGCTACATTGGTTGGGCGCCGGCGGAGGAGATATTGCGGGGGATGAGCGTGTCTACTGCTAAGGATTCAACCATTTCTCTTGATAGGGCGAAAGGATCGGACTATGCTTAAAATCTATCTTGACAACTGCGTATTCAACCGTCCTTTTGACGATCAGGGCCAAATTCGTATTAAACTTGAAACCGAGGCGAAACTTCATATCCAATCCTTAATCAAACAACATCGGGTTGTGCTCGTGTGGTCGTATATTCTCGAACTGGAAAACGCTCATAATCCATTTGTCGAACGCTCAAGCGCAATCAAACAGTGGCAGAGATTAGCGCAGGTGGACGTAAACGAAACGGAGAGCCTGTTGAGTACGGCTCATTCTTTGCAGAGTTTAGGCTTTAAGAGCAAGGACGCCTTGCATGTTGCCTGTGCTATGGAAGCTGCGTCAGATTATTTTATTACCACTGACGATTTGCTTATCAAAAAAGCGCGTACTGTGCAGGGAATTCGAGTTATCAATCCATTGGATTTCATCAATGTAGTGGAGGCTTAAGATGATAACGGATACGGAGGTCAAAATCAAGGGGATCGAAACGTTGATTAAGACCCTGGGTGAGTTAGATACCGAGCGTTTTATTACGTTACTATTACGCGAGCCGTTTGACTATACCCAGTGGCAACGGACGTTATGGTCCGATAAAAGTGTGACCGAAATCAGCAAGATGGCAATGCAGGAGCGCCTGTCCCATAATGCTGCCTCCTGATCTACTCCAACAGGCCGCGCGCCTTAACCGCATCCACGCCGAGACAGCGCAGCAGGAACGGCGCGACTTCAATGTCTTCACTATGCTCCGCCCGGAAGACGACGAGGTTAACCTGCACTCGCGCTTCCTCTTTGAGTTGCTGAATCCTAAAGGGAAGCACGGGATGGGGACGGCGTTCCTGGAACGCTTCCTGGCGCAAGTCGAACTGGACACGTTCGACGTGACGACGGCAACGGCGCAGCGCGAAGTTCAGAATATGGACATCTTCATCGCCAACGAGGCGCGGCAGGCCATCATCCTGGAAAACAAGATTTACGCGCCGGATCAGCCGAAACAGTTGCAGCGCTACTACAAGGCGGTGCGCAAAGAGGGCTATCGGGACGTTTGGGTGCTGTATCTGACGCTCTACGGCGACGCGCCGGGCGCGGAAAGTGCGGGCGACCTGGACGAAGAGGTCATCACGCTGTCGTATGCCGACGATGTGCGCGACTGGTTGGCGGCGTGCATCGAAATTGCAGAACCGTCCCCGGTCATTCGTGAGACGTTGGTGCAGTATCAATGGCTGGTGGAAAAGTTGACGGGGCAGGCAGGAGGACGTTTGGTAATGGATGTGAAGGCATTGCTCAAGGATGAAGAAAGTCTCGCAGCCGCAATTAGCATTGGTCAGGCGCTGACCGAAGTTAAGATTGACGTACAGTTCGCGTTTTGGTTAAGCCTGGAAGAGAAGTTGAGAGCAGCCGGATTCACCATCACTGATTATTGGAAATATTCCCGGAAGAAAGTTGAGGCGTACTATAGAAAAGGTCCTCGAGGTTATGGACTGATATTGGCTCTACCAGAATTGTTGGGACAGGACACATTAGGGTACTATGTTGGAATGGATTATAGTCGAGTTTACTATGGGTTTATTACTTTGGAAGATGGACAACCCGTAGCGAAGGCGCACGACTCAAGCTTTGCCTTATTGGTTGAAATCCTGAAGAATCTGAGTGATACCTGGCGGCTGGGTAATTATATGGTGGGTTTTAGACCGTCAAAACGTCGGATCGAATTCGCCAATTTCGACATCCCCGACACCCTGGCCCTCATTGACCCCACCAAGCGCGACGTCTACCTGGACGAACTGGTGGACGAAATCACCACCGCCATCGAACAGTTCTACGACGCCTGCGAGCACGATCCTCGCTTGCAGGACGAGGCCGCGTGGTAATTCCTTCCCAATCTGCTTAATCTGCTCAATCTGCTGACAAAATGATCCCTATATCCCTTTTCCTGCGCGGCCTGCTCATCGGCCTTTCCATCGCCGCCCCCGTCGGGCCGATTGGCGTGCTGTGCATCCGGCGGACGCTCTCCGACGGGCGTGCGACCGGCCTCGTCTCTGGGCTGGGCGCGGCGACGGCGGACGCGCTCTTCGGCTGCGTCGCTGGCTTCGGGTTGACGTTCATCTCCGGCGCGCTGTTGGCGCAGCAATTCTGGTTCCGGCTGATCGGCGGCCTGTTCCTCGGCTATCTGGGCGTTAAGACGCTTCTCAGCCGCCCGGCGGAAGTCGCGGCGACGGTGCAGGGAAAGGGCCTGCTCGGCGCGTACACCTCGACGCTGTTCCTCACGTTGACCAATCCCCTGACGATCTTCGCGTTTGCCGCCATCTACGCCGGATTGGGCGGGGCGGCGGGCGACTACAGCGCCGCGCTGACGTTGATCGCGGGCGTGTTCGCCGGTTCGGCGCTGTGGTGGCTGCTGCTCAGCGGCGGCGTGAGCCTGTTCCGCACGAAGTTCAGCTCGCGCAGCTTGCTATGGGTCAACCGCGTGTCGGGTGTCGTCATCGTTGGTTTTGCACTTTTCACGTTCTCAAGTTTGTTGTGATACGGAGGGCGAAATGTCCGAAGGGTTATGTATCCGTCCGGCCACACTAGACGATGTTGCCCCCTTGCTCGAGAATTGTTTCTCGATGAACACCGTGGAGCAAATCCAGGAGTTGGTCGAAAAGAACCTCCGCATTTTTGAGGAGGGCAAGGGCGTGCAGCTTGTCGCAACCGTGGACGGCGTGGCAATCGCTGCGCTCACTTTGATGCGGCGGGAGCATCCCCTGGAAGCGCACCGCGCCGAGTTGACCGGTCTGGTTGTGCATCCCGATTATCAGCGCCAGGGCATTGCGCGCCGTTTGGTCGAAGAAAGCAAGACTTATGCTAGAGATATGGGCACGGAGATTTTGGAGGTCAGTTGTCGTGGCGGGGAGGTGGCGGAAACGGTGTATCGCCGCCTGGGCTTTATCGAGTGGGGACGCTTGCCGCGCGGCTTGGTGGAACCGTGGGGCGAGTACAAAGTTTACGATGTGGTGCATTTTTATCAGCCATTGGGGTGAACGATGCTCGAAGAATTGCTCACGATTGCAGAAGGCATGAAACGGCGCTTTCCTGAAGGCGACGAACCGTTCCAGATTATGACTCGGCTCCTGGAAGAGTGCGGGGAACTGGCACAGGTCGTCAATCACTTTGAGGGGACGGGCGTCAAACGGAAAAAGTACGGCGAGCCGGATCCCAACAAGTTAGCCAAGGAAGTGATGGACGTCCTCGGCTGCGCGCTACAGATAGCGCTACATTACGACATCGCCGATGGTGTCGAGGCGTTGCTTGAGGACCGGTATCAGCGATTGACGCGGGAAGGTTTCATCGCAGAAAACGCCGCGCCCTTTCACGCGCACTACTGCCATACCAACCTCGTTGCCACAGATTGGCGCCGGCTGGCGGCGTTCTACACACAAGTTTTTGGCTGCGTCCCTGTGCCGCCGGAGCGCGATCTGTCCGGGACGTGGCTTGAGGAGGCGGTCGCTCTGCCCGGCGTCCACATCCGGGGGATGCACCTGCGTCTGCCCGGCTACGGCGATTCCGGCCCGACGCTGGAAATCTTCCAGTACAGCCCGGACCTTTCGCACGCGGCGCCTGCCGCCAATCGCCCCGGCTTTGGGCACATCGCCTTTGCCGTGGACGACGTTGCGGCCGCGCGCGAGGCTGTGTTGGCGGCGGGCGGCGCCGATTTGGGCAAAGTCATCCACCGCGAGATTCCCGGCGCAGGGCAAATCACGTTTGTCTATATGACTGACCCCGAAGGGAATATTCTTGAATTGCAGAAGTGGGGGTAGGGATTTTGGATTTTAGATTTTGGATTTTGGAAACCTGATTTTCCTGGAGTTATCTATGTTTGATTTAATCGCCTTTGACGCCGATGATACCCTCTGGCACAACGAGTCGCTGTACACGGCGACGCAGCAGAAACTTGAGCAGTTGTTAGCGCCGTACCTGGATGGTGTGGACGTCGCCGCGCGGCTGTACGCGACAGAGACGCGCAATATTCCCTACTTTGGCTACGGCATCAAGAGCTTCACGCTCTCGATGATTGAAACGGCCATCGCGCTGACCGACGGGCGCGTGGCGAGCGCGGACATCCAGCAGATCATCGCCTTCGCCAAAGCGATGATTGACACACCGACGCAATTACTGGAGGGCGTCAAGGAGGTGGTGGCGCAGGTGGCGGCCTCGCACACGCTCATGCTCATCACCAAAGGGGATTTGCTCGATCAGCAGCGCAAGCTGGAGCGGTCGGGATTGGCGGATTACTTTGCGCACATCGAGATCGTCGCGGAGAAGACCGAAGAGACGTACCGGGCGCTGCTGGCGCATTACAAAGTGGACGCGGCGCGCTTCCTGATGGTGGGGAATTCGCTCAAATCGGATGTGTTGCCCGTCGTCGCCATCGGCGGGCAGGCCGTTCACGTCCCCTACCACACCACCTGGCAACACGAGCGCGTGGACCCCGCTGTCGCTCAGCAATCCCACTATTTTGAAGTGGCGCATATCAGCGAACTACCGGCATTAGTCGCCACGCTCCAAAATCCAAAATCCAAAATCTAAAATCGGGAGACCTTATGAACTGGTCACATTGGTTTGAACGTTGGGAAGCGATGCAAAGCGCCTATCTGCCGCAGCGGCAGCGCCGCTTTGACTTGATGTTTCGCCTACCGAATTTTCCGCACGATGCGCCGCTGCGTATCCTCGACCTGGGCTGCGGCCCCGGCTCCGTGACGTTTGCCGCGCTGCGCCACTATCCCAATGCGCGCGTCGTCGCCGTGGACGCCGATCCGGTGTTGTTGGCGATGGGTAAGGCGCTGGCGGATCAGCGGATCAGCGGATCGGCGAGGCAGCGAGATTCCGTTGCATCCGTTCAATCCGTTGAGTTTGTCCTCGCGGATTTGCGGGATGGCGCGGGGTGGGCGGCTGATGGTGAATTCGATCTGGTGGTGTCCGCGACGGCGCTGCACTGGCTGACGGAGGCGCATCTGGCCAAAGTGTACCGGCGCGTGTTCCGCGCCCTCAAGCCGGGTGGGGCGTTCTTCAATGCGGATCACATCGCGGCGGATGACCCGGCGATGCAGGCGCACTACCGTGACTTGCTGCACGCGTGGCAGCGGGCCAACTTCGACGCGGGGGCGGAGGATTGGGACGGCTTCTGGCGCGGCTTCGAGGCGGCGCTGGCGCAGGACGGCATCCCCGCACAGCGCGAGGCAGTCACGTATTGGGAGGGCACAGACGATGGCCTGCCCCGCCAATTCCACCTGGACACCCTGCGCGCGTGCGGCTTCGCAGATGTGGCCGTGCATTGGCAGGACTTGGGCGAGGTTTTGGTGGGGGCAAGAAAGCCACTATGAAAAATGCAGAGACGCAAAGAAGTGGGAGCAATCGCTCCCACTTCTTGTTTTTCTGGTGAAAGTCCTGGGTTATGGCGTTTCCAGTTTTTCACTCAGGAAACTACTCAACTCTTTCATCGCCACCCGCACCTGCTCCAACGTATCGCGGTCGCGGACGGTCACGGTTTGGTCGGCGAGGGTCTGGCTGTCCACGGTGATGCAGAACGGCGTGCCGGATTCGTCCTGGCGGCGGTAGCGGCGGCCGATGGAGCCGCCTTCGTCGTAGGCGACGTTCCAGCGACGCTTCAACTCGCGGTAGATGTCCTGGCCGATGTCGGGCATTCCGTCGCGCTTGACGAGCGGGAAGACGGCGGCTTTGATAGGCGCCAGGCGCGGGTGGAATTTCATCACGACGCGCTCTTGCGGCTGCCCTTTCTCGTCGGGCGCCTGATCCTCGGTGTAAGCTTCGCAGAGGAAGGCCAGCGTCCCCCGGTCCGCGCCCGCCGACGGCTCGATGACGTGCGGGACGAACCGCTCGCGGGTCTGATCGTCGAAGTAGCGCAAGTCCTTGCCGCTGCCCGGATGGCGCGGCTTGCCCTCGGCGTCCAACTCCACAGCAAAGCCGTCGCCGGCGCGCACCAGCTTGCCCTCCATGTGGCTGCGCAGGTCGAAGTCGCCGCGATGCGCCACGCCCTCCAGCTCGCCGAAATCGCCTTCTTGCAGGAAGGGGAAAGCGTATTCCACATCGGCGGTGCCGCAACTGTAGTGGCTCAACTCGGCGGCGTCGTGATCGCGCAGGCGCAGCTTCTCGCTTTTCAAGCCCAGCGACGTGTACCACGCGAAGCGCCGGTCGCGCCAGTAGGTATACCAGTGGCGGGATTCGTCCGGGCGGCAGAAGAACTCGATCTCCATCTGCTCAAACTCGCGGGAGCGGAAGGTGTAGTAGCGCGGCGTGATCTCGTTGCGGAAGCTCTTGCCGATCTGGGCGATGCCAAACGGCAGTTTGACGCGCGACGTGTCGAGCACGTTCTTGAAGTTGACGAAGATGCCCTGCGCCGTCTCCGGGCGCAGGAACGCCTCCGAAGCGGGGTCGAACAGCGCGCCGACGTGGGTTTTGAACATCAGATTGAACTCGCGCGGGTCGGTGAGGTCGCACTCGGTATGCTCGCCGGGCCGCTTGCTCGGTTTCTTGGGGCACTCGCCGCTTTTCAAGTGGTCGGCGCGGAAGCGCGCCTTGCAGGTGCGGCAGTCCACCAGCATGTCGTGGAACAGGTCGTAGTGCCCGCTCACCTTCCAGACCTGCGGATGCATGATGATGCTGCAATCCAGCCCCACCATTTCATACGTGGAGGGGGCGCCCTGGGGCGTCGTGGTATCGTCGTGCCCGGAAACCATGTCGCGCCACCAGGCATCCTTGAGGTTGCGCTTCAGTTCAACGCCCAGCGGGCCGTAATCCCAGAAACCGCCAATCCCGCCGTAAATCTCGCTGGACTGGAAGATGAATCCCCGGCGTTTGCACAGGGACATAAGTTTGGACATAAGGTCGTTGTCTGCCATAAAGCCTCCAAGAATGGTAATGGGAAATGGGAAATGAGAAATAGGTAACTGGAAATCAGGGGTGGGGGATGGGATGGCGGGATTCCGTAATTCGTAATTCGTAATTCGTAATTCGCCGATCCGCTGATCCGCCGCTCTTTGCCCCCTATATGTATCCCTGGTCGTATTCGGCGACTTTCTCCAGGCGATTTTGGTGGCGTCCGCCCTCGAAGGTGGCGTCGAGCCAGGTGTCCACGATGCGCAGCGCCATTTCCAGGGGGATGGTGCGCTGGCCGATGGAAATCATGTTGGCATCGTTGTGGGCTTTGCCCATGCGGGCCGTGTATTCATCCCAGCAGACGGCGCAGCGAATGCCGCGCACTTTGTTGGAGACGATGGCCTCGCCGTTCCCGCTGCCCCCCAGCACGATGCCGCCGTCACATTCGCCGCGCGCCACGGCCAGCGCCGCTGGCCGGATGTAGTCGGGGTAGTCCACCCGCTCATCAGAATCGGTTCCAAAATCTTGTACCTGGATACCCCTGGCTGTCAAATGTTCCTTGATAGCTTCTTTGTATTCAAATCCGGCGTGATCACAACCTAATGAAATTTTTATTGTCGTCATTTTTATCCTGCTTACTACGCCCAGTGTTCGATGGCTTCTTTAAAGATAGCCTGTAACCGGGAGTCGGGAAGCTCGTCAATGGCCGTGTAACGCTTGCCCTCCACCCAAATCTCCAGCGAGCCATCCGCCGCGGAACCCAAGTCAACCTGGACGTCTGCCAACGTTGCGTCGGCGCGTAATCGCGCGCGCACAATATCCTCAATCTGTTCAACAAATGGCGCTGCGACTTTTTCCCCGGCTTCCTGACCGTAAACGCCGGCGCCCTCCGTTGCTGCCAGGCTCTCTGCCGGTGGCGTGGTCGCCATCCACGCCGGTTTCTCCTCCGGCGAGCCTGTGTCGGTCAGATTTATCCGCTGCCTGCGTATGAATAGCGCCACAACGAGAATGACGATGACAATCCCTGCCAATGCGCCCGCCACACCTACGATAGCTGGCACTTCTCCCATGATGCACCTCCCTTGTGTGATAGATGGGTTTCGTGTGACTTACATCTATTATAACCCAAGGTGAAATCTGCGTAAGTCCTGTCATCAATAGCAGACGGGCAGCTTATGTCGCTGCCCGTCCGATCTCGCTCTTCCTTACCCAACATTATTTCAGAGCGCCCCCAACAAAAAAATAGCTACTGCCGCCTGATTGGAATGGTTGCCGGCGCTGAACGTGGCGTATAAAATAAACACCACAGGCTTGATAGGATGATACTTATTATGATAATCAAGATTTCCCCCCGGGTGACTCTTACACATCAGTCATCCTGAATTGCTAACTTAAATCTAACTTTATTATAACTTAAAGTTATATTTTAGTAAATAGTACTGTGGTCATATATGGTAAAGAAGAAGACCCTGAATGAGTGTCCTTCAGGGTCCCCTTGAGTGTTTCACTCGGCAAAATTTTCCAACAGTTCCAACACCAGCCCCAACTGCGGTGTCATATCCACATAGGAGTACATTCCGCCAGTGTAGTGTCCTTGCTGGACGAGAACGCCGCCTTTGCCTTCCAGGTAAGCCACAACCTGATCCGTCCCTTTGACAAAGAAGGCCAGATGATGAAACCCTTCGCCCTTTTCATCTAAGGCCTCTTTCCAGGTGCTTGGTTCCCCGATCGGTTCGATCAACTCCACTTGCACCTGCCCCATATCGAAGAAGGCCAGCTTGGCGCGGGCTTCGCTGGGTTGGCCGCGATATGTTGTGTGTGCTTTCTCGTAGCCATCGGTGACACTGACGGTGGGTTTCGGCAGGCCAAATACGTCACTGTACGCCGCCGCCGATTTTTCGATATCTTTCACCACCAGACCTACTTGACAAATAAGGTTCGTGCCAATGCCGGTTTGTTCGCTCATGATGTGCTCCTTTTCTTAGTTTCTGACTTTTACTTCCCTGTGTATTATATCAGGACTTACGCAAACGCGAGGAAATTCACCGCAGAGCGCGCAGAGATCGCAGAGATTTTTTGCGGTTTCTCAGCATCCTCGGCATTCTCTGCGGTGAAAAAGCGTCAGCCTTGCGTAAGTCCTAATATCCCGTAAAAGAGAATCTCCCAAGGAGTTGTTTTCTATTGCGCCTCGGTTATACTAACCAGGGCAGGAGGAAAAAGTGCGGCGTTTTATGTCCATAAGTGTGCTCATAGGGATGTTGTTGGCGTTGGCGCAGCCTGGGCCGACGCAGGCAGCCCGTCCGCGCCAGTCTGAGCGGCTGGTGTTGGCCTTTTACTATGCGTGGTTTGATCTGACGACCTGGCAAAGGCCCTTGTCGGATCAACCTTTGGCGCCATATCACTCGGCGGATGCGCAGACGATTGCGCAGCACATCGGTTGGGCGCGGCAGGCGGGGATTGATGCCCTGGTTCAGGCGTGGTATGGCCCGGACAGAACCAACAATCAGACGGAGGACAACTTCCGTCTGTTGTTGGAGCACTCCCTTCAGCAGGGCCTCCACGCGGCGGCGTCGGTGGACATGGGATCGCCGGCGTTTTTGCAGACGCCGGAAAGCCTTGTGGATGCGCTGACCACTCTGCGCGATCAACACGCGCAGCACGCCGGGTATTTGCGCGTGGGGGGGCGTCCGGTGGTTTTCTTCTGGAAGCAGGAACTTTTCTCCGTTTCGGCGTGGGAGGTCATTCGCAGTCAGGTTGACCCTAACCACGCGATGATCTGGGTAGCGGAAGGTGCGCGCCCGGAGTATTTAGAGGTCTTTGATGGTCTCTACCTGTACAGCGTCGCCTGGACGAGCGATCCGGCGTCCGTGTTGGTGCGCTGGGGCGGGGAAGTGCGGAAATGGGAGACGGCTAACAATGCCTCGCGGTATTGGGTGGCGACGGCGATGCCGGGATACGACGATTACGTGACCGGCCGGGCCGCCGCCTTCGCCCGTCCGCGCGACGATGGCGCGTTCTACCGCGCATGTTGGAGTGGGGGGAATCAAAGTCAGGCCGACTGGGTGGTCATTACCAGTTTCAATGAGTGGCTGGAGGGGACGCACATTGAACCATCGGTCAATTATGGCGCTATCTACCTTGAATTGACGGCGGCGCTGGCACAACAGTACCGTCAGGGCGTCGTATTGCCGACCGCAACGCCTGAGCCGCCGACTGTGACGCCTGAACCGTTCACGCCGACCGCGACGCCTGAGCCGCCGACCGCGACGCCTGAGCCGCCCACCCCCACATTGACACCCACAGTTGTCTTGACGCCCACGGCCACACCTTTTCGCCTGCCGACGCCCACGCCGACGCTTTTGCCGGTGGTGCCGACACCGCTTTCTACATTTCCCTCTCAAGCCAATCTGCCGCCCGCCCCAACATCTTATCCCGTCTATGACGACGCCGCGTCACCCCCCACGCCCGTGCGCGCTCGCCCTTTGCCGGTTGAGGGGAGTGCGCCAGAATCTTGTGCTTTATTCCCGGCCTTGTTCTGTGGGTTGGTGCTTTTATTGCACCGCCGCCGCTGACACGTTCTTACCAACCTGTGCCATAGGGAGAAATTTATCAGCAGATTAAGCAGATTGAGCAGATT
>Ga0116144_10003635_pt1 | contig 15198 bp, 11 predicted proteins | sample AD_UKC035_MetaG_FD_89746 | JGI IMG/M metagenome (GOLD analysis project Ga0116144, IMG submission 89746) | Active sludge microbial communities of municipal wastewater-treating anaerobic digesters from USA - AD_UKC035_MetaG | ecosystem: Engineered > Bioreactor > Anaerobic > Digestate | place: USA... | reverse complement strand
TCCGAAGGTCATAAGCCTGGTAACTCTGCCGAGATAGATTTCTCCTTCTTTTACTTCCTTTACAAGGCTTTCGATTATTTTCAGCGCCTTGTCACCGGCTGCCTGATTTACAGCAGCGATGAATACTCTTCCGTCATCCTCAATGTCTATTTTTACGCCCGTCTCTGCGATAATCTTGTTGATTGTCTTTCCGCCGGGGCCTATTATGTCTCTTATCTTGTCAGGATCAACCCTTGTTGTTATTATTTTTGGTGCATAAGGTGACAGTTCTTTTCTGGGTTCGCTTATTACGCTGAGCATTTTGTCAAGTATAAAGAGCCTTCCCACTCTTGCCTGCTCCAGTGCCCTTTCAAGTATAGGCCTGTCAATACCGGCTATTTTTATGTCCATCTGAATGGCAGTGATTCCCTTGCTTGTTCCTGCGACCTTGAAATCCATGTCTCCCAGGAAATCCTCCATGCCCTGTATATCGGTAAGAATGGCTACATTGCCCTTCTCCTTCATAAGCCCCATTGCAACTCCGGCTACAGGTGCCTTTATCGGTACCCCTGCATCCATCAATGCCAATGTGCTGCCGCAGACTGAGCCTTGTGATGTGGAACCGTTGGAGCTTACTACTTCGGATACAAGCCTGATTGTATAAGGGAATTCTTCTTCTGATGGTATCATTGGCTCCAATGCTCTTTCAGCAAGGGCTCCGTGTCCTATTTCCCTTCTTCCCGGGCCTCTCATGAATCTTGTCTCACCTACGCTGTATGGCGGGAAATTGTAGTGATGCATGTATCTTTTTGATTCTTCTTCGGTAAGGCCGTCAAGTATCTGTACATCACCCAAAGCGCCAAGAGTCGCAATTGTAAGAACCTGTGTCTGGCCTCTTGTAAAAAGCCCTGAACCGTGTACTCTGGGAAGAACTCCAACCTCGCTGCTTATGGGCCTTATTTCGTCAAGCTTTCTATCGTCGGGTCTTATGCCCTCCTCTGTTATCAGCTTTCTTACCTGTTCCTTGAGTATGTCATACAACACCTCGTCAATGTCCTTTTCTTTCTCGGGGAAGATTTCTGCAAAATGCTCAAAGGTTTCTTCTTTAACTGCATCAATTTTCTCCTGTCTTTCAAGCTTATCGGGAGTCCTTATCGCATCAAGGGTCTTCTGGGTTGCATATTCCCTTACGGCAGTTTCAATTTCTTCTTCCGGCTTGAAAACAGTGTATTCTTTTTTCTCCTTGCCTACTTTAGCAACAATTTCTTCAATAAATGCAACAATCTTTTTGATATTGTCATGAGCAAACATTATTGCTTCAAGCATGACATCCTCAGGTACTTCCTTTGCACCTGCCTCAACCATCATGACAGCATCCTTGGTGCCTGATACTACCAAGTGAAGGTCGCTTTTTTCTCTTTCTTCGTTATTTGGATTGAGTACTAACTCTCCGTCAACTCTTCCAACCAATACCGAGCCTGTAGGCCCCTGGAAGGGTATTGTTGAAATGGAAAGCGCAGCTGATGAACCTATCATTGCTGCTATTTCAGGCAGGTTATCCTGATCTACGGATAAAACGGTAGCCACTACCTGCACGTCGTTCCTGTATCCGTGCGGAAACAAAGGCCTGATCGGTCTGTCAATCAATCTTGCTGACAGTATTGCTTTTTCGGTAGGCCTTCCTTCCCTTTTTATGAAGCCGCCCGGAATCTTACCGACTGCATAAAGTCTTTCTTCATAGTCAACGCTGAGAGGGAAAAAATCTATTCCTTCCTTTGGCTCTGCCGAAGCGCATGCTGTTACAAGTACGACAGTATCGCCGTATCTTACCAGGACCGCTGCATCGGCTAACTGGGCTATTCTTCCTGTTTCAATACTTAGCTTTCTCCCAGCCAGCTCAAGTTCAAATACATCCATGTATTTTCCTCCTTTCATTTTGTATATTAAGTATAATCTGAAACCGGGCAAAAACTTTTCCTGTTCCAGAAAACTTACTCCATATGTATTTAGTGTATCCATGTCAAATCAAAATAATTGCAAAAAGGACGGGAATGATCCCCGCCCTCAAACTACTATTTTCTTAGACCTAGTTTTTCAATAATAGCACGGTATCTCTCAATGTCTTTAGCCTTGAGATAATTCAGAAGTCCTCTTCTCTGTCCGACCATCTTAAGAAGCCCTCTTCTTGAGTGATGATCCTTCTTGTTGATCTGAAGATGTTCATTCAGGTTGTTTATTCTCTCTGTAAGTATTGCAATCTGTACTTCAGGAGATCCTGTATCACCTTCTTTGATCTGATACTTCTGAATCAGTTCGCCTTTTGATTCCTTTGTAAGTGCCATTAATTCCACCTCCTTATAAATCCCGAATATATCTCCAAAAGCCAAGCCAACCGTTGGTGAATCGGTACACCTAGCTATTGGCATCATTTTGACAAGTATGATTTTAACATATATAGTTCTCCGTGTAAAGGATATTTATTCTAGCATCATCTATGATTCAAATGTGTATCTGTCCTGAATGTCGCGGTTTATCTGCTCGACAAGTCCTTCTATACTGTCAAACTTCATTTCATCCCTCTTATGCTTGTGGAAGAAAATCTCAATTTCCTCCCCGTAAATATCGTCGCAAAAGTCGAGAAGATGCGTCTCCACACTCAGGCTTTCACCGTTAAAGGTCGGGTTAAAGCCTATATTTGTTATGCTTTTAAAAAGCCTTCCGCATACTTTTGTACTGGTATAATAAACTCCCTTTTTAGGAAGTGTTATATCCTTCTTAACGTCTATATTGGCAGTTTTGAAACCCATTAACTCACCATTTTGTTTACCGTAAACAACTTCACCGTGTACTGAAAAATCCCTGCCAAGATATTGTGACACTTTGTCAACATTTCCGCTTCTTATTACGTGCCTGATGAGGCTGCTTGAAACTATATGGCCGTTTACCTCAAAGGCATCAACTATGATTACCCTGAAGCCGTATTTTTCGCCGTATTGCTTAAGATCATCGACATTGCCCTCTCCTTTGATACCAAATTTGTAGTTGTATCCTATTACAACGGATTTTACACTAAAACGGCTTACAAGTATGTCTTTGACAAAATCCTCGGCTCTCATTTCCCTGATTTTGTTGAAATCCTCAAGGTACAGCATGTCAACGCCCATCTGCTCAATTACCTCAGACCGCTTTTTATTGTCGGTAATCAGATAAATGTGCTTATTGGGTATGAGAATTTTCCTTGGATGTGTATGAAAGGTATATACCATGCTTCCTGTACCGTGAAGCCTCGATTCTTCTTTTAATATCTCAATCAGCTTTCTATGCCCTATATGAACACCGTCGAAGCTTCCCAATGCAATGCACCACGGCGCTGACTTCATAGCTTCATCATACTGTTCTGCTATTTTCAAGATAACCACCCTTATAACAAGATTTCAATAAGGGTTTTTGCACGTTTGCAAAAACCTGCCCGAGCGTTTCAACGAGGCGGGAAATATACTCGCCGCCTTTTGGAGGAACATTTTATTCGCCTCGTTATTTACAAGAATTAAATGAATATATTTTTTATTTTTATAAATAGCCTCTGTCCGCTTTCATCATTCTGCACAGTGCCTGTTCCTATAAAACCGGCTTCTCCGTATATGCGGATGTCCTCGTTTTCATTAAGCCCTTCAAAACCGTTCAGCACTCCTTGTTCATACAGGGGATTGCCGTTTGTTATGGATTTAAGGGCGGAAGCTTTTACAGTAATTGATTTATAATGCTTGAACAGGATTTCCACATTAATAAGAATGTCATTTATCCGGTTTTCTTCAGCCGCTGCTTTAATCTCCTCCAGGGTATAGGAATCCTCAATCGAAAAGGGAGAGGAGCCAAGCCTGATAAGCTGTGACATGTGTGCGCCGCAGCCGAGGGCTTCGCCTATATCATGGCAAAGGCTTCTGATATAGGTGCCTTTTGAGCATAATATATCAATAATAGCTTCATCTTCCGATATCATTTCCACCAGCTTAAGCTCATGTATTTCCACAGGCCTTTCGGCTATCCGGATTTCTTTGCCTTCAAGGGCATATTGGTAAAGCTTCTTCCCTTTTATTTTTATTGCGGAATATACGGGAGGCTTCTGGCTGATTGCTCCTGTAAAGCTTTTCAAGGTGTCTTCCAAAGCTTTTTTGTCGATTACCACCGATTCATATTCTTTGATGACCTGTCCGTAGCTGTCAAAGGTATCGGTGACAGTGCCGAATTTGATATTGGCCCTGTAGCTTTTTTGCTTGTCAGTCAGGTATTGGACTGCCTTCGTGGCCTTTCCCACGCAGACAGGAAGCACTCCGGCGGCTTCAGGGTCCAAAGTTCCGGTATGGCCAACCTTCTTTATATTCAGTACTTTCCTTAAATAGGACACCACATCATGAGAGGTCATTCCCGGCGGCTTCAAAACATTTATGATTCCGTTCATAATGGCTCCCTACCTTAATTCCTCTGCGACTGCTTCCAGTATCTTTTCTTTCACTTCGGCAATTGTGCCGTGAACTGTGCATCCTGCCGCATGCACATGGCCGCCGCCCCCAAAACGGAGAGCCACGGCTGCTACGTCGGCTTTCTTTTTTGACCTCAGTCCTACTTTTATTATTCCGGGCTCGATTTCTTTGAGAAACATGGCTACCTCTACACAGCCAATATCTCTTGCAAGGTTTATTATGCCGTCTGTATCCTCTTCCAATGCATTTGCCTCTTTCATCTGCTCCAATGAAAGGCTTATGCAGGATGCGGCATCATTGTGAAAGAACTCCAGAGTGCTGAGGGCTGTCTTCATAAGCATTACCTTTTCCTTTGAGTTGTTCTGGTATATTCTTTCAAACATAAGGGGCACACTGACCCCGTTGTCTATTAGGTCTCCTGCAATTTGGTGCGTTACGGAGGTTGTATTGCTGTATTGGAATTGACCCGTATCTGTTACAATTGCAGTGTACAGGCATTCGCATATCTCCCTGTCCATGCCGATATCCAGAGACTTTACCAGTTCATATATTATCTCCCCTGAAGCGGCTGAACCGGTATCTACAAGGTTTAAACTGCCGAACTCCTTGTTGCTTATATGATGGTCTATATTGATTACGTAATTGTCATTAAGGTAAAGACTGGATTTACCCAGTCTTTCAGCATCTCCGCAATCAAGGGCTATTACCGCATCAAAGTTTTCGAATTGACCGGGCTTCCGAACCTGCTCGGCTCCTTCCAAAAAAGCATATATCTTTGGAATTTCATCATCAAGAATGAATCTTACGTCCTTTCCGCATTTCTTCAGGGCATTATAAAGTGCAAGGCTGGATCCGATACTGTCACCGTCCGGCATTATATGAGATAATATGGCAATTTTACTGCTCTCCTTGATTTTGCTTATTATGTTTTGAAAAATCAAAGGTTCTCTCCTCCGTCCTTTTTCTTTACCTCATTCAAGAGCTTGTTTATGTATGCTCCATGTTCAATGGATCTGTCAAGCTCAAAAATCACCTCCGGCAAATATCGGAGTTCAATCTTCCTTCCCAATTCACGCCGGATAAATCCTGCGGCGTTGGTAAGGCCCTTCATTGTAGCCTTCTTTTCTTCATCACTTCCAAGAATGCTTACAAATACCTTTGCATATCTCAAATCAGCGGTTACTTCTGCTGATACTACGCTGCACATTGTTGATATCCTTGGGTCATTCAGGTCGCTTCTGATTATATCACTGACTACCCTTTTCACTTCTTCGGATATTCTGTCTATTCTATGATTAGCCACCGTTAATCACCTGCCTGTATATTTTGGATATGTTTATTTTCTCGGAACTGCCTCTGTCGTATAGGACTCAATAATGTCCCCTTCTTTAATGTCATTAAACTTCTCTATGTTCAAGCCGCATTCGTATCCTGCATTGACTTCTTTTGCATCATCCTTGAATCTCTTCAGGGATGCCAGCTTTCCTTCGTGTATTACGATGCCGTCGCGGATAACCCTGATATCGTTATTTCTGTTTATTTTACCGTCAGTGACATAGCATCCTGCTATTGTGCCTACTGCAGAAGCTTTAAAGGTGGCGCGGACTTCCGCGTGTCCCAATAACACTTCTTTATATTCGGGCTCCAGCATACCCTTCATAGCAGCTTCTACATCCTCAATTGCATTGTAAATTACCCTATACAGCCTGATATCGACCTTTTCCTTTTCGGCAAGGGCAATGGCCATAGGCTGCGGCCTGACATTGAATCCTATAATTATAGCGTTTGAAGCGGAAGCAAGCATTACATCGGATTCGGTTATTGCACCTACACCGCCATGTATTGTATTCACTTTTACTTCTTCATTGCTTAACCTTGCAAGAGATTGCCTCACAGCTTCCACAGAACCCTGCACATCAGCTTTTAGTATGATGTTAAGCTCCTTGACTTTGCCTTCTTGTATCTGATTGAAGAGCTCCTCAAGAGACACTGTCTGCTTGCTCTGTATCTGTGAAAGACGCTGCTTTTCCTTTCGTTTTTCCGAAATAGTCTTTGCTGTCTTTTCATCATCCACAACAATGAATATGTCCCCCGCATCAGGAACTTCATCAAGCCCCTGTATTTCCACAGGTGTTGAAGGGCCTGCTTTTTTGATTCTCTTTCCTTTATCGTCTATCATGCCCCTTACTTTTCCGTGAGTGCTTCCAACTATGAAGTAATCTCCAAGGCTCAAGGAGCCGTCTTGAATAAGCACAGTTGCAACAGGGCCTTTTCCTTTGTCCAGCTCTGCTTCTATTACTGTACCCTTTCCTTTTTTGTTGGGATTGGCTTTTAATTCCTGCATTTCGGCAACAAGCAATATCATTTCAAGAAGTTCCGATATGCCTTCCCTTTTCTTTGCCGAAACCGGAACCATTATAGTATCGCCTCCCCATTCCTCTGAAACAAGGCCGTATTCAGTCAATTCCTGCTTTACTCTGTCGGGATTGGCTCCGGGTTTGTCAATTTTGTTTATTGCTATAATCAATGCTACATCTGCCGCTTTCGCATGGTTTATTGCTTCTACCGTCTGCGGCATTACGCCGTCATCCGCTGCAACGACCAATACTGCAATATCGGTAACCTTTGCCCCCCTGGCCCTCATTGCCGTAAAGGCTTCGTGGCCCGGAGTGTCCAGGAATGCTATTTTTCTGTCACCGATAGTTACTGTATACGCCCCTATATGCTGTGTTATTCCGCCAGCCTCCGTTGCAATTACATTAGTCTGTCTTATTGCATCCAGCAAGGACGTCTTTCCGTGGTCTACATGCCCCATGATAGTTACAACAGGAGGGCGCGGCCTCAAATCCTCTGGCCTGTCTTCTTCAGTCTTGAGAAGCACTTCTTCGCTTTCCTTGTCAATAACCTTATCTACGGTAAAACCGAATTCTTCACATATCAGCTGCGCCGTATCAAAATCCAGCATTTGATTAATGTTTGCAATGATACCCAACAGCAGGAGCTTTTTGATTATTTCTGTCACAGGCTTTCCAAGTCTTTCGCTAAGTTCCTTCAGAGATATCATATCGCCTATTTTAACAGGCTTCTTTGAGACATGGACTTCTTCTTTTTTTGGTGCCTCAAAGCCCCGCTGCTTAAAATTCTTATTGTAGGGCTTTCCCTGCTGCTGTTGCCTGAACGGAGGTTTTCCCTGAGGGGATTTGCCCGGGAGTTTCTTTCCTATTCTTTCAACTTTTGTAAAATCTTTTTTTGTGCTAAGCGTTATTGCATCTTCTTCTATTTCATCATGAGCGGATACGTTCTTGGGAGCACTGACCGGCCTTATATCAGAAGACGGATTTCTTTTATCTCCTGAGGGGTGCTGATGAGGTTTACCCGCCGGCCTGATGTCCTTTTTTTGTTCCGGCCTCACAGGCTGCTGCGCAGACTGAGGCCTTTGCTGCGGCTGCTGCACTGTCTGCGGCTTCTGCTGCGGTTTCTGAGCCTGCGGAGGCTGCTGTGGCTGCTGAAGCTTCTGCTGAGGTTTTTGAACCTGTTGAGGCTGCTGCACTGTCTGCGGCGCCCGCTGAGCCTTTTGCGCCTGTTGAGGCTGCTGCGCAGTCTGCGGTGCCCTCTGAGCCTTCTGTTCCTGTTGAGGCTGCTGTGCCGCCTGCGGTTTCTGCTGAGTTTGCTGAGGCTGCTGAGGTTTCTGAGGAAGAGTCCTCTTCTTGGGCTGTTGAGCTTGAATTAGCTTTGAGGCTTCAACATTATCATCTTTTTTAAGATGCTTCTTAATTGCGGATGCTTCTGAATCCTCCAGACTGCTCATATGGTTATTAACATTTATATTCAGCTCTTTGGCTGCCGCAATCAATTCTTTGCTTTGAACTCCAAGTTCCTTTGCCAATTCGTATATTCTTATTTTATTCAATAAAACCACCCCCAGGTTTTTCTTTTTTTCTCACTTCATCAATAAGCTTGGCTTTGATTCCATTGCTGAAGTTTTCGTCAGTTATTCCCAGTACCGACCTTGCACTCTTTCCCAAACTGATGCCGAATTCATCCTTCAATCCCCATACTATAAAAGGTATACTGTAGAATTCTGCTGAATTGCTCATACGCTTCTTTGTATTATCAGAGGCATCCTCTGAAATTATTACTAGCTTGACTCTGCCGTTTCTTATTGAGTTTCTCACTGCATCTTCGCCTGTAACCAGTTTGCCTGCTTTATTGGCAAGGCTTATCATCGAATATGCCTTATTCATGGGAAAGCTGCGTCCTTAATCTATTGAATACATCTTCATCTACCGGTGCTTCCAGTGCATTTTCCACCCTCTTTGCCTTAATGGCAGCTTCCAGGCACGTCAGGTCGGGACATATATAGCAGCCTCTTCCCGGTGCTTTTCCAACCTTATCTATATCCACCTTTCCTTCGGGGCTTCTTACTATCCTGATTAGTTCCCTTTTAGGTTTCATTTCGTTACAGCCGAGACATTTTCTCAGAGGTACTTTTCTTTTTCTTTGCATAGAATCTGCCTCCTTTAAATACCATAGGCCTGTGATTGACTCTTTATGTCAATTTTCCAGCCTGTAAGCTTGGCAGCCAGCCTTGCATTCTGTCCTTCCTTGCCGATGGCGAGAGAGAGCTGTGAATCTCCTACGACAACTCTTGCGGCATTTGTTTCCTTGTCTGCAAATACTTCTATTACTTTTGCAGGGCTTAATGCACTGCCTACAAATATCTCAGGATCATTGCTCCACTGAATGATGTCTATTTTCTCTCCCTTAAGCTCGTCAACTATTACTTGAACTCTATGGCCCCTTTGCCCTACACAGGCTCCGACCGGGTCAATATTCTCATCGTGGGAATATACGGCAATTTTTGTTCTGGATCCTGCTTCTCTTGCTATGCTTTTTATTTCTACAATTCCGCTTTGTATTTCCGGAACCTCCAGCTCAAAAAGTCTCTTCACCAAACCGGGATGCGTTCTTGAAAGTATTATCTGCGGGCCTTTTGTGGTCTTTTTTACTTCCACAATATAGGTTTTTATCCTGTCACCTATATTATACACTTCATTCGGGGTTTGTTCCCCGGGCCCCAATATGGCTTCGGTTTTGCCCAGGTCAATGAAAACACTGTTCTTTTCCTTCCTCTGCACAAGTCCCGTTACTATTTCATTTTCCCTGCTTATATATTCATCAAATATGATGCCTCTTTCCGCCTCCCGAATCCTCTGCACCACTACCTGTTTGGCTGTCTGAGCCGCAATTCTTCCGAAATTCTTCGGTGTGACCTTCGTTTCAACTACATTTCCTGCTTCATAATTCTTATCTATTTCTTTTGCATCCTGAAGGCTTATTTGCATAAATTCATTATCGACCTCTTCAACCACTGTCTTAAGTGCGTAAACGTCAACCTCTCCGGTTTCCCTGTTTATTTGAACCTTGACATTCTGTGAGGTTCCAAAGTTTTTCTTGAAGGCCGAAACCAGCGCAACATCAATTGCATCTATGAGCAGTTCCTTTGAAATACCCTTTTCCTTTGCTATTTGTTCCAGTGCCTGGAGAAACTCTCCATTCATTTGATGCTCCCTCCTATAAAAATATTAAAACTTTATTAAAGGCCGTATTAAGGCAATTGAGGCCTTTTCTACATTTAAAGCCTTACCTTCAACTTCAATTTCTACTGAACTTTCAGTATGCCCTTTAAGGATACCTTCAATAATCTTCTTGCCCTCCAAGGGGGAAAACAGTTTAATCTCAATCGGCTTTCCGATATTCTTCCTATAGTCTCTGTCCGTCTTCAGAGGCCTATCCAGGCCGGGAGAAGAGACTTCAAATATATATGACTGTTCTATCGGATCGGCTATATCAAGCAAATCGCTGAGTTCTTCACTGACAGACTGGCAGTCATCTATCGTTATTCCTCCTTCTTTGTCTATGTAAACTCTGAGATACCAGTCCGGCCCTTCTTTTTTGTACTCTATTTCTACAAGCTCGAAGTTGTTTCTGTCAATTATAGGCTTTGCCAGCTCGTAGACAATATCTTCAACTTTTCGTTTTGCCAAGGCGTCCACTCTCCTTTTATGTGATATTCTGAGTAATTTTTCTTATATTAATACGAAAGAGTGGGATTTGCCCACTCTGGTAATAAAGTCATTAATAAATACTTTGCTGCATACTCGCAGGAAAACATTGTTTCCCTATCCATTACAAAATTATAGCACTCTTTTATATTACATGCAAGTTTTATGTTATTTATACTCCAAGGTTTCCGCCTGCTGAGAACAGGCTTAGCTGGTTGCTTTCAGGAAGACCTTCAAGGCATCCGTGATTCTTAAGTATTTCTATTACTGTCTTGGATAACCTTGCCCTTTCCCGAAGATCATCCATGGATATGAAGCATGATTCCTGCCTTGCGCACGCTATATTCTGCGCGGCGCTTGCGCCCACTCCCTGAAAGGAAGCCAATGGGGGCAGAATCCCTTCCTTTGTAACCATAAATCTTTTTACATCGGATTTATAAATATCCACTGGCAAAAGCTTTATACCTCTGAGATACATTTCATAAACAACCTCTATAAGGGTCATAAGGTTTTTTTCCTTTGCAGTTGCATTGTTCCCCAATTTATCGATTTCTATCCACTTTGCCCTTATGGATTCCTTTCCCTTTATGAACAAATCAGCATCGAAATCTTCCAGTTTTACTGTATAATAAGTGGCATAGAAAGCCTCGGGATAGTACACCTTGTAATATGCCACCCTGAAGGACATCATGACATATGCCGTGGCATGAGCTTTCGGAAACAGGTACTTGACTTTCTTGCAGGATTCTATGTACCATTCGGGAATATTCTGTTCCCTCATAATCTCTTCGTATTCGGGAGTCAAACCTTTGCCTTTCCTTACATTTTCCGCAATCTTGAAGGAGGTTCTTGGGTTTACTCCCTTGTATATCAGGTACAGCATTATATCATCTCTTGTGGCAATAACTTCCTTAAGGGTTGCGGTACCGCTTTTTATCAGTTCCTGTGCATTGTTGAGCCAAACATCGGTGCCGTGGGAAAGCCCTGAAATCCTCACCAGCTCCGCAAAGGTGCCGGGTTGTGTGTCCATAAGCATCTGCCGAACGAATTTTGTTCCGAATTCCGGTATTCCAAGGCTTCCGACCTTGCATTCAATATCTTCAAGGCTTATTCCCAGTGCCTCCGCAGATGTAAACAGGCTCATTGTCCTGGAATCATCAAAGGGTATATTATTAACTCCGAAGCCTGTTATGTCCTCAAGCATTCTTATGATTGACGGAACATCATGGCCCAGGATATCCAGCTTAAGCAGCCTCCCGCTTATGGAATGATAGTCAAAGTGTGTGGTTATTATATTGGAGCTTGGGTCATCAGCCGGCCTCTGAATGGGAGTAAAGTTATATATATCGGTGTAATCCGGTACTATCATGACTCCTCCCGGGTGCTGCCCCGTTGTCCTCTTTATCCCGGTACAGCCCTTTATGAGTCTGTTGGCTTCAGCATTGTTTATTTTTATTCCTTTTTCTTCATAATACTTTTTTATGAAGCCGTAAGCCGTTTTTTCTGCTATTGTTCCGATGGTGCCCGCCCTGAAAACATTCCCCTTCCCGAATAATCCTTCAGTGTATTTATGAGCTTCAGGCTGGTATTCTCCGGCAAAGTTCAGGTCAATATCAGGTTCCTTGTCTCCCTCAAAACCCAGGAACATCTCAAAAGGTATGTCATGGCCCTCTTTTCTGAGTACTGTTCCGCATTGGGGGCAATTATCGTCATTAAGGTCAGCCCCTGATTCTATTGATCCGTCAAGGAAAAAAAGGGAGTACTTGCATTTCGGGCACAAATAATGGGGGGGCAGCGGGTTTACCTCGGTAATATCACACATTGTAGCAACAAAGGAAGAGCCTACGGAGCCTCTTGAGCCTACCAGGTAACCGTCCGCCATTGACTTTGCAACAAGCTTTTGCGCTATAAGGTACATAACGGCGTAACCGTTGTTTATTATTGAGTTAAGTTCCTTATCAAGCCGCTTTTCAACAACCTCGGGAAGTATTTCGCCATAAAGCTCATGGGCTTTTTTCATGGTCATTTCCCTAATCTGCTCTTCTGCTCCCTCGATTTTGGGCGGATATGTATTCTCCGGTATAGGAATTATCTCCTCAATCTGTTCCAGTATTCTGTTGGGGTTCCTCACCACTACCGAATAGGCGGTTTCCCTGCCGAGATATTCAAACTCCTCCATCATTTCATCGGTTGTTTTAAAATGCAACGGTGCCTGCTCATCAGCATCAGAGTAGCCCTGGCCTGCCATGATTATGCGCCGGTATATCTCATCCTCCGGTTCAAGAAAATGAACATCCCCTGTAGCAACTACCATTTTGTTCAGCTTCTTGCCCAGTTCAACAATCCGTCTGTTTATAGCTTCAAGCTCTCCTTTATTTGCAGCAATTCCGCTTCTTACGAGAAATTCGTTGTTGCCGTTGGGTTGTATTTCCAGATAGTCATAGAATCTGGCGTTTTCTTCTATTGTATTTTCATCCAGGTTGTTCAGTATATTCCTGAACACTTCACCCGATTCACAGGCGGAACCGATTAACAAGCCTTCCCGGTACTGCATAAGCAGGCTTTTGGGCAGCCGCGGCTTTTTATAAAAGAAGTCCAGGTGGGACATCGATATCAGTTTGTACAGGTTCCTCAGGCCTGTCATATTCTTTACCAGGAGAATTATATGATAGGATTCACCTGTCTTATGGCTTCTTCCTGACAGAGAGAGCTTGTTTATATCAGCTGCGTCATTTATTCCTTTGCTCTTCATCATTTCAATAAACCTGAGCATTATCTCTGCGGTTGCTCTTGCGTCATCGGCAGCTCTGTGATGGTTTTCCAACTCAATGCCCAGGTATTCGCATACAATATCCAGCTTATGCCTCTTTAATCCGCCAAGCAGCACCCTTGACATCTGGAGGGTATCGATTATTGTATTATTAAAGATTAAGCCCAATTCCGCCGCCTTTGCCCTGATAAAACCGCTGTCAAAGTTTGCATTATGCGCAACTAACGGTGAATCACCAGCAAACTCAAGGAATTTCGGCAATATTTCCCTGATTGTGGGTTTGTCTTTAACCATTGAGTCCGTTATTCCGGTTAGTTTTGTAATATTTTCGGGAATCGGAATTTCGGGATTGATAAGTTCTGAAAACCTGTCCGTTATCCTGCCCTGTTTTATTTTAACCGCGCCAATTTCGGTTATTTTGTCTTTTATGGGATAAAGGCCGGTAGTCTCAATATCAAATACTGTAAATTCTTCTTCGAAGCTTCTGTTTACAGCATTGTAAACTATCGGTACTCCATCATTTACAAAGTAGCCTTCAACTCCGTATATTACCTTGACTCCATGGATTTTTGACGCTTCATAGGCCTCCGGATATGCCTGAACCACTCCGTGGTCTGTAATTGCAATTGCCTTATGCCCCCAGGATTTTGCCTTTTTAATGAGATCCGATGCGGAACAGATGCCGTCCATGGCGCTCATTCCCGTATGGGCATGAAGCTCAACTCTTTTTACTTCCGCATTATCCGTGCGTATTGATTTTTCCGCTGCCGTAATGCTGATTGGGAATACTACCAATTCTTTAATGAACTTGTCATACTGGATATCCCCTTTTAAGGCAATATACCTGCCGTCGATGATGTTTGAAGTCAATTTGGCGAAATCATTTTCTTCCTTTGCAAAAATTTTGGCCGTTATTGAATTTGTATTGTCCGTTATATTGAAGGTTATAATTGTTCTGCCGTTATTGAGTGTTTTTATTTCCGTGTTGAATATGCAGCCCTGGATTGTAACTCTTCCGGAATCCTCGGTTATTGAAGCGATGCTGACCGGAGTGTCTTTGAAAGGCTTGCCCATTATCAGTTCATCCTTGTTCTCCTTTGCTTTGCCGCTGTTGTCGCTTTTTATGGGCTTCAAGGCTTCGGTTATTATTTTGTTCTCCTCTTCAAAATAACACTTCAGATATTCATCCTCGCAGTACTTTTCTTCATTATCGGCACATATTGATACATGCAGGCTGATATTGAAATAGTCATTAATATACCGTTCAATAATATCATTGCATTTTTTTGCGGTGAGGTATTTTGCAGCTTCCTCCGATTTTACCGTGATTCTGATGACGTTATTTTCAAGCTTTACATTTGAATCCATAATAAAACCCGTAAAAGACGGGTTGCTTGCAATAACTGCTTTTATTAAGTCCTCCCAGTATGATTTAACAAGCTCATCTGCGCTTAAGCTGACAGATGACTCATCAATGATTATTCGTACCTTATTCAGTTTAAAGTATTCTGCTATGGCTGATTCAATTTCTCCAAGCTCGGGAATAGGAATAAAGCCCTTTAAGCTTATTATCATTTCCCATTCCCTTGCTTTTTTCAGAACCCTTATTTTTTTCAGTTCGAACTTGTCCTTATATTGAAGAAAAAGATTCGAGTCCGGTTTCATATCATTTTGCATATTGACCTCCGAAGGCTGCCGCCTATTTACTGCTGCCTGATTTTATATTATAGCTGCTTAGAATCTTTACAATATCCCAGTACATTTTCAGGCGCGCATGCACACCCCTTATAATTCCAAGCTTTTCTTCCTTTGTAACATGAGTCATGTCAGGAAGGTCTACCTCCTGAACCCTGACATTGAATTTATCGACATATTTTGTTAAAGCAACCTCAACACCATATCT
>Ga0116144_10003630_pt1 | contig 15215 bp, 11 predicted proteins | sample AD_UKC035_MetaG_FD_89746 | JGI IMG/M metagenome (GOLD analysis project Ga0116144, IMG submission 89746) | Active sludge microbial communities of municipal wastewater-treating anaerobic digesters from USA - AD_UKC035_MetaG | ecosystem: Engineered > Bioreactor > Anaerobic > Digestate | place: USA... | reverse complement strand
GCAGATACCGCCGGACTACGGCAACCACCAATCGTGCCTGTACGCCTACAACCTGCGCACCTTCGTCATGCTCGGCTACCACGACGACCCGCGCATCCAGGAACGCATCGCCGTGCTGCTGGCGGACGAGCGCCACGACGGCGGCTATCTGTGCAACCGGCCCTCGTTCAAGGCGAAGACCAAGAGCTGTATCCGGGGCAGTATCAAGGCGTTGATGGCCTTTGCCGTCCTACCGGAATTGTGGGAAACGGCGCGCTGTCGTCAGTTGGTGGATTACTTTCTGCGCCGCCGCGTGCTGTTCCGCACCCGGCAACCCGAGATGTTGGTGCGCGGCGAACTGGTGCGCACCAGCTTCCCCTTCATGATCGGCGGCAGCCTGCTGGAACCGCTCTACGCATTGAGCCGCATAGGGTACGGGCAAGACGAACGGCTGCAGTCCGCGTGGGCTTTCCTCGAAAGCAAACGGGATGGGAGCGGGCGCACTATCCTGGACTGGCATCCGCAGACACTCCTCAAGCCCGGCGACGCAGGACAGCCGAACAAATGGGCCACGTTGTACGACTGTCTGGCTCAAAAGTACCGGAAATAGTATAGATCAAATGATGAAGATACGACCGATATGCCTCCCCTGCCTGGTGATGATAGTCATCCTGTTGTCTGGCTGTCAGGGCAACACGGATACTTCCCTGCCGTTGATCGTTGAACCGACACTTCCTGCCGACTTGCTCACCGACGAGGCGCTTATCATCGAGCCGGATCCCCATGCGCTGCCGGAGAACGAGATTTGGACTGCCTGGATCCGGGCCAACCATCAACCTATCCGTTCGCTGACCTCGGAGCACTACAACGATTTGCAGTTTCTCAAGCCATTGTTGGCGGGGCGCACTCTCGTGCAGATGGGCGAACCGGCGCATGGCGTCGCTGAGATCAACACGATGCGGGTGAGATTGGTCAAGTTCCTGCACGAAGAGCTAGGATACGACGTGATTGCCTTTGAGAGCGGGTTGTTTGAGTGCTACTCGATCAACGAGGTTGCTGGGGAACTTACCCCCACCCAAATGCTTGCCGGCTCAATTTTCGGCATCTGGCACACCACGGATATGCTTCCGCTCTTTGAGTACATTCAGGCCACGCAGAGGACAGCGCAGCCCTTGACGTTGGCCGGGTTTGACATTCAAAATAGCAGCTTCCAGACGGCCTCAGCCCTCCGCCCACAATTCCTGCACGATGTTGTAACCCAACTCGATCCGACCTATGCCGATCAAATCTATGAGTTGGATGCCACGTTCTTCACCGCGCTTGCGGATTCTGGCGACGACCCGCTGTACTGGCAAAAAAACAGTGCGCAATTTCGCGCCGAGTACCAGACGCTGCTGGCTTTCCTTGATACGCATGAGGAGAAATTGCGCCAGGCGTTCCCGCAAGAAGCTCAAACCCTCGCAGTGGCCCGGCAAGTCGTTTGGAACATAGTTCGGTACAGCGATTTCCTACAGCAGGTAAGTGATTCGGCGGCGATGTTAGCTATCCGGGATGTCGCTATGGCCGACAACCTCGACTTCTTGCTGCACACCCTGTATCCCGGAAAGAAAATCATCGTCTGGGCGCACAATGCCCACATCCGTTACAACAACCAGGAAACACAAGGGAATGCCTTCTGGCTAGGGCGTAAAACGATGGGGGGATGGCTCAACGAACGATATTCGGATGCAGTGTATACCATCGGCTTCTATGGCTATCGAGGACAAATCGCATCCAATGACCGACACGCGGTAGACCTCCCGCCAGTCAATCGTGGGAGTCTCGAATCTATCCTTTACCAGGCCGGCCGCAAGTATGTCTTTGTAGAGTTGCTCCATCAGACGCCACAAGACGGCAATGCCTGGATGTTTACGCCTATTCAGGCCGGTGAGTTGACGGGGGAGTACGAACCCATCACGTTAACGTTGCGCGATCAATACGACGCTCTTGTTTTTATTGACACCGTGCATCCGCCGGAGTATTTATATGGAGTTGATGATTAAAGGAAGGAAAAATCCATGCCATTTGCGAAGAAATTCCAGGCGATGATGGATGTCCCGTTTCCGGGGGACGCCGTTGGTGACTTTGTCGTCGAGAGTGTGGAGGTTCAAGATGAATGGGGCGCTGCGGAGGACGGTTATGTGTACGGGGTGCGGATGGTGTTGCGCGGCCCAGGGGGAAAACAAGCGGCGCTGCGCGCGCTCAAACCGCTATTCTCCCAACATCCGACGACCTTTTCGGGCTACGGCAATCCCTACCAACTGTGGTTCAGAAAGCCGGAAATCGAAAGCCTCGGCGATCAACGCTACGCGGTATGCGTGAAAGGCGCCGGGATGCGCGTCCACCTTGAGCCGGAGTTGGCGCGTTTTCTGAGCCACCTTGCCGACGCCAACCAGTTGGCAACGCCGCCCGATCCGGCAACCCAAGAAGCGCTGGTCGCAGCTTACCTGGAACAATATCGCGCCGAAATCAAAAGCCTGGTAGACCGGTATCGCCGAAAGGTGGCAAAAACCGAAAACGTGAAAGAGAAATACGCTGACCAAGGCGACGACCCATAATGTAGCTTGCCGGACGACAAACGAGGAAGAATATCAATTCGCCATTGACCTGAACAACTAACTCTTTTCTGTCACACAAAGCGCTCCGCTGGCATATAGCTCTGGGTATGTTGACTTTCGACTTTCGACTTTAGACTTTGAACAAGGAGAACTTAACGATGCAAAACGACAATTTGACCTATTACACCCAACCTGGCCCGATGACCGATCCCGGCCCTTACGCGCACCTGTTCGATGGCCTGCCCACCGACCTCTCGGCGCTGGTGAAGACCCTGCAAGGGGTGATGGTTCACATCTTCTGGGCAGAAGCCTACGGCTTGAAACTCACCGACGAGCGCAAGGCCGAGGTGAACTTGCGCACCGTGGACAAGCAACTGGCGCGCATCCTGGAATTGGACGACCGCCCGCTCACGGAGGCGCGCTCACACGACCGCAAGCTCGTCGGCAACTGCCGCGACTTCTCCGTGATGCTGGCGGCGATCCTGCGGCATCAGGGCATCCCGGCGCGAGCGCGCTGCGGCTTCGGCACCTACTTCATCCCCGGCCACTACGAAGATCACTGGGTGTGCGAGTACTGGAACGCGGCGCAATCCCGCTGGATTCTGGTGGACGCGCAACTCGACGCCATGATGCAGGAAGCCCTCAAACTGGACTTCGACCCGCTGGACACGCCGCGCAACCGCTTCATCGTCGGCGGGGATGCGTGGCAGCTCTGCCGCAGCGGCGCCGCCAACCCCGACGACTTTGGCATCTTCGAGTGGCACGGCATGGAGTTCGTGCGCGGCGACCTGCTGCGCGACTTCCTGGCGTTCAGCAAAGTCGAAATCCTGCCGTGGGATGGCGGCTGGGGCTACCTGGTCGAGCTGGCGCCGGAGCAAGTCGAACCCGTCTACGCGCTGATGGATCGCGTCGCCGCGCTCATCCGCGCCGCCGACGCTTCCGGCTCCGCCGCCGATGACGCCGCCCTTCGCGCGCTCTACGACGAAGACGCCAACTTCCATCCGCCGTTTTGATAAAAATTCTGCCACAGAGATCACAGAGCACGCAAAGTTTTCATTCTTTTCTCTGTGATCTCTGTGATCTCTGTGGCCCTTGTAAAGAGGAAATAGCATGCCATTCAGACCACAAGTTTTTCAAGAAGCCATTGAAGGATGCGTTGACGAAGCAACCAAAGAAGGATTGGCCCAAGCCTGCGACGTCTACCCCACGCTGACGACGCCGTTGCAAAAGGCCCGCTGCGTCAAGGGAATGATGGACGCGCTGGATCAAGCCGTGGACATCCCCACCCGCCAGACCATCATGGAAACCTGTGGGAGGCGGTGTATCGGAACCAGCATCCTCGATAAAGCCCGCCAACTCGCCAAAACCGCGCGCGACCTGGACGACATGCTGGCGCAATTGAACCAGGCGCACCTCGGCGGCGGGCACTTGCGGCGGGAAGGGACCATGATCCACGCGCTGTACGATCACTGCTACTGCGGCTCGGTGAATAAGACGAAAGAGCCATTCTCAGCCACCTACTGCTATTGCTCCTGCGGTTGGTACCGGCAACTATTTGAAACGCTCCTGGAGCGCCCCGTCGAGGTTGAACTGCTCAGTTCCATCATCCAGGGGGACGAAAACTGCCGCTTTTTGATCCATATCCAAGTGACACAAGGGGCATAAAAATGAAACACGAAATTGGCATCACCCGACCACCCTATCTGATTGAAGATTGGCCGGGCAAGTATGACGTTTTTTCCTGGCTGGAATACGTCATCACCGTGCCCAACCCCATCTTCCTGGTCACTACGCGCAAAGCCAACGGCGCGGCCAATGCCAACCTGCATTCCTGGGGCTTCCTGGTGGGCGAAGGCGAGCATTACTCGTCGCTGCTGGCGCTGCTCAACACCACGCACACCCACGCCAACATCCTGCGCGAAGGCGAGTGGTGCCTCAACTTCCCCTCGACGGAGCTGCTGCCGCAATGCTCCGCCACCATCGCCTGCAACGGGCCGGACAACGACGAGATCGCTGATTCTGGCCTGACCATCGAAGCCGCACAAACCATGCAGGCCCCGCGCATCGCTGAGTGCGCCATCAACGTGGAATGCAAGCTCGCCTGGCATCGTCCGCTGCACGAAGGCAGTGTGTGGCACTTGTTCGTGGGGCGCGTGCAGCATGTGGCGATGGACGAAAGCGCAATGGTTGTCACGCCGGAACAGCGGATCGCCAACCTGGAACTGATGTACAACGTGCGCGGCACCGTCAACCCGCTCAACGGCGAGTTTTACGGGCCAAACACCCTGGGCTTGCTCAACCAGGTGCGCCGCATCACGCCGGATGTGCCGGGCGTTAACCAATCCATACCGTAGGGCGTAGGGCGTATTCCGTCAACGAACCGCGCCTAACAAAATACGTCTCCATCTAAAAAAGGAGGAAACGATGGAACCTAGATTTGTAGACTTGAATGCTTTTACCGTTATGGGCGTCACTGTCCATAGTACCCCAGACAAAGTAGACTTTAACGCGGTCTGGGAAAAGGACTTTATGCCGCATCACACAGCCCTGCTCGCCCTGAGCACCGACAAGGCATACTACGGCGTGTGGTTCTGCGGCGGCGATGGCATCCCCGACTACGTCGCCGGGATGCATGTGCCGGACAACGCCCCGACGCCTGAAGGCGTGATCGCACGCCAGGTGCCGGCGGCGCGGTATGCCGTGTTCGCGTGCGCCATGAGCGAGATCGGCAAGACCTATCAGTACGTCTACAACACCTGGCTGCCGGCTTCACCCTACGAATTTCCGCCGGGCGGCGCGGACTTCGAGTATTACCCGCCGGAGGGAGAGATGCACGAGTCCCCTGCCGTCTACATCCCCATCCGTGAGAAGGTGTCAAAATGAGCGCTGACGTAGACTATCTCATCGGCCAGATGCGCCTGCAAACTATGCCCGAACAGCCGTTCTTCCACGTCACCAGCGCGCCGACGGCGATGGCGCACCTGGACGAAGAATTGAACCGCCTGATCCCCCTGCTTGAAGCAGCGCAGGCCGAAGCCCACGTCGGCGACGGCGCGCCCGTGATCATCCGCTACTACCCCACCGGCGCGCCGGAGATGTACCTGATGGAAGTCGGCATCCCGGTGAAAGCAGGAACGCAGCCTGCGGGCGAAGCGCAAGTGACGACGCTGCCCCCCTATCGCTGCGCCGCGCTGCTTTACTGGGGCAGCCTGGCCCACATCCAGGAACCCTACACAGCGCTCATGCAGGCCATCAAAGATGCCGGCCTGACGCAAGGCCCGGAGTGCCGCGAGTGGTATTATCACTTCGAGGGCGACACTTCACCGAACAACATCATCGGGCTGCACATGGAAATTCGGTAAAAAATCTCACGCAAAGACGCCAAGTCGCCAAAGTTTTATTTCTTTGCGTCTTTGCGCCTTTGCGTGAAACAAGTTGTAATTTCGGAGGGATTATGATTGAACTACCCGAAGCCATCGTCATCGCGCGGCAAATGGACGCCACGCTTAAAGGCAAGCAGATCGTCTCCGGCGACCGGGGCAACGCGCCGCACAAGTTCGCCTTCGCCAACGGGACGTCCGAAGACTATGCGGCGATTTTTGCGGGCCAGACCGTCGGCGGGAGCACGGCGCATGGCATGTCCATCCTCACCGAAATCGGCGCGGACCACACGCTGGTCCTCGGCTGCGGCGGCGAGCGTATCTCCTTCCATACCGACGAGCGCACGTTGCCCAAAAAACACCAGCTTTTCGTCCACTTCGCAGACGGCGGCTACCTGACCGTCACCATCTCCGGTTGGGGCAACACGTTTCTCCTGCCGCGCGCCGAAGTCGGCCAGCATCCGCACGTCCAGCAGGAGCGCATCACCCCGCTGGACGACGCCTTTACGTGGGACTACTTCCAAGCGTTGTTCGCGCCGTTGCCGCCGGACAGTAAAACCAGCCTCAAGTATTTCATCGTCAGCGAGCCGGGTTTGTGGGGATTGGGAAATGGCTGCCTGCAAGACATCCTCTTCCACGCCCGGCTGCATCCCCGCCGCAAGGCCGTCGCCACGAGCGAGGCGGAGCGGCGTGCGCTCTACGATAGCGTCCGCGCCACGCTGCGTCAAATGGTAGACCAGGGCGGGCGCAACGACGAAGTGGACTTGTACGGTCAACCCGGCGGCTACCGGCGCATCCTGCACAGCAAAAGCGTCGGCCAACCATGCCCCAACTGCGGCGCCCCATTCGAGAAAGAGCAATATCTCGGCGGCAGCATCTACTTCTGCCCGACGTGTCAGGTCAACTGAGTATTTCACCGCAGAGGTCGCGGAGAGCGCGGAGATTTTCTTTTTTTCTCTGTGAACTCTGTGCTCTCTGTGGCTATTGACAGAGGAGAAACCCAATGTACAACGTTCAAAAAATTGAAGTCATTCTCACCGTACCCTCCATCGAAGAAACGGGGGCCTGGTACGAACGGCTGGGGTGGCGCGTACACAGCGACACCTTCGACAAAGACGGGCGCTGCCTTTTTGGCAGCGTCACCCGCGACGTGACCAAGGATGTCGAAAAGGGCGAAGAACTGTCCACCGTGATCAACCTGAGCCGGTTTGCAGGAGACCCCGGCGACTATGGCAAGGATCACGCGAACTTCACGATCTTCATGGCTGTGGACGACGTAGACGCCGTTTACGCTACCGCCGTCAAAAACGGCATTTATACCGGCCCCGCGCCGGAAGCCCAGGTATGGGGCGGGAAAACCCTGTCCATTCAAGACCTCAATGGATTCCATCTCACGTTTTACCAACAGGTGGAAACCCCTACGCTTGATGAAGTCAGACAACGCTTTGAGAAAGCGCAGGGAGATTGATATGGTTGCCTATCGCCTCATCGAACGCCCCGCCTTCGACGTGCTCGGCAAAAAAGGCTGGATCGCCGAGCAGGACGACTTTGGCCGCGTCTGGGAACAGTGCCGCGCCGCCGGCGTGCTCGTCGTCTTCGAGTCCCTCACCGGCTGGAAACCCGGCCCGCAGACGAACGGCCAAACGCTGGGTATCTCCCGTGTGGAGAACGACCCGACCAACCGCGACTTCTACTATATGGTCGCCGTCGAAGTCCCACCGGGTGTCACCCACCCCGACCTGGAGCATTACCAGGTTCCCGCCTCCCAGTGGGCCGTCTTCGAGTGCCACGGCGAAATCCCCGGCGCCATCGTCACTGCTGAAATGTTCGCCTTCATGGAATGGCTGCCCACGTCCGGTTACGTTCACGCCCTCGCGCCAGAAATGGAAGTCTACTATCCCGGCGAAAGCGGCCCTGAGTATTATTGCGAGTTCTGGCTGCCGATTATCCCCAAGCGTTGAGAGAAACTGAGATAGCGAATCAATTCATGACTTTCCACACTTGTCGCCCGCGACATCTCTAGGTATACTTTTAGTTAGAAAACAGGAGCGAATACGAGATAAGCGCATCACATTGGGGAGGTGCAGGGATGCCTCATTGGGAACCACCATTCATGCAATGCAGGTGGCGCTATGTTAGCGCCGTCAAAAGCAAGCTATTCAAGCCTAAGCCGCTGGTAAGCGGAGACGGCGCGCTATGGCTCTTTCTTCCACTGGCGACCGGCAATATAATATTGCCGGTCGCTGTTATTGCTATGCCACTGCAAGGCGCCGGCGGCGCAACCTTTGCCATCACCTGGTCGGCAAGCTGCGAGACGCCCCCCGCCGAGGCCGTGACCGCGTTAGAGTACGCCGCGTCGCTTTGGGGAACCTGGCTCTCCTCCACCGTGCCCATTGAAGCCTCGGCCTGCTGGACGCCCAACCTGATCGGCGGGGATGCACTGGGGACCGGGATGCCAACGGAGTACATCTACAACTTCCCCGGCGCCCCGCTGATAGACGTGGCCTATCCCATCGCCTTAGCCAACGCCCTCAGTGGCAGCGATCTGAATCCCACCCGCGTGGACATGACGCTGCAATTCAAATCGGACGTGACATGGTCGTTCGCGCTCACGCCGACGCAGCGTCTTGCGCCTGCGGCCGGGGAAGACTTTGTCGCCATCGCATTGCATGAGCTGGCGCACGGCCTGGGATTCGTTGGCAATATGTATGAAGAGCGGAACGTTGGTTTTTGCGGTCATCCTCTCTATCCGTGTCCTACTCCCTACGACTGGTTCGCTATGGACAGCAGCGGTGTTCGGCTGCTTGATTCACCGACGCCCCTCGTCTTAGGTACACTTCTCGAAAGTGACGCCAACTTTGGCGGCCCCAACACCGTCGCGGCGAACGGCGGCCTGACCGCTAAACTTTATGCACCGGAGGAGTTCAGTCAGGGCAGCAGCCTCTCTCACCTCGATCAGATCACCTTCGACGGCAGCGCCAACGATCTGATGACGCCGGGTTACAACGGCGGCGCCATCCGCCATCCCGGCCCGGTCACGCTGGCGATCTTCCAGGACATGGGCTGGTTGCGCGCCGACGGCGTCCCCAACGTCGTCATCGCGCCCCCCCCCACCCTCAGCGCAGGCCGCGCGACGACGCTCACCGGCGAACTCCTCTGGCCGGCCTACGCCGGGCAGCCCATCACCACCACCTGGACAGCGACGGATCAGCTCACCGTCACCCACCCCGGCCTGACCCGCACCGACGCGGTGGCGTTCACCTGGGTCACACCCGGCCTCAAACACGTCACCCTCACCGCCACCGATGGCGTCTCCGCTGCCGCTACCATCCGCACCGTCTTCGTCCGCGCCGCCCTCTTCCTGCCCCTCGTATTGCGGCAATAGAATGGAACACGAATGAAACAGATGGAACGGATTTTGCGGATACCATCCGTCCCATCCGCCCGATCCGTTCAATCCGCGTCCTATCTCACCATCAATGACAGGAGGTTGAAATGAAGCACCCCAAGCCCTCTGTATGGATGCTTGCCAGCGTTTTTCTGATTCTCCTCGCCGGGTTGCCGCTGCCCGGCGCAACGGCGCGCTCTGCCGCAGCCCAAACGCCGCCCACGCCCGCCGCCCTCGAAATGGGCGCGGCGGCCATCGGCGATCCCGTGTCCATCACCAGGGACGAAGATGGCTACACCGTCTGGACTTACGAGTACCCCGGTTCGTGGTGCGTGCCATACTCGCGGCTGCGCTGGCCCTTCAACCTCGGCGCGCAAGACCCTAGCGACTTAAGCGAGACAACGTTGAGGCTGACCTTTGCGGAAAGGATCTATGTCGTTGACGCGGAAGGCAACCCGCGCTACACCGACCCCACCTGGGCAGTGGCGCTCAACGGCAAGCCCGGCCCCTGGACGGACGGCGCCTTCATCGGCGACTGGAACATCATCGGCGCCATCGGGACGACGCCAACGTGGCCCGATACCGTTCCCGTAGAACAGGAAATCCCCTTTGATTACACCGAATTGATTGACGGCGAGAACAACCTGTGGTTCCAGCAGCAGGACTTCTGCCACTGTGCGGGGCTGGCGGATTGCGCCTGCACCTGCTTCGATCTCACCAAAGTGCAACTGCGGGCATACACCGAACTGAGCGTCAAAGAGGTGTGGCCCGCGCCCGAAACACGCAACGTCCCCACCGAGCCAAGCGCGCCGACGACGCTCCCCGAAATTCGCGTTCGCTTCACCACGGTCGTTTCCGAAGCCACCGTGAACGAGAACACGTTCCAGGTGTACTATCTCAACGATAAGCAAGAGCCGGTCTACGTGGCCGGGAAGCCGCGCCGGATCAGCGAGATCGAATACGCCTTTATCCCGAACGCGCCGCTCAAAGACGGCATCCGCTACGCGGTGCGGGTCTGGGGTGAGATGGACGCGCTCGTTGAGAATCACGACGAATGGGTCGAGGACCTGAGCGGCGGGCCGCTAGAACTCGGCAAAACCTGGGCCTTCTGGACGCTCCCACAGCTTGAGGTGCGGCTGGAACCGGTGCAGGTGCTCGAAGACGAAACGCTTGTCGTCGGCAAACCCACCGCGCTGCGCGTGTTCCTCGCCAGCGCCAATTTCTACCCGGATGTGTGGTACAAGGATTTGTGGGAATACGTGGATGTGGAGGACATTCAACTCATGTGGGCCGCCCCTTCAGGCTCACCCCCGGAAACCGCCTCGTGGCGCAGCGATGGCACGGACTGGCACTTTGACTACACGAAAGAAACCGCGCGCCGTTATCGCCTCAACGACAAGGCCGCGCGGCTCGCCTCGCGGGACAGCGTCAACTACTACGGCTTCACCCCCGCAGAAGTGGGGACGTACCTGTTCCGCGCGTCCGTCACCGTGCGCGACAGTCACGGCAAACCGCAGCGTTTCACCGGGGTGGAGACGCGCAACGCCGTCCAGACGCGCTGGCTGACCGTACATTCGCGCGCGCTGGCGGTCGGCGGGGATTACGGCAAGAAAGGCGTGGTCAATCTGAGCAACGTCGCCCTGGGCTACCGCAGCGGCGTGCAGGCGATCTACCCGGTGCCCAACGTATGGCTGGCGCAACCGGCCAGCGCCGTCCCCTACTACGCACCGATAGGCTCCTTCGTGTGGAGTTCCGCGCCGGCCGGCGATATGCAACTCCTGAAGGCTCTCCTGGAACTGAACGCCATGTGCGCCGCCACCGCCGGCTGCGATTTCATGGTCGGCTATGCGCCCGTGGCCTGGCTGGGCGACATCGGCCTCACCTCGCCGCGCCAGTCATGGTACAGCATGTTGGCGCAGGATGCGTATTCCGGCCATTTCCGGTACATCACCGCCCACGAAGCCGGGCACCTCTACGGCTTCGAGCACGACACGCGCCAGGGCGGATCGGGCTACGACGTGCGGGCCAGAACCGACCGCCGCATCAGCACCGCCCTCATGGAGCCGCGCAATCAGAAAACACTCACCACCATCAACAGTTTTATGAACGTGGATCCGGTGGAATCGCCCCCGCCGGAGCGGCTGTGGATCGAATGGATCAACTACCGCTCGCTGCTGAACCGCTTCACCACTGCCTCACGGACGTCGCGGCAGACCACGCTGGCCGACTCGCTATTGCTGGCGACCGGCCTCATCACCCCGGCGACCGGCGCAGTGGAACTCGATCCCTGGTATCAGCTCGACCCTGGCGCATTTGAAGCGCCGCCGGACGGCCCCTACCGCCTCGTCTTCCTGGACGGCGCGGGACAGGAGATCGTCGGCTACACGCGCGCGTTCAGCGTCGCCGCGTCCCTGCAATACGCGGGCCGGGAAGCGCGGGATATCCCACCGGACGCCCCCGCGCCCTTCGCGCTCAAAGTCCCCTACCCCGCCGCCACGGCGCGCATCCAGATTCGCCGCAACAGCGACGAGGCGCTGCTGGCCGAACGGACGGCAAGCGCCACCCCGCCCACGATCGGCATCACCCCGCCGGTGAGCGCCACCTGGAGCGGCCCGCAGCCCATCGCCTGGGAAAGCGACCCCGGCGAGACGCGCCACTTCCTCGTGCAAGTCTCCACCGACAACGGCGCGACGTGGGAAGCGCAGGCGATTCACCTCCCCGGCACGGTCTTCACCCTGGAAACGGCCAGTTTGCCCAACACGTCACAGGCGCTCGTCCGCGTGCTCGCCACCGACGGCCTCAACACGGCCGGCGCCGTTGCCGGACCGTTCACCATCACCAATCCCATCGGCGTGGATTACGTCTCCCCCGCGCCGGACGCAGAGGATGTCGCCGTGGATCAACCGCTGTACGCCGGGTTCCGCGCCGCGATGGACGCCACAACCATCCACAGCGCCACCTTCACGCTCTCCGGCGGACCGTATGGGACAGTGCGCGGCCTCATCCGCTACGACGCCGACAGCCGCGAGGCTACGTTCATCCCGCAGACCCGACTGACGTACAGCACGCCCTACACCGCGCACGTCAGCGCCGCGATTCAGACGCTCGACGGGATGCCGCTGGCAGACGGCGCGACCTGGAGTTTCACCACCGAGCCGGACATTTCCCCGCCGCGTCCCGATCAGCTCTCCCCATCACACGGCGCGCTCGATGTGCCGCGCAACACGGTCGTCGCCGTGGCGTGGGATCGTCCCCTGGACGCCGGCGCGCTGACGACGGCGACGTTCCACATGGCGGAAATGCGCGGCGCGGTTGTCACCGGAAGCGTGGGATACGACGCCGCCGTTCAGATGGCCACCTTCACCCCCGGCGCGCTCCTCGCGCCGTACACCCGCTACGTCGTCACGCTCACCGCCGGGATCAGCGACACGCTGGGGAACGCCACCGGCGATCCCACCGTCTGGAGCTTCACCACCGGCGACGCGCCCGGCGCGGCCGCCGCCCTCACCGGCAGCTACGCGGATTGGGGCCGCGACACGGACGGCGACGCCCTGTACGAGCAGCTCATCCTCCGCGTGGGCGTGCAGGTCACGGCGACCGGCGACGCTACGTTGAGCGGCTCCCTGGTGGACGCGAACGGCGCCGCAATTGCCTGGGCCTACGTCACCCGCACCCTGACGACCGGCGCGCACTTCCTCGACCTGGCCTTCGACGGCGCGGCCATCGGCGGGCGCGGCGCGGACGGCCCGTACACCCTCACCGACCTGACGCTGACGCACATCAACCGGACTGCCCCGCTCACGCCGACCGCGTCACGGCGCGACGCCTACCACACCTTCGCCTACCCCGTGGACCGCTTCCCCGCCCCACTGCGCTTCGGCGGCCTGCCGGACGTGCTGATCATCCCCGGAACCCCCGGCCTCACAGCCTTCAGCGTCTATGACTATGCGAAGCACATCACCCGCACGAGCGCGCAACTGAGCTACACGGTGATGCTCAACACCCACCCCAAAATGGCTGTGGCTTTGCAGTCATCGGGCGCGGTGTATCTCGCCCCTGAGGAATACTGGCAAGAGCGCACTTTCGTCACTATCCGCGCCAGCGACGGCGTCTACACCGTGCAGGACACCTTCGAAGCCGCCGTCGGCTGGCCGCGATCACTCTATCTGCCGGTGGTGCTGCGCACCGGCGTCACCCCCCCGCGTGATGCGTGGATCACCAAGTTCACCGATACGTTTGAGGGCGAGAGCCTCGGCTGGCATCGTTCCGCGTGGACGTGGAAGGACGGCGATCCGCCGCCGAGCGGCTTCGGCTGGTATCTCTGGGACCTCAGCGAGTGCCGCGTCTACGCCGGGGAAAAGAGCGCGTGGGCCTACGGCGGCGGCGACGATGGCGACCTGCTGTCCTGCGGCGCGGCGTACCCCGACGCCTACTCGCTGGGGACGATGTTGAATCAGACAATGCCCATCAACCTCAAGTACGTCGCCAAAGGCGTCTACAGCGCCAAAGTGTGGACCAACCTCGCGCCGGACGACGAATTGTGTCTCAAAGTCGCCGTGCTGGAATCGGGGGATTGCGACACTGGCGCGAAGAGTGAGTATCACGGCGTCTGCCGCACCGGCGCGACGACCGGGTGGGAAGACCTGACGCTCGACCTGAATAATGTGCCGACGCTCGGCAGCGTGCTGGGGAAACAGGTCTGCGTGGCTGTCATCTTCCAGGCGGACATCGGGGACTCGCGGCCTGAAGGCGCCTACGTGGACGACGCGAGCCTGCGCTTCTGCCCGCAAGAGTTGACCCACCTGTGCGCCGGGCCGGGCGGGATCGCGCCGCCGACCAAGCCCCTGACCCCCGCCAACGTGGGCGGCTACCCGGAGGCCGTCGGCGAAACGGCGCTGGCGGTGGAGACCGGCGGGCGCGTCCACGCGCTGTGGACGGGCAAGCTCAACGATGACTTCAACACCTATGTCTTCTACAGCCAATCCGACGACGGCGTGACCTGGACGCCGTATCAGATTCTCAGCTATGAGGGTGGGCGCGAGCCGCGCATTGCCGTGGATGCCGTCCACGGGCGCATCCACCTCGCCTACGCCAACGACGACGGCGTCACCCACCACACCGTTGCTAACGGCGTCGTCTCCGCGCCCACCGTCGTCGCGCCGCGCCGAACCTACTACCTGCCGGGCTTCTCGCTGCCCTCCGGCGGCGTCGCCTGGCCGAGCCTCGCTGTGGCCGAGGAGACGGGCGTCGCCTATCTGACGTGGGACGAAGTCTATTTCGTCCAGATCGCCTACGCCACGTACACCGTGCGCCATCGCACCTGGCACGCGACCTGGGAGGATGGGACGTGGAGCGCGGCGCGGCGCAAAATCAACGACGAGGACACCTGGGCGGCCACGCTCGCCGCCGCGCCGGACGGGCAGGCGATGCTGGCGTGGTTTCAGCGGTGGGAACAGGCGCCCCGCGCAATGGGCATGGGAGAGAAAGAGGCGCTCCCCGTCGCGCGCACGGCTTATGGAACCGAGCCGGGCAGCTTCCCCCTGCGCCAGGCCACGCACGCCGCCTACCCGCAGCCGGAACAGGACGACTCCATCCGGCTGGCGTACTCCGGCGGGGACGATAGCTTCGTGCTCGCCGCCGGCCACTTTATGTGGCCGGGACACTCCCGCGTCTACCGGTATGTGTGGAAAGACGGCGTGTGGGCCGACCCCTTGAACGTGGCGGAAAACACGACCGAGCGGGCAACGCCGTCCTACGTGGGCGCGGCGACGGCCGCGCCGTTGATCCGCTACGTTTACTACGACAACGACGTACTGACGATGCGCACCGAGACCAACGGCGCGCTCGGCCCGGAGCAGACGGTTGCCAGTT
>Ga0116144_10003629_pt1 | contig 15215 bp, 11 predicted proteins | sample AD_UKC035_MetaG_FD_89746 | JGI IMG/M metagenome (GOLD analysis project Ga0116144, IMG submission 89746) | Active sludge microbial communities of municipal wastewater-treating anaerobic digesters from USA - AD_UKC035_MetaG | ecosystem: Engineered > Bioreactor > Anaerobic > Digestate | place: USA... | reverse complement strand
GTCGAGCCCTGTTTTTATGGCAATTCCCTGATAAGGCTTGAAAAAGGTGACAAAAACCTTCAGATACAGCGGCTCAGCGATATTACCCGCACACCAGTTGCAATTGCCGACTATACCTGTGAAGCCGGCAATATCATTCTCGATTCATGGCTGGCCGGCACTTTTGCCGGGCACCTGGCAGTGGTTGTCTACGAAGGTCGGGGCGACGAAGATCACCCCGATTACGCCCGCCTGCTTCTGATCAAAGACGGCAAAATGACAGTTCATCGTTTCATGCCGAATCTTGACTTTCGCCTGCCGCTGCTGACCCCTTACCGTCTGTTGTTTGACCGCAGTGGTGCACGTCTGGTTACCGCCAGACTGTCGCCGCAGGGAATCGAAATTATTGGCGCCCCCGTCAGCCTCAAATAGACCACACAGCCAGCTCAGGGAAGCATTTCAAGCAATCGGTCGCCCGTCTGCAGATAAACAGGGCAATGCTGCATGTGCCCGATCAGATTGAGCAGTTCTGCAGGTTGCCAGGCACGCAGATCAACCGGAGCATGCGCCGGGCCACCGGTCAGATAACCGGCAACCGGAAACGGTCCGGGGAGATGTGAATCGACGATAAATTCACAGAAGCCAGGCTGCAGGTTCACCTGTCTGGCCGGGTTGCCGCCGATGCACGCCGGAAACTCGCGCGCTGGCAGACCGTGCATGGCGCCGAGATCAACCTGATAAAGCTGATAATCACGGCCTGACCGCACCGGAAAAGCCCAGAACCCTGTTTCAATAGGGAAACATGAGTTGCCGGCAGTGTCGAGACCGAGAACTTCGGTGCTGATAAACGGCCGATATTCGGCATAATCGCTGTTGATAAGCGAAAGGGGCACCACCAGCTGGCTGTGAGAAGACTCAAGTCGGCGCAGATGCCGGCGTAAAGTAAAAACTTCGCTGCTTTCGGGCTGGCGAAGAAGAAAAAAACCTTCGATATCGATCATCGGAATATTTGCCAGCTGCTCGCAGATTGTGTCGAGACCCCAGTCACCGGCGCCAAATTCGCCTGAACGGGCACGAGCCCGCAACAGAAACGGCAGGCGCCGGTCATGTATCTGTGCCATGTTCGACAGGTTAAGACAGTCGGCAAACGAACCCAGCACCGGCAGCAGACCTTCTCGCGCATAACCAGTCTCGGCCGGGCGGTAGCCTGGGCGCAAAATTCGCTGCAGAGATGGCGAAACATTGAGAAGAAAAGTTGGCGAAAAACTTAAAACGCCTGTCATGCCGTGTCTGATCAGGTCATCTTCAAGGTGCGGCCAGAGTTTCTGCAGAAAAGGCAGACTGACGTCCAGCAGGGGCGCCTTTACAAGGCTGGCGGAAATATTGGTCAGCAGCGTGTCGTAATCGACCCTGAGCCAGCAGGGGTAAGCTCTGGATGCAATAAAGTCAGCTGCCCGGTTCATCGATGACCGGCTCAGCGTCAGCTTTCAGGCTGGCATAATCGCGTACGTCATAACCCATGACCTCGCTGCCCTTGTCACAGATTCTCTGATAAAGCATTTCAAGAATCTGTTCCTCGTCTTTGCCTGCTTCCAGTTCAGCTTTGGTATCGATGGGTTCGAGAATATGCACCGACATTTTTGCCGGCCGCGGAAAAAAAGTTCCGGGCGGCGTCAGCAGGTGTGAGTTGGCAATGTAGGCAGGCACGATCGGCAGTTTCTTTTTCAGAGCGAACTTAATGGCGCCGGCCTTGAATTTGCCAACCTTACCCTCACGGTTACGGGTACCTTCAGGAAACAGGCCAAGTCTTTGCCCGTCATTGACCAGTTTCATGGCAGTTTTTATGGCATGGGCATCGACTTTGGAGCGGTCGACCGGAAAACAGAGAACCTTGCGCAGATAAAATCCCTTGACGGGATTGTCGAATGCCTCTTTTTTAACCTTGATAAACCGTGGTACCCCGACGCCGCTGGCCATGATGAAGCCATCCCAGATCGAGGCGTGGTTGGCGACGGTGACAAATTGTTCGTTGGTCGGCACCAGTTCGTAATTATAAATTTTCATGCCGTTATAAATTCTGAAAAACCAGCGACTGAAAGCCTGAGAAATGTCAAACCAGATAAACGACGGCGTAGTTTCGGCAATTTTTCCTTCATTGCCGCCCCTGGAACCGGTGATGTAACGAATACAGCGAAAAACCAGGTAAGCCAGCAGAATGATGGCAAGCCAGGGCAGCACAATTGCCATTATTGTTCCGATGAAGGTCACGATATCTTCAAGCACGCCGATCAGCGGGTTGGCAATGCCGCCGGTGCTGACGGTAGATGCGGCCCGCAGCCCGGTTTTGCCGGCGTGCACCGACAGAGTGGCAGTCTGTGCGAAAACCATGGCAACCAGAAGGTAGAACCAGTGGCTGCCGCCGGGAATCAGGGCAAAGGTCAGAATTGCCGAAAAGGCAATTTTGGCGGGCAGTTCAAGCCAGTCAAGGATATTGTCGATCACTGGAAATTTGTCGGCGAGAAATTCAGCGAGAGCGGCAACGCCAAGCGCTATCAAAACCGGGTCTGTGGCGAGAAAAGCAAAGCTCTCGTTAATTTTAACCATATCGGGAAAAAACCGATAAAGAACCCCGAGTATAAGAGGGGGCATAAAAGCTCTGAATCCGGTCATAGCCGAAAGGCTCAAACCGGTGAATACAGGAAACAGGTATTCCATGGCTTTTCTCTTTTCCTTGTCAGTCTATTCTGAGATGGCAGTATATTACATATTTGCCAAGGTTTCAAACAACCCATGAGATTTTTTAGCCGCTACCTTCTGCGCAGGAGGCGGCGCAGGTCGGCAAATTCGCCGGCAATCGAAAAATCGCGTTCTTCGTTTTTGGGGCCATCGGCCAGCTCATGCATCAGTGAAAGTCTCTTTTGCAGCCACCGTCGCAGTTGTGGCAGTTCAGCCATGCCGACCTCATATTCAAGCGGCGCAATGGCAGCGGCATAATCGCGGTTTTTTCTCGCGAGCAGATACAGGCAGAGGTGGTAATAATCTTCCTGCAGCAGCGATTCGCGACCAAGGGCGACAAGAGTCATCTGCAGCTGCTGCCCGGCCCGCTGTGCAAAATCGACCGTTGCCGGGCCGGTTGCCGGATCAAGCTGAATATCTGATTCAAGACGGTTCAAAGTAATATTAACCGCCTGTTCAAGAGTTTTCAGCTGGCTGAAAACAGACTCGGCGCTGGCCGGGTGATTGAATAAAAATAGCAGCAGCAGCGCAAAAGAGGCCATAAATTTCTGATATCTGGTTAGCATCAGGCTCATATACAGCAGAATTTGCAGGGTTGTCAAATCGGCGGCTTTTGATTAGAATTGAAACTGCTCTGCCTTTTCTGGCAGCCCGCACCAAATAAAGAACAGGAAACACGCATGAATCTGATATATCTGTCGCCGCACTTTCCGCCAAACTTCATCAATTTCGTGGTTGGCCTCGCCAATCGCGGCATCAGGGTTCTGGGTATCGCCGAAGAGCACCCTGACAATCTCGAAGAACGGCTGAAAAATTCTCTTGCCGACTACTATCGCGTCGATAACCTCGAAGATTATGAACAGGTGTACAGAGCTGCGGCTTTTCTTATTTTCAGACATGGCCGTGTAAGCCGTGTTGAATCACACAATGAACACTGGATGATGCACGAAGCGCGACTGCGCGAAGATTTCAACATCATCGGCCCGGATGTTGCACAGACACTCAAGATCAAACGCAAGTCAGAAATGAAGAAGATTTTCAAAACCTGCAAAGCCCCGGTTGTCGACGGCGAATTGATCGAAAGTGAAAAGAGCCTGAAGGCTTTCATCAAAAAGCACGGTTACCCGGTTTTTGCCAAGCCTGATGTCGGCGTTGGCGCCATGGCCGCCTTTAAAATCGACAACGACGACGATCTGGCTATGTTCTGGAGCCGCAAACCGGCTGGCGACTATTTTGTCGAACCCTTTATCGACGGTGAGTTGATGACCTTTGACGGCATCGCCGACCAGGACGGCGAAATCGTATTTTATTCGTCGCTGCGCTCGATCAACGGCGCTTACGACCTCGTCGCCTACAATCAGGATCTCAGCTTCTACATCGTGCGCGACATACCCGAAGATGCGGTAGAAATCGGCCAGAAGATCGTTAAAGATTTCGATATCCGCGCCAAGTTTTTCCACCTCGAATTTCTGCGTCGCCGCACTGACGGCAAACTGTTCGTTCTCGAAATGAACTGCCGCCCCCCCGGAGGCTACAGCGTCGATCTGATGAACTATTCAGCTGACGTCAACGTCTACCAGGAATGGGCGAACATCATCGCCGACAACCGTTTTCATGCAAAAATAGAGCGAAAATACAACGCCGCCCACATCGCCCGCAAAGTCGGCAAGAACTATCTTCACAGCGTCGAAGAGATTTTTGCCCGCTTTGGCCCGAAAATCGCAGCTCACACACCAGTGCCGCTGGTTTTCTCTGAAGTTATGGGTAATGAGGCTTTTCTCGTGCGTTCCCCCGAGGTTAACGACATCTTCGACATGATTCATTTCATTCAGGCGACGGTCTGAGTTTTGGGCAGCATCAGGGAAAAAGCCATCGAGGTCTCGGTGATCATACCGGCTTTCAATGCCGCCACAAGCATCTGCGCCTGCCTCGATGCCCTGAGCACGCAAAAAACCGACCGCAAATTTGAAGTTATCGTCGTTGACGATGCTTCGACCGATGACCTGTCGTTTATAACGGCAAAATATACCGGCAGACTTTATCTACAGCTGCTCAGACTCCAGACCAATTCGGGACCCGGTGCGGCGCGAAACGCCGGAGCCCGGGCTGCTGCCGGCGAAATCCTTCTTTTTACTGACGCCGACTGTGTTCCCGCACCCGACTGGCTCGAAAAAATGCTTGCGCCAATGACCGACCCCGGTTTAACCGGGGTTAAGGGCGTCTACCAGACCTTTCAAAACGACCTTTGGGCCAGACTGGCCCAGCTCGAATTCGAAGAGAGATATGAAAAGCTTGCCTCACATGGCGAGATAGACTTTATCGACACCTATTGCGGCGCCTACCGCAAATCGGTTTTTCTTGCCGCCGGTGGTTTCAACCCTGAACTGCGCCAGAACGAAGACGTCGACCTCGCGTTTCGTATTAAAAAAGCAGGAGCCCGTTTTCTTTTCGCTCCCGAAGCCCGGGTTGCCCACACCCACCGCGAAGGCTGGCTGGCTTACGCCCGCCTCAAATACTGGCGTGGTTACTGGCGGATGCTCATCTACCGCCAGCATCTGCAGAAAGCCGGCAACGATACCTATACGCCCTGGACCCTCAAAGTCCAACTGGCTCTGCTGACGCTGTTTCCGGTCGCACTTTTTTCGAAGCAGTTACGCTTTTATTGGAAAGCAATCTGGCTGGGCACATGTATCCCACTGGCACGACTGGCTCTACCAGAAAGGCCTGTTCTGGCAATACTGACGCCTCTGTTCTGTCTGATCAGAGGTCTGGCTCTACTTTCGGGTATGGCCGCCGGTCTGACATCCTGGTGGAAAAAAACGCTTAAGACGTAAAAAAAGCGCCCGTTTCACGGTGAAGTGAAACGGGCGCTCTGTTTAAGAGCTGTTAATTGGAATCTTTCGGAACTATAGTTTTGCAGAAGTTCTTTACATCGCTTTTACCTACGGCGAATTCCATGGCAAAGACGCTGGTATTCTTGCTGTCCTGAACTTTTATCGACAGCTTGTCGCCAGGCTTGACGGCCGCAACACCATCATCGGCTTTATGAGAAGCATTGAGCACGAAACTGATCTGTTCTTCGTTTTCGGGGTTAAGGTGCCCGACAGCTTCAAGACCGTTACTGGCATTTTGAAGAATGGCACGGTAAGAACTGCCGGTGCCGACCAGGTCAGCCATCTGTTTTGAAGAAAGATGCACAAGGAAATACTTTGTCATTGTTTCAATGTCTTCATCGCTGTGATTCAGTTCAAGATCGAGATCGACCTGACAGTGATTGGCCATGATTTCGTCTTTTTCGAGGTAATGCGGCGCGAAGCGAATGACATTCGAGCTTTTCACATCATAGATCTGGAAGAGGAGAATATCCTGGCTGGCGAGCAGACCGAGGGGTGAGCAATCAAGATCGATGTTACCAGATTCGATCTGTGTGATATTGATTGCTTTCTGCATCAACTTCGATGTTCTGACGTTCTTAACCTGAAGAACGGCTTCTTCTGGCAGGGAATAGCGCTTGTCGCCAGTTGAGAAGCGGATTGTCGCACGAAGATCGCGTGTGACGGTACTGCTTTCGACTGTTTCTTCTTCGAGATCGGTTCTGGCCAGACGGCTGATTTCATCTTTCTGGATAAAATCGAGCTTGATTTTTGCATCCTGGTAGTTCGGGTTAAGTTCGAGAGCTTTTTTGAAATGCATGATAGCCAGCTCTGTCTTGCCTGCAAGCTTGTAGAAGCCGGCAAGTTTTGAGTGCAGGTCGGGGAAGGTCGGATTGGTGTTGACAAAGCGCTCGTGCAGATCGATAACCGTTTCAAGCTTGCGCATGTAACCGGTGAGTTCGAAAAGTTTCGGGCGCAGACCAGGATATGCCGGGTACAGGTTGGCAGCCTTGGTGAATGCCCTGTAGGCAAGATACAGGCGGCCGGTGCTGTAAAAGATTTCGCCAAGAGTGAAGAACAGACGGGGGTTGCGGCTGTCAACGCCGAGGAGCATCTTGATGGCCTTTTCCGGCTGGCCGATTTTGGAGAGACAGGTGGCCATATTCAGCTTGGCTTCGAGGTAGCGCGGATTTTCTTTCAGCGCTTTTTCAAGTTGTTCGGCGGCTTCTTCGAACATTTCATTGCTCATGAGGATCTTGCTGTAATCATTGAGCAGGTCAAGAAATTTCGGATTGGCGGCAATTTTTTCTTTTACTGCGGCAACTGCCTGTTCAAAGCTTTCTTTTGAGCCTGAGAGGTGAGCAAGATAGCCTAGAGCCACATGCTGTTTCGGGTCGATGGCAATTGCTCTCTGGAAAGCTTCGAGGGCTTCAGATTTCTTGTCTTCGATCAGGTAGAGTTCTCCAAGGAGTTCACAGAGGGGGGCAGATGACTGCGAATATTCCATGAATGAAAGGAGGTTGCGCTTGGCTTCTTCAAGGTAGCCGAACAGCAGGTTGTAACGCACGTATTTAACCTGAGAACGCACGTCTTTTGAGCTGATAATCGGCGAGAAGCTGCTGCCGGGCATTGGCTGCAGCTGCAACAACTGAGTGTTTATCATCAGGTCGGGATCTTTTTCACCGAAGATCATCGAGAAAATACCACCCTTCTGTGCCTGCGGTTTTCTGATGACGTTTTCTTTGAGAATATTACGCACCATCAGGCGCATGATTTCGCAATATGGGCTGCTGGGGGCAACATCATAGACCGGTTTGCCGAACTGCGGTTCGAAATCAGCCACCTTAGGCAGGCCGCCGATAACCGGGTAGGGGAACACCCGACTGGTTTTGGCAGTCGAGAAGTCGGAGCTGACATTGTTACCGAGCAGAATCAGGCGCTCTCTCGGGTAGCTCAGCTTCGAAATACCATGAAAAAACCTGACGTTATCGGTAACCGTCGACAGATTCGCAAAATTGATCATGAAGAAAACCACGTCGGAGGTGTCGAGAATGGTATAGAGGTTTTCGTCGAAGATCGACCCGGTATCGGCAACAACATAATCGAAATGTTTTTTTGCCTCTTTCAGAAGCTTGATCAAGTCTGAAGAGTGAATCTGTTCGGCTTCAAGAAAGCTGCGTGGTGCCGGAATAGTGAACAGTGTCTCTGCCAGTCTGATACTTTCGCTCAACAGGTTGAACTTGGTTTCATCCTGACGGTATTTGTTGATGATATCGATGATGGAACGGGGCGAATGCACGCCGAGCAGATGTGTGCCGCCGCCGAAATACAGGTCGAGATCGAGAAAAAGAACTTTTTTGCCGAGCTCAAGGGCCAGCATGCGGGCAAGAGAGGTGGCAAAAGTGGTTTTGCCGTAGCCATCTTTTGCAGAAGCAACAGTCAGCAGTTGACATTCTTTTCTGGCAACCTGGGCCTGACCGGCGCTCTGGGGGCCCGGACCGCTGGTAATCATGCGGTTGGTTTCGCGAAGTCGCGAAGACAGAGTGGCCAGAAGCTTAAGGCTGATAGAGGGATAACTGTGAATAAGCCTTTCGAAATCAGGCCCCTCGATGACGATCAGCGAGGTGGTCTGCAGGGTTCTGGCTGAGGCTGAACGGGTGGAGACCTTTTCGAAAAAGGCCATTTCTCCGAAATAATCACCATTTTTCATGGTGGCGATCGTTTGTTCGCCGTTAAGTGGTGTTCTTTTATAAATTTCGACCTGGCCGGTCTCAACTATGTAGATGTTCTTTTCGTAATCGCCTTCATTAAAAACGGCTTCTCCACGGGCAAGATGAACCCTGCGGGCAATGCCGGCGATCTGGGTGATTTCTCCGTGGCTCAGTGACGAGAACAGTTCAATTTTATCTAGTTCCATATTGATCCTATTTATAAGTTTTAGAATCTCGCAGAAAAAGTATAATCGCAGCGATGTTTCGAAGTCAATCCTACTTGATAAAACAAACGGTTGATTGTATGCTGTATCTAATCTGAACCGGGAGAGTGTCATGCAAGCGTCAGCATTATCTTTAAACCAGAAGTTTGAACTGAGAAACTACTCTGTTTTCTTTGATATCAGCGAAAGTCTCGCAGCCGAAGAACTTCTCGACAGCCTTGACCGTTCAACAAGTCTTTTTAAACAGGTTTTCAACTTCCAGGATGACCCTTCCGGGGCTTTTTATATCATGAAAAATGATTCTGAATTCGAAAAAGCCACAGGTCAGACGCCCAAAGTCGGGGAAGCGATTCGCCTCGACTACCAGAGCAACTCAATCTTTCTGCTTGCCGAAAAGCTTGACACGGCAATCGGTGAAGTTGCTGCCAGAGAACTTGGTCATCTGTTTTTCAACAACCGCGTCAATGAGCGGGAACTGCAGATAAGACAATGGCGTACACCGTCGTGGCTGCGCGAAGGCTTTGCGCTGCAGGCAGCCTACAAGATTCGCAAAGACAGCCGTGAATGGCTGCAGACCGGCTGGACCCGCCTCCAGGAAGCCCAGAAGGCAAATCAGCTGATCAAACCGCAGATCATGATCAAAGATATCAACCTGATTCCGGATGCCAATCGTCGGCAACTGGCGCTTTTTCAGTCTTTCTACATGGTCAGGCTGCTGCTTGGTATCTACTGCGACAGTTTTTTTACAAAATATTCGACGCTGATGTACGCACTTGAAGACATGGATTCAGAAGCCTGCTTCAGGCAGATCACCAGTTTCGATTTTGAAAAATTCTTTACCCTTTTCAGTGACTGGGTACAGAAAACCAACGCCTGGACAGCCATGGAATAGGACCCTGACAGATGTCAGAAAAAAAGCCTGAAAACGACCCGGGCGCAGACGGCACGAAATTTTTGATCCTTCTGGTGGTAATTTCGCTGATTGCCGGCGGTCTGGTGCTGGTGGTCAAATCTGATTACCGTGTTAAAGACAATCTGCTGTCGAACCTTGAATATTACCCACATATAAAACAGGAAAAGGGAACGGATTGATTTGCTGACCTTTATTCTTCTTACCCTTGCCTTCATTTCCGGTATGGCTTTTGCCGTTATCAGCGGCGCCACGGCCAGCGGTCTGTTTCTGCTTCTTACCGGCGTATTCGGCCTCTGCGCCGCGATTCCGTTCTGGTATCGACACAGCTCGAATCTTCTTTCGGGCAATCTTGCTGCTATCAGAGAAGATGAAGAAGCCCTGCCGATTCTGACGCTGGTCTTTCTGCTGCTGACTGCCGGCTCTTTCGGGGCTTTCCGCTATATTTCAGAGCTGCGACACGACTATCGTGGTCATCTGCAAACGATATGTGAAAAGCACGACGAAAGCACCAACTGGCGAATCAGAGGCCGCATTCTTGAAGAACCGGTATTGAAAAATGATCACCTCGAGGTTCTTGTGCAGCCCGAAACGATTCGTCGCGTCGATCGCAAAAGAGTCAGAGTCGACGGCGGCAGTGAAGAGGGGCGCAGCCGCAAGAAAAAGCCCGAATATGAAACCGTTGTCGATCAGTCTGAAGCTGAACCGGTTACCGGCGGCCTGATTCTTGCACAGGTTTTTGAAGATACCGATGCCTTCAGAGAAGTCAGATTCAATCAGGTAATCGAAATTGACGGTCAGCTTTCAGAAGCATCTGAGCGCCGCAACCCAGGTTCGCTCGATTATAAAAGTCATCTGCGCAACCGCGGTATCTTTCGCACGATCCGGATTGTGCCACGCAAAGCTTCTTTAAGGGTAATCGAAGAAGTCGAAGGCGGTTCGATCTGGTATCGATTCGCTTTGCACGTTAAGACAGAGATATTGAAAGTCATCAAACAGACGATGCCTTACCCTGAATCGAGCTTTCTTGGCGGGGTTCTTCTCGGCCTGAAGGGGGGCCTGCCGGCTAAAATCGGCCAGGAATTCAGAATGACCGGCGTTTCGCACGTTCTGGCCGTTTCCGGGCTGCACGTCACCATCATTGCCGGCCTGCTTTACGGTATTTTCGCGATGTTCAGAGTGCCATTGCGTGTTTTTGCACCAATCATAGTGTTTTCTCTATTTACTTTTGCTCTGATTGTCGGCTGGCCAAGCTCTGCGGTGCGTGCTGCCCTGATGAACAGCCTTTTTATACTGGCGCGGGCCTACCTGGCCGGTCTTGGTTTCAAGATGTCGGTGCTGTTTTCTCTTTCGGTCGCCTGTGTCTTTATACTGTTTATGAGCCCGCTGCAGCTTACCGAGCCGAGTTTTACCCTTTCGGTCATGGCAATATACGCGCTCGCAATGTTTTCAGAGCCCTCACAGGGAATTCTCAAACGCATGCTGCGCGGGCCGGGCCTGCTGGTTGCCGCTGCCGCCACCTTCTTTTTCTATCTCGCCATCATCGTCGGCAAATCTCTGGTTCTGCATCCGTATTTCTTTCCGCTGACCGGGCTGTATTTTTTCGTTACCCTGTCGCTCGCAAGCCGACTGTCTGATCGCTCAACCTTTCAGAGTTTCGCTTTCGAAATGCTGCCTGGCTGGCTGCAGTCTTTTCTCTCGGCACAGGTCGCCATTCTGGTAGCAATGATGGGGCCGCTTTCGGCTTATTATTTCGGGCAGTTTTCGCTGGCCTCACCGATCGCCAATCTGATCGCGATTCCGCTGATTGGTGTTATCGTCCAGCTCGGGCTGATTGCCGGCCTGATCGGAGCTTTTATACCGGTTGTCGGCATGCCGCTGGCACTGGTGCTCAATGCTGCCAACTGGCTGGGCGTCAAATTTTTCCTCGGCATGGCATCGTTTTTCGCGATTCTGATTCCGTTTCCGAGAGTATCGCAGCCGGGCTTCGGAGCCCTGCTGTTTTATTACCTTATTCTGCACCTTGCCTATTTTTACAGCGACATCAAAACCTGGGCGCTGGCAATAACTGCCGCAGTCTCTGACCTCTGGGAAGACGACGAATACCGCAATTCGCTGGCGGCTCTCGGCATTTTTATAATGATCGGGCTCGTCGGCAGTGGCGTATTTATGCTCAGCGGCATCGAGAGAACCCCGGAAATGCGCCTGACCATGCTTGATGTCGGCTATGGCTCATCGCTGCTTATCGAGACTGATGGTCGTGTTGCCCTCATCGATGCGGGGCTCAATGACCCGCTGGCCGGATCAGACCGCGGCGAAAGGGTTGTGCAGCCCGCCCTTTCGGGCAAACAGGCACGCGAGGTCAATGCGGTAATTCTCAGTTCGGCTCTGCCCGAGAGAATTTCCGGGCTGCGTTCGGTAATGGCCAATTACCGGGTCAATAAAATTTACGTTCCGTTTCCGCTGCCTGAAGATGGCCGCAGAATAAGTTTCGAAGACTATGCCCGCACCTTTCTTCTTGGCGACCTTAAGTTTGAAAAGCGCATTAAAAGCGGCATGAATGCAGGGGTTCCGCCATCCTACTTCTGGGAACTCGCTTTCGATTCATACAACCAGCTGATCGAAGATGTCTATCGTTACAAGATTCCGGTGCAGAGGGTTAAAGCCGGTGACAAAATTCTTGACGCGGCAGGCCAGATCGAAGTGCTGGCACCGCAGGGCACGACGGCTGATGGCAGTTTCCAGCAGTATTATGACGGGCTGATACTTAAAATTTCGCACAAAGAACGGAATTATCTGTTTCTGCCTGGCAACGCTCATAAAATTGAAGAGGTTGTTAATTTCAAGCCAGACTTCATTTTTGTCGCCGACCTGCCGGCACCGATCGAAGCGTTCGAGAAGTTTGTCAAATCGCAAAACCCCGAGGGCGTGGCTGTCGGTTACCGGTTTCCGTCGTCGTGGCTGATGGAAAACTATCATCTGGCATCAACCATTACCTCGCGCAGCCGCAGCTACCCGCAGAGGTTCAGGCAGTGGCCGGTCAAGGTATATATGACTTCTGAAAGCGGCGCTGTGCAGGTTGACCAGAGCCGTAACCGGGTGCAGGCAAATATTTTTGTCAAGGACCAGCAGTGATGGTATTAACCCGACTCGAAAAACTGGCATTCGTTCTGCTCATCACCTTGCTGGCGATGGGCGTGATGATGCTGATCGTCAGAGTTACTACCGTCAGAAACCAGAATCAGCAGCTGCTGAAACAGATTGACCACATTGCCGGGCTTACTGATCAGACGGTTCTGGTGAAGGGATCTGCCTTCAACGAGACCGAAAATGCCGGCAAACTGAATCTGAACCGCACCGATCTGAAAAGTATCAGAGCACTGCCAGAAATGACGCCGACTCTGGCAAAGCGGGTTCATGACTACATCAAAGAAAAAGGCGAGATCAAAGACATGAACGAACTGCTGAACGTTCAAGGCATGACTAAACGGCGCCTTCGCATTCTTGAGAATTATGCGACCGCCATTGGCGGACATTCAGGGCATGCTGCCTGGGGTGATAAGCTTAACCTGAATTTTGCCAGCGAAGAAGAACTCAATGCTCTGCCTGGCGTCAGCAAAAAGATGGCAGAGAAAATCATCGAGTTCCGCAATCGCAATGGTGGTTTCTTTTCGATCGAAGACCTAAAAGAGGTGCCCGGAGTCACGGAAAAGGCCCTTAAACAGTTCATCAACCTCGTCGAGGTGAAATAGCGGCATGAGCAAATACGGTTACGAACAAAAATCGTTTCAGTCGAAGAAAACCAATTTTGTTTTCTTCATGCTTCTGATTGTCGTTATTTTTGTCTGGGCGCTGGTCTTGAGCCCTGACCACGGCGGCCTGGTAAGCGTCAGCCTGAACCCCGAACTGCGCATCGACTTCGTCAACGTCGGGCAGGGTGATGCCGTTCTGATACGCACGCCGAAAGGCAAGGTTTTTCTCGTCGACGGCGGTGTCAATGTGCCAGTTGCCGATGCCAGACGCGAGGGTCGTGAGCTGATTCAGAATTATCTTCGCAGCCAGAAGATTTCGCGACTCGATGGTCTGGTGATAACGCACTGGCACAATGATCATCTTGGTGGCATTATTCCGGTGCTCAGATTGTTTGAGGTCGACAAAATCTATGAAACCCCATCGACTTTCAATACCGAAGCCTGGCAGACCTATGACGAAATCTGCAAAAAAGACCGGATTCAACGCATAAGTGTTAAGGCCGGCGATGTGCTGGAATGGGGTAACGAGCTGTTTGTGCAGGTTATCAACCCCGAAAAGCCGGTCAGTTCAAAAGAATACTCAGAAGTGAACAATATGTCGGTTGCTCTGTTGCTGCGTTACGGCAAGGTTCAGACGCTTCTTGCCGGCGATATCGAAGAGGATGCCGAACGTGAGATCATGAAATACGGCGAGGGCATTCGCAGCCAGATTCTCAAGGTGCCGCATCATGGCGCTGACACCAGCGATTATATGCCATTCCTGCAGCTGGTCAAGGCAGAAACTGGAATCATCAGCGTTGGTCGCAGCAATGCGTTCAGGCACCCGTCACCGCGCGCCATTTCCCATCATGAAAGGGTCGGAACCAAGCTCTATCGCACCGATCGACACGGCAATATCCGTCTTTTCATTGGCGGAAAAGATACAAGAGATTACAGATTTGTAGTTGACCAGAGACTTTAATCCAAACTATACTTTTCGGGTAATTAAATAACCGAAAGGATGTATTATGGAAGAAGCGGTCATTTTGCAGACAGAATTCAAGGATGTTGAGAGCTACAAATCACAATGGGAAAAACTCAAGGCCAATAACCCCGGCCTGCAGAAGATTCTGCAGGAAATCGAAAAACCCGGCACAGCCCTTGTTTTCAGCCACGACGATCCGGATGGCATCACCAGCGGCCTGATTTTTAAACGAGTGTTGCAGAAAAAAGGCTGGAAAGTTAACCTGAAAATGCCCGAAGGCTTTCTGCTGCAGCCCGATCAACTCGAAGCAGCGATGAAAGAAACCACCGGCGCCAAAGCGATCTTTCTGCTCGACAAGGGCACTCTGGTTCCCTATAACAATTTTGCCGATAAACTGCCGGTTTACATTGTCGATCATCACCCGACACCGGCAGCCCCCGAAAAGTGCACCTATTTCAACCCGAGTCTGCCGGCTTATACCTGGTGCTCGACCTCGATTCTCGCGCACGGTATCGCCGCTCTCGCCGGTGTACGCGAAGATTTCGACGATTTCCTGTGCATGATGGGCCTCAAGGGTGACTGGGCTATTGAACCGGTCAAAGGCATTCTCGCTGACTTTGCCAAGCCTTTCTTTGTCGAATACGGCCAGAATTTCAAGAATCTGCTGACTCTGGTAAAGGAACGCCCGACGATGTTCGACGCCGAACAGCGCGACCATACCTGTCTGCTTTCACGCGTGACCGAGTATGTGCATGCCACCGGCGGCGGCGGGTTCTCGTATTTCTACAATGACCGCGAACCGGCGCTCAAGAACGTCAACCACGCCGAATGTATCGCCACCGCTCTTGAAGCCATTGCCGACAAGATGAGCGAAGTCAAAAAGATCAAATCCCTCGATGATTTCGTGAACCTTCTGCCGCAGCCGCAGCAGGGCAATCTCAAGAAAATTTTCGCCTATTTCCTGCAGGACTGGGAAAGCGCCAACCGCATTCTCGACTCATCAGCCCGCATTCTCAAGCTCGACGAAACCTCGATTTATCTTTTCGTCGGCCCGAAAGTGCCTCTG
>Ga0116144_10003623_pt1 | contig 15227 bp, 15 predicted proteins | sample AD_UKC035_MetaG_FD_89746 | JGI IMG/M metagenome (GOLD analysis project Ga0116144, IMG submission 89746) | Active sludge microbial communities of municipal wastewater-treating anaerobic digesters from USA - AD_UKC035_MetaG | ecosystem: Engineered > Bioreactor > Anaerobic > Digestate | place: USA... | reverse complement strand
TTCGACGGCGAATCGTGGACGACCCTTACCACTGAAGATGGCTTGCCACACAATGACGTGCAAGCCATCGCAGTAGGCCCCGACGGCACGGTGTGGTTTGGAACGCGTAATGGCCTGGCGCGCTATGTCCCGGCGAGTCCGTAGATCACTTGGCAGGGTTATGAACTGCTATGCGTAAACACTGACCGGGGCGCGGCAGGCAATCCTACGCCCGCGCAGGCGTGGACGCACAGTACGAGGAGACCGTGCGCGAAATTGAGCGTATGGCGCTGATGCTGGAGCAGTTGGAGCCGCGCTGGTGAAGACGGCGGACATTATCAAGGCGGCAGACCGGGACGCGGCGGGGTGCTTCACGGTGGCGGCGGCGGATGGCTTGGAGTACAGAATTTGAAAGCATCATTCAAATCAAAGATGAGGTGATTCTATGACAAACACTTGCTACTGGAACCACGAAAAATTAGCCAAAACCCAATATACCTGTATGGATGGCGAGAATGTAGTCTGCCCCTACTGCTGCGTCGAAAAATGTCCCGTCGAAACGCCGCAATGGTTTGCTGCTTGCGCCGCCGCCGGGCATCCGACCTGGCCTTCACAGTCTGCCAGTGTTCCACGGGAACTGGTTTGCCTGGAAGCGTACTGGAACGATGAGGTTTTCCGCACGCTCTCCGTGAAAGGCTTTTTTGACTCGTTAGCGCCGCTGATTACCCCGCCCTTGAAGATCGCGCACCGGTATGTCGAATCCGCCGAGCATCTGGATTACTACACCCGTAAACCGGATGGGTTATTATGGACCGATCAGGAAGCCCGCGATGTCCCCATTTTCTACCTGGCCTTCCACGGCTCGCCGGGCACGGTGTATTCGGCGCTGGACGCCATTGGGCCGGACAAATTGTGCGAGGCGTTTCGGGATTATGGGGAATACGACAACTTGGTGTATTTCGGCGCGTGCAGCGTGTTTGCCGATGCCGCCGGGGAAAAGTTCGCCAAAAAGTTCCTGAAAGCTTCGCAGACCAGGGCGGTCATCGGCTATACCACCAACGTGGATTGGATCAACAGCCTGGTGATAGACATGCTCTTTCTGTATCGCTTCTATACCGACGACGATCCCTGGAATAACCTGGCGGATATTTTCAACTCTGTGTTACAGGATTTTGCCCCGGCTAAACCGATGGGGTATACACTGATTCAGGCGTAAGCAGGTAGAGGGCAATAATGAAATTGTCAGAGGTGACGCATACCGTTTGACAATATTACCGTTTCGCGGTACTGTTTTGATATGCTCAAGTCTTTCAAGTCCAAAGAGACTGAAAAGATATTTCAGCGGAGTTTTTCTCGCAAACTCCCGCAGGCGATTCAAAAGACTGCCTACCGCAGATTGGTCTTGTTACATTCTGCCAGAGAACTCAAGGATCTGTTGCTTCCGCCGGCTAATTGCCTGGAAAGATTACAGGGAGACCGCCTGGGTCAGCATAGTATTCGGATTAATGATCAGTGGCGCATCTGCTTTATATGGCAAGATGGTGATGTCTATGAAGTCGAGATTGTAGACTATCATTAGTGGAGGTGTAAGATGAATGAAATAAAAATACCACCCGTTCATCCTGGAGAAGTGTTGTTGGAGGATTTTCTCAAGCCTTTGGGTATCAGCCAATACCAGTTAGCCAAAGGGATGAAGGTTTATCCGCGCAAAATCAATGAAATTGTGCATGGGAAACGCAGCATTACGGCGGATACAGCCTTACGCTTAAGCCGTTATTTAGGCACGACTGCCGAGTTGTGGCTGAATTTACAGACTTTATACGATCTGGAAATGACCCGCGATGCTATCGAAGAACAAGTGACAAGAGAAGTAACCCCTTTGGTGCGCGATACTCCTGCTATTGCCGTGGTGTAAGGCTGTTGCGATCTGGTTGGGATGGGTTGGACGCGCTGTCCCGGCATCTCCAACAAGCTGCCTTTTGTTGATGGAGCTGTGAGGGTTTGGAGACAGGGAGCAAACGGATTTAATAGACGATATGGATTATATCTGAGATCCACCCAATCTATGTTGGGCGACTGCAAGATTTGAGATCGGAGATGTTTGATATGGCTTCTGGACACAATCTTATGAATACAGTTACTTCACTTATAGCCGAAGCAGAGGTGATTTTGAAGTTTGCTGAAACTGAATGGGAACATATTAGAACACTTCAATTAGCAGCTTTATCAGCAAGTAAAGAGCAACAAGCACCAATTGACAAAATCGAACCACCACCTTCGAAATGGATTGAATTTCGCCAGAAATATGAAAAGTGGTATCGGTCTTGTCTGGGTGTTATGCAAACTGTTCAATTCTCTGGTTTAGTTGACTTCAAAGAGCTTTATAGTGTAGAACAACCAGATTTACCCAGTATCAGAACAGCTTTACTCACGGGTTTTTCTTTAAAAAATTACTGCGGCTTTAGCGATCGTGTTGAAAATCAAGCTGCAATTCTTAGTTCGCTTGAAAATGAAATTGGATTTTTATCAAGTAATAGTCGAAAAACTATAAAACCATTATTGCAAACACAGTATGTCGATTTGAGTAGGATTGATGAACTATCCTCAATTGTTACACCTAAATTCGATCTGACCAAACTTATCAAGCTCTGTGAAGAACTGAATAAAAGCTATGAGAATGAATTTTTTCTTGCTATCGCAATGTTAACACGGGCTATTTTAGATCATGTCCCTCCAATCTTTGGATGCAACAAGTTTTCAGAAGTTGCAAACAATTACAGTGGAGCCGGACAATCCTTCAAGCAGTGTATGCAGCACTTGGAGAATTCGTCTAGGAAGATAGCAGATTCCTACTTGCATTTGCAAATTCGCTCTAAGGAATCCCTTCCAAATAAGGCTCAAATCAATTTTTCCAGTGATCTTGATATGCTATTGGCAGAGGTCGGAAGGATCCTGAGCTGAGATTCAATTGTTTAGAGGGCCGGGCCTAACAAAGGTGTGAATCAGAGCGTGCTTGCGTGTATGCGACCGACAGCTACATGTGCTTTGGAGTTGGATTTTTAGTATAGGTGATTCCTACGTAATTGTGTGGTGAGTTACGCCCAGGTTGGTCTACTTCCCCCTTATAACAACCCCAGCACCCGCGCCACACTATCCCCCACGCCGGCCATATTGAGTGCAATCGGCAGGAGCAGCACCCCCATCGCGTTCATCCGGCGCGATCCCCACAGCACGGGAATCAGGCCAATGCCCGTGGCGACGGCGCAGACGGCCAATCCCCCCGGTCCCGTCATCCCCAGGACGACCAGCAGCAGGATTCCCAACGTGACCAGGCTGATCAGGCGGTAACTGACCCGCTGCGTCAGCGCGATCACCACCCGCGTGAGGCCCAACGAGAGCAGAAACGTCACGACGCCCGCCAGCAGCACCGCCGCCGTCGCCCAATAGTAGCGATCCGGGGTGTACGGGCTGTAGCGCGTGCTGATCATCCACGCCATCCCGCCGCGCGTCAGATGCAGGCCCGGCACGAAGTAGAGCAGGAACCCGCCGACGTAGTACACAATCTTCGACGCGCCCTGTGAGATGACGAAAGCGCGCTCATCGCGCTGCGCCGTCGCGTGCCCGGCCAGGAAACCGCCGATGCCGCCCGTGACCACCGGGAAGAACGCCGCGAACAGCCCGCCCAGCACGCCCGCCGCCGTCCCCTGGAAGATTGCACTCCACGGCGCGTCCACGTTCCGGCAGATGTGCTGCGGCGGCAGCTCTACGCGCGCCAGCAGATTTTGGATGACCCACGGCACGGCGAACAACCCGACGAAGGCCGGCAGCAAATTCTGGTAGGCCACCTCCACCGGCACTAGGGAGCGGTACATCATAATGAAGCCCAGCAGCCCCGAAAGGAGGAACGTCGCCAGCCCCGCCGTGAGTGACTTCCAGCCATCCCACCAGCGCGCCCACCCCGCCGGTTTGCGATCCGTCCCCTTCGGCCACTCCGAAAGCAGCATGTAGGCGATGATCGTCCACAAAATCCACGTCATGTGCGGGCGCAGAATCTCGCGCACCACCGGCAAGACGCGGGAGGCGACCGGCGTGAGCAGTAGCAGCGCCGCCAGCCCGCCCAATCCGCCGATGCCGGTGAGCACGACTGCCTCGTAGCCGCGTCGTTGGAGCAGATACTTCTGCCCCGGCAGCACGATGAACACCGTGCTGTCGTCCGGCGCAGAAAGAAAAATGCTGGGAATGGTGTTGAGCATCGCGTAGCCCGTGATCATCCCCAAAAACAGAAACGCCATCTGCTCCGGCGCAAGCCACGCCGCCAGCGTCGGGCTGAGCAGCAAAATGAACCCCGCTACATTATAAATATGCAGCGCCGGAATCAACGCCAGCGCCGACGCCCCCACCGCGCCGACTAAGGCCCAGAGTAGTAATTCAAGCATACTTCACTCCTTCGGGCAGGATGCAAGAGACAAGAGGCAAGAACAAGCATCCAGCATCTTGCATCTTGCGTCATTCGCTTACACGCCAATCCAACACCGAGCGCGGAATAAGTTCCAACTCCCCTCGGTACTCCTCAACGACGCCGACGACTTCAATCTGCTGCCCGGCGGCGGGGTGCTGCGGCAGGCTGGTAACGAGGTTGTTCCACAGCAACACCGTGATTTTTCCCGTGCCGTCGTTCAACAGCACTTTGACGCCGGCTGAGAAGCCCTCCGGCTGGTCGAGGACGCCGCGTAGCCGCACCACGCGGCCCGCGTCGGAGGGCCGCAGCGCGCCCACTTCCAGCCACGCGATCTCCGGCGCGGGAGTCACAATGCGGATGTCGCGCGCGCTTTCCGGCACGATTTCGAGTTCATCCTGGTAAACGCTCACCTCGCCCTGCACCACGATGTCCGCGCCCACATCCAACGCCGTCGGCGACTCCAGCGCGCCGTAGACGCTGTCCCACAGCAACACCAGCGCTTGCGCCTGCCCGTCGTCCAGCGTCGCCTTCACCCCGCCGTTGAAGCCTTCCAGCCGCACCACGCGCCCCTGCACCTCGACCAGCATCCCGGCGTCCTCTGCCGTCAGCGCGTCCAGCGCGCGCGCCGCTGCCGCCGCAACCACCGGCCTCGGTCCCAGTTGGATGTCGGCCACGTCCGCCGGAACGATCTGCGGCGTGTCCTTGTACAGGCTGACCGTTCCCGCCACCGTGATGCCCTGGCCTTCCGCGATCTCCGGCAGCGCTCCGGTGAGTGTGGTGATGACCTCGCTGACGGCGATCACAACTTCGCCGGTATCGTCGCGCAGGGTGATGAGCGTCATGCCGGGGTAAGGAACCAAGACCCGGCGGACTTCGCCGGCCAGCCGCACGCGCAGGCCCTCATCCAGCACCGTCAGTTCTCCCGCTTTCAGTTTGAACGGTTCCGGGCGCGTCAACGCGAGGTGTTCCGGCACGTTGAGCGTGAGCGCGACGTAATCCTCGCGGATGCGCAGCGTCCCGGCAACCGTGACTGCGTCGCCCAGCGCCGGGATTTTGCCCGCCGCCAGCAGGCTTTCGGTCACATCCCGGTAAGCCGAGACGCGCACTTCCCCCGTGCCATCTTCCACCCAGAACGCCAGGTAACCGCTCACGGGATCATAACTGAGGCTGCGCGCGACGTGGCCGGTGATCTGCACGTAGGCCATGTTCAGCGTCCCACCTGCGTCGGCGGCGGTGACGGCCGGGATTTCGGCGGTGCGGGCGATCCACCACAGCGCCAGCAGGCCGACGGTCGCCAGCAGCAGCGCGGCGATTTTGACAACATTTACCGGGATGCGCCCTTGCTGCTTTGCGCCGCAGTACGGGCACGTCGCGTACGGGCCGACGAAGCGCCCGCAACTGGGGCAGTGCGCCTCGGCGGGGGCGTCAGGGGAAGTTTGCGGATTTTCGGTCATAGTTTCCCTCACTTTACCTGCCAGCACATCTCATACTGACGGTGCCAGATGCGATAGTTCAGATTGAGGAAGGCCGACGCCAGCGGATCTTCGACAGGAACGTTGATGATATAGCTGCTCAAGCTGGGATGCGCTGCGTGGAGCGCCAGCAGCAGGGCCTGCGCTACGGCGACACGCTGTGGATGTGCCGGCGCGACGGCCAGGTCATAGAGAAGATAATCGCCTTCCCCCATCTGGTAGAGCGCGTATCCGGCCAATTGGGCCCCCTCCCAGTAACCTATGCCGTGGAGCGTATCCAGGCCATCTTTTAAGGAAGGGAGCGCCCGCTGCCAGGGTGGGCGGACGTCGTGAAAGCTGGGGTAATATTCCAGCAGAGCGCCCGCGGCAGCATAATGAATCTGAGAGGAATAGCCATTGGTTGCTAACGGTTGCGCTTCGGCCATCAATACCAGCAACTCTCGCACATGCGCGAAGCCCAACCCGTTATAGAGCGCCGCTCCCGCCGTGTTTTGCATTAACATTTCCAGCCACAGGCATTGCAACCCACCCGCGCGCGCGGTGTTCTGGAGATGTTGTATGATTTGACGAGCGATACCCTGGCGTCGCCATTCCGGGCATACACCAACCCCACTGAGCCAGCCCTGGTTCTCACGGATGGAGAGGAACGCCAGGCCAACAGGGATTTGTCCGCTCAGCGCCACCACCGATTGTTGCAAATCAATGGCCTCTTCCTGGCACATCTCGCTTAATTGTCGGGGGGTGACATGGACCGGGGTGTAATACCCGGTATACGCCTGATTAATCAGGGCGGTTAATGCCTCGGGCGTTAACGCGGACGCCGGGACGAGCGTGCATGTTTTGTGAGCCATCATGAGGTATGATAACATCGAGAGGACAAAAATCAACTTCTCCGATGATTTTTGTGCATCTTCTAAACCGGGGTATAATGGAAGAAGATCCTATTCCAATTCCTATTTACCGTTCCCAAAGGAGGTGCAGTAATGGCGGATAATATCCAGGTGCGCAAGGCGCGGCTCAAAGATGCCGAAGCCATCGCCGCCTTTGTCAATCGCGCTCATCCATCCGCAGCCTTGACGCGCATGGAAGTGGCGGAGCGCTTCAGCCAAGTGGGGTTTATGCTGGCCGAAGCGGACGGCCAGGTGGTGGGATTGGTGGGGTTCCAGGTGGAGAACCTGGTGATCCGGGTGACAGACTTTCTGATCGGGCCGGGTGTGGACCGCGTGGCAACGGGTCAAGCGTTAGTCGCCGCTATGGAAGAAGCCGGGAGTGTGCTTCAGGCGGAGGCCGCCATTCTCTTCCTCCCCCCCGATCCCAGCTCCGATCTGATAGACTATTGGCGAGTGTTGGGCTATGAGAGACTTTCTACTGCGGATATGCTGCATCGCGCCTGGCGTGAGGCAGCGGCGGAATGGAACGCGCAGCAAAGTGAGGCTGTGGTGAAGCAACTGCGCGACGAAGTCGCCCGCAAACCCTTCTGATGGGCAGCGTTCAATATCAAAGTGAGCAGGGAGTATAGAATCCTATGGAAAAAGTCAAGCAATTTGTGAGCGCGCATCCTCAATTAACTTCATGGATCGTGTTGGCGTTGGGTATGGTGATCATTTTGGTCTGGTCGGCGCGGGATGTGGGCCTGTTGGCCGGGCAGTGGGTCGCGCTGATCGTCGCCACGATTGCCGTCGCCGGCCTGGCCGTCTGGATTATTGGCTGGGAAGACGAAGAGGAAAGTGAGGAAACTCCACCTCAACCAGAAGCTTAGTTTGGACGCCTCGTAACACCCCCAGCAACCATGCGGGGGTGTTTTTATTGCCGCGATCGGCAACCTTCTTGTTATTCCCTAAATTCACAGAATTACCTATTGACACCACCATGAAAGTATGCTATAGTTTAGATGGTTTCCGGTAACGATGCCGGTATTGTTACCGGAATTTAATCCTTTTACCCCAATCATTATTATTAATGATCCGAACCAAAACGACCCTGACCATTCGCGATGTTGCTAAAGCTGCTGGCGTGTCTGTTTCCACCGTGTCGCGGGTTTTGAACGACAAGGACGACGTCTCAACCGAAACTTATGAGAAAGTCCAGGGCGTGATTGCCGAACTAGGGTATACGTCTAGCCTTGCTGCTACCAGTATGCGCAGCCGGCGCACCAATGTCATCGGCATTTTGGTGGTGGATATGGGCGACCCATTCAGCCTGGAGCTTTTCAAGGGCATCGGTCGGGCCATTCGCGGCACCGAATACGATCTCATTGTTTACAGTAGTGGGCGGATTGCCTCCAATACCGAACTGGGGTGGGAACGCCGGCATTTATCTCGACTGGATGGCAGCATCACTGACGGCATGATTGTCGTGACGCCAACAACCAATGATCTCACCTTGATTTCACCGCTGGTTGCCATTGATCCCCATGATGACAATATCTTTCCTGCTGTGATTTCGTCCAACCGGGAGGGCGCCGTCGCCGTGATGGATTATTTAATCAGCCTGGGACACCGCCGTATTGGGTATATTGCCGGACGCCCTGGATTGTTAAGTACAACCCATCGCCGGCAGGGGTATCAGGAGGCGCTGCAAAGAGCGGGCTTGCCCATCGAGCCTGCACTGATTCAATCAGGAGATTATACCCGCGAGACGGGTTTTCACTGTGCGCAAGCTCTGCTCGCGCTCCCCGATCCGCCTACCGCGATTTTTGCCGCCAATGATCAGTCTGCACTTGGGGTGATAGATGCGGCCCACGAAGCTGGCCTATCCATTCCCGATGATGTGTCGGTGGTGGGGTTTGACAATATTCCTCAGGCGGCTCGGGCTATACCAGCTTTGACGACGGTCGATCAATCCGTGAGTGAGATGGGGTATGTGGCGACCAATATGTTGCTCAAGTTGATCCAGGGTAGTTCCCTGGATTACCAGATCTACCAGGTCCCGATCCAGTTGGTTATCAGAGAGTCATGCCGCTCAATTCCGTAGCGGTTTGTGGAAATCGGTTTTTTTATCACGTCCGGTAACGATACCGGCAGCAATCGTAAGGAGGAATCCTATAAGTCATCTATCAAAACCATACACTTCACCCTAAGCTTAGTCAATGTATTCAGTTTTAGTCAAAAATACCTGGAGGGAAAAATGAAGGAGAGCAGAAAGAAACTTACACGCAGGGAATTCCTGCGCGGCGCGGCCGTAGTCACAGCCGGGATGGTGGCGACGGCCTGTAGCACCCCCACGCCTCAGATCATCAGGGAAACGATCGAGGTTGAAAAAGAAGTGACCAAAATCGTCGAGGGCACACCCATCGTGGAGAAAGTCATCGAGACCCAGGTCATCGAAAAGGTAGTGACGGCCACACCCGAACCGGCAGCCCCCAAAAAAGAAGCGCCCGCCGTGTTGGGCACCTTCCCCAGAAGCGAGACGCTGATCGCCAGAATCCTCACCGGGCGTGTTGGTACGCCCGACAACTTCAACTGGTGGGTCGGCTGGAAATGGCAGGATCGCGGTATTCAGAATCTGGCCGACGAGGCGCTCTGGACGGTGGACTTTGCCACGGGCAACATTATCAATGGTTTGGCGGATGGCGACCCGGTGTACAACGCAGACTTCACGGAATGTACAATCACCCTGCGCCAGGGTGTTGCATGGTCGGACGGCGAGCCTTTCTCCGCTGCCGACGTGGTTTACTCGATCGAGACATTCAAAGCGTATGATCAGCTCAGCCCCCATAACTTTATGATGGATAACGTCGCCTCTGTCACCGCTGAGGATGATTACACGGTCAAATTCGTGCTGAACCAGGCCAACTCCCGCTTCCACACCACCTTCCTCGACCGCTGGGGCTGCACCCGGATCATGCCCAAGCACATTTTCGAGAAGCAAGAAGACCCGGTGCTGTTTACGCACAATCCGTTTGTCGGCTGCGGGCCGTACAAGCTGCACAGCTTTGATCCACAAGGGAGCTGGACGGCCTGGGAAAAACGCGCGGATTGGGACAAAAGCCCGACCGGCATTATGTATGGCGAGCCTCAGCCCAAGTACATCATTTACCAGTTCTTTGCCGACGAAGGCGCGCAAATCCTGGCGCAATTGACGCATCAACTGGATGTGGTGGAACTCTCGGCCGATGGTCTCAAGGCGCTGTTGGCGCAGGCCGAGACTTCCCGCGCCTACCAGCCAACCTTCCCCTTCGTGGTCAACAACGACCCCTGCATCACCGGCATCAACTTCAACACTGCCCGGCCGCCGTTCGATCTCCTCGATGTCCGCTGGGCCTTGTTGTTGGCGATAGACATCGTCGAGTACACGAGCATCGCCGTGGATTCTTCGGCTACGTTAAGCCCGGTGCACGTTCCGCACCTGGGGGCTTACCCACGGGATTACATCGAGCCAATGCAAGACTGGTTGGAGTCTTTCACGATTGATGTTGGCGACGGTGAAACCTTCGCTCCGTATGATCCCACTGCGCCGCAGCGCATCGCCGACTACGCCCGGACCCGTGGTTATGTCTTCCCGGATACGCCGGAATTCATCGAACAAGCTTTCGGGCTGGGGTGGTACAAGTATGCCCCGGACATCGCCGAAAAACTGCTGGTGAAGAATGGTTTCTCGAAGGATGCAGACGGCAAATGGCTGCTGCCCGATGGCAAGCCCTGGAAGATCTCTTTCATGTGCGAGACGACGCTTTCCGGCATGGGGGCGCGCAATGCGGCGGCGGCCGTACAGCAGTGGAAGAAGTTCGGTATTGACGCCGAAATGTTCCCCTCGGAAGCGCGTGGCGAGTTGGCCCCCTTCGGCGACTTTGATGTGAGCGGCGACTGGCCGGCGCAAGAACCCTGGGGAGCCGGCCCCGACCTGTATCGCGTGCTCGACCGCTGGAACTCGGCCTACATCCGGCCGGTTGGCGAACGTACTCAGGGCCATTCCTGTCGCTGGTCAAGCCCGGAGATGGACGCCATCATCAAGGAGTTGCGCGAGACGGATCCCTTTGATACCGAGAAAGTCATTGCCGTCGGCACCGAGGGCCTTAAGGAAGCCGTCAAGAATATGTCCGGCGTCCCGACCTATGGGTATATCGGCTTTGTCGGCTGGGACGAGTATTTCTGGACCAACTGGCCCGGCAGCGACAACCCCTACACCCAGCCTTACACGCACTGGCCCAACTTCAAGTACACGACTCCGTTCCTGAAGCCTACTGGTAAGTAGGTCGGCTGATGATACAATCATCCTGGACGGGCGTCATGCCCGTCCAGGATTCCTTTAGATAAGTGAGGTGGTTGCCGTGGCATTTGTGAAACGATATCTCATCCCTCGCCTGATCCAATATGTTTTAGTCATCTGGCTGGGCATCACGGTGGTTTTCTTTATTCCCCGACTTACCCCGAATGATCCGGTCATGAAAATGATCGGTCAGTTGCAAGCGCGCGGTGCAAACCTGGAACCGGGCACGATAGATAGGATTATCAACGACCTGACCGAGATGTATGGTCTGGAAGGCTCCTGGTTCGATCAATATTGGGCTTTTTGGGGCAGGTTGTTCCATGGGGATTTCGGCGTTTCTTTCTTCCAATTCCCTACGCGCGTCAACCAGCTCATTGCCACCGCCATGCCCTGGACTCTGGGGCTGCTGTTGACCACGACCGCTATCACGTGGACCGTAGGGAACATCGTGGGGGGGGTAGCGGGCTACTATTCGCGGAGGGGGTGGTCGCGGGTGCTGGATGCGGTCGCCATGGTCGTTCGCCCACTGCCTTATTACATCTTCGCCTTCATGTTACTCCTCCTCTTTGCCTATGTTGTGCGCTGGTTCCCCATTACGGGCGGGGCGTCATTGGGCGCTATCCCCACCTTCACCTGGGTTTTTATCAAAGATGTCCTCTGGCATTCGGCCTTGCCTGCTATCTCGTTAATGATCCTGGGCGGAGCGGTCACATTCCAAACGATGAAATTGATTGTGCAAAACGTCAATGCAGAAAATTTCGTCCAGTATGCCAAACTGGGCGGCGTGACAGAAGGCCGTATCGTGGGCAAGTACGTCATTCGCAACGCTTTGCTGCCGCAAATCACCGGCCTGGCGCTTGGACTGGGACAAATCTTCAGTGGGGCGCTGATTACCGAGATTGTCTATGGGTATCCCGGCCTGGGCATGTTGCTTTATCGGGCGATCGTCAATGGCGATTATAATCTGATCATGGGAATCACGATCTTTTCTATTGTCGGCATCACTACGGCCATCCTGGTCGTTGATCTGACCTACCCCTTGTTTGACCCGCGGGTGAGATACACATAAGGAGGCCGATCCCATGAAAATCCTTAAAGACTTATTCAGAGATTATCGCTTTTGCTTCAGTTTTGGCGCGCTGGTGCTCATCGTGATCATGGCCATCTTGTCCATCTTTTCCCCTTATGACCCGACCTTGTGGAATGTTGTCCCGCGCGATACCAAGCCATCGGCCGAACACTGGCTCGGCACCGATTCGAACGGGCAGGATATCTTTTGGCAGGCGACCTTTGCGGTGCGCAATTCCCTGATTATCTCCCTTATCGCTGCATTGATTTCCAGGTTGGTTGCCATCCTGGTGGGCATGGTTGCCGGTTATAAGGGCGGCATAGTTGATCGGGTATTGATGTTTATCGGCGACAGTCTGCTGGTGATCCCAATCTTCCTGATTATGGTCATGATAGCCATGATGGTGCGGCAATTTATGAACCTGGTGGTGCTCGGATTGATGCTCTCATCTTTAGGTTGGGCATGGGACGCGCGCTTGATTCGCTCGTTGGTCTTAAGCTTGCGAGAGCGCGAATTCACCAAGACGGCCATCCTTTCAGGCGCGGGAACGGTCAAGCTGGTCTTGAACGAATATATGCCCTTTGCCATGCCGTTGATCTTCTCGACGTTGATTAACAACATCGCATGGGCGGTTGGATTGGAAATGACGCTGGCAATCCTGGGGTTGGTCAATCTCAACATTCCCACCCTGGGCACCATGTTGAACTGGGCGCTCTTCTACCAGTCCATTCTGTTGGGACGCTGGTGGTGGATCTTGACGCCGGTAGCCTTGTCGCTCTTCCTGTTTATTGCGCTTTACTGGCTCTCTGTCAGTATCAGCGAATACCTGGATCCCAGAACGCGTATCCAGCGCGTCGGAGCCTAGTGAGATGACAATGAACAAGACCATACTCAGAACTGAAGGGTTAAAAGCCTTCTACATGCTCGACGTTTTTGGAACCCGGAAGATCGTCAAGGCGGTCAACGAGGTGAATCTCGATATCCGCGAAAACGAAGTCTATGGCATTGCCGGCGAGAGCGGTTGCGGCAAGACGACGCTACTGAAGGCGCTGGCCGCTGCGATTGAACCGCCGCTGCGTTTGGTTGACGGCTATATTTTCTATTATGTTGACGGTGAGGCGGTGGATGTAGCCACACTGAGTCCGGAGGCCAAGCGAAAGTTGCGGTTGGATTACATCGCCTACGTTCCGCAAGGCTCTATGAGCGCGCTCAACCCTGTGATCAAGCTGAAAGAGACCTACCTGGATTTCATCGAAAGCCACGTGAGTGGAAGGAGTAAAGAAGAAACCCTCGCCATCGCCGAGAAACATATCAGCGAGTTGGGCCTGCCGCCCAAGATTCTGGACGCATATCCTCACCAGTTGTCCGGCGGGATGCGCCAACGGGTGACGATCGCCCTGGCGGCGCTGTTGAAGCCCAGCATCATCATCGCGGACGAGCCAACCACGGCGCTCGACGTGGTCGTCCAGCGAGGCGTGGTGCAACTCTTGATGGATATTCAGAAGAAACTGAAAAACACCATCATCATGGTGACCCACGACATGGGGGTGCAGGCGAATATTGCCGATCGGGTCGGCATTATGTATGCCGGAAAAATTGTCGAGGAATCCACCACCGAGAAGATTTACGGCGATCCACAGCATCCCTATACCCAATTCCTGATCAATTCGCTGCCACAGTTTGGCGACAAGTCAACGCGCCAAAGTGTGCCTGGAAGTCCTCCTTCCCTTATTGACCTTCCTGGCGGCTGCGCATTCCATCCACGCTGCCCACACGCGATGCAAATCTGCTTGGAAAAGACACCAGACCTTATCTCACTGGACACCGATCATAAAGTCGCCTGTTGGTTGGTTGGAGGAGAGCATGGAAAAGCTTCTTGAAGTCAAAGCCTTGACCAAAGTATTCACCATGGGGAGTATCCTCTCAAGGGTCAAATTGACGGCCACCGATACTGTATCCTTCTTTATCAAACCGGGCGAGATTTTTACCCTGGCGGGAGAGAGCGGCTGCGGCAAAACCACGACCGCCAAGATCATTTTGGGTTTTGAAGAACCGACTTCGGGCGCGATCATCCACAACGGCAAAGATCGCGCCGAAACCAAAGGCAAGAAAGTCTGGCAAGAAGAGGGTATCCAGGCCATCTTTCAGGACCCGTTTGGCACCTTTAACCCGCTGCGCGTCGTAGACCGCTATTTCTTTGAAACCCTCCAGAACTTCAAAATGGCGACCACCAAGCGCGAGGCTATCGCGCTCATTGATGAGACGCTCCAGTTGGTGGGACTTACCTACGACGAGTTCGCCGGGAAATACCCAAGCGAGTTCTCCGGCGGACAACTGCAACGTATCTCTATCGCCAGGGCTTTGCTGACCAAGCCCAACTTGCTCATTGCGGACGAACCCGTTTCAATGGTGGATGCCTCATTGCGCATGTCAATCGTCAATTTGTTCAAGCGGCTCAAGGAAGAGACCGATCTGGGGGTACTTTACATTACCCATGACCTGGCGACTGCCTACTACGTCAGTGAGCGCATTGCTATCATGTTCAGGGGCAACATCGTCGAAATGGGATCGGTCGAGCAAGTGTTGATGTCGCCCAGGCATCCCTACACCCAACTGCTGCGCGAATCCATCCCCGAAGCCGATCCCAAAAAGCGGTGGAGCTCTGCAATCACGCTTTCCGAGTTGGAAAGTGAAGAGTACATGCGCGTCGGCTGCAAATTTGCCGGAAGATGTCCTCACGTGATGGAAAAATGCAAATCTGAAATGCCCGAGGACGTTCTTGTGGATGATACGCTTGTCAAATGTCATTTGTATAAAGGGTGAGAAGGCTCATCTTCCTCCTTATGAACATGGGACACACCCCAAATACAACTCCGCCCAGCGTTTAGCCTCGGGCGGAGTTGTATTTGTACGGTTGCTCAGGGCTATCGCATTTCAAAAAGTCCCGCCTGTAAGACTGTCTGTTTTGCCGCTAAAGCGGCGTTTTTAAGGACGATTTTTGTGGCGGGGCTTCGCCCCGCCACAAAAATCCCTTTTATCC
>Ga0116144_10003621_pt1 | contig 15228 bp, 14 predicted proteins | sample AD_UKC035_MetaG_FD_89746 | JGI IMG/M metagenome (GOLD analysis project Ga0116144, IMG submission 89746) | Active sludge microbial communities of municipal wastewater-treating anaerobic digesters from USA - AD_UKC035_MetaG | ecosystem: Engineered > Bioreactor > Anaerobic > Digestate | place: USA... | reverse complement strand
TCTTCAACACAGATAGATTCTCCATTACTTCAGTATATTATTGAAAATATTAAGCCACTTGGAACTAAAGAGTAGACAACTCTTTTACTATCCTATCAACAACCTTTCTATTTTTAACAACAGAGTAAATATCTTCGTATTTTGCTTTTTTAATCATATCTAAACTTCCAAATTTCCTTAATAACTCCTTTCTTCTTTTAACTCCGATTCCCTCTATTCTATCTAAAACAGATATCTTGGACTCCTTAATGCTTCTTTTTCTAAAGTATGTAATTGCAAATCTATGTGCCTCGTTTCTTAAATCAATTAATATCTCTGGACTCTCAATATTTATTCTGTATATCTGACCCTCTTTACATATCCAGAACTCATCATTAAGCTTTTTACCCTTTCTTTTTAAATATTTTCCTTTAGATATTCCCATAAGAGTAATATTTTTGGGAATTAAACTATTAACAGAGGATAGTTGTCCCTTTCCCCCATCTATCAGTATGATATCTGGAATACTCTCTCTCATACTTAATCTTCTTCTTATTACCTCCTTTAACATTATAAAATCATTTGGTGTATCACTTTCCTTTATTCTAAATACTCTATAACTAGATCTATCAATAACTCCATCTGATGCAACAACCATAGAACCGTATGCATATTTACCCTGTATATTGGATATATCGTAACACTCTATTCTTTTTAATTCAGAAATACCCAACTCCATTGCTAAGTAATCAAAGCTACTCTTTCTGGCCTTCTCCCTCTTACTCTCATAACTCTCAATATCATCATAGTAAGTAAAATCTATATCCTGTCCAATGTATCGTAAATCTTTTATTCTGTCTCTTAACTGCAGAGCTTTTTCATAATCTTCGTTTTTTGAATACACTCTCATCTCTCTTTCCAATCGTTTTATATGATTCTCCTGTTTCCCAGAGAGAAATTTAATAATACTGTTAATATTCTTTCTATAATCATCTTTTGATATTGCACCAGCGTAAGGTCCTGGACATAAACCAATATGAAAATATAATGATGATTTGCAATCTTTATTCTTGCATGTACAGAATGGATATAGTTTTCTTAAATATGAATATACTCTTTTAATTGTAAAACCACTTGGAAAAGGTCCAAATAAGCGACCATTTTTATACTCTCCCTTTTTTAGAGTTCTAACAATTTTAACAGTTGGAAACTCACTTTTTGTATCAATATATATCCATGCATAAGATTTATCATCCTTCAAATCCGTATTGTACGATGGTAGATATTTTTTGATAAGAGCTGATTCCAAAACCAATGCTTCTATCTCATTATTAGTCTCAATAATTTCAAAATCTTTAACCAAGGGTATCATTTGCTTAACTCTTGGTCTATCTATTAAATCAAGGTGAAAGTAAGAATATACTCTCTTTTTAAGATTAATTGCCTTACCTATGTACAGGATATTACCCTTCTCATCAAGAAATTTATAAACACCAGAGACATCTGGTAGAGTATTTAATTTTCTTTTAATTACTGAATTCATACTGTATTATACCTCAGAAACGCCTTAACCAGCTCTTCGTCTCACTATTCATCTCTATTCTTTTTTCAAGTAATACACTTTTACTCTCACTACCAGTATTAACAATTATTCTAACTGGAGTTTCTCCCTTTGATGATGATATATACTCTTTTAATTCTTTAATTTCATCTTCAGTATGTTTTTCTCTTATTCTAAATGTAATACCCTCAAAATCATCACCGTATTTAGTTTCATCGATATACTGACCTTTTTCCATTATTAAACTCTTCTCATCATTTTTTACAGAGATTCTCGCAGCTATTAGTATCGGCTTACCGTCTTGTAACTGTTCTTTAATCTCTTGATACACCCTTGGAAACACTATTACATCATTTGTTCCTGATTTATCCTCAATACTTAGAAATGCCATTACTTCTCCTTTCTTTGTAGTTATCTTTCTTACCTTGTTTACCATAACACCAAGTATTACTAACTGATTATTCTTCATCTCTAGCGCATCCTTAATAGGTTTAACTCTCTTTGATTCAAAGAATGTTTGTAAGTTATCTAATGGATGACTTGAGAAATATATACCAAGCAAATCTTTTTCCCATTGTAATATCTGATACTTAGGTGTCTTTTCTATACTTGGTAACTCTGTTGCTTTAATGTCACTACCCATATCTAAAGAGTTCTCACCAAGAGAGAAGATATCTATTTGACCAATACTTCTAGAAGAACTACTTCTCTTCTCTTTCTCAAATATAGAGGGAAGGACTGTAAGTAGTGAATTCCTTTCTCCAAATTCATCCATAGCTCCAGACATAATGAGGTATTCAATTACTCTCTTTTGTATACCTCTTCTATACATTCTATTTACAAAATCATCTAAATTCTTGTATATACCGTTTTCTTTTCTTTCATCTACGATAGACCTAACAATATCACTTCCAATATTTTTAATACCTCCTAAACCAAATCTAATTGCACTATCACCTTCAATAGAAAAATAAAACTTACTTTTATTAATAGTTGGTGGTAATACCTCTATACCTAATCTTTCACATTCATTTAAATCTTTAATTACTCTATCGAAATTATCTAAATCTCCTTCAAGTAGTGCGGCCATAAACTCTAATGGGTAATGTGCTTTAAGATATGCGGTCCAATAAGCAATAGTTGCATACGATGCACTATGTGCTTTATTAAACCCGTAGTTAGCAAATTGAATAAGTTTGTTCCATAATCTTTCTGTTTCTTTAACATCAAACCCATTCTTCTTAGCACCTTCTAAAAATTTCGGTTTCTCCTTATCCATAATCTCCATCTTCTTTTTACCCATAGCTCTTCTTAAAAGATCTGCAGCACCAAGTGTATAGCCAGCTACAACCTGAGCAATTTTCATTACCTGTTCCTGATATGTGATTACTCCATAGGTAATTGAGAGTACTGGTTCAAGCTCTGCAAATATGTAATCAGGTTCCTGTTTACCGTTTTTAACAGCAACATACTCAGAGATATACTGCATAGGACCTGGTCTATATGCAGCTAGTAGATAACAGATATCTTCTTGGGAGTGGGGCTTTAGTTCTTTAATTGATCTTCTCATACCTTCACTTTCCATCTGGAATACACCTACAGTATGGCCACTTTGAATTACCTCAAATGTCTCCTTGTCATTAGGGTCTAATTTCTGTAAATCTATATCAACCCCCTTATTAACTTTTATTTTTGTTACTGCTTCCCCTATTACATTAAGATTCCTTAAACCTAGAAAATCAAATTTCATTAAACCAACATACTCAATATCACTCATCTCAAACTGAGTCATACCTATACCTCCACCATGGGCATCCCTTTGAATTGGACAGTAATTTACCACAGGATCTGGTGTAACTATCATCCCACAAGCATGAGTAGATACCCCTCTACATATACCGGATACCTTTCTAACAATATCTGCTAATCTCTTAGTGGTTTCGGATGATTCAATAATTTCATTAAACTCTGGATTATGTTCAATCATATAGTCAATATCTCGGGATTTACCAAAGAGTATCTCAACCATCTTCGCTAACTTATCAGTAGTAGATAGTTCAATACCTAAAACTCTTCCAACATCTTTTATGGCTTGCCTAGTTTGTAATTTACTAAATGTCCCTATCTGTTTAACATTTTCTATACCGTATTTATCAATAGTGTATTTAATTAACTCGTCCCTTCTTTGATCAGCGATATCTATATCAAAATCAGGAGGAGAATCTCTCTCTGGGTTTAAGAATCTCTCAAAGTACAGCTCCCATCCAACTGGCTCTATACTTGTAATATCTACACAGTATGCAACAACAGAACCACACCCAGAGCCCCTCATACCTACAACGATACTGTTTTTCTTACAAAACAGTACAAAATCTCTAACAACCAAAAAGTAATCGTTATACATTTTTGAATTAATTATCTCTAATTCATAATTAATCCTCTCCTTCAATTCTTTTGATACCTTCCCATACTTTAATTTAGCACCTTCAAAAGTTAACTTTTTTAAATAGCTTTCAGAGGTCTCACCATCAGGAAGATCTAAAAAATGTGGTTCTACCCTACTAAATGTAATATCAAAATCCTCAATATCCTTAACTATTCTTTCTGTATTCTCAATTGCCTCGGGTAAATCTGAAAAAAGTTTCTCCATCTCCTCTGATGTTTTAACATAGAACTCATTTGTAGGCATTCTTCTTCTTTGGGGATCATCCCAGAGCTTCCCATCATTAATGCACCACAAGATCTCCTGTATATCTGCATCCTCTTTATTTAAATAGTGAGAATCACATGTAGCCACCAATGGTAGTTTTAATTCCTTAGATATCTTAATTAACCCATCATTAACAATCTCTTGCTCTTCCATTCCATTTCTTTGAATTTCAATATAGAAGTTGTCTTTAAAAAGCTCAGAGTAACTCTTAGCAATGTCAAATGCTTTGTTATAGTTGCCTTCTAAAAGAGGTGTAGATATAGGGCCTGCTAAACATGCAGAGAGAGCTATTAGGCCCTCAGTATATTTAGAAAGTGTTTCTATATCTATTCTAGGTCTGTAGTAGAAACCCTCCATATGGGCTATTGATACAATCTTTACAAGATTCCTATACCCTATTTGATTCTTAGCAAGTAATACTAGGTGAAAATATTTATTATCAATTCCAAAATCCTTCTGATCCATTCTCCTTGGTGCAATATATATCTCACATCCCAATATAGGTTTAAGACCGGCCTCCTTCATACCGTTTTTAAACTTTAAAGCACCATACATACTCCCATGGTCAGTAATTGCACAAGCATTCATTCCACTATCCTGAAGTTTTTGTATTAATTGAGGTAACCTAATTGTAGCGTCCAACAGAGAATACTCTGTATGCAGATGCAAATGTGTAAACATAAATTCAATAGCTCATCTAGTTCTGATATACTAGATTATTATGGATGGCATATACTTTTCAAGTATGAAGAAAAAAGTAGGTCCTAGAAAGAGTTTTTTAAATTCTAATATATTTAGAATCTCTCTATTCTTACTAATATCTTTAATATATTTTCTATTTATTTCTTCAATTATTGAAAACTTTGTTTCCAATATCGCATTAAACAGTATTAGAGAAAGTAAGATAGTGACTCTTAATTATTTAACCCCTCTTTACGCTCAAAAGATATATACCAATGAGTATACAATAAATACATTAGTTGATTCAGATATTACAAAAGGAAGTATAAGTAAAACAGATATTAAAACAGAAGATACGAGAGTAATTGCTATGCAAAAATTCCTTTTTGATTACAACTCCCCAATGTATCCCTACTCTAAAACCTTTATTACAGAAGCAGATAAATACGGTTTAGATTGGAGATTAGTTGCCTCAATATCAGGTGTGGAGTCTGCATTTGGAAATCTCATACCAAGAGGTACTCATAATGCATGGGGGTGGAGAGGTATAAACAAAAACCCAGAGGGATGGAGTCAATTCGAGTCATGGAATGCAGCTATAGCAGAGGTTACAAGAGGTTTAGCACAAGGCTACGGTACTACTCTCACCCCTTATCAGATTGAACAGTATTACTGTCCTCCCTGTTGGTCGAATCCTGCACACGCTTGGGCTAACGGAGTATCTAGATTTATGAGAGAATTAAAATATTACTCAGATAATCTTAATTAAGAAAAAAATATGTCAATACTTTTTAAACTTTTATACATCTTAGTTAGTTTTTTAGAAACCGTTATAATATTTCGTATTGTAATGTCCATAATTGGAGCAGACCAAACCCATACATTCGTAAGTTGGGTATACAGTATCTCTGATATCCTAATTACTCCATTCAAAGGTATAACTGTTGAACAAATATACCTTGATAAGATTAAAATAGAGGTAACACCCATAATTGCATTAATATTCTTCTCAATTGTAGGATTCATACTCTCTGAATTATCAAAAAGTGTTAAGACGACAGATTAATCTTTGTATGGTATAATACAGACATGGCAAAGATTGATTTAAAGCAATCCAGTGGATTGCCTATTTTTTATAGTGGAGAAGACCTTTTGCCCCAGGGATTATCTATATTAGATACATCTATCATATGTATAGATGATATTCGCTCTCAACTATTAAACGAAGACTTAAACTGTCCTCAGATATTTTACAAGAAGTACAAAGGCATCGATAAAGACGATGTCTTTAAAAGTAAGAATATTAAAATTAATATGTATCTAATATTCCCAAATCTTGCTGGTATCGAATATGCTAAAACCTTTGCTACAAGGTGTAAACGATATTCACGAATATTTGAAATTACATACGGTGGTGGGGTTGTATTACTACAAAAATATGAATCCCCTATTAATAATAGAGTAATAAAAATAGTAATAAAAAAAGGAGACAAATTAATAATTCCACCCGGTTATACATGTACAATAATTAATTCAAGACAAAATTCTAATCTCATAGTCTTAGAAATGCACTCTAAAGAAGCAAAACCAAGAGTCGTTCTTGATGATAGAAGAGGAATGTCCTATTATATAATCAGAAAGAATGCTAAACAGGAAACAGTAAGAAACCCGGAATACAAAATAGTTGGGGAACCAGAAAAGATAAATACACAAGCAATTCTCTCAAAATACGGGGTTAAAGGTAAAACCCCTATTGTAAAACAAATAATGAGAAATTATGAGAAATTTAAATGGCTTTTTGAACAAGACTCTATTGATATTTAGTATTCCTTTTCTTCTACTCTCTCTATTTTTTAAAACAAATACCCTTGCACAAACAGATATATCAGCTTCTAGCTCTTTCTATCATATTTGGGATGGTGAATCTTTGGATACAACAATATACTTAGTACTTTCTACGCAATCAAGTTCAACAGTTATTACATACTATACTGTTACCATACCACAAGCAGATATAACTCCAAAGATATTTTCAATAAACAGAAATAAAGAACTAGAACCAACTATTCATAGAACAAAAGATGACACCTCTTTAGTCATTGATCTTGAACAGACCCCCATATATCCAGATAGACCATTAACATTAAAAATTACATATACAACAAAATTAACAGAAGAAACTCCTTCATTACTCTCCTCTGTAGTTGATACTCAAACAAAAGATTTCTTTTTTACATATCCAACTTCTAAAGGAGATGTATCATGGAGCTCTTCTCCTGTTATAAAAACAGAAAGAAAGGGCGATAGTACACAGATACAAACAGAAACGCCTAACGGTAATTTTGTTAAGGTGACTTTTGGATCAGATATTGTATATAAATTTGTAATAAGTAAAACTATTACCAATCTTGAAAACGATATTCGAGTATCTGAAATATTACTACCTGTAAATAATAACTATCAGAATATATTAATCGATAAAATTACTCCTCTACCTGATAAAGCGTATAAAGATATTGATAACAACTACATTCTCCAATACAGTGTTGCTCCACAGAGTAATTTAAGTATTACAGTTGATGGGTATATATTTATGAAATCATCAACAAACCCATTTGAGATACAACCTAATATTGAGAACATATCTCTCTGGGAAATAAATAATGCATCTCTAACAAGACATATAAACAGATATCTAAAATCAAATGGTATGGAGATTTCTGATACATTTTCAGATATTAAAGAATTAAAAACAACAGAGGAAAGAGCCTTACTCTATCAAAATCTCTATCGATATGTTATTGAAAACCTCCAACCAAATATACAATCCGTTGGCTCTTTATCTGGCTCTGATAGATTAGGAGGACAGGAGGTATTAGTAAATCAAAATCTATCAACAAGTGAAGACTACATAGACTCAATTGTATCCCTTTACAGATACTTTAAAATACCTGCAAGATTTGTAATTGGATATATAACAGGGATATCAAATTATGACTCTAATGGAATATATCACTACTGGGCAGAGTATTACGATTCAGATAAAAAAAACTGGGTAATTGTTGAACCCTTCTTTGAAGATTATTCTAAGACCTCTCTCTATGGGAAGGATATGAAGGAACATGTAACACTGATATATAGATACTCAAATCCATATACTCCTAAATTAAATTTCTTTTCTGAAGAAGATTTCAAAATAGAATTAGTCAAAGATATCCCAGAGGTAAAAAACTCTATAAAACTAGATGTTATACTTCAACCGTATAAAATATCCGATCCCTATCTAGTTGGATATATTAGTATTAAAAATACTGGAAATACAGTTTTAGATAGTTTTAATATAACTGAATCTAATCCCGATTTAACAAAGTATATTGACTATATAGAGAATAACTCTCAAATTATTCTCCTTCCTGATCAAACATACAATATAAAATTTAATATCCCATACAAAGATATTAAAGAGTCACTCTCTGCAGTTGTAAAGGCATTAAGTGGAACACAGGAATTAGAAGATACACGCATAGAAAAGGATATTCAAATACTTAAAGAACAAAGTAATCTAAAAATATTCTCTAAACTAATCTCCATACTAATATATATACTATTCTCTATCCCTATATATTTTTTGTCTAAAAGGGTAAAATTAAAGAATGGATAGCCAAGTAATAATTACAATTGTAATTCTTCTTTTAATTGGACTCCTCTTTCTTGTTGCATATATTAATGGTAAAAAGATACCTCAAAAGAAAAGAGATAAAATATATGAAAAACTTGATGATTTAGAAAGTCAAACAAAAAGTACTGAGGTATACGCTAGAAGGGATGCGATAATTAAATTAGATAATCTACTTGGCAAAGCACTAAATATTAGATACTCTAATGATCTGGCTACAGGAGATAATCTTAAACAAGCTAAAAAGTTATATGATAAACAGCTCTATCAACAGTTATGGGATGTACATAAAATTAGAAATGATATAGTACATGATGATAGAGAGATATCATTTCCTGAAACAGAAGAGATGTACAGAATATATAAATTAGGTATTAGACATACATTAAGATGAAAAAACTACTACTTTCAATATTAATACTCTTACTATCCCCTATACTTCTACTTGCCCAAGAAGATGAAAATGGTATGACATATGAAGAAAGTCTTGAGCAGAAAAATATCACTGTAATGCCAGAAGAAGAATCTCAAGATACAGATAGTAGTCTATCAATAACTAACAACGATTACTTCCAATTAGAGATAATTAGAAAGGCTCAAAGTCCATTTAATAAGAAAATACCCTTTGAAATAGTAATTACTCCTAAAATAGACTCTCCTAAAACTCAAATAATATGGAGTACACCATCAGTCTTTACAGTTGAGAAAGAACATTCAGAATTTGTATCTTTACAAAAGGATAATACTTATACCTATACAGCAAAGTTAAAACCTAATAAGGAGGGAACATATAACATATCCGTAAATGTCGTATCTTGGCAATTTAATTCAAATAAATCAGCAAGTGTGGAGTACAATATCACTATTAATAAATCACTCGCAGTTCAACCGATAGATTCAATGTATGTTGTAACCTTACTACTCTTTGTACTAGGTATATTAGGAGTATCAGCTCTAGCTGTATATTTAATAATGAAAGCTATAAAAGTATTAATCAAAAAAGCTAAAATCTGGTTAACACCACCTATTTAATAATTCTAAATATCTTCTTAATATCCTTAATTATCTCCTCCTGTTTAATCTCTATCCTCTTCAACTCTTCTTTAATTAATATCTCTTTAGAAGATGAAATAAAATACTCAACAGGCTTATCAAGTATTTCAGATATCCTCAACAGTAAATCTAAATTAGGATATGACCTAGAAGACTCATAGGAACTAATCGTTTTATCTGAGAGACCAAGAGCTAATCCCAAACCTCTTTGAGAAAGAGATTTCTGTTGTCTTGCATTTTTTAATTTTAAACCAAACTCTTTTATACTCATGTTATTTAAAAAGTACTTCAACTATTTCAATAAATCTCTCTCTAAAACCTCTTTTTTTACTTTTACTTTCAAATGTTTCTCTCCTATCTCTTTCATACATATCAAAACCCTCTTCATATCTTTCACTTAGTGTAGGGAAATCGTATGGATTAGAAACTCTTTCTCTTAACTCTTTAATTAACATATTTCTTTCATTAAGAAGCTTTTGAGCTTCTGATATTTCTTGATTAACATCTTCTAATTTCTGTTGTAGTTTTCTCTCAGATACCCTCGTATTCTTTAAATCATTCTCGATATTAGGAAGTGTTTTTGCTTTCTCTACAATATCTTTATGCTCATCAGATTTTATTAATTTCTTTCTAATAGCATCCTCCTTTAATACACCGTACTTGTAGTAAGCTACCTCTCTACTACTAGGTTTTCTACCCAATACCTCTTCAAATATCTCCTCTATCATAGGTACCCTATCTATCTGAGAACCACCAAAAGATTGAGAGGAACCTCCCTTACTAAACTCATCCGTCGTATCTTTAAAAAAGTCTTCTCCCATTAACATACCTAATTATACAGTAAACAAAAGGAAAAATCAGTAAAAAGCGGGAGACGGGACTCGAACCCGCAACCCTCTGTTTGGAAAACAGACATTCTAACCGTTGAACTACTCCCGCAGTAAGTACATTTTACTCTTTAACTTCTTTCTCATCAACACTCTCAACCTCTTCAGAAACGCTCTCATCCTTGCCCTCTTCTGGGACCTCTAACTCATCTGTTTCATAAACATCTTTTACATTGGATACTTTCAATGCCCTTCTTCCAACTCTACCTCTTAAAAAGTAAAGTTTAGACTTTCTAACAGTACCTCTTTTAATAATTTCAATCTTTTCTAACATAGTAGAGTAAAGAGGAACAATCTTTTCAACACCTACACCGTAAGATATCTTTCTAACAGTAACTGTTTGACTTAAGCCTGTACCCTTAATACCAATGATTACACCCTGAAATACCTGTACTCTCTCTTTATTACCCTCTTTTATCTTTAAGTGCATTTTTACAGTATCACCTACTTTAATACTAGGTCTCTTTTTGTACTGTTCTTTCTCTATACTTTCTAAAATCTTGTTATCCATTGTTTTCTCAAATATATAATTAAAATCGCTTCGTATTATAGAATAAAATTCTAAAATATGCCACAATATATATTATAAACTGCCATGAATGAAAAAAGAAAAGTATTACTAATAATAATGGATGGGTTAGGAGCTGCTCCTGCAAATAACGGTAACGCTGTTGTACTATCTAATCCACAAAATCTCTCATCCCTTTGGACAACATGCCCACATACCTATTTACTAGCCTCTGGAGAGCCTGTAGGACTTCCAAAAGATGTAAAAGGTAATAGTGAGGTAGGACACATGAATATAGGAGGAGGAAGAGTAGTAACTCAAACATTGCCTAGGATTGATAAATCCATAGATACAGGATTTTTTTTTAACAATAAGATACTTAAAGAGGCCCTAGTTCATGCACAAAAAAACAACTCACAAATACATCTACTAGCACTTACCAGTGAGGGCGGCGTTCACTCACATCTAAAACATATTAATTCTACTATACAGTTTTTCTCAAAAAACGGTTTTTCAAATAACCTTTTTGTACATGCATTCACAGATGGAAGAGACTCATCTGTAAATGATGCTACCAGAAATTTAGACTTAATTCAGAAATGTATTGATGAGAACGGTTTAGGACAAATAGCAACACTATGCGGAAGAGCTTGGGCTATGGATAGGAATAAAAAGTGGGAAAGAACTAAAGTAGCATATGATTTACTTACAGGAAATATTGGTGATACATGTAATTCATACTCACAATGTTTACTTAATTCATACTCCAAAAATATTACAGATGAATTTATAAGACCAACAGTACTTGTAAAAGACAGCTATATCAAAGGTAATGATGTTGTCCTGTTTCTTAATTTTAGACCAGATAGGGCACTCCAGTTATCCCAAGCACTCTATGAGAAAGGGTTTAATAAATTTCCAACTAGAGATTTAAGTAGAATATTCTTTGCAGGTATGGTTGAATACAAAAAAGGGTTCCCCCAAAAGGTACTCTTTCCTAAACAGTATATTGCAATGCCTCTTGGAAATATTATCTCTACATACGGATTAAGACAGTTAAGAATAGCCGAATCTGAGAAATTTCCCCATGTTACTTACTTCTTTAATGGAGGAACAGCTATCAAATACTTAGGAGAGGATAGAATTGAAGTACCATCACCGTCTGTCCCAACATACGATACACAACCTGAGATGAACGCTCTAAAATTAACGGATATACTTACAAATAGATTCTCAAACAATGTATACGACTTTATCGTTGTTAACTTTGCTAATCCCGATATGGTTGGACATACAGGAAATATACAAGCCACTATTAAAGCAGTATCTACAGTTGATTACTGTGTTAACAGATTAGTAAAAGAGTTTACAGCAAGAGATGGTATTGTCGTTATTACATCAGATCATGGAAATGCAGAAGAGTTAATAAATATTGATACAAACGAAATGGATACAGAACATTCATACAACCCTGTACCATTAATAATAGCTGGATTACCACTATCAACAAATAGATTGAAGTATGGGTCACTAAAAGATATTGCTCCAACAATACTTAAAATAATGGGATACCCTATACCTGCTGAAATGACAGGAATGCCTCTACTTCTTTCTGCTTACTAGTATATTCTTTACACCCCTCCCTATATATATCAAAACACATACAGCTATTACTACCAAGATTACTTTCTCATATTTCCCAACCCATCCCCCTATTACCTCCCAGTTATCACCAAATACATATCCCAAATAGGTTAAGATACTGTTCAATATCAAAGAACCTGCTAATGTATAAATACTAAACCTAATAAAGTTCATCTTAGCAATACCTGCTGGAAAAGATATAACTGTTCTAACAATGGGGATTAATCTTCCAAAGAATACAACCCCATTTCCATACTTTTCAAATACCTTAAACCCTTTATCCACATCACTTTTTGGGATAAATAGATACTTTCCATATTTATTTAAAAATTTTAAAACAGGTTTCTCACCTAATTTACCAATAATATAAAAAGGTAACGAACCAAGATATGCAGCGATAGTAGCAATTACAATAACCCAGATAATATTCATATTACCCTGAGGTAGAGATGCAACAAATCCAGAAAAAGGAAGAATAATTTCGCTTGGTATTGGAGCAAAGAAACTTTCTAGAAATACAGCTATAAAAACACCTGGATATCCTAATGTAGAAATAACAGTAACTAACCAATCAATAATTGCTTGTATCATATTAAAATATTTAAAATTACTCCTTGGATGATATATTAAAAAGAACAGCATTACCAACCGCTATTTTGTTAATATCAACAAATCCACTATTAACTTCCAATGCATACATAAATGGTTCATCACTACTAATACTCAAACATTTCTCACTACTACAAGGAAGTAGATTTTCTTTAACATCAACAATATATCCCGAATAACTAATAAATATGATGTCCAGAGGTATTAACATATCTTTCATCCAAAAAGAGTAATTACCCTGTGTATCAAAAATAAATAGCATACCCTGATAATCACCTAATTGCTCCCTATTCGATAATCCCTGTTTTCTTAACTCTGGTGTATCTGATACCTCTAATGTAACAAATATCTTCTGTCCATCACTATTTAATATCTCTAAACTATCTCCCTCATTTTCATTATTAATATCCTCTTTCACCTTATTATCTCGTGGTTTATCAAAAGATATATCAAAAACAGAGTACTTATTTTGAATTAAGTAAATTATACCTACAACTAAACCGATATACAGTAATATCTTAAGCTGTGTGTTCATATATTAGATGATATAAAAATATATAAAATTAAACAATATTAAACACTTGAATATATATCAAATGAGATATATAATGCTCGGTTCTTTTAAAAAGACACAGTACAGACTTAGTTCTTGTGTCTAACAGCATGTGTTGGAATATTCAATCATTTTATAATCTCAAGGAGTAAAAATGAAAGTAAAAATGGAATTACCATTAAGTAAGGATGAGAAGAAAGCATACCTATTGCTTTTCAAAATGTTTATTTTCTCTTCATTAGCTATCTCCCTACTTTGTCTCATTGCGAGATAGCCCCTTATCCAGGTCTGGAAATTATCAATCCTATTTCCAGATCTGGAACCTTTTTTTCAACACATGCTTTTTTCTTTCTAGACAGTAATAAATATATACTGTAAAATGCGTAAGCCATAAATTTGCATTACTAAAAAACATGCAAACATTTGAAAAAGCCCTTAATCCAATCTATACAAGATTAGATAGTATTAAAGATTTCTCTGATATTAAACCCGATAGCGATATAGAAAAAGATGAATACCCCCATCTTGAAAAAGTTACAAAGATAAATGTTGATGTAGCTAAAAAGATGATTGGAAAACTACATGATCTCGAAATAGAGTTAGAGGAACAAGCAAAGATTATACAAATGGAAACAGATTTAGATTCAAGAAAAGATGCTGTAGGAATATATAACAAGATATTAAAAAATATCCAAGATTGTGTAGAAAGAGTAAACAGAGAGTTAATAAAAATAGATACCCCATACTTTGGAAAAATACTCTTTAGAACTGAGTTTAGAGGAGATAAAAAAGACTTACAAATATATATTGGGAAGTTTGCATTAATGGATCCCGTTACATTTCAGCCATTAATTAGTGACTGGAGAGCACCTGTTGCAAATATATACTATGAAAATAGTGGACCTACAAAAGGATTACAGTATGAAACACCACTGGGTATTAAAGAAGGAGATTTAATACAAAAGAGACAGTTTAATATCTCAGAAGCAAGATTTAAACATATCTATGATGCTAAAAGTGGTAACGCTGCAGCAGATGAGTTCTTACTTGCTCAATTAACAGAAAGATTAGGACAGAAACTTAAAGATATTGTAGCTACAATACAAGAGCAACAGAATAAAATAATTAGAGAAGAGATAAACAAACCAGTAGTAATACAGGGAGTAGCAGGTAGTGGTAAAACAACAATATTACTACATCGACTCGCATACCTCTTCTATACATATAAAGAGAAGATTACACCTGAAAGAACATTGATAATAGGACCAAACAAAGTATTTTTGGATTATATTTCTGATGTACTACCAAGTCTAGGTATAGAACATGTAGAAAGTAATACATATATGTTCTGGGCAAAAAATATTTTA
>Ga0116144_10003612_pt1 | contig 15254 bp, 13 predicted proteins | sample AD_UKC035_MetaG_FD_89746 | JGI IMG/M metagenome (GOLD analysis project Ga0116144, IMG submission 89746) | Active sludge microbial communities of municipal wastewater-treating anaerobic digesters from USA - AD_UKC035_MetaG | ecosystem: Engineered > Bioreactor > Anaerobic > Digestate | place: USA... | reverse complement strand
GGTGGCGAGCCATTGATAAAGACTCCACCGCAAACTCATTTTCCTTGGCCCATCATTACCGACGCAACAAAAGCAGCGGTAATAAAACAAATCGACGAATCTGTTTCAATTTACAACCGATCAGGTATTTTCGAAGATTTTGAAAACAAGTTTGCAAAATCAATCGGTAAAAAATTTGCATTAGTTACCAGTTCTGGTACTTCTGCACTTCACTCTCTTTATGTTGGAATTGGTCTTAAACCAGGAGACGAAGTTTTATGTCCAGCCTACACTTTTTACGCTACAGTAACTCCAATTCTTCAAACTGGAGCAATTCCAATATTATGTGACGCAATTAATGAGAACGGAAATATTGATCCAATCGAACTCGAGAAGAAACTTACTGAAAAAACAAAAGCAGTAATGGTTACTCACATGTGGGGTCGTGCGTGCAATATGGTTAGTATCAAAAATTTTTGTAGTAAACATAATTTAAAGTTGCTAGAAGATTGTAGCCATGCACATGGTGGATATTTCCAAAATAAACCATTGGGAAGCTGGGGTTCGGCAGCTGCTTGGAGTTTACAAGGACAGAAAATTATCACCGGAGGAGAAGGTGGCATACTTGTCACTGATGACGAAGAAATATATTATCGAGCTCTATTATTAGGACATTACAATAAACGATGTACTCAAGAAATCCCCAAAGATCATCCATATTCAAAATATTCGGTAACCGGTATGGGTTTAAAGTTAAGAGCTCACCCTCTTGCTATAGCTATTGCTAACGAGCAATTGAGCCAACTTTCAAAGTGGCATCAACAAAAAAGTATCTTTGCTAATTATTTGTCGGAAAGAATGAGTAAGTATTCTGAAGTGTCTGTTCCTCAACTTCAAGAGGGTGAAGATCCTGCTTGGTATGCCTACATCATTCGCTTTAATGAAAAAGAGTTAGGGGATATTCCAGTCGAGAAAATGTATCAAGCCATAAAAGCAGAGGGATGTGTTGATGCTGACATGCCAGGTTCTACCTGTCCATTAAACTTGTTACCCCTATTTCAAAATCCAGGAGAGTTATTTCCTCAGTATCAGGGTGTATTTAGTTATAAACCTGGATTTTTTCCGGTTGCTGAGAAATTTTTTACTACCGCAATAAAGATCCCAGTTTGGGTTAATTCAGAGGATAGAACATTAGTCGAAATGTATGCAGACGCTATTGAAAAAGTAATTTTGAATAAACACGAATTATTATGAAAAATCCAAATCATTACGAACCACATACTGTTTTTTTTGATGGTAGAGATGCGACTGGTAAATCTACTTTAAGATCGATTGTAAGTCGGCTTCTAACAAAAAGAGGCGTTGACGTTCTAAGACAAGGAGAGTTTTCTGGCTATGCAACTGGTACTTTAATGAGAAAACAAATTCGTGAGCAGAGATTCCTTTCTTTTGACGGCAGAGGCACATCTCCAGAGGCAGATGCATTGATTTTAGCTGGGGATTTATTACTACAACTAAAAGATGTAGTTAGTGCAAAAAATGCTGGCAAGGTAGCAATTATCGATAGAGGTCCGCTCTCTTTCTATGGGTATCAATCTGCAAGACTAGCGGCTACACAAGCAGAGTCAAAAATAATTTGTAATGATGAAAGCGATTGGCTCTTAAACTTGGCTAGGTTATTAGTACTTCCCAGCTTAACACTTTTCCTAAGAATTTCTGATCAGGAGATGATGAGAAGGATTGAAGCAAGAGGTGAAAATCCTCTAAACGCTAATGAGCTGAGTTATTTACAAACTGTTGAATCAATAATGGAAAATAATCTTGACTTAGGAGGTCAAACTATTTTTGTAGACGCCCAACACGATGCGGGCATTACGACCCCCTTGATGGCTACTCTTTTATTACAGGTATTAAGCCAACCCACGTTTGATTTACATAATACTTTTTTAACCACCGATGAAGTATCGGTTGCACTCATAAAACCAGAATTCGAAAAATTAGATTCAACTGACCAAGCTTCTCTTTCAAATCAAATACGGCAACTGACTCAAAATACACTTATTGGCAAACGTACTTTACACTTGTCAAGGAGTACTACTGGCGCAATGTGGTCAGAAGATTTAGCAAAATATGATTGGGGCGAATCATACTGTGATTTCATGACTACCGGACCAGTCACAGCATTAGTTCTTCGTGGACAATCTTCCGCGAGAGAAATGAAACTTACCATTCGTGAGCAATGGGCTCCCACAATTCAAGCGCTTTCAACCGAAACACCTTTTAGCCAAGATTTAGTGCATGGCAGTGATTTCGAAGACGGTAAATTAGAAATGGATATTCTTAAATTGAGTGCACAATCACGTTTGGTCAACTAATTTATTATCTCTCATTTTCTCTCAATTAATTCTCAAGTCTGGGGATACAATAGACTAGAATGAAAATTCTAGTTGTTGAAGATGAGCATCGGATTGCGACGTATATTAAAAAAGGTTTAGAAATAAAATCTCATGTGGTTGATGTAGCCTATGATGGCGAGAGTGGATATGATTTGGCATCAACTGAAAACTATGACGTACTAATTCTAGATCGTATGCTGCCCAAGCTAGATGGGATAGCAATTATTCGTAGGTTGCGGTCAGAAAATAATCACGTCCCTATCTTATTATTAACGGCGAAAACAGAGGTTGAAGACAGAGTTGAGGGTTTGGAGGTGGGGGCAGATGATTATTTGGGTAAACCGTTTGCGTTTACTGAGCTATTGGCAAGGGTGCGGGCTTTGGGCCGGCGGCCCAAAGCCCGCGAATCTTCAATAATCACCGTTGCTGACCTGACCATTAATACATCTAATTTTCAGGTCAGCCGTGCCAAACAACCTATCAACTTATCCAAAAAAGAATTTACTTTACTTGAGTTTTTAGCTCGTCACCATGGGCAAGTTTTGACTATCGATCAAATTACCCAACAAGTTTGGGAGTATGATAGTGATGTACTACCCAATACTGCGCAGGTGTACATTGGCTATCTCAGAAAAAAAATTGACCAGCCTTTTATATCAGCACCATTAATCAAAACTGTTCGTGGGTTTGGCTATCAATTTGGAGAAAAATGAATTCATTGTTTACATTAGCTAGAATCAAACTTACTTTCTGGTATGTCAGTATTGTAGTAGTACTCACAGCCAGCATTAGTACATTATTTTATTTGAGAACTTCACAAGTTATTTCCACAGAATATGAACGGATTAATCGTCGAATAGAACGAGAGTGGATTGGTATGTCTCCCCCACCTGGAGCTGGCATGGGGAGGCACATAACAATTGAAGATTTGTCCGAAGCCAAGCAACAAATTATTTGGCAGTTACTCGGTATTAATGTATTTGTCGTGACTTTCTTTTCAATCGTCAGCTATTGGCTAACCGGAAAAACGCTCAAGCCCATTCAACAAAGTCATGAGGCTCAAAAACAATTTGTAGGTGATGCTGCTCATGAATTGAAAACTCCAATCACGGCATTAAAAACTTCACTGGAAGTAAATCTACTTGATCGAACACTATCCAAAGAAACAAAACAGATTTTGAAAGAGAATCTTACTGACGTTATTCAACTTGAATCTCTCAGTCATCAACTACTTAATCTGGCTCGAATTGAAGATCGGGCGATTGAACTACAAGAGATTCCATTTCAACCAATTCTATCTGAGGTACTAAAAACCGTTTCTGGATTAGCCAAAAAGAAACAGATTTCATTAGTAGTCAAACAACCAAAACAATTGCTTCGGGTAAAAGTTAATAAAGGCATGCTCAAAGAGGCAATTCTCACGCTGTTAGATAATGCCATCAAATATAGCCCAAGCAAATCGCAAGTTACAATTGAATTGACCTCATCAAAATCGATGGTTCTCCTCTCAGTTCAGGATCAAGGTCCTGGAATCGCTAAAACTGACTTACCTCATGTTTTTAAACGTTTTTACCGAGTCGATCAATCCAGAAATAAACAAGTTGCAAATGGTTACGGACTTGGCTTATCTATTGCACAGTCAATCATCACTCAGCATCACGGTAAAATTACTGTCAACTCAACAGTTGGCAAGGGTAGCACCTTCACCATTCAACTTCCTCTTATATAAACGAAGGTTTACACTAAAGCATTCTCAGCAATTTCTTATCTTTGTTCTGTATATTCTTTTCTTAGTACAAATACAGAAAGGAAAACTATGAAAGCAAAGCTTTTACTCCCCATCGCCGCAGTGGCCATCACTGCCATCACTATGTATGGTGCCAACCAAATTATGGCATTTAGCGGTGGAAATCAGCATGATGCGCTGATTCAAAAATTAGCATCAACCTTTGGTAAAAGCGAGACTGAGGTTCAAACAGTATTCAATCAGTACAGAACTGAACAACAAGCCACTCGCGAAGCCGAATTCGAAGCTCGATTGGCTACAGCAGTAACTGAAGGGAAACTAACTGAAGAGCAAAAACAATTAGTTATTGCCAAACATGCTGAACTTCAAGCACAACACGAGGCGGACTTTGCTACTAAAGACTCTATGACTAGAGAAGAATGGCAAGCGAAACGCCAAGCTGAACATGATGTACTTGATAGTTGGGCAGAATCAAACGGCATTGATCTCAGCTATGTAATGCCTGAAAGAGGCCCAATGGGTGGTGGCAAAGGTAGAGGAATGCATGGAGAGGGATTTGGTCAAGGATTTGGTCAAGAATAAAATGGTCAAGTCAAAATAATCGGGAGGAACTATAGCGCTCTTGGCATCAGCCAAGAGCGCTATTTTATTTCCTATCTAACTCATTAAAGACATTCTGCAACAATTCAACTAGCTTTTCCATTTGTCCCTGAGAAAGCTCATGACTTGGACTGACTCCATCAGCATGTTGAAATGGTCGAATAGTCCCTAGACGCTCTGCTAAAAACAATGGTCCATACAGTGTAGATTGCACTTTGCGATAATCACCCATCAGTCGCTGTTCCACACTTACTTTATATCCAGCCTTCTGTTTTCTGTAATATAAAATGATTGTATTGCTTTCATTCATTTTGACTGAGTAAACCTCAGTTTCTCCTGCCATACGATATTGAACTTTTTCAGTCGATTGTTTTAGAGATTGATGCAAATTTCCTAGTCTTTCAGCGATCTGCTTCCGCTGATTTGAATACTCGGAATTATCAACTATTAAACCGACAAAAGCATTCATGGTATGTAGGCTTATTCTCGTGGGAGCGGTCGCAACATCCCAGCTTTTCCTTACTGTTTTTGAAACAATTTGTTTGCTAAATTCAAGTGGCTTCATGGTGGATACTTCGGTACTTTGTTATTGATTCCGCCAAGACACCCCAATATTTCTCGTCTTGGTTTGCTAAAACAGCTACTCTGGCAACATCAATTGGATGTGTGTTGATTTCTTGAGATACTGCTCGAGCTTGTTCCAAGGTCAGTGGTTCTGCCATCACAATTTTCGGCCAATGAGTTATATCAGGATACTTGTCTCCTAAACCTAGGAATAAATCACTTCCCACCGCCATTATGGGAACAATTAAAGAATCTGGATCAAGAATTGTTTCGATGGCATCTAATATTTGCAATGGCGCCTCAGCAGTCCCACGCCCCTTTTTTGCTCTTGTTCCTTCTTGAAATATTCCTAGTATTTTTCCTTCACGACGCATTCCAACCAGTATTTTTCTCCAAGTAGTTCGATTTAATTTATTTATCGCTTCATCACCAATTGACTCCCTTAATTCTTTGTCCTGAAGCTGAGCAATCTGCAACAATTCAATACCATTACGCTTGAGTGCTTTAATCACAGCTGAAGCAAACATACGATAATCAAAAAACTTCGATGAAGCAGGACCCATTAAAGTTACAGTTCTATCTATCCCTTGATCTTTAAAATACTTGTTTAAAAGCTGAACAACTTTCAGAAAAGAAGCTGAGTCCGCAACACTCCAATGTGGACCAAGCAATACTACTTTCTTATTATCAATAATTGCTTGGGCAATAGTGGCAATATATTCTTCTTTTATATCTGAGGGGGTTAATTCAATTAGAAATGAAGTGACTTCGCTGATTATTCTTGGATGTCTTTCAATTTCTTTCAGAATCCACACACCACTTTTTTTTGAAGTGTCTTTTAACCCATGTTGAATTTCTGCAAGAAGCGATGTCAATACATTTCTTAGAATTGTGGAATACGCTAGGTCGATCTCAAAAGGTAATTCTGGGCTTGGTGTTTGTGATTCACCCCTTTCTTTTCGAAATATTGACATAAATAGTAGATTTTTTACCGCTTTTGGACAAGTCCTGCGATTGTACCAGACATGACAGCAATGTCACTGGTAATTTGGAGAGTTGGCAGCCAGTACCAAGCAGACTGCGCGTATCGGTAATTTTTGGCAATCGACCATAACATGTACGCGCTGGCTGCCAATAAACTAACAATTAATAGAGTTGTTGAGCGTCCAAACAATGTTGCAATTACCAAGCAAAGAAGCAAAAAATATCTCAGAAATATCAACATTACTTTTGGTCGCCAAAGGCGCGCCCTCGCATCTCCCCGTGCAAACCGAAAAATCATCCAGGAAAATTCGCGGAGTGTCCTGCGTGGACGCCACGCCACTACCGCATTCTTCGTGAAACTCAAGATTTTTTTTCCAGACTTAGCTTGAATATCACGTATTTTCCTAGCCAATGCATAATCTTCATTATCACTCAGACTTTCATCAAATCCCCCATTTTCAAGAAACCATTTACGATTAAACAACATCGAGCGAGTAGCAGGTAAAAAGGTCGACGAATCTACTTTATCTGGCATCACTAGTAGATACGGAACTTGGGCAACTTGAAAATTATCCGCTGCTAAGCCTTGGTAATAACCCGCCACAATTAGTGCTCCACTACTCTTTTGTTCATTAACCAACTCTTCTAACCAAGTCTTTTCTGGTACACAACCCGCATCAGTACAAGCAATCAATTCAGTCGTTGCCATTTCTACTGCTCTATTTCTTCCCTGACTGCGATTGCCATTTACCCGCTCAATTTCTAACTTAACTGATAATTTTTTTTGCTGCCATTGATGTAATTTCTTCAAAGTACCGTCGGTTGAACCACCGTCAGTAACAATAATTGATTTTGGTTTGAGTGTTTGATCGCCGAGTGATTTAAGCAATTCGTCAATCGTCAGAACTTCATTGAAAACTGTCACGATCACAGAAACAGTTGGTGACTTTTTAAACTTATTCATCGTATCTACTCCAACCGGCAGTTTTCAACTGAACTCTCGCTTGCATACGTTGCATTGCTTCCTCAATTGCCTGAACATACGATGCCCCAATTTTTTCAAATGAATATTTTCGTTTCGCCTGCTTTCTTGCCGATATTCCCAGTTTTTCTCGTAACTGAGCATCGCTCAGCAAACTAATAATAGCTTTTGCAAGCTGTGACTCATTGGGAGAAGTATCATCTTGGATTACTATGCCTGTTACTTCATTTTCAACCAACTCATTGAGTGGTGGAGTATCAAAAACAATCACGGGTTTTGCCAACATCATTGCTTCAACTACCGTTAGACCAAAACCCTCGAGCTCCCAGGTAGACGGTACTACGCAAATTTCTGCTTGTTTCATTTCTAACAGCGAATTTGGCACTCTACCAACTAATTCCACATGTTTGGTTAATTGATTTTTTTCAATCAGTTGGCGCAAGGTTTGGTCAAAACCACCCTCGCCTATGATTCTCAGATGCGCTGTGGGCATTGCTTTCACAACAGCTTTGAATGCAACGATCAAACGATCTTGACCTTTACCTGGTTCTAAACGAGATACACAAACAACTCTGTTGGGAATAGTTGGCGAATCACTGGATAAGTCCTTAGGCACCGCTACTCCACAAGGAATAGCGCGTAACTTGGCTAAATCAATCTTTGCCCCACTAATCAAATGCTGAAATGTGTGGTTAGAAGGTACAACAATGATCTGGGGAAGTTTTTTTGCTAAGTAATAAATCAACTTGGGCAGCTGACCAAATTTTTTCAGTACTGATTCGAGTGGTCCAAATTCAATCCAAATAAGGGGGCGGCGCCACAGCGCCGCCCACAATGAAACACTTAACTTTTGTGAAAATCCGGACAACAAAATAGCATTGGATTTTTTAGCATGCCACACTATCCATCCATCAGTAATTAGAACTAATGGAAATAACAAAATAGCTTTTAGCAAACCTTTCCAATCGCCAATTACATCTATTGCGATTGGCACTTTCTTTACTGCAATTTTTTTTGATTCAAGTATCGCTATCCAAGGCTGATGGTTAGTCCAAACTACGACTTGAATACTTCTCTGGGCATAATCTTCAGCCAGTTGGGTAATAAATTGTTCTGCTCCTCCCAAACCAAAAGTGTGAGCTACTATCGTTAACGATGTTAGCACTACTCGATCATTAATTTTTTTAAACACTGCATGATAATTTGTGTCTTGTAAGTCCCAAGTTTTTAATTCAAATCCATTGCTGATAAATAAAAAAACTAAATACTCTGGCGTAAATCCGACTTTGTGTGCGCCAAAAATACCCGTAAACTCAGTGGTACCATACAAAAATTGGTTTCTGGCTTCAGGAAATTTTCGTAGTCGATTCGTGATTGCTGTTACACTCGGTACCCTGATTTCAACCAAGCCACCATTCTTAGTAATCCGCCTAAGATCTGAGAGCAAGCGTGATAAGTCTTCTTTGGTGAAATGTTCAAGTATGTCCTGAGCTAATACGTATTCGGCTGATTCATCTGATAATGGTAGTGGAGAGTGTAAATCGTGAATGATATCTGGCTTAAACTTTTTTAAAGCATCCACATTAACCCATCCTTGCCGATAGTCAGATCCGCAACCCAAATTTACTTTTAGCGATTGATTTGAATTTTTACTGTTTTTCATGGTTAGTCGTGCTCTGCCAAAGTGTTTCGTACACAGTGGCCACCTCCCTCCAAGTCGGTGGCCAGTTTTTTGAATATTGAGTGGCAATAGCGGCTGGTTTCCAACTCTTTACTTTTTCATCATAAGTTTCTTGTACTAATTCATCCGCCGAACCAGCGATTACCATTGCCTCTTTGTTTGGTAATGATTCTAAATACTTTTGTTTCAAACGTTGTGAATACAGTGCCCACACCGGCTTTCCCATAGATCTTGCGAGTAAGATACTTAAATAGGAGCTAGCTAAAACCACATCTGCTCTAACCAGAAACTCCTTTGGTTTGGTCACCATACCAAGGACTCTACCGTACTTCTCGCAAGTCTTCCTCCATGGACCATCACCCACCCAATGGATTCTAAAAGCGATTTGTTTTTCGCGTAATACATCAAAATACTGACAATATGATGCGATGTCATTTTCCTTGACCAATCTTCCTATAAATATTAATTTGAGTATATTTCTTGATTTGTGTTTTGTTTGGTTTATCTGAATTGTTTTATTTCTTCGATCCACCCCACCATACAGCACCAATGAAGGAGAATCCCAATAGAATTCCTGAATCCAATTGCCTATGTGGATCGTCTTTTTACTTAGTTTTGACAAAATCCATCGATGTAGTTTAGCTTGCCAACGAATGGGCCAGCGTCCTTCCCATCCATGAAAAGTAATATATAGTTTTGGTCGAATTAGCGGAAATACCGGCAATAACCACCAACCCACATCGTGCACATGCACAATGTCTGCGGTTTCAAATATCGCGCTGTTAGCTTTGATCCATTGCCAGGTTGCAATTTTTTGTTGTGTGATCTCTATCGGAATTCTGTTAATACACACACCATCTATATCTTCAGTCAAAGCCATTTCCTTGCTTGATTGAGCAGTAATAATCGTGATGTGATGTCCCCGCTTTTGTAATGCTAAACTCACTTTTTGAACATGCGTCTCCACTCCACCCAGAGCGGGAATATATTTAGGTGTGATAAACAAGATCTTCATTTTGTATGTTTCTGAGCGAGAATCACTATGTCACTACTACCAAATAATTTCCCGACAAGCTCATCAATTGAATGAAATAACGGAATCAATGGACCTTTAATTACTTTTATTACTATTCCCAGCTTGGAAGTGAACAGTAGTGATCTGAGTGGTCCCTCAACCGTTTTTGTGTATTTCACCTTAAAACCATTTTGTTCGAGTAAGTGCGTAATTTCCAATACCGAGTAACGTCGGAGGTGGCCAACCTCTTGATCAAATTTGCGATAATATCCAATCCTGGCTAACCAATTATCCCGATTTGGAGTAGAAAGTAATAACCACCCCTTGGGGTGAAGATTTTTAACGAGTAACTCTACAAATTGCTGAGGGTTTGGTACGTGCTCTATCACTTCCGTACAAATTATCAAATCAAATGTATTTGAAAATTGCTTGAGTAGTGTCTGTTTAAACGTTAGATTTTTACTGTTTGTAAATTGTTTGGCTTGTTTGGCAATACCAATTGCTCTCTCTGATACATCTATGCCAACTACTGATTTACATAGTTGAGCTACATACAGTGCTAGGGTACCTACGCCACAACCTACATCTAAAACGGTAAATGTTTTCAGTCGTTTAAGTAACGGTTGATGCAAGGTTTGGAGGATATACCAGTAGGTGAAGTTGTTTCTGGCTATCACTCCTGAATAGGAATTGTTTTTTAAATGATAGTGATCGTAGAAACTAACAATTTTTTTTAACATGAAAATACAGATCGGATTTGTACTACTAGTAGTTAGTCTTATTATAGCGATTCATCCCCAACGAGTAACTGCGAAAACAATGGTGTTTTCTGAAACATTCGATAGTCCTAATGTTTTTGATCAATGGACAGTTGTAAGAAACCGTCAATGGCAGTATCCACTGAGGGTTTGCATGAATCTTACGCAGCCAGCACAGTGGGAAGTGGTCGATGATACAGCCCAAATCGTGATCGATAGCAAACCCTGTGTGATGGAAATTGTGCCAAATAATTTTTCAATTCCCACTTTAGAAAACTATCTGTTTACCATAGATGTTACATTTTTGGAATCCATTAACATGGATAGAAATTTACTCTTTCTTTGGGTGGATGAGAATAATTGGTATGACATCAAAGTCACAAATAATGAAATTAGATTACAAAAGGTGGTAAATGGACAAGTTTATGAACTAGCAAATGCAATTGGTAGTTTTCCATTTACCATCGATCAGCCATACCGCGTCGAAGTACTGTTCTCACAACAAATGATTCGATTATCTATTGACGGCGCTCTGACACTCACAGTCGCTGATAGTCTACCATTTATTGATGCAGAAACACTGAAAATCGGACTTGAAGCCGGAGTAGGCTCTCTCAAGCGCAGTGTGTCCCGCTTTGATAACCTGATAGTGTATCTACTAGATGACAGCGACCTAGTTCCCATTGTTCCACATGTTAAGCAAAGTGATCCAAACTGGGCTGAATTTGAGTACGATCACGCTCACGAATGGTCAAACAAACTCACCATACGTAATTGGGGCTGTGCCTTGACTTCTTTAGTGATGATCATGCAATACCACGGTATTACCAGGATGCCCGATGGCACAGCCCTTACTCCAGCAAGTTTAAATGACTGGCTAAAGTTGCAACCAGATGGGTATATAGGTGATGGTTTGGTTAATTTTCTTGCCGCTACCAGATTAACCAAACAGTTAAGCATCCTTTTTAATACACCAGCGCTAGAATATGGTCGGCTTAATTGGAATAGCACCGATCGGCTCACCCCCGCAATTTCAGAAATTACTAATCATCGACCAGTAATGGTTCAAATACCGGGTCATTTTATGGTGGCCGATGGCGTAACCGCCGACCAAAACGATCTTACTATCAAGGACCCTGCGTATAACTATTCACTTTTGAGTCAACACCAGGTTGACCCACTTAGTTTTCGCACTTTTTTACCAAGTCATACCGATCTCAGCTATCTTTTTTTTGTCTATGTTCCGGATATTCACGTATCAATCGTAGGTCCAAACAACGAAAGTGCCGTTGAAATTTACGAACAAATCACTGCTTTCAGTGATGACGGTGCTACCGAATCTACAGGTGGATTAAAAACAACTTCAATTGCTAAACCCATTGCTGGTCAGTACCTAGTAACTATTCAATCAGCCACTAACAAAGAATTGGAGTTCGCTGCCTATTCATACGATCAGTATGGTGAGGTCACTAAACATGTTATCAGCAAACCTAATCTTGGCTTTGGTCAAACATTTGTGCTCGATTATCAAACCAGTCTTCCTAGTACCATTTATCAGGTTAGTTCATTTACACAATTTCGCCTACTGCTCGAAAAATTCTGGTATGACCAACAATTTACTACTCCATTAGCCTGGTGGTGGTTAGATAAAACAGCAAATACAGCTATACACAATCCTGCAGAAACTACCTATTTTAAACGGTACCTAGCTAATTTACTTGGATGGTATGAACATAGTATGAATCAGGAGATTCTTGCTGAATTACAACAAGAACTCGCTATAATACCTGAGTGAAACTACAATCGTTTTGGCATCAACTAACCGCTCCCGCTATTGGCTTAGCCCCGATGGACGGTATTACTGATTATCCATTCAGAAGTATTACTAAAAAGTACGGTCGACCCAGCGTGATGTTTACAGAATTCACGAGCGTAGAGGGGTTGGGACATGGAGCCAAAGTTTTGTTAGATGATTTTCAATTTGACGAACTGCAAAGACCGATAGTAGCACAAATTTATGGCACCACTCCTTTGTTTTTTTATCAAACTGCGCTACTACTCTGCGCCCTTGGTTTTGACGGTATTGACATCAATATGGGCTGCCCCGCCAAAAGTGTGCAACTTGGCGGTGCCGGGGCAGCCCTGATCAAAACACCCGAGCTAGCCAAAACAATTATTCGATCGGTCAAACGAGCCGTGGCTGATTGGCAACAGGGTTTTGACTTGTTTGCAAACAAAGAAATTGATCCAGAAATTTTACTGGAAGTTCAGAACCGTCATCTGCAATTGCCCACAACTTACCAATCACGAGCTCGTTTTATACCAGTAAGCATAAAAACCCGAGTTGGTTATGAAACTCCGGTAATTAACGATTGGATACCAACCCTGTTAGAAGAAGCGCCCGATCTAATCACCATTCATGGCCGGACACTTCGACAAGGTTACGCCAATAAAGCCAACTGGGAACTGATTGCGCAAGCTGCGGATCTAATCCATCAGACTGATACCTTGGTGTTTGGCAACGGAGATGTTGACTCATATCAATCCGCTCAAGAACATCAAAAGTTATACCAAGTTGATGGCGTGCTCATTGGGCGTGCTAGCTTTGGTGATCCATTTGTATTTTTACCGCCAACAGATGAAAGTGAAAAACCATCATTAGCTCAGATTGCCCTGGAGCACGCCAAACTCTATGAAAACACCTATCAACATCATCCAAAATATTATTTTGCTCCAATGCGAAAGCATTTAGGTTGGTATATGCGTGGTTTTGCTAATGCCAAACAAGTGAGAATTGAACTATTCCAAAGCAAGAGTCCAGCAGAAGTAGAGAGCATTTTACGTAGTTTTAACTTGATTGAATGATATAATTTAAGTTCACTCCATGGAGAGTGGTCGCATAGCTCAGTTGGTTAGAGCGCACGATTCACATTCGTGAGGTCCCAGGTTCGAGTCCTGGTGCGACCACGTTGTTTTTCATATACTCAATAAGTTCCAAAAAGTTTATAGCCCTCTTAGAGTTTTCATTTTTGAGTTGTTCATGAGTTAAACCACTAGGTTGGTAAACAAGGTTGGTGAGATCCAATACCAGAACCTCCCAACTTCCACTTGGATAAATGAACAAATCAAAAGGATCATCTCCTGGTAGTAGCACTTCGTTGTTTGACGCTATCGCTTCAATCCGACGAACTTCTGCGATAATTTCATCAAAGGAGATTTGAGAGAAGATGTCGTCTAATGTATTTTCCACTCCAACATACATTGCCGAATGTAAAATCTTCCAGTTAATAAATCGTTCTTTGCCATAGCTCTCAGCTCCCTTAGCGGAAAGATCAGTCATTAGGACGTACCATTTTCCACTTGTTCGCATTGAATCGACCGTTGGAATTCCCAATCTCTTAAGCAACCTCCAATTGCGATAATATTGTTCGTTATTTTCTTCGACTTTTTTAACTAGTCTCACATTCCTGTGCCTACCAGCTATTTCAATCTGACCCTTCAGGAGACTCTTAATAAAAAATCCCCAATGTATGCCTCTATTTCCTGTCGGTCCTGCTAGGCTTTCATCCTCAAAGACTCTAAAAATAGTTGCTTCGGAATCAACTAAGTCTGGTTTTTGTAATTTTAACGTTTGTTCTAACACTACTCATTTCATTGTATAAAACTCTGAACACACCCACAACTGTTATACTTGATCCATGCGAATTCGCCATCAATTGATACTTTTGTTTTGTTTGACTGCGCTTTGCTACCTTCCTTTTGTGAATAGTCCCTTTATCTGGGATGATCAGCAGTTCGTGACTGAAAATCAGACAATTCAATCTTTCAATTTTGCCCAAATGTTTAAGGAAAGCACCACTGCGGGCGGTGGCATCAATAGTAACTACTACCGCCCGCTCACTAGCATTAGTTTCGCTATCGATACCGGCTGGTGGGGCAACAATCCCATTGGGTTTCACCTGACCAATCTAGTTCTGCATCTGACTGCCGGTCTGCTCCTTTTTTGGTTACTTATAAATTTAGGTCTCTCTAACCGCTGGCGCTTTTGGGTAACGACGTTTTTTTTACTGCACCCTGTGCAAACCGAGGCAGTTACTTATATTAGTTCTCGCGGCGACTCACTCTCTACTGTATTTTTACTGTTTGGCCTCAATAGTTTTTGGCTCAGCTTTCAGAAAAAGAAGCTTCATTTTTCTCTTTACGATTTACAGATCAGCTTTTCTCAACCATTTCTACTTTTCACCAGTGCGCTTTCGCTGATTCTGGCAGTATTATCCAAAGAATTAGCCCTGTCGGGATTAGGCTTGTATGGTTTGATACTATTGCTTCACCTCTTTCAAACACAACAAACAATCAAAGTTATATTTTCAAAATATCTTCCCACTACCATCGCTATTGTGTTTTTACTAATTCTCGGATTGGGTTATACCTATGTTCGCCAAACCACGCTGAATTTCGATCCAGATTTTGACTACAGCGTGATCGACCCACAATACCCCTCCAGCCTATCAGTTCGATTACTCACCTTCACTCGAGCTTTACCACGTT
>Ga0116144_10003609_pt1 | contig 15255 bp, 15 predicted proteins | sample AD_UKC035_MetaG_FD_89746 | JGI IMG/M metagenome (GOLD analysis project Ga0116144, IMG submission 89746) | Active sludge microbial communities of municipal wastewater-treating anaerobic digesters from USA - AD_UKC035_MetaG | ecosystem: Engineered > Bioreactor > Anaerobic > Digestate | place: USA... | reverse complement strand
GTTCTGGCTCCCGTGGCCCCGACAGCCGCCTACAAAATCGGGGAAAAAACATCTGATCCGCTCCAGATGTATCTGGGCGACATATTCACCGTCACCGCCAATCTGGCGGGCATCTGCGGGATGTCGGTTCCCTGCGGACGGACCGCGTCCGGCCTGCCGATTGGTTTGCAGATACTGGGTCCGGCCTTCAAGGAGGAGAACATCCTTCGCGCCGGTTATGCGTATGAGCAGGCATCCGGATTTTCCCTGTGCGGCCCGCCGGCCCGGTGAGCCTCAGTCCTCGGAGATTGTGAAGAAGAACGCCGCGCCTTTGTTTTCACGGCCCTCGGCGCGGATGGTTCCTCCATGCCGCTGGATGATGCGGTGAACGATGGCCAGGCCCACGCCCGTCCCCTCAAAGTCCTCCGCGCGGTGCAGGCGCTGAAACACGCCGAATATCTGGTCAACATAATCCATGTTGAACCCCGCTCCGTTGTCGCGGATGGCATAGACGGTCTGCCCGTTTTCCTTGAACGACCAGATATGGATCTTCGCATGTTCAGTATTTTTTGTGAACTTAACGGCGTTTGAAATCAGGTTGGTCCACACCTGGCGGATCAGCACGAGATCGGCCTGCGCCGGGGGCAGGGGTTCAACCTGAAATTCAACTTGGCGCACGGCCGGATCGGGACGGCATTCAGCAGCAACCTCCCTGACCAGCGTGTTCATGTCAACCCGCAGGCGCTCCAGCGGTTTTCGGCCCAGGCGGGAAAGCGAAAGCAGGTCGTCAATCAGCTGGCCCATGCTGCGGGCGTTGCGGGTGATCACGGTCAGGAAATGGCGGCAGGTTTCGGGGATGTTGTCTCCGGCCTCTTCAACAAGCGCGTCTGCAAAGCCGTTGATGGCGCGCAGCGGGGCGCGCAGGTCGTGCGATACGGAATAGGAAAAAGACTCGAGCTCCCGGTTGGCCGTCTCCAGCCGGCGCGTCGTCTGGGCTTGAAGCCGGTTGGCCTCCTGCAGATCCTCCAGCAGATTGGTGATGCCCCGGTTCAGCACCTCGACCTCTGCCACGCGGTTCTTCAGGCGCGCCTCGGCCAGCTTCCGCTGATTCACTTCCTCCACCATTTCCGCCTGCTTGAGCCGAAGATTGTCCATGACCTGCGCCATTTTCCGTCTGCCTTCTTCCAGTTCCCGGCGCTTCTGCTGCAGCTCCTGCAGCTCCTCCGACACCATCCGGCTCTGCGTTTTGAGATTATCCTCGATAGCCGTCTGGCTCTGTATGAGCCGGTCTGTAAAGACCTTGATGACGCGGGCGAGGTCGGCCATTTCATCGTCGCCTTTGGGGGTAATCCCGGCCTCTGCTTCATTTCCGGTTATGCGGCTGACCTCGTCACACAGTTTGCGCACGGGCCGGAGCACCGCACGGGCGGTCAGCACGCCGCCGGCCGCCGCCGCCAGAGTCGCCAGCGCGGCCGTTGCGATAATCAGGGCGGGGCTGAAGCCTCCGGCCAGCGCCAGTGCGACCAGCAGCCACAGCAGGAGCAGGGGGGCCCCGAATCCTGCGATCAGTCTGGTCTGAATTTTCATGACGTCCGTGCCATCCGCGAACAGAATATTCTATACCCGGTGCCTGCGGTAGAAAAAAGTTCCAACCATTGGAAGATTTTCCCGAAAAAGTTCCAATCCCTGGAAGTTTTCCCGGGAAAAGTTCCAATGCCTGGAACTTCCGGTCAGATCTGCAGGATGCGGCTGGACTCGTCGAGGTTGATGCCCTTGAGGCGCATTTTCAGGGCTTCGGGATTGCTGGCGTTGGCCATGCCTTCCTCTTCAGTGATCTGACCGGACCGGATGAGGTCGTAGATGGATCCGTTGAAGGTCTGCATGCCGTCCGGCCCGCCGACTTCAATGGCCGCCTCGAGCAGTTCCAGCTTGTTCTTGCGGATAATCTTCGCGATCGTTCCGTTGTTGATCATGATTTCAACCGCGGGCACCACCCCGCCGCGGATGGAGGGGATCAGGCGCTGGCAGAAGACGGCATGCACGCTGCTGGCCAGTCCCATGCGGATCTGGTCGCGCTCGGATGCGGGAAAGAAGTCGAGAATACGCGCGATTGATGTGGCGGCCGAAGCCGTGTGAAGCGTGCTGAAGATGATGTGGCCGGTTTCCGCCGCGGACAGGGCGGCCATGAACGATTCGGCATCGCGCATTTCTCCGACCATGATCACGTCCGGATCCTGCCGCAGCACATGCTTGAGCGCGGCATGAAACGACATCGTGTCGAGCCCGACTTCGCGCTGGGAGATGATGGCCTTGTCATCGTTGAACATGTATTCGATGGGGTCTTCAATCGTGATCACGCGGCAGTTCCGGGTGGTGGAAATCTCGTGCATGATGGCGGCCAGCGAGGTGGATTTTCCCGAGCCGGTGGTGCCGCTGGCCAGAATGATGCCGCGCTTGACGGCGGCAAACTGCTTAAGCTGGGGCGGGAGATGGAGCTGTTCAAACGTCGGGATGGTGGTCTTGATGTTGCGGAGCACCATGTTGGCCGTGCCCTGGCATACAAAGGCATTCACGCGGAAACGTCCGACGCCCTCCTCGGCCAGCGAAAAGTCGGCTTCATGCTCGATTTCGAACTGGCGCACGAGGCGTGTCGGGAGAATCGCCTTGAGATAGCTGTCCATGACCTCGGGCGTCACGGTTTCCTTGCCCTGGGGGATCAGCTTTCCGCTGACACGAAAAACCGGCACGTTGCCGGATTTGAGGTGGATGTCTGATGCGCCGTCGGCAGTTGACTTGGCTAGAAGTTCTCGCAGTATGGACATAGAAATTCCGATTCCTTTGCAAGACAGTGAAGCTGCTGTTTGATGCTGGGGGCCAGATCCACAAAATAGACCCAGTTCCGGTAGCCCTTGCATGTGTCTTCAAGCACGGACTGCACCACCACACCGCAGCAGCAGATTTTCTGCATGTGTCCATCCGCGTCAGGCAGATTCACCGCCACCTCGAGCATCAGGTCCTCCTGCAGAGCGTCGTCCGTGTAAAACTGTATTCCGAGCGGACAGCAGCGGAATGTGACCGGCTGACGGAAAGTTCCGGACTGGTCAAGGCAGATCGAAACATCATTTCTGCCCGGGTCAACGTTTTGTTTAATCATAACTACTTGTCCTGCCGCACATGCGGATGCCATCAACGTGAAAATGTAAAATACCCTCCAGCCTTTGTCAAATGCACCCTCGCGGAAAAATCAGCGCATCCGGTAATTGGCAATGACCGAGACCATGAAGAAGATGATATTCGGGGTCCATGCGGCCAGCCACGGTTCAACAACCTGTTTTTTTCCGAGCGCGAGACATAGGTTCATCAGTATATAATAGGCAAAGAACAGCGAAAGGGCGATGGCAATGCCCAGCAGCGCGCCTTTCCGGCCGGTATGGGTGCCGCAGGGGATGCCCAGGAGCACCACAATCAGGCACATCCAGGGCAGGGCCAGGCGGTGATGCATGTCGACCATGATGCGCGCCACGGTATCCCCGGAAATCTCCCTGTGAGTTTTGAGGAATGTCCTGAATTCACGGGACGAAAACTGCTCCGGGACCGACGGATCCTTGCGTTCGTTGATGAAGGTTTGCGGGGTTTCATTGAAGTCCGTCATTTCCATCATGCGCTCGAACTGGGGCGGGCCGAGGGGATGACCGTTGGGATCATACGCCTGCTTGACCAGATCAGTTAGCCACCAGCGGCCGTCCAGCCATTCGCCTCGCCGTGCGGTGATTTTCCAGTCGTCGGAAAGATCGGGCCGCTGCTGGATGATTGTGACATTGACCATCAGGTTGGAGCGGGTGTCGAAGGACTCAATCAGCCAGTTCCTCTTCTTCCGGGCATTGTTGAAGGCGAGGTTCTGGGAAATGTAGACCTCCAGTTTCCCCTTGTGGCGCTGCGACCGCACATACTGGTTGGTCCAGTAGGCCGACCAGGGCCCGATCGTCTCGTGGATGACAACCACTCCCGCGCTGGATATAATCCCGACGGCCACAAAGGGGGCCAGCAGGCGAAACAGTCCAATCCCGCTCGCGCGCATGGCTGTGAGTTCGTTGTTTTTGGTCAGCCGGCTGAGGCTGTAGAGCACGGCCAGCATCAGTGAGACCGGTATGACATAAACCACGAGCGAGGGCATGAGCAGCACATAATACTTGAACACATCCAGCGCGGGAGTTCCGGCATCAATGAAGTCGCCCAGGTTGTCAAACAGGTCGAAAACTATGAAAATCATCATGAAAGCCGCAAGGCAGTAGGCCAGCGGCACCATCAGCGTGTGCAGAAGGTGTTTGTCTATGATTTTCATGCGCAGGAACATTAACCTTCAAAGCTTCCGAGTCAATCGTGAAATGAAAAACAGCAGGAGGCAGGGCCGCGCGCGTTTTTTTGATCGGCTGCGGCCCTGCGGGTGTCATAGGATGAGACTGTAAATGCATTTTTCTTTGGAACAGATGGCGGCTGTCGCTCTTTATCTGCTGGCGGGCGAACTTCTCTATATTGAAGTCGTGAACCGCTGGCTGATCCTGATCCGCGACGGCCGCCTGAAAGGAGTGATCATTGCCGGCGGTGTGCTTGCCGTTGCGGCCGCCGCTGCATGCGCGGGGCTGCGGCTTCCTTGGTGGCCGGCCGCGGCGCTGCTGGCTGTCATGCTGATGCTGGAATTCCGGAGAGTGCGCATGCGGCGGGCCATTCACGGAAGCTGGCCGGAAGGGCCTCGTCCGCACCGGCCGTCGCTGCGACGGCCCTTTACGACGACCGATTTCCGGATTTACCGCTACCGGATTGAGCTCCCGGACTGGCGCGGCCGTCCGGTCCGCATTGTGCATCTGACTGATATGCACGTGCACCGCCGGATTCCTGACGCTTATTTCCGGCGCGTGATGCAGGCGGCCCGGGATGAAAAGCCCGATCTGGCCTTTTTCACGGGGGACTATCTGGCCGGCCAGACTCCGCCGGAGAGACTGCGTGAACTGCTCGGACCCGTGGGCCGCTCCGGCGATTTTGCCGTTCTGGGCAATCATGACTTCTGGGATCGCACAGAGCCGATAACCCGGGCCCTGAAGGATGCCGGTATCCGTGTGCTCTCCGGCGAATCCGTCCGGGTGGCCGCCGGAGGCGGGGAACTCCTGCTGACCGGCCACGACTACCCATGGGGCGCGCAGCAGAAAACCCTCGATCCTGCGCCGCCGGGCCTGCCGCACTTTGTGCTCACCCATACCCCTGACAACATCTACCATCTGGCGGCGGCGCGGCCGGATTGTGTCTTCGCCGGACATTGTCATGCGGGACAGATCCGTCTGCCTTTCTGGGGCCCGGTCGTTGTGCCGTCGGTCTACGGCCGCCGGTTTGATCACGGACACTTCATAGTGGACGGGGTTCACCTCTTCATTCCCAGCGGTATCGGTGTTGCAAATCCGCTGTTCCGGATATATTGTGAGCCTGATTTTTTTGTGATTGATGTCAGAGGAGTCGGCCCGGCCGTTTGACGACGGAAAAGCATTTTATGAACACCATTGTAAAAACCATTGTGCTGCTGGTGATCTCAAATACATTCATGACGTTCGCATGGTATGCGCATCTTAAGAATCTGGGGCACAAGCCGTGGGTCGTCGCCGCGATGGTGAGCTGGAGCATCGCGCTTTTTGAATACCTGTTCCAGGTGCCCGCCAATCGCATCGGCTACGGCGCACTTTCGCTTCCCCAGCTCAAGATCATCCAGGAGGTGATCACGCTGACCGTGTTCATCCCATTTGCCCTGATTTACATGCGCCAGACATGGTCATGGAACTATGTCTGGGCCGCCCTCTGCCTGATGGGCGCGGTGTTTTTTGTCTTTCGTGATCCGCGCCCCGCAAAGCTTCCGCCGCCCGCGGTCGCGGTTCAGGCGCCGGTCAGCTCCCGCTAGCCCGCCGGCTCAGTTCATACCGCCCGCTTTCCCGCATGCGGATTCCCGGATGCGAGCGGAGCGCCTTCAGCCAGAATCCGGTGCCCCGCCTGCTTGCGGGGCGCAGCAGCTCGTTGGCCTCCCGCGCGATGACGCGATAGTTCACGGGGCCCTTGAACTTTTTCAGCACATCCGCGAGGAAATGAGAGATTCCCCCGTCAGCACTGTATATCCGTCCGTCCGCCGCCACCACGATGTCGGCGCAATGCTCGGCCATCAGCTGCGCGTGTTTCCGAATCGAATCCCTGCTGCCCAGGCCGGCTTTCTCCAGGTGCTCGCATATTTCCGCAAGCCGTCCCCGACCGTCATGCTGACGCAGCCACGCGAGGATTTCCGGGGGAACGCGGTCCAGATCCTCCGCGGACCACAGACTGAAGAATCCGTTGCGATAGGTGATCCGTGACCCGCTCAGCCCGCACAGCAGCAGCAGCAGGGCACAGGGATTGGAATAATCGAACAGGGACCGGCGGGTGTGCTCAAAGAGATCGCCGCAGGCCACGCAGCCGTCCGCGGTTTCCAGCATGCCGGTGAAATAGTCGTGCCAGGGCACCAGACTGCAGCGGCACAGACGACTCTCGAGCCGCCGCATCGCCGTCTCCTCGATTTGGCGGATGCGCTCACGCGTGCGGTGCATCCGGTTGCCGATTGCCTGAAGGGTCATGGAGCTCCCCGATGGCAGGGGGGCCGCGAGGTCAAAGCCGTAACGGAAGGAAAGCACCGTGAATTCATCGTCATCGAGGAACGCATGCAGAAGATCAATGAAATGCGTGAAGGCCAGTCTTCCTTCGGCCAGCCGGTCGCACATCCCGAAATACTCATGAATCTGGCCCAGCGATTTCTTCCCCAGCGCATGAAGATTGAGCAGGTCGGAATCCTGCCATGCCCGGAGATCCCCCAGGGCGGACAACCCCGCGATGCGAGTGCTGTGGACCACTCGTGCGGGCAGCCCGGACTCCTCAATGGGCCAGCCGCTGATTTCCTCTTCCGGAACCGCAGGTGCAGTTAACATGCTTTCACTAGTGCAAAAACAGGGCAAAAATGTCAAGAATAAAAGTACTTCCCGCGCGTTTTCCCCGTTCCGTTCCGCGGAAAAAATATTTCAGTTCTCATTGACGCATAAAAACTCATCGGATAACTTATGCGCTCCTTTGGTAAAACGTTTAATCATTGAGAAGACAATTCAGGAGGAACAGAAAATGGCAATTAAGGTTGGTATTAACGGTTTTGGCCGCATCGGCCGCCTCGTTTTCCGCGCGGCAGTCAAGAATCCGGACGTGGAAGTGGTGGGCGTCAATGATCCCTTTATCTCCGGCGATTACATGGTGTACATGCTGAAGTATGACACCGTGCACGGCCGCTTCAAGGGCACAGCCGAGTTCAAGGACGGGCATCTGGTGGTCAACGGGAAGAAAACCGCAGTCTATGCCCAGAAAGATCCGGCCATGATTCCCTGGAAGGAATGCGGCGCGGAATATGTGCTGGAGTCCACCGGCGTGTTCACCGTGCTGGAAAAGGCCGAGGCCCACATCAAAGCCGGCGCAAAGCGCGTGATGATTTCCGCCCCTTCGAAGGATGCCCCCATGTTCGTGATGGGCGTCAAGCACGAGAAGTACAACGGCGAAGCCATTGTTTCCAACGCCTCCTGCACCACCAACTGCCTCGCGCCCGTGGCGAAGATTCTGAATGACAAGTGGGGCATCGAGGAAGGGCTGATGACCACAGTCCATGCGACTACCGCCACCCAGAAAACCGTGGATGGTCCTTCCAGCAAAGACTGGCGCGGCGGCCGCGGCGCGGCGTTCAACATCATCCCCTCCAGCACCGGCGCGGCCAAGGCGGTCGGCAAGGTGATTCCGGAACTGAACGGCAAGCTGACGGGAATGGCGTTTCGCGTTCCGACGGCGGATGTGTCGGTTGTGGATCTGACCTGCCGTCTGGCAAAGCCCGCCACCTATGATGAAATCAAGGCCGAAATGAAGAAGGCCTCGGAAGGCGCGCTGAAGGGCATTCTCGGCTATACAGAAGACGATGTGGTCTCCTCCGATTTCATCGGCGAAGAGTGCACCTCGGTGTTCGACGCCAAGGCCGGCATCGCGCTGAACGACCGCTTTGTGAAGCTGGTGGCCTGGTATGACAATGAGTGGGGCTACTCCTGCAAATGCCTGGACCTGATGGTCCACATGGCCAGGAAGGCCTGAACAACATATTGAACCTGCGCGGGGCGGACTCCGGTCCGCCCCGCTTCCAAACAGGAATACGGACGAATATGAACAAACTGACTGTTCGCGATGTGGACTGCAAGGGCAGGCGTGTGCTGATGCGCGTGGATTTCAATGTGCCGGTGAAAGATGGCGTGGTGCAGGATGACACCCGGATCACCGCCGCGCTTCCGACCATCCGGTACGTGCTGGATCAGGGCGCGTCCGTGGTTCTGATGAGCCATCTGGGGCGACCGAAGGCAAAGGGCTACGAGGCCGCCTTCAGTCTCAAACCGGTGGCCGCCCGCCTGCAGGAACTGCTCAGCCGCCCGGTCCAGTTCGGGCCGGACAGCATCGGCGCCGAGACTCTGGCCATGGCGCAGGCCATGAAACCCGGCGATGTTATGCTGGTCGAGAACACACGTTTTTATGCCGACGAAGGCAAAGCGAAGCTGCCCGAAACCGCGACGGAAGAAGAGAAAAAGGCTGCCAAGGCCGAAATGAAGAAGAAGCAGGCTGAACTGGCCGCAAAGCTGGCGCCGCTGGGCGACGGCGAAATCTTTGTCAACGACGCCTTCGGCTCGGCGCACCGGGCCCATGCGTCCACCGCGCTCGTGTGCAAGTATTACAAGCGGAATGTCGCCGGATTTCTGATGGAGAAGGAAATCGAGTATATTGGCAAGGCGCTGGCAAGTCCGGAGCGGCCCTTCGTGGCGATCCTCGGCGGCGCCAAGGTGAGCGACAAGGTGAACGTCATCAACAACCTGCTGACCAAGGTGGATGCGCTGCTGATCGGCGGAGCCATGGCCTACACGTTCTATCGGGCGCAGGGCATCCCCACCGGCAAGTCTCTGGTGGAGGAGGACAAGATTGACCTTGCAAAGAACCTGCTGGCAAAGGCGGAGGAGCTCAAGGTAAAGATGCTGCTCCCGGTGGACCACGTCATCGCAGATGCCTTCGATGCAAACGCCAAAACCAGAACGGTCGGCCTCAAGGGCATTGAAGACGGCTGGATGGCGCTGGACATCGGACCGGAAACAGCGAAAGTTTATGCCGCTGAGGTGAAAAAAGCAAAGACCGTGGTGTGGAACGGGCCGATGGGATGCTTCGAGATGAAGCCTTTTGCAGAGGGAACTCTTGAGGTTGCAAAGGCGATCGCGGCGACGGACTGTCTGAGCATCATCGGTGGCGGCGACAGTGTCAGCGCCGTGAATAAAAGCGGACTGGCCGACAAAATGAGCCATATCAGCACCGGCGGCGGCGCCAGCCTCGAGTTCCTTGAGGGCAAGACTCTGCCGGGCGTGGCCGCGCTGAACGATAAGTAGATCAGGAGAGAAGAAGATGAGAAAGCCGATTGTTGCCGGAAACTGGAAAATGAACAAAACTGTGGCTGAGGCCATTGACCTCGCCGAGAGCATCAAGCGCGACCTCGCCGCCTGCCAGAAAGTGGATGTCGTGCTCTGCCCCCCGTTCACCGCGCTCAGCGCCGTCGGCAACGTCATCAGCGGCACTCAGATTGATCTGGGCGCGCAGAACATGCACTGGGAGAAGTCCGGCGCCTACACCGGCGAAATATCGCCCGAGATGCTGCGCGACCTTTTCTGTCACTATGTCATTCTCGGCCACAGCGAGCGCCGGCAGTATTTCGGCGAGACTGACGAAATCGTCAACCGCAAAGCCAAAACCGCTCTCGCCCTGAATCTGCATCCGATTGTCTGTGTCGGTGAAACACTTGAGGAGCGCAAGGCCGGCCGGACAAACGAGGTGGTGGAGAAGCAGGTGCGCGGAAGTCTTGCGGACTTCGGCGCGCGCGGCTGGCTTGAGAGCATCATCGCCTATGAACCGGTCTGGGCCATTGGCACGGGACTGACGGCTTCGCCCGCCCAGGCGCAGGAAGTGCATGCGCTGATCCGCAGCGTCCTGCAGGATATCTCCGACGAGCATGTTGCAAAATCCGTGCGGATTCAGTATGGAGGTAGTGTGAAGCCCGGAAACGCGGCCGAGCTTTTTGGACAGCCCGACATTGACGGAGGACTGATTGGCGGAGCGGCGCTGGATGCGTCCTCCTTTATTGATATTGTCCTGGCGGCCCAGGAAACCGCGTAAATTCAGATTGGAAATAGAAAATGCAAGAGATTATCCGTGCGGTACTGCTGGTGGTTGAAGGTTTGAGCTGTCTGCTTCTGATCGGTCTGATCCTGCTGCAGAAGTCACAGGGCGGCGGCCTTGGCGGCGCCTTCGGCGGCGGCATGGGCGAAACCCTGTTCGGTTCGCGCGCAGGAAATGTGCTGACCAAGGGAACCATCATCCTGAGTATCATTTTCATGGCCAACACGGTGGTGCTGGCCATCATGTTCACGGGCGGCCGCGAAGCCTCCCTGATGCAGACCATGCCCGCCGCGCCTGTGCAGACGATGCCTGCGGCGTCTCCCGCGGCGGAAGCTGCGCCGGCCCCGGCCGCGGCGCCGGTGATGGTGGAGGATTTTGCGGTTCCCGCGGAAGAAAGCGCTGCGCCGGCAGAATAAGCGGCATCATGACCGCCTTGAAACCCCATAGGCTCCTTGCGTATGGGGTTTTGTCTTTGGCCCTTTGCGGATGCGGGGAATCTTCCTTCCAGAACAGTCCCGGCGCTTTCCGCAGTTCAACCACTCGAATCCGCGGATTCGATCCTGTCCGGGCCGGCGATGTGGCTTCGCAGCTTGCGATGGGGAAGGTCTACGAGGGGTTGCTCCAGTATTCCTATCTGGACCGCCCTTATCGTCTGGAACCCCTGCTGGCCGAGGAAATGCCCGATGTTTCGCCCGATGGACTGGTTTTCACCTTCCGTTTGAAGCGGGGAGTGCATTTCCACGACGACCCCTGCTTCCCCGGAGGGAAGGGCCGCGAGCTGACGGCGGAAGATTTCATCTATTCGATCAAGCGGGCCGCCGACAAAAAGAACCTTTCCACCGGCTGGTGGGCGTTCAACGGCCGCATTCAGGGTCTCAATGAGTTTCGCGAGGCCGCCGCCGGCGAAAGCCCGACTGACTATTCCGTGCCGGTTGCGGGATTGACGGCTCCGGATCCGCACACGCTTCAAATCACGCTGACCCGTCCATTTCCTCAGCTGCTGTGGATACTGGCGATGCCATACGCCTATGCGGTCCCGCGCGAAGCGGTGGAATACTACGGGGAGAATTTTGTCAGCCATCCCGTCGGCACCGGGCCCTTCATCCTCAGCGAGTGGCGACGCAACTACCGGCTTGAATACCGGCGCAACCCCGCGTGGCACGGCGGCGCGCCCGGGCTGGAGCGGATTGTGGAATACATGATCGGAGATTCCTCCACGCGCTGGCTGGCCTTCCTGACCGGGCAGCTGGATTTCTACAAGGACATTTCCCATGACAACTGGGATGTCATCTTCAGGGACGGAGGTCGCCTCGCGCCCGAGCTGGCCGCGCGGGGCATCCGCGCATCCGGCATCGCCGGCCTGGACACATATTACATCGGCTTCAACATGGATGATCCGGTCGTGGGCCATAACAAAAAACTGCGGAAGGCTCTGACCTGCGCGTTTGATTCCGAAGCATGGATCAAATATTATAATCACCGGGTTACGCGCGCCCGCGGACCGATTCCGCCGGGTGTGGAAGGATATTCTGACGAACCCGCCCTCCATCCTTATGATCTGGAGAAGGCCCGGAAGCTTCTGGCCGAGGCCGGCTGGCCGGACGGACGCGATCCGCAGACCGGAAAACGCCTGGAACTCACACTCGAACTGGGGCAGACCGACACAGAGATCCGCGAATCCACGGAACTCTTCATTGGATTCATGGACAAACTGGGCGTGGTGATCAACCCGTCCTACAACAACAAGCCGGCTTTCTTCAAAAAAATCGAACAGCGCGAGGCGCAGATGTTCCGGCTGAGCTGGTTTGCCGATTATCCTGACGCAGAAAACTTCCTGCAGCTTTTTTACGGACCGAACGCATCGCCCGGGCCCAATCGCGTCAACTACCGCCGTCCGGAATACGACAGGCTTTACGAAGAGATTCGCGTAATGCAGGACGGGCCGGAGAGAACGGAACTCTACCGGCGCATGGCGGCCATGGTCGAGGAGGACTGTCCCTGGATATTCATGCATCATCCGATGGCCTATGTGCTGCATCACGACCGCCTGCGGAATTACGCGCCGCATGATTTCCCGTACGGCATGGAAAAGCATTTCCGGCTGGAGGAGCGGCCATGAGCCGGTACATCCTTCGCCGCCTGCTGCACATGATCCCGGCTCTTGCCGGCGTGATCCTTCTCACCTTTGTGCTCTTTAACGTCGTTGGCGGCAGTCCCGCCACTATGGTTCTTGGCATGCATGCCACAGCGCAGTCCCTTGAGGATTATGAAACAGCCCGCGGATGCAGTCTCCCGCTGTTCTTCGGCCGTGAAACAACAACCCGCGCATTTGAGGATATGGATGCCGCGCGCGCTTCGGCAGCATGGAAACTCAAGGATGCGGTTCTGTCGAAGGGAACGTACGGGCTTCCGCTGGCGCTTGATATCGAAGGCCCGGTCCGCTGGATATTCCGCGGCCGTGTCACCGGCGCGGCATCCCTTGTCTGCGAACGCCTGTCCGGAGAAAAGATTGCGGTTCCGCTTCGCAGGCAGGCAGAATTCACGGCTCTTCCCGGCGACCGCTACAGTCTTTCCGTGGAGCAGGGGACGGTCAGCATAAAAAACCTGCGTCTGCGGAGGCTGCAGGACAATCCGTTCCATTCGCAGCTTGTGCTTTATCTGCGCCAGCTTGCCCGTCTGGATTTCGGAATCTCGCTGGAGGCCAACCAGAAGGTCTCCGCGCTGCTGAAAAGCGGCATCCTCCCGTCGCTGTGCCTCACGGCGCCCATTCTGTTCGGCGGCACCGCGGTTGCAATCTTCATGGCGCTGCTTTGCGCGTATTTCCGTGACCGGTTCTTTGACCGCCTGCTGGTGGTGCTGGCCACGGTGCTGATGAGCGTGAATTATATCATCTGGGTCATTGCCGGACAGTATTTTTTCGCGTACCGCCTTGAATGGTTTCCAATCTGGGGTTTTGAATCCTGGCGCTATCTGCTTCTGCCGGTTTTCATCGGCATCGTGACCGGCCTTGGGCGCGATGTGCGGTTCTACCGCACCGTCATGCTCGACGAGATGTACAAGGACTATGTCCGCACCGCGCGCGCCAAGGGGGTCAGTCCCGCCGGAATTCTGTTCCGCCACGTGCTGCCCAATGCCATGGTGCCGGTGCTCACAAACGTCAGCATCAGCATCCCGTTCCTTTTCACCGGCAGCCTGCTCCTGGAGAGTTTCTTCGGCATTCCCGGTCTGGGCAGTCTGAGCATCAACGCCATCAACTCATCCGATTTTGACGTGATCCGCGCGGTCGTGCTGATTGGCGCGGTGGTTTATGTGGTCGTGAACCTGATCACTGATCTCTGTTATGCGTGGGTGGACCCCCGAGTGAGGCTGAAATAGAAATGAGCGCGAAGAACAGCATCTGGCATGAAGCATGGCTCCGCCTGAAGGCGGGACGCCTGCATCGCGCCTGCCTCGCGGTGGTGGTGCTGTTCACGCTGATTGCAGTTTACGGCGAAATCGCCCACCGCTGGTATCTGCACACGGACCAGACCCCGGCATGGAACAAAACCGATCTGTCGCAGCGCTATCTCCCGCCCTCCTTCCTGCGCCATCCCTTTGCTTCGGCGGATTCCATCGGGCAGGGGTTCCGCAATCTGTTCACCTGTCCGCTGGGCAGCGACAATCTCGGGCGCGATGTTCTTCCACGCATCATTCAGGGTGCGCGCATCGCGTTTCATGTGGGCATCATGACCTCGCTGATTGCCATTCCTATAGGGGTCCTTCTGGGCGCGCTCGGCGGATACTTCGGCGGGAAAACCGATGCCGTGATTGTCTGGCTCTATTCGACCGTGGCTTCGATGCCGGGCCTGCTGTTCATCCTCGCCATTGCGATGATTGCCGGCAAGGGCCTGCCGGGGATCTATCTGGGCATTGGCCTCACCACCTGGGTCAGTGTCTGCCGCGTCATCCGCGGCGAAGTCATCAAGCACAAGGACCGCGCCTATGTGCAGGCCGCGCGCGTGCTGGGCTACAGCCACATGCGCATCCTGTTCCGGCACATCCTTCCGAACGTGGCGCATGTCATCATCATTCTGTTCTCCATCCGCTTTCCAGCCGCGGTGGGGACAGAAGTCTTCATCAGCTTCCTCGGCGTGGGCGTGCAGAACGAGCCCTCGTGGGGAATCATGATCAGCAACGCGCGCCTGCGTCTCTGGCAGGGCATGTGGTGGGAAATGACCTTCGTCACGCTGGCGATTTTCCTGCTGGTGCTCTCCTTCAACCTGCTGGGCGACGCCCTGCGCGACGCCTTCGACCCCCGCCTGCGGACTGCGCAAAGCGGAAAGCATTGATTGTGGCGGTTGGGTAGGGCGGGCACTCCGTGCCCGCCGCGGCGCGCAAGGGACTGCGCGCCCTGCCGGAAGCCTCTGAGTTCTGTCCCGGTTTTGACGGAGCAAAACCCTCCATCACATCATTGCTGGAGGGAACCGCTCCTTCGGTTCCTTCAATGCGATTGACGGGCTTGCGGTTCCCGCCAGATGCCAAAAATCATCAAAAATCGTTAAAAAATGGCCAAAAAGTGCCCAAAAACGGTGAAAAATGCCCCAAAACGGCCAAAATTCGTTAAAAATTGATATTTTTTCGATTAAAGGCGCGAAGGGGATTGAGTACAGGGGCATGGACCCGGCGCGCAATGTGCGGGCGGTGAATGTGATCCGGGATTAATTCGGCGGGCGTTCGGAATCCTAATTCAGCAGCTTTTAAAGGAATGCGCCTTCCCAGACGCCTTTAAAGAACGAGCGCACGTTCTTCCCGATGGATCGGGTTTTATAGCCGCCCTCCTGAACAAAAAGTGTCGAATAGGGCAGGCTCCCGATCACCCGGCCCATCGCGGCAAGGTCTTTGGCTTCGAGAGGCCAGGTTCCGGTCGGATCGCCGCGGGCCGTATCGAGGCCCAGCGCAACCACCAGAAACTTCGGATCGAATTTGCAGATTCTGCGAATGGCCCGCCTG
>Ga0116144_10003607_pt1 | contig 15257 bp, 11 predicted proteins | sample AD_UKC035_MetaG_FD_89746 | JGI IMG/M metagenome (GOLD analysis project Ga0116144, IMG submission 89746) | Active sludge microbial communities of municipal wastewater-treating anaerobic digesters from USA - AD_UKC035_MetaG | ecosystem: Engineered > Bioreactor > Anaerobic > Digestate | place: USA... | reverse complement strand
TCGCTCATAGGATTCGTTCTTCCAATCAAAGACTTGCGGTAGGCCTCCCCATCCCACAAATTTGACCAGGATGGCCTGCTCCTCCGGGGTTGCCATGCGCCCCTCGTCCTCCAATTGCTTGACCAGGCGCACTGCCGCCACGTTGTTACGGGCTTTGGTTTTGGCACCGCCCTTGCCCACCTCGTCTGCATCGCTGATGGTGTAATCTGGACCGCGTGGGGCTTCTTCGATAATGGGTTCTTCTTCCACCGCGAAGGGATCAACCACATCGGGCACCGGTTCATCCACCGGGGCGCTCAGGTCGGCATCGGCTTCGTCTACTTCCTCAGTCACCGGGCAAACGTGATCCTGGCCCATGAATCGCCCGCACTTGGGGCATTTCTGTGAACCTGGCCCGGTCGCTTCGCCTTCCAGCATAACATCGGTCACCGGGAGAGACTGGCGCAAGCGTTCATCAACCTCTGCTGGTGTATCGCCGCCAATATCCAGCGGGTTGCCGTTCGTGTCATAGGCCCGGTAGACCTGTTTATCAGGCGTCAGCGGGTCAGGCTCGGCCCGGATGGTGTAGGTTTGCGGGGTGATGGGGGTGGATTTAATTTCTTCGGTCAAGACCGGTGCTACCGGTTCGGCAGGGGCTTCGGGTTCCTCTTCGTAGTCGCCTCCCCAGGCTTCTTTGTATTCTCGGAGCGCCTTGACCCGTGTAGGCTTGGTAAACTTTTCGCGCTCGATCCGCAAACCAAGCGGGCCGCGCACCGATGAAATCTCAGACAGGGAGAAATACCCCCATTCTGTCTCATGGCCTGCCACCAGGCCAAAGCAGGTGTCGTTGCCATCGTACTCGGTGACGTACCAAGTCCAGTTGCTATCCGGTGTAAAGAGCTTAATGACGGCATAGGGGTTGTCATCGTTTTGAGTAGACCCAATCGGGGGGATGTGATCTTTCATCCACTTGGGGATGTAAGTATGGGAGCTGCCTTCTCCAAAGCGGAAGCCAAAGTCTTTCGGGGGTGCGGCGGTCTTGACCGGGGCCGGGGCGGGGGCTTGGGCCGCTTCTACGGTTACAGGCTGCTCTACCGGGGTTTCTACGGCCTCGACAGGGGCTTCTACCTCAGCGGCCTCTACCGGATTGTTGGATGGGCACTTCGGATTGTTGCACGGCCCTTCAGCGGGCATGAATGCACCGCAATTGCCACAGCGCCGCGCCACGCTCTCTAAATCTTCGGCCCGCACCAGGTTACTTCCAGTCTCTTGCGTTTGCTGCCAGGCGGCCCGGAATGCAGGGCTGACCGCACCCTCGCCGCGTTCCAACACGGCATTGCCTTCGTCCAGGGCCATTTGCGCCAGCTCGCGATCCTCAAAAACCAGGTTCGATAAGTACGCCGGTACTGTACCAACCACTGAGAAGGTACCGTTGGGGTTTTCATTGACCGCTGGTTTTAGTTGCGCATAAGGCTCTGCTCCCACGGTACGGGTTGCAGGCATGTTTTTGATATGTTCGATTTGGGGATCGTAGTATTCCTTGTCCAACTGTTGGTCAAGTTTGTTTGGATCGCCTCCTAAAAGGATATTCCGCTTGCGCAGCAACTCGTGACGCACATCGTCATTGCCTAACGCCAGGCTTTGTATCTCAGCTTCTATTTCTGCCACTTCTGCGGCTTTGGCCGCGTTGTGTGCATCTGGGTTTACAGTAGCCGATGATGTTTCGTTCACGATTTCCAGCGCGAAACCCTGAGTGATCCGCTTGTGGAGGTCCAGCAACTTCTTTACATCGAAACCCGGCGCTCCAAAGGCTGCCATACCATCTACATCGCCTTTTTCCATATCCAAATGGGTTCCATCTGGGTAATAGGCGCGGTAGATCGTTTCGCCCGCCTTCTCAGGATGGGGTTCGGTACGAATCACCACCTTGCCAGGCTGCACCGGGCAAACGTGATCTTTGCCCATAAACTGCCCGCACTTGGGGCACTTTTGCGCACCTGGGCCGGGGATTTCCCCGCTCAATACGCTTCGCTGGTATAGTAGGTCATCTGCGCTTGGTAGCTTGTCATCATCCATGTATAGGGGCATCAACAATGCCACAGCCCGACCGTCCTCTTTGCGAAACACAATCGGGGCGCCTCTTTCCTCGCTCATCGTAACTTGGGCATAGTCCAAACTGGCCCCAAGCCGCGCCAGTTTGCGAGCATCCACGGCCCGTACAACCCCATTTGCGCTGACAATCAAGGCTTTTTCGTAGTCATCTTCAGATGGTTTATCAACATACCCGTACACTTCTGCCGGGATTCGAGCTTCGCTATCGCTCTTGTAGTAAATACCTGCCACAGTCTCTTGCGTAACGGTCTGCTCCATCCCTTTGGGAGGCTTGGAAAGTTGTTCTCGCAACTTGCGGTCTTTGATGTCATCTGCAACCAGGAGAGTAAAACCGTCTACAACAAACTCCCCTTCCATTGCTTTATTTCCCACCCAACCATCTCCTCGTTTCAAGGCGATGTCGGTTATCGCGTGCAGTGGAGGTAAACTTGCCAGCCGTTGCTGTTCAATTTCCTCGGCGGTGGGGGGACAGGTGTGATCTTCGCCCATAAATTGCCCGCACTTTGGGCACTTCTGTAACAGCTTGGCTCCATCCATGTACCCGCCAGGCGGGGCCAGTTCGGGGTGATCTTCCCACTTTGGGGCCGGGCGGCCTGCCTCAACCTCGTTCCAAAATACCCCACCCTCGCCGGTGCGAAAATGATCGTACCGATCAAGCGAATTGGTTACTTCACGCGCCCCCATCTGCGTCAGGTTGAATTGGGCCATCAGGTACTCATCCAGGTCGCTCTTACGCGCCATGCCGCCCCCGGCGACTGTCAGGTACTTCCAATCCATCGCCGCACGCTCAATCCCCTGATACTCATCAATCGACATCCTATTCACATTCAAATCGCGTGGTAGGGTTGCGCCCGTTACAGGGGCCTCTACCGGGGTCTGGGCGGGTTGCTCTGCGACCTCGGGTTCGGTGATATAGTCGCCTACCGTTTTCTCTGGTTCGTCAGGGATGTAATCGCCCACCTGCAAGGGAGGCAGGTCTTGCTCAGCTTTCTTCTCTGCAGCCGCTGCTTCATCCTCTGGCTCAACAATGTAATCACCTAGCGTTTTCTCCGCTGCTTCATCCGTGACCGGGCATACGTGATCTTCGCCCATAAACTGCCCACATTTCGGGCACTTCTGAATATAGCCCTTACCAGACCGCTCGGCTAACATTTGTTTCGCCCACCCTTCGGCTTGCTCATACGAGATTCCTGCCGCCGATGTAACCGGGTTTTCTGCGCGGGTGGGTCTGTAGGATGCTTGGTATCCATCACCAAATTGCGCTATGGTGACGACATTGCCGCCAAGTGACACCTTACCCTGTTCGGTTTCATATTCCTCATCGCTAACGTAAGGACAAACGTGGCTTTCGCCCATGAACTGCCCGCACTTGGGGCACTTCTGAGCGCCGGGGCCGTCATCGTTGATAACTACTTCGACCGGCCCCCAAACCGTATTACCGCTTTCATCCTGGTAGAGGCCGTAGGTTTGTCCATTGTTACGCCCGATGTATCCGTGCTGGCGCATTCCCGCATATTCGTCAGCAGTAACGCGCTTCGCGCCGTTGGCTGGTTGTTCTTCTGGTGTGTATGCATCCACCGTTTCTACGGCGATCTTATCGCCAAAGTCGGTTGCCACGCGACGCGCCCAATTCTCGGCTTGCCAGGCTGCATGTTCGTCGTCCCTGGCCGGATAATAGAGCGATATTCGCCCGTTCTGTTCACTTTGAAAGGTTGCCTGGTATTGTTTGCGCACAGCATCCGGGGCGGGGGCAGGGGGCGTTTCGGGCGGGCGGTTACGATCAATCTGCTCGGCATACCATAAACGGTTTGATTCGGTGATCGCACCCACTTCCCCTAATCGGTCAACAATCTCTATCGCCCGATCAGCCGTGATTCGGCCACGGTGAGCGTCCCGAATCACTTGCTCATAATTGCCTTCCATCAGGCTATACGCGGCAAAGAAGTTGTGGCCATTATTGCCGTTTTGCCGATCCTGCTCTAGCACCCACTCTTTCACCTGGCTCCATCCGTAAGCCTTGACATCTTTGGGCGCACAATCATGGTCTTGGCCCATAAACTGCCCACAGCGGGGGCACTTTTGCACGCCGGGGCCAGCATCTTCCCCAGATAGCGCCACAGCCGCGGCAATGTCTTTGCTTTCCATCTGCGACAGCCCTCGAGAGAGCATACCCGCCACCTCAGGGTTACGCTCTAAAGACCCATAGAGTTGTCGCTGTAAATCGTCTAGCATTTCGGGAGCGAGTTCGGCACTTCCGCTGTCAACCAAATCGTGCAAATCGGTCAGGGTTGTTAATGCAGGGAGAAGATCGTCCCGGTTAGCTGCATATGCCGGGTCAGCAGAGTCAATTATCTCTCGGTAAACCCGGCTGATCGTATCGCGGGGTAATGCCTGGAATCGATTCAACATTCCTACCGTGTTTTCAGGTGGGCAGGTGTGATCGTTCCCCATAAACTGCCCGCACTTCGGGCACTTCTGCACACCAGGGCCGGTTTCATCTGGCTCTGGTGTAGGGGTTTCCGGCAAGGTTTCGGCGGCTTCGGCTCGATCTTTTGCTGAAAATATCCTGTTTTGATATAACACGGCCTGGCGACCGTTAACTTCGATAAAGTCTTGCATCACCCCGGCTGTCGTGTCAGATATCACATACCCATTGGCAGTAGGCCATACATGATAGGGTCGGTCGTGATACAACGAGGCGCTTGCCGCGGCTAAAATCGCCTCATTCTGATCGGCGCGATGAAAACGCGGGCGCTTTTGAGGGCTAACTTCAACCTCTTGGGGAATGATCTTTACTTCCACGGCTTGATGATCTCGCGCTTTTGGGTGAGCATCCCCAACTTGCGGGACTGCTGGTGTCTTTGTTTCGGTTGATGCAGGTTGAACGGCAGGAGAGGGTTCCGCGACAGGCTCTAGCAATTCGTGGGCAGTGGCGCGCGTTGGCACGCCACCCGGAGTATCACTGATCTCTGCATAGCCTCCCTTTTGCCGTTTGACAATATACCCCTCGTGTCCATCTGTACTACTGCGTACCCTTTGCCCAACCTGCAAAACGGGTTGAGGTACAGCATCGGGAGGTTGAGACACAACGCTGATCGCTGCGCGCTTCGTGCGGCGTCTCTTTGACGGTTGCCCCTCCCATTCAAGTACTTTGTCCAGCGAGGTATAACCAATCCCCTTGATGGGTACATGCGCACCCACGTATTCCGAGTATTCCACCTGCTTGTCGGCGGTGATTCGTTCAAGGGTGACTTCTTTTTCCATTCCATCCCGGCCTTGAATCTTGATAGTTGCTTTCGGCAATGCCCGGTTGGCGGCATAATCTTCTTGAGTGGGCTGCCGCCTGCGTGATTTCTTGAACACCGCTCCCGCTGGCGGCCAACCGATCGGGTCATATTGCTTTTTCCCGGCCATGCCACATTTCGGATTATTGCACACCGGGTTACGCGTGGACATAAACCGCCCGCACCTGCCGCAGCGTGGAATGTACTGCCACACCGGGAAGCGGGCCGAATGTTGGGTATCCGTTTCATCCATTCCACCCAGGCGCACCCCTTCCAGGCTTTGTGTTGCCAGGGCTTCAATTCTCTCCGGCGCTACTTCTTTGCTCATATCAGCATCGGCTTCCAGGGCGGCCTGATTCTGGTCAATAACCGCTTTGCCACCACCCTTTTTGCGCTTTGCCTTTGGCGCTGGTTCAGCAGAGACAGCACCGGGTTCTTCGCCTTGTTGGGTGTTTTCGTCCGCTACCGCACATACATGATCCTCGCCCATAAATTGACCGCACTTCGGGCATTGCTGAGCGCTAGAACCGGTTTCGGGCGCGGGTTGGGCATCTTCTTCGTGCTCATGTTCGCCCTCTGAATGGGTGTGACCGTGTTCAGCATCCAGTAATTGCTTGGTAGCCTGCTGGTCAAATTGGGCTGATCCACCCTTTGCAAAATAGCCTTTTGCCTGCAAATAATCATAAGTCGCCGCATAGCCCATCTGGGCGTCTTTTTTGGGCAAGCCGTTTTTCGAATGCGTAGGAGGCTTGATTCCGGCTGCCTGCATATCCGCAAATAGCAGTCGGGTTTTCGCTTCAGCCAACATTTGCTCTGCCGGGTTTTTTGCCGGTCGGTTGCGGCCCGCCTGATAAACACGGTCAAGGTCGTCTGCAGAGAAGTCCCCTCCAGAGGTATTCCCCGCTTGAGAAAAAAATAGATTGCGGTGTCCATCGCAAGACATAATGTTATTCTCCTCCTTCAAGATTTTTCAATGCGCCATAAACAATCTGCACAGCTTGGGCCGCGTATTCATCCCACGGTGCAGGTAAACCGGCTAAACCCTCGCCGGTGATTTTTCCTTTCAGATCATTAATTGATTCGTTCAATTTGTTAGCCATCTCTAGCAAGGCCACAACGCTTTGCATTACCTGGTCGTCCACAGATGGCGGCAGGTTGCTCTCGGCTGCATTCGGGAGATTCTCCTCCTCCGGGCTATCACCTGGTTCATTGCCCTGTTCTATCACGCTGGTCTCCCCGCGCGCTTCGGCCAGGGCTTCATCCAGGGTACGGGTGCCATCGTGTACCGTTCTGGCAATGCGCCTAATCCTATGCTCCAGTTCGGGGTTTTCAGCCAATTCGTGCACCAGGCGCTGCTGGTCGCTGGTGTCTAAACGTCCAATCGCCCGTAATCCTGCCTCGCTGACCGTAACAGGCAGGGCTTTGACCGCTTCTTGCACACTAGAATCCACGGTCAAGACGCCTAACAGCTTCTTCCGGGTATTCGGATTGATAGCCAGGCCCATTTGCTCTAAGATCGCATCCCAGGACACAGCAGGGGCGTTCACATGCCAACCCTGTTCGGTCAACATCGCTTGGAGCGCATCGAGTGTTTCGGTATTGGTTGTGTCCGCGCTCAAAATACGCCGTGCATCGGGGCCTGCTCCGATTGCATCCGCATTAGCAGATAACCAGGCAATCTTGAGCGCCGTAGCTTGATCTAACGGGTGCAGGTCGCGCCGGTGCAGGTTTTCCACCAGGCGCAAATTGTGAGCGTCCACAGGGTCTAGGTTTGACGCAACAATGCACGGTATTCGCTGCCACCCACGCAGTTTTGCGGCCCGAATTCTCCGCTCGCCAGCAATCACGCGATATTCGTCCGGGCCAATCTGCTCAACCATCGGGAATTGCGCCAGGCGAGGGCTATCCTCATCTCCCAGGCTGGCGGCCAATCCATCAATATCCGCATCTGGGTCGCTGCGTGGGTTGCGTAAAGTGAAACTGATTTTTTCAATCGGAATCTCTTGATACATTCGATCATTCCTCTACAATAGGTTTCTTGATACGTGCCCGCATAGCCTCGGCAATGCGTCTGGCGATTGGATGGATTGCCAGGTCAAACGATTGCGATATGTCTGCCTGTGTACTGACAATCTCCATATCCTGCTCGTGACAACGCGGCCAGTCTTGTTGCAGGCGGGTTGCCAAATGGATTCTTAACTCTCGCCCACAGACAGCGCAGCGGCAAATGGTATCGGTCTGAATTTGTTGTTGTATCATTTCGATCTCCTAGAATGGGTAGTAGCAACGTTGACCCTACCCCCCTCTAAGGTAGTAGATAATTCTTTCCAAAAATCGCTTATCACTTCCTCATAGGTGGCATCTCCCCTGGCAATATCGTCTAGCCGCGCCTCCATGCGGGCGGTAAAAGAATACGCAAATAGGGCCGGAAAACGGTCAACCAGGAAGGCGCACACAGCCCGGCCTCGCTCAGTCGGGGCCAGCTCTCCGGCCTGGTTACGGGCGGCATAGTCGCGTGCAACCAGGGTTTCAATGGTTGCTGCGTAGGTAGATGGCCGCCCGATCCCGCTGGCTTGCATCGCCAGGATTAGGGCCGCCTCTGACATCCCTGCTCGCGGCGGTGCTTTTTTGCGCACCTGTACCCGGCGCGGCTTGACTCGCTCCCCTTTGCGCAGCCGTGCCAACCGGCCTTGACCCGCTGGTACAGTCGGCGGGGCAGCCAGGTCTGCCACTGGTTGATAAACCCGGCGAAAGCCATCCTCTAAGATTTCACGTTCCATTGCTTTAACCCTCATGCTTGCGCCTCCAATTCGACCGTGGTCACCCGGTAGCGAGCCGGTCGCATCTGGCTGGCAATGAAACGTTCCCAGATCAGGCGGTAGAGCGCCAGGGCGTCGGCATCCAAATGGATTGCCAGGTTGTCGGGCAAGCGTGCTGCCGATGTTGGGCGAATCGCCTCATGCGCAGTTTCGTCTGGTTCGGTTGGTGGAGTGACCGACCGCCAGCGCCGTGGTATGAAACTTAGGTTTAAAGCCAACGAATCGCTCCCCTTCGATTTGAAAAACTCAAACCATCGCCGGGGAGTGGGGGAAACGTTTACCCTACCCGACACGGCCAAAGGGCGCTTCTGAGGCAGGGCATCCTGACCATATAGGCGGGCGATCACCTGGCGGCATTCCTGAACAGCCTCGGGTGCTGCTTGGATCGAATCGGTGCGGTGGTAGGTGATCAGCCCGGTATGCACACCATACAACTCAATCCCTTCAAACAGGCTTTGGGCCACTCGCATCACCTTTGCAGCCTCCCATTCCAGCCGGGCGGTTGCATCTTCGAGCAGCGCCGCGGTGTTGTAGGGCGGCGGTGGGGCTTCTTCGACAATCTCACTCCGCTTATCTACGACCACCAGGTCGCCCCCTTGCAAGGTGCCCGCCGCGGCATGGGCTTCTGCTTGCGTCAGGAATTCAGCCGTGGCGCTGGTCATAGATCAACCTCCATCTGCCAGGTGTCGGCCTGTTGGCTTTGCGCCTGTTCGTGCTCGATCAGCAGGCGCAGGGCTGCGGTCTGCACGCGCCCAGCACTGAGGCCTTTTTGGTCTTTTAGCCCTCCCCACAGCACCGGTGAGACAAAATACCCTACCAGGCGGTCTAACACCCGCCTGGCAATGGCGGCCTGTACTCGCTGCATATCCAGCGCCCGCGGGCGGCTGATGGCCTCTCGAATAGCGGGAGCGGTGATAGAGTTAAACACTACCCGCTGAACGGTCTTGCCACGCAGTTCCGCATCGAAAACACGCAGCACGTGCCAGGCTACTGCATCCCCCTCCCGGTCAGGATCGGCGGCCAGCAAGATCACATCGGCTTGTGCAATCTTTTCGCACAAAGTCGCAACCGTTTTCTCCCGGTCTTTGGGTATGCTGTAATCCGGTTCAAATTCACCTGCCACGTTTACGCCTAACTCGCCCTCGGGCAGATCGCGCAGGTGCCCCAGGCAGGCCCAAGCCAGCACCGCACCTTTGATCGCGGGGCGCGCCAGCGCCGCGACTGCTTTGGCTTTGTGAGGGGATTCAACGATGATGAGTGTTTTCATAGTTAGATTTTGGCAATAGCTTGCTCCAGATCATCGTCTGACGGCTTGGAGACCGCAAAATAGGCAAGCGCGGCGGTGCGTAAACCGACCCCCAATAGGGCAGCTACTTTTTCTAACCCAACCCCACGATCAACCAAATTCTTTGCAAAGGTATAGCGCAATATGTTAGGGGTCAGGTGTGGCAGGTCAGCATCTTGGCCTGCACGAAGAACAATTTTCTGAAGGGTGCGTGCGCTCAATGCCATGTTATCCGTTGCTTCTTTTGGTTCTACTGCCACCCATACATATTCGTTATCAAGTGAACCACGCACCGAAAGCCATACCTTGAGCGCCTTGAGCGCCTCGGTACTCAAGGGCACCGAACGTGATACCTTGCCTTTTTCCCTAACAGTCACCCGGCCTTTTTGCTTGTCGATGTCCAAATCCTTCATGCGCAGATTAAGCGCCTCATGTATACGCAAACCGGTATCCAGTAGGAAAATCACAACCGATGCGTCTCGTTGATGAGTGCGCCAGCGTTTTGGATAGCGCGTATATGCTATGTTCAAGTTGCGTCCGATGGCTTGCAGGAGAGCAAGTTGTTGCTCTTTGTCCAAGTATTTCACAGGCACGCGTCTTGGTGGACGCACCGGCACACTCTCTAGAGTCGGGTCTTGCCCGATTACGCCAGTATCCGCTGCCCACCTCATAAAAGCGGATAAAGACGCTAGTCGCCGGTTCGATGTGCTATTTTTTATACCCTCCATGTGGCAATATCGCATTACATCCATTGATGTGACAGCTTGCAACGCAAATGGTTCCTTTTTTGTTTGCTCAAACCAAAGAGCAAAGCATCTAATATCCGAGCAGTAACCTTTTATGGTTAGCACAGATCGTCCTTTGTTGTGCAAGTAAGTTTCAAATTCTTGCAATGCGTTCATTCTTTACCTTATAAATTTTTACGCCTCACACGGAGTTGGGCACAATGCCCGCAGGGGTACAAACTAATTCCGTGTGGGTTGGGTAAACGTTTACCTAACCAGGTAAGGGAAACGTTTACCCAACCGATTTGATTGGCTTGATTGACAGGTGCCCGGCCCAAATATCCTCCAGCGATGTAGTAGCGAAGATCACCGGCATTTCCTCGCGGCGGGCGATTTCTTCCTGGTAATCGGTCAAGGTCGCTCCTTGCCGGTAGATCACCAAAACGACCGGCATACTACTAACCCCCCATACATCGGACAACACCCAACGGTATTCAGGTTCAGAAGCGATCTCTATGTATTTCTTGATCTTCGTTTGCACCTGGAGCAAGGCGCGGGTGTTTTGGTACTCGACCAGGAAAATCCGCTCGATGGCGCTGCCATCCTTCGAGCGTTTTATCAGCATTCCGTCCGGGGCTACAGTCTGCCTTTTATCGGCAGGGTTCCACGCCAATACCTCCCGCGGCCCACGCACCTCCACCTGGCCGGGGCTGGTTGGGTGGGATAGCCATAGGTTGCTCATCCGTAACATAGCCTCGGCGCAAAGCAGATCATGGGCCAAGAAAGTGTCGTTTGGCAATGTGATGGGTACTTCGCTATTCCAACCTTTGCGCTCAGCATACTCTTTACCCACCGGGCCTAGACTGTATGCTCTCAAACCGACATCAGGCTTTGGCAGACCCGCGCGCAAGCATTTCTTAAGTACATCTTGAGATACACTTGCTATCAAACCTTCGGTGCGATATCGGCATAAGGAACGGTTGAAACTGGCTGGTTTTTGACTTAGAGCAATCTGAGAACCAACTGCGGCAAACAAGGTTTCTTCAGTCAATGCCACAAATTGATACAACAATTCCAAAACCAAATTTCTGAGATTAGAACGATCACTAGCTAAAAAATCATCAACTTTACGATGAGTTTCAGTAGTGGTAAGAGTAGGCACGCTTGGCATTCTGCCAGGTCTAGCAGCAGGCAATTTATTATCAGAGGGAGATGAGTTAGAGATAGGCATAGTCTTTTTGTGGGGTGGGTCGCAGGGGTGTAGGGGCGTACCCATCCATTAGGAAAAGCCTAATGGATGGGTAGACCGGGGTTTTTGCCGACTTTTCAGACAGCCATACGACAGCTATAGGACAGCTATAAGACAGCCATACGACAGCTATAGGACAGCGAAAGACAGCGGTGGCGAAGGGGAAAGTCATATCAACTCCGCTGCATCTTGTTTCTCTTGGACTACTTTTGTCTTGCCCTTCTTTGTCTGTTTAGACTCTTTTAGCCTCCAGTAGTAACCGTCCCTCAGCCACCATTGCAGGCCATATAGGTATCCGCTCACCAGCTTGGCCCGCTTCACCTTGTCCGGTTCCCGGCCAGGTTCGGCTAACAGGGTCATCCCCACATACCGATTCGCAGCTTCGGTTTCAGAGACGATTCCCTGGAAAGTGGCCTCATCCATTTCACATAACTCGTCAACAATGTCTTTCACAGTCTGAGGGTCATCAGGGGTGGGCCTGATTTCTTCAACCATGCGGTGTATCCGAATCGTCTCGGCTGAGTAGTGGGGCTTGGGAGGAATTACAACGGGTTCGGGTTCTTCCGAACCGATCAAACGGATCGGGGGGAGCGCCGCCAGATAACAAGCCGGATGGATAGTTTTATGTTCGGCCAACCTCCCGTAAAAGTGAAATTTCTCGATAGCCTGGATGTCGGGAGGGGTCAAGTCGGGATGGGCTAACATCGAAACGGCTTTCCGAGACTCCTGGTCATCGGGTAGGTTCATAATGATTTTTGTGAGGGTATTGGTCTGAACGGCCTCAATCACATCATCGGGGAGTTGGGCTAGGAATTGTGTCGCCAGGATAATGGAAGCCCCATACTTACGGGCTTCAGCTAAACCCTGTTTTGTCAGTTCCCCCGCTTCGCTCCCGGCCATCGTTGCAAACTCATCCATAGTAATCGCCACTTGTTGCCGGTCTTTTTTGTCCCCTCGGGCCATGAGGGAGCGGATCGTCATCCACATGAGCAGGGTTCCAAATATCTTCATGTTGACCTCGCCCAATTCGCTCTTGCGTACCGGGGCCAGGATTAGGTGTTGACCGCTCATCAATTCGGGTAGGCTGACTCGAGGCCCCACTTGAGGGAGAGCCAGGCTACGCCGGAAGCGTTTATCTTCGAGAAAAATATCCACGCGGCGGGCCGCTGTTCGAGCCGACACTTTCAACTCCGATGACCCTCGCTCCCCCTCCACCGCTCCTTTAACCCGATAGCAAAAATCCTTACTGTCGCTGACCTCACGCGAACATCTGGATAGGGTCTGTTCACGGAAAGGCGAGTCAGTTTCGTTTTCAGACAAGAATCGTTTCAGCCATACCAGGTTAGCTTTTTCTCCCCAGGCGTCTAATAGTACAGCCAATGTGTGACGCAAGACCTCACGCATTTGGCCCGAGGCCTCCCAATTGGCTGAATCGGCCACACGCAGAACCGACATAGCCATCTGTTTTGCTACGTCAATATTCATAGATAGCCCCACGGTGAGTAGTGGAATCGCCGGAGGACAAGGGTTGTTGAGGTCAAGTACCACGGCCCGGCCCAGGCGGTCATCGTCACAGCCGGAGAGAATATCGTCCACCAGGTCGCCATGTGGTTCGATACAAATGATGGATGCGTCCAGCCCTGCAATTTGCAGGTTGAGATTACGCAGCAGGGTGGACTTGCCCGACCCGGTCGCACCGACAATGCTGGCGTGCGTTTGCAGGTCGGCCAGGGGCATCCCAATCTGCCATTCTTTACCCGCTGCGTCTAATTGCTTTCCCAGAACAATCCAGGGTTCGCCATCGTCTCTACCCATGTGTAACCTCTTTCCACTCTCTATTCATCATCGTCACCAAGCCGTGAAAGCCACTCGGCCATATCAAAGACCTGCCGTAAAGCACGCGGGAGGTCATCTTTAATCCAACGGTTATATTTACTCACTCTCAAATTGTAGGGTTTGGGCAAATCATCCAACTCGCCCTCTATCTGTAATATTTTTAGGGTGTTTGGTTTTGTAATAAGCAATCTGACAATAAATTCTTCAGGTGTTTCTGCTATTCCGCTTATTGAGAACACTCCTTCTGGCGTTTCATACATCACAGTATATTCTGTCGTCTTACGGAAGATACTGCTATCGCCATCAGGCTCGTTGCCTTCAAGTATCCCTACAACTTCATCAATTGCAATCCGGGCGCTCATCTCGTCAACGCCAAGTACATTCATGAAATCACCAATCCATGCCTCGGCAATTCCGTTGGTATCATCGCGGTGCCAATTTTTCTCAAGCCATTTCTGATATTCTCCAAGCCCTTTGTTAACCTTATCAATAGGGATCGCTTTGCTGCTACCATACACACGCAAATCAACTATTTGGCACACTTCTGGGTGGGCGGTCAACAAATCAAACATAAATTGGTTGATGTCGCTCGCTTCTGCCTCCCAATGCCCTATCTTGTCCTTATCTGTTTTATAGATAGCAACGTATTTGATCATATACTTCACCTCGTATCGGATTACATCTCAAACTGTGCCAGGCCCGCGTTCTTCGGAATGCGTAAATCGGGCTTGGCCGGTAACGCTTTGGCGCTGCCAGTGGATAGCAGGGGCGCAAACTTGAGCGCATCGCCGCCCGGTAGGTGCCCCAGGGCCACAATCTCGTTATCGGCCCAGGAGCGGATTGTCCCGCCAGAGATTGCACGCGCAGCCAGGCTGACCGGCTTCTTAGGGTTAGATTGCGCCAGGATCACCACCGGGTTATCCGGCCCGAACTGGTTGCAAAGCGTGTTTGCCAACGCTACCGCTGCACCTTCTACCCGGTCAGGGAAAGGGCTGATTGCCGACACACGGATCACCACCTGCAAAAACAGGCCAGATCCACGCGTTTCAATGGTTTTCGCTTCTTTCGTGCGCTGGTAGCGCACCCCGGCATCCTGAACCTGACCGGATCGCATCGCCGCGGACATTTCTCCTAACTGCTTGCGGGTGGTGGTATCAGAGCGTGCGATCACTTGCACCAGGGCACGCGTAGGGGCGGCAATATCGGCAATCTCGGATAGCGCACCCAAGAGCGGGTCACGCGATGAGATGGTGATAGGTTTATCTCCTGAAGCCGGGCCAATTTCAACCCAATGCACATGCCAGCCCTCGGGCACAAAAGCCGGGTTATCCGTTTCTGCTGCCGGGCGGCGCTGCATATCAGCCCACTCCTGAAAAAACTCACGCAGCACCGAGCGGCCTTTCGTCTTGGACGCGTGCAAGGCCAGGCCCTGCTTGTCGCCATTACCAAATACTTCAAAGCTAAAGTGCTCTTGGGTGGGTTGGGCATACGCCAGGCGTTTCCAGAGCGTGACCTTATCCACATCCACCGACCGTGCCTCTTTAGGTCGCAGCAGCAGCCAGGTTTCGCCACCTGCCACCGCCTCGTCAATCGCTGCTTGTTGCCTGGCTTTGGCGCGTTTGCGCTGCACACGCACAAATACCGCCAGCAATCCGAGCAGCCCCAGGCCCGCCACACCGCCAATACCATATGGGATCAAGGCGCGTTGCTCGCGTGGCGACATTCCCAAGACGAATGTCGCGCCAAAAATCAACGCGGCCGCCACAGCCATAAGGATTAGTTTGGTGTTGTCAGATAGATTCATACCAGTTCATCATCCTCGGATGGAGGCGCGGCGGGTTTGGGTGGCTCTGGTTTGGCAACAGGCGCGATTGAAAAACCGCTAACCGTCGCGGGTTCCACCACAGGCGTTACAGGGGTTTCTGGGACGGTCTTGGCTTCTTCAGTCGGTGGTTCTTCCACTACAGG
>Ga0116144_10003606_pt1 | contig 15260 bp, 19 predicted proteins | sample AD_UKC035_MetaG_FD_89746 | JGI IMG/M metagenome (GOLD analysis project Ga0116144, IMG submission 89746) | Active sludge microbial communities of municipal wastewater-treating anaerobic digesters from USA - AD_UKC035_MetaG | ecosystem: Engineered > Bioreactor > Anaerobic > Digestate | place: USA... | reverse complement strand
GGTTAGATCTTGATGCCTGGAAAACCAAGGTCTCCGAGTACCTAAAGCCGCGTGCGCCGCTATTCAAACAGGCCGGCGCTGACTTGATCTATGGATTGCTAGGAGCCAGTGCCTTACGCCCAATCCTCCTGACAGACGACGATCCCTCTGAAACCATTATTCCAGTTTTGGACAACCCTGGCACCGGCTTGATCATAAACATGGTACAAGGCTGGAAAGACAAAACCGATGAGGTAGTTGCCCGTGAAATCCTTGGCGCCACTCAGGCCAATGCCGAACTGCGCCAGGCAATGGATGAGTTGCTGCTCAAGCTGGAGGTGATCCCGACAGCTACACAGGAGTTGAGCCGAGCTGATCGGCAGTGGTTCCTGGAAACCTTGCGAACTGAATTGAGCCAGATTCAAAGCTCAATCAAAATTGAAATACAAACCGATGGCGGCGCTGTGATTTACGACAATATAACGGTTCATAACGGCGATTTCGTAAATCGGGATAAAATCACATATATTATCAACCCTCCCACACCCGCCCCCGGCATTCCCGGTAAAAACAACCTAATAGAGTTAGCCTTCTATTTATTCATTATCGTTGCTTTGATTATTTTAATTATTCTCCAGCCCTCAATCATAGGGGCACTAGGTGGTTTATTTTCCACAACAGCAACGCCAACACCATCACCAACACCAACGCCAATAACTGCAACACCAACGTTAACGCCCACGCTAACACCAACTTTAACTCTCGCCCTAACACCAACATCCACCTTAACGGCATATCCTACTTCAACACCTGATCCAGATGTCCTGCCAGCGTGTTTGGAGGTTGGACAAACTTGGACTTCACCAGTTGATAAGATGAAAATGGTTTGTGTGCCGAAAGGTGAATTTTTGATGGGATCTAGTGATGAAGACCGCATAGCTTATGATAGAGAAAAACCACAACATACGGTTTACTTGGATGCTTACTGGATTGATCAGACAGAAGTCACGAATGCCCAATACGCACAGTGTGTGGAATCAGGAGCCTGTAGCTTATCGGGAAGAAGCGCATCGCAATCATTCCCGGATTATTATGGAAACTCACAATTTGATAACTTTCCGGTTATCTTTGTGAGTTTCCAAGACGCTGTGGACTATTGCACTTGGGCTGAACGTACACTTCCCACTGAAGCTCAGTGGGAGAAAGCTGCTCGTGGAACAGATGGAAGAATTTATCCGTGGGGCAACAATCAACCCGATAATACTCTGTTAAATTATAATGGTTATTTGGGGGATGTCACTGCTGTGGGTAGCTATCCGAGCGGAATCAGTCCCTATGGAGCACTGGATATGGCCGGGAATGCCCTGGAATGGACTGCTGACTATTATCACGATTTTTATTATACTTTTTATACAAGCTGGCCAAACCCTACCGGACCTAAATCTGGGTATAATAGGGTACAGCGTGGTGGTTATTGGGATAACGGTCCATGGAGTGTGCGAACTACGATGCGTGTTTCAGAGGATCCCAATAATCGCGCGCTCTATGAGGGATTTCGTTGTGCTCTTGCTGGTTCTCCGTCCAAGTGAGCATCGCCTTTGTTTTTCTTATTTGCAAACCTGCGCATTTTCATTAGTAATGTGATAATCTCCCCTTTTGCAGCGGAAAATTCGTTTTATACCCACAATCTATCTGGGTAAGTGATCTGCTGGAACCTGGGGCTGCTGCTGGAGCAGCAGGGCGAACTATCCCGCGCCATTGAAATGATGCAGGTACGCGTGGATTATTTGCGATCCATCGGCCACCCGGGCGCAGAAAAGGCGGCCGCATATGTAGAGCAAATCCGGCAGAAACTGGAATAATTTGGGGATTTGAGATTTTTGAGATAGCATAGGGGCGAAGCAATCACAGGCGCCTCCCGGTTAATACTGCAAGGTCACCATTCTGGCTGCCTGCTGGCGCGCCGCTTCCCGTTTGCGGGCGGATTCCAGGATGGCGATCATGATTCTGCCGCCGATCAGCCCCACCAATCCCCAAAAGAAAAGCCGTAAAAAAGTAATCGTGAAATCGATCAGCCAGTTAGGCAGGCAAACCGCGGGATCGAAACCCGGTGGAATGCCGCCCACCATCATCGCGGCGACAATGAAGATAATACCGGAGCCGAATATCGGTATGACCACCATCGGAACCGCCCAGCCGATGGTCAACCCGATAATCTGCCCGATCTTCAGGTGAGCCGGCCGCATCAGGATGAAGCCGCCCACCAGGGCCACCAATCCGCCGCTCCAGGTGGCCCAGATGCCCGAAAACTCCCCATTAAAAACCTGGAGGCCGAGGGGGATGGTCAGGATCCCGATGCCAATCGCGATCAGGATCCATAGGATGATCCGCCGGCGGGTCAGACCGTAGCGTTTGCGGATGGCCAGCCCGGTGATAATCCACGGGCTGCCTACGATCAGCACGCCGTAGAGGATCAGGTCACCCAACGACTCAGGCTGGATCCATTCCAGGCTCGTCAGCAGGCCCATCAAGGGCAGCCATAATCCGGTGGCGGTCCAACCCAGGATGATCCATGCCAGGGCGGGCCAGGTAGCGCTTTTGGATTCCGGCTTTTGGGTAATCCCCGGATCGTCTTCCGGCGGCAGGGCCTCCGGAGGGGCCGCTTTATCCGCCTCCGGCGCGGGGGGTGGGATCAGATCCGCGTTTCCGCCGGTGAACTTCACCGGCCAGGGCGGCGGAGCTGCCGAGAAGCACACCCCATTAAACGGCTTTGGGCTCAGCCGGGCGGTGCCGGCTGCAGCAGTTGTGGCACTCGCTGCACTCGCGGCCAACAGAGGTTGATCCAATGGTTTCATAGGGATTTAGGCTCCGGGGAGATTTTTTGAGGGGTTGCCCCCATCGAAACGGATTATATCATCATATTTGGGGACGGTGGCGGCGCTCACGGTTGAGGTGGGCGGCGGCAACGGCTCCCGCCTGGCGGCCTGGCTGCCCCGCGCCCGGTGAGCGGCATCCGGTGGGCGGCGCCCGGTGAACCGGCTTTTTACAAGATCATGATCCCGCCCGCGAGTTTAGCGCTCTGGCCAGTAACCGAGCAGGGCCTGGATGCAAAGCAGCTCCGTATAGGTGATGGCGTCAGCCCGGCTGGGCTGCTGGATGCCAGCGGCAATATCTTTGAATGGACTCGCAGCCTGTGGATAGATTATCCTTTACAGTTATCCAAAGACGGCAACTTCAACTGGTCTTGCCCGTATATGTTAGTGTATTTTCCATGATGGAGATTGATATGGCGAAAAAAGTAATTATTTCGGTGATTGTTCTCTTGCTGATCGTCTATGCCGCAGGTGTGGTGTATGAATCCGTAATGGAAGGAAAAGATCGGGAATTGTTTACTCCGCCGGGCCAACTTGTGGATGTAAATGGGCACCTCATGCATATCTATTGCACAGGTGCCGATACCCCGGGAAACCCGGTTGTGATTTTGGAATCAGGGGCAGGGGAAAACTTGTACAATTTTTGGGATCTACAATCGCAGATCAGTAAATTTGCCCGCGTCTGTTCATATGACCGGTCAGGCATTGGCTGGAGTGAGGCTGGTTCTGCAGCCCGTACTGCCGGGCAGAAGGCAGATGAATTGGACCAGCTGCTGCAATCTGCCGGTGTGGATGGACCCTATCTGCTCGTGGGCCACTCTTTTGGTGGATTGGTCGCCCGAATCTATGCCGCCCGACATCCCCAGGATATCGCCGGATTGGTATTGGTGGACAGCACCAACGCGGAAGACTTTAGCACTTACTCCCCTTTGCTGGCAAAGATACTTCCGGTAGATGTTTACGCCGGTGGATTTCTCCAAACGGCCGGCTTCCTGCGGCTCTTCCAGATTGAATCCGGTGTATTGTCTGAATCCTTTACCTATCTGTCGCCGGATCTGGCTCCTGCTGCCCGGGCGCTCGCTTTACGCGCCAAAACCCTGCGAACAGCCGCGGTGGAGATCTTCTTCCTTTCAGATAGCTCCCGCGAAGCGATTACAGCGGGTAATCTTGGTAATATCCCTGTGATTGCCTTTATCACTTCAGCGGAAGAGGACGGCTCTTTTCCGGAAAACTATGAAGAACACTTCCAGCAGTTATCCACTCACAGCGAAGTGCACCGTGTGGATGGCAGCCATTACGTCCATATGGAGCATCCAGCACTTGTGATCCAGGCAATTCAGAGCATACTCGAGAATCCGGCGGATTAGTCTTTCTTGTGCCGTAATTTGTAATGCTTTGAAATCTACACGAAATTCTTAGGGTGCCAAAATCCCAAGGGGGCCCTATACTTTGTCATGATCGTATTCGGATGCAGCACTTCCAGCACCCACTGACCAAATTCGGGCAATTTATCCAGAATCAATACCCAGTCCACAAAACAAATAGGGCTGCTTATGGCAGCCCTATGATCCTGTCTGTGCTAAGCAACCCACTGGTGCGGGATCAGCGTGAGGAAGGCGCCAATGTAAGCCTAGCTGCCGGAAAAATTTTCATTAAAATCACTGCCTGGTGCTTTTCTCCATCCATGGCATTTTGAAATTCAATATAGAAATCTGGGGCATAAACATGGCAAGCATGCCCGAAAAGATCAACCCACCGCCAAGAATGGACAGGGTCGCATGCCACACATCGGCATAATTGATGCCGGCAATCGTATGGGTGGGTGCCATCAAGAACTGGATGGTGATCGATAGCAACCCAACTGCTATCAGGGCAAAAGCCGTGGTGTTCTTGTTTACCTGCGGGTTGTTGGTGGGTTTCTCATAATCAACCCCCTGCCAAATCGCAGGGATGCGGAAGGAAAGGAAAATAATCAGGGTAAGCACATTGGTATACAGCACACCATCCACCGGCATGGATGCGCCGCGCAGGGCTTGCGAGGCGACCATGTGAACCGCGTTAAGAACTGTGCCGACTACCAGGGCAGTGATGGCGGCGCGATAGGCATGCCTTTTCCCTTTGATCAACATAACGACGGAGCGAACTCCCATGATGCCGGCAGCAATCCCGATCAGCACAAACAAGATCCATAACCACTGGAATGAGGCGATCCCGGCAAACTTCCCACCAAATCCTGTTGGGTTGAGTGCTACACAGGTTGTCCCTGCGCCGCCCATCAGGGTGAAGGCTGCCGTCAGGCTCATCAGAACAATACCCACGATACGTAGAAGTTTGGCCCACCATTTGTTTCTCATCAAAATCTCCTTTTTTATGGTCTATCCACATGAGTATGCACACCGGGATTGATCACCCCAGTGCAAATCCCGCGACAAAAGCTCCTGTCATCAGGAGTAAGAGAACGGGCAGTACCTGTAAAATGGTTTCCCGAGAAAGCAAAGGTTTTCCGGCTTTGAGCAAAGCCAGTAACATTCCACCCAAACCGATTAAAGCGCCCCCCAAGCTAATTAATAGAACACTTGATGGGGCAAGACCAAAACTAACCAATAGGATCGGCAACAGAAAGATCGTCAACCCAGCAATGCCGTGGACAATCACCAGCACGACTAGGGGTAGTTTATTCTTGATCTTCACTGACCGGGTGATGACCGTTGCAACAAAACCCAGGATCGCATAGATCAAATAAGCTGTCCCCCATTGCGACAGGTATTGCCAGACCAGCCCGACTGATAGACTGAGGGGAATAATCGTTGAGACAATCACCACAAAGGGCGAATCAAGCGCTTCAAAGCCTAGAATGAGCAGTAACAAACTCGCTACCAGCAATACACCAAAAGCACAGGAGTAAGCAACCATGGGACAGGTGCTTAATCCGTCAATACCAATAGCAATCTGGTATGCCGCCAGCAAACCGGTGAGGAGAAGCAGAATTCTATCAATGATGCGCATCTTCATAAAAATTACCCCTCGTTTGTGCTTGTGCGAAATCCCCGGGCGAGATCTGCAAAATAGTGCAGACTTGAAGATAGCAAGCCTCCGCCGATGCCCAAGTACAGGGTTGACAGTAATGGTTTAGGAAATGGCGAATAGATACGCAAGTAGATTCCCAGAAAAATCATGAAGATGACTAGAGGATAGCTTATCCATTGCTGAAACGCAAACAGGCAAACTTTTTCTGCCTTCATACCTTTAATACGTTTGATGTTCTTCCTAGCAAGCTTCGAAAAGCCGAAAAGATAGATGACCATTGCCAGCAAGAAACCCGTCGTTACCAGTAACATCTTGGTAGAAATAACAACAGGATTCAGCCAGCGGGAGGCGAAACCGATCAACATCAGGCCGACACCCAACCAGACCAATCCAGCAAAGAGAAGCAGCCAGACGATGCGCACGGCAGGATAAAATTTACGCAGAATATTGGTAAAGGGTATCATCGTCACACAACCATCAGAAACATGGATGAAAGCATATATACTGAAGCATATTTGAATAGCCCAAAATTGACCCGTTCTGATGGGTGGAAGATCATAGTGACAGCCATTAAAACTAGGCCGCTCGAAAGCACTGCGAGCAGGCGAAGGAATCCCCAAGCCATGCCGATACCCAACGCAGCCGTACCCATTGCCAGGGCAGCCAGAACGCTTGAAATGGCTATGGTGATGCGGGTGATTTTGAATCCAAAAGCAGAGGGGAAGGTAGGAATCATTGCGGCATTGTAATCATCAAAATACCGCATGCTGAAAGTGAGGATGTGGGTCGGTATCCACAACAGAATGCCGAGTGAAAGCAGGATGCCAATCCAATCAAACGAACCAAGGCCCAGCACCCGCCCAGCAAGGATGGGCATTCCACCCGAAATCCCCCCAAAAACAATGGCCCAGGGTGTGCGCCGCTTGAGCCATATGGTGTAAATAACCACGTCAATGAACAAACCGGCAAAAATGACCAAACCAAAGAGGAGGTCCGTGACAATCGCCAGGCCGACGCCAATCAACGAGAGAACTAATCCCACCCAGAAAGCTTCGCGGGGGGCAATTTTCCCTGCTGCCAATGGTCTTTTGTTCGTGCGATTCATTTTTCCATCAATGTCACGGTCCCACCACATGTTCAGAATAGTGCTGCCGCTAATGGAAGTAACTAGGCTGATAAACAACCCAACCAGCGTAAGGACGTTAAATATGGGACAACGGACGGACATATAGCCTGCCATTCCGGTTGTCACCAGTAAACCAGTTTGCAGGCTTTTGATTAATGGCCAGTAGAGTTGGATTTTTGCGATCAGTTGCTTCATGGTTCCATCCTGGTTATTTGAAAGGGGTGGTTTTATGAAGGCCCGCCCCACTTTTTCATGTTAATTTGTGTCGCGGGAACAGCGGAACCCAACGCCAGGGCTGAAATAGGTGGGGGTGGCATTATTACGCACCCAGATGCGCAGGTCCATCTCATAGGTGTCCTTAGAGCCGCCGCGCATAAACCGATAATGCATGCCTTCATAAACATTGCCAGTCCATTGCCAGACGTTGCCAGCCATGTCATATAGACCGTAGGGCGACGCCGAATCAAGGGTTTGATAACCATCATAGGTATTGCCATTGTAAAAACCAACCGGTGAAGTGCGGGAGCCGAATGAAGCCATGTTTTCAAACGGATCACGGCTGGCATAGAAATTGGCATTTTCCCGTTGAATGTCATTTCCCCAAGGGAAGGGGCGGGTATCGGTTCCGCGGGCGGCTTTTTCCCATTCGAATTCAGAAGGCAATCTCCATCCATAGTAATCACAATAACCACGCGCACCAAACCAGGAAACCATAGTCATTGGGTGATTCTCATAACCCGCTTGAACCGTAAAGCTTGTGCCATCGAATTCTATCCGCTGGGCGGGATCGTTTAATGGGATAAAGACCCAATCACCAGAATTGATGGGAATTTCGTGCTTGACGCCATGAAACTCATCGCCAGGATAATAACCCATGATCTTATCGCCATCGACCTTGATAAACCCCTCTTGCAAAGCTTCATTCAAAAAAGCTGCATATTGCATGGTGGTTACGTCCGTGACCATGATCTCATAGGCAATTGTGGCTTGGGGATCATTGAACTGTCCGGAATAGAAATCGCCGGCAGGGATCTTAGCCCAGGCATCCGGGTTAACCCCGGTATCAAAAGAGGGCATGGCCGCGTTCAGATCGACAGGGGTACAGGCTGAAGCCAGCATGGCAATCAGGAGTAGGATTACGAGATTGGGTTTCATTTAATCACCTCCTGAGAAAGCTCAACATCCACTTCTTCTGCCCACCGCCCTTTTTTCTTGAAAAGGTCAACCAAACGCCAGACCATGATGGTTGCCAACAGAACCAGCAGCAGGCCAAGACCAAAGTCGATGGCATACATCAATCCATTCACCAGGGGTTGCTGTTCAGCTTCGGTAATGAAGAGCCGCTTCATCTCAAAGATGGTCACGCCGGCAAGCGCCAGATCCGAGAAAAAGATGATTGCCCAGCCGTAAATTTGACGGATCTTGCCCTTCAAGCCGATCATATCGCCGTAGTAGAACAGGATGATGGTCGCGATAATGGCCGAAAGCGCATGCCAGTGTCCGGTCAGTTCAATGCGCTCTTCCCGGGCCGGCCAGACGCGGAAGATTTCATCCAGGCGGATAGCCATAAAGATGCCAATACCGCTGGTGGTGAAATTCATGTACAGCATCTGCCATGTAGGGCCAAACTTGAGGGGGTCGCGCACCAGGGCCGCCAGCTTCTGAAGGAAGTTGGGCTTCTTCAAATGAGCAGTGCCATCGCGGATCAATTTACCCCAACTCCAGATCAGCAATAGCAAGGCTGCCAGCATGGATGGGGTGGCCCCGACGTAAATAATCATGTGGGCGATGGGTTCCAGCGGCGTGGACACTCCCCACACGCCCAAATTCAATACAATGGTGCCCAGGATCATCAGCGGCATGGCTATTTTATGCAGAATTCCTTTGAAGTTAAGCCAGCGACCAATGATGAGGGTCAGCATAACTGCGATCAGAGCCAGCATGATGTGCAGGTGACCGATGACCGCATACTCCATGGTGGTTTTTTCAGGCAGCCGGATGATATTTTCGGCCAGGAAGGTTTCGAAACCGTTGCCGAAGAAGGAACCAGGGACAGCGCCGAACAGCGCTGAAATGACCGTGGTGACAGCCGTGGCAAAAAAAGCAATGCGCTCAATATCCACGCCTTTTTTCGTCCGGGCAAAGTCGGCATCTTGCTGGTAATAGTCCGGATTCCATGGCCAGAGTGCGATGATGAGCAAAATTCCGGCAAAAAAGATCAAAACCAGGCCGGTGATATACAGCCCGTGGAATGCCCAGTTGTGCCCCCAATAAGCAAACAAAAGACCAAAGATCATGGCGGTCAGGTAACCAACAGTGATGAGTGAGCGCACAGCCTTCTTGTAGAATTCCTTCATTTTTAGCAGGCTGGTCACCATATAGGTTTCGATGGCAATCACCGCCATCGCGATGGAATGATACAGAATAACGATGCGGCCTTCACGCTCTGCCTGGACAATATCCATTTTGAACACGCGCACCACAAAATCCCGTACACCCATCTCAGCCATGGGGCCGGAGAGCATGCCAAACAGGGCAGTGATGATGGCAATCATAGCAATTGCCACAAGAATCAATCCTTTAGTGGATTTAAAGAGATAATTAAATCGATCTTTGATAAAGTGCATGCCTATCTCCTAAAGCTGAAGAAATAATTTGAAGTGAAAAGGGCTAAAGACAGGTCTATCATTTTTAGAAGTGCTGCTGCCAGTCCAGTAAAGTTATCAAGTTTACGAAGAAACTGGCAGCAACGATTTTATTTGATCAGGCCGGTTTCTGTCTTTTAATGTCTTTGACGAATCCCCACGTGAACGCGAGGGCCATCAACAAGATCAGCGGTGTAAGAATCAGTTGGACGAACTCGGCACTGAAGAAAAGCAATTGTGAACCATTGGCAAGGAATGCAAGTGCGATGCCGCCCAGTCCTATGAGCAACCCTCCCATACTCACCCACCGGAAACCCTTGGATGCCCCTGTTGCCAGAAACGGTCCGAGACAGATCACCAACCCGGCAACACTGTGAAAGAGTGGGACAGAGATCTTGCGACCAAGATCAATCTGTGCAATACTAAACACCGCAATAGCCAGGAAGCCAACCAGCGCAAACCATTTGTAGGCTCTCTTCCATTTCGGGAAGTATTGTTCAACAAGGCCCATCGAGATTCCCAACGGAATCAGGGAAGCAACCGTCAGGACATAGGGGGAAGCCAGAATGTCCATCCCCAGGAAGATGAGTAGTAGACCTGACACCAACAACACGAGTACGCCCATTGCGTAGTACAGGTCATACAGCTTATGACTAATCTTCCAGCGGGAATAGAACCGCCAAAGCAGGTAAATGCAGACCAGTCCAGTTAACAGAAGGAACAAATTATTGAGTGTGAAAAGGCCCATCGTATCTCCTTTCTTTTTGGGAACTAATCGGTGGACGCTAATCGTTGCGCAGAAAGTCTATCATGGATTGTACATTGTGACCTTTTTTGTTTCAATAACCCTGTCTGCATCAGTAAATCATTGGGGTAATCAATCCGAATTGTTCCAACTGTCGATCATCTTGCGGCTGCTGGGGAGTAGAAGGTAGATAATGAGAGCAGTACTGAGTAGCGGCGCCGGCAAGAACATTGAGAAACGGTGGACCTCAAACAGCGCGTTATTGAGGCCAAGAGGATAGCCTGCAATCATTGACATTACCCCGGCAAAGATTCCCACTGGGATCGCCCATGATTTCTTCCTCAGTAAAGCCAGGATAAATATCGCCCAGGCAGCAGCCCCCCACCAGCTAACCTGCTGCGACATGACATACATCCCGTTCCACAATGGCTGATCCACCGAAGTGGTGTACTTGGAAATGGGTGCGACCCCGTCGATGAAGGTCAAAACGAAGGCCAATCCAGCGATGAAAGCCAGCAAAATGATATTTTTCTTAATTCCACCAATGAGCAGCATGCCGAACCAGAGTACTGCGGCGATAAGAAACACAATCATTGTGGTAGGTGAAAGGTCACCATCCATAGCCGGGATCATCGGGAAAAAACCAGCCAGCAGTTGGACCGTTGAGGCCACCGCCCCCCAGAACCAGGCCCATTTTTCTTTGTGGAGGAATCCATAAAACACTGCCGCCCAAAGTGCACCGGCAGCCGTGCCAATCCAACCCAAAACAGCAAACGTGATACGGACCGAGGTGGCCTCATCGGGTCGTCCGACAGCGACATGTGCATCAATGACGGGGTTGTATTGGGCTGCAATCAGGTAGAAAAAGAGCAGGCCGGTAAACAAACCAATCACTGAAAGCACGATCCCAATTTTTGTATTGTTTTTCATTTCTTCATTCTCCTTTATCTCATATGATGTGGATCCATAACCAGATACGTTATTGATAATTTTGCTCAGGGTTGGCTTAACGCTGTGATCGTGCCACTGGCGAAGAGCACCAGGATTGCCAGGATTACATTAATCAACAGTAGCAGGAAACTTAGTTTCTCGATTTTGGGATTGGTGACTGATCTTTTGCGTTCCAATACTAATGACCGGTAAAGCGTAATGGCAATCATCAGCAGGATAAGCAGGTGTTTAATCGATAAAGCAATTGAGAACGGGTTGCCGAATCCAAAAAAAAGGCCGAATTGTGATTCGTGCTGGCTCAGCATGATGCCGGTCAAGATCAACCCAGCCATGCTGATATAGACCCACACGCTTTGACGCTTTTGGAAAGCGGTCATGATATTCTTGACCTGCGGCCCAGGCCCAAAGACTGATTTTAAAGAAGGCAGGTAACTGATTAGAGTAACAATCAATCCTCCGATCCAGATGACCGTGAAAAGGTCATGGAAGGATGTGGCAAGAGCAAAAATCACTGTTTTCATAGGATTTTGTACTTCAACGTTCCATTATTTATTATTGTCATGTATTTCAACGGATGACGGTGATTGAGCTTTTACTTCCTTGGATAAGGATAATTTCTTTTTCCGCTGGCCCTTGACGATATAGGGCAAGAGGAAAAGATAAGCACCGCTTAATGCCATGATCAGCATCAAGACAGAAGGAATTTTTTCAAACTTATTCCATACTTCAAGAGTCTCAGAATTCCCGACAAGTTTTAAAACAAAAGCAACCGGAATAGCCAGGGCAGTGGGAACGGCGACCCAACGGTGAAATTTCCTCAGCCATTTTGATAGCCATTTTGTCATTGGTCGATCCTTTCATCTTCTTTGCTACGATTAAAATCCAAGTTTACGGTGCGCGACGGGCTGGGAGCTCCGGGGGCTTCAATGCGGTTAACCACACCCCGGATGCCGCTTACCTGTTTGACGAGTTGCTCTGCTGCTTCGCGAATTGCCAAGGAATCAACTTTCCCAGCCAGGTGTGCAATTCCATTCAATACCCCCACGCGCAGGTCAGTGCCTGCAGTTTGATTGTCGGCTGCCAAAACGGCCAGAATAACTTCGCGCAGATTCTCATCCGTGGCATGAATCAAACGTTGTATCATTGCTCTTCACTCATAATCAACAGATATTCCTGATTATGAGTGTACAAATATGTTTGGTTTGTGTGTACGACTTTTGTCGTACGGGGAGTAATATTGGCTACCGACAGCCTGATCATCGCTGTCTTTTAAGACTGAATCTACCAATCCCGGATGACAATTATTCCGGGGTGATCTTCCATATGCTCTGTCGCACAGACATGGCTTGGATACTATTTGGTGCCACCAAATAGCGACGGGAATTCTGCAATAATGACATCAAGATAAAAACAGGTCGCCGTTAATGATTAGCCCGCTCTGATAATGCTTTCGCATCCAAGATGGTAATTGTTTGTTTTTCGACCTTAAGATAACCCTCTTCTTCCAACGTTTTTATCGCCCGGCTCAATACATCCCGTACTGTTCCCAGTCGCACAGCCATTTCGTCAAAAGTGGTCCACTCACGGCGGGGTACAATGAAAACATCGCCATGCGGCTCTGCGTGACGCAGCAGTGTGCTTGCCAGCCGAGCTTCCACACTTCTCAGAGACAGATCCTCCACAAGCTCGATATAATGCAGCACACGCTCACTCAATTTTCGGATCACTGCAAGCGCCAGATCAGGATAGGCTCTAATCAATGAAAGCAGGGTTTCAGCAGGAATCAGCCAGACATCCACCGCCTCCAAAGCAGTGGTTGTGCCTGGGTAGGTTGTGCCTGGGTAGGTTGTTCCCGAAAAAACAGCAATGTCACCGAAGATCTCAATAGGGCGTAAAAAAAGCAAGCCCTGTTCTCGGCCCTCAGGTGTCATCCGTGTCGCCTTAACCCAACCACTCTCAAGCAGATAGACATAATTGGCGGGTTCGCCTTCCAGATAGATCACCTGACCTGCTTCAAAGTGGCGCAGAATAGCCGCCGCCATGATGACATCCTGGGCCTTGGTTGGCAATGATGAAAAATGGGGGATTTGAGCCAGCATCGCGATTAGCCGACCATAAGCAATGGGGGGGAGGGAGGAACCAGTTGCCAATTTAATTTTCCTCAAATTTCTGTAACTGATTCGACGGGTGAACTCAATCCAGCCTGATGAATTGGGGGAACAAAAGGCGATCTCGTCAAAGCCATCGCACCCTGTCCATTTTACGGGTAGTGAAGATGTAGATGCAGATCGGTTGCGCACCTGCTTTCAGTGAATGCTCTGTATGGCCTGGTTGTCCCACACGCTTCTCGTCACGTTTATGCCATAAACTTTTTGGCTTTTTTTTCAATCCGTTATATGAGAGTGGTTTGCTGCTGCTACCGCTGTTTCTGGCAATCTGATCTTCCAAATGCTGGACCCGTTCTGCAAGTCTACTGAGTGCAGTAAAGAAAACTGCAATGGACGCATCTTCTCCTAATTGAAAAGTTGCTCGGATTTCTGCTTTACTTGGTAGTTGGATGGGTTCCATATACTCTATTGTGCTCGGCTTTTATGTTTTTGACAATGATAAAGTTCCACCAATTTCGGGCTTCATATGCCTGAGCAGGTAAATCGTTACTCCAAGGTGGTGTAATGGACCCCAGATTCTGGACACATTTAAGGGGTTTAAAAGGGAGAGCCTGCGCTCCGAACCGACTTTGGCTGCAGCCAGAAGGCTGTTTCAAATTCGGCTGGGGTCAGGTAACCCAACGATGAATGGATGCGTTTGGTCATGTACACATCCTGGATAAAGGTTCCAATCTGTCGATTGGCATCGGCGAAATTGCGATACTCGGATAAATCGACCTCCTCTTCTTTGATGGTGCGCATAAAGCGCTCGGCATAACCATGTTCTTCAGCCTTACCGACAGCAGCCATGCTGATGCGAACGCCCAGCAGTTGCAGGAGTTCGACATAAGCCGAGCAAGCATATTGTACACCCTGATCGCTGTGATGGATTTGCGGCTTGTGATTCTGCAGGGCCATCAGCAAGGCCTCCTGGGTTAATTGCTGGTCAATGGCCAGACTCAAGCACCATCCCCGAATGGCACGGGTGAAGACGTCCATGACAATAGCCAGATAAACGAAACTGGCATTCAAGTGAACGTAGGTGATGTCGCTGACCCAAACTTGGTCCGGATGCACCACGTCCAATCCTTTGACCAGGTTTTCAAAGCGGGGATAGGGGTGTCGGCTATCTGTGGTTCGGGTTTTTCGCCGTTTCACCGGACGCAGCAGGCCCAAAGTCCGACACAGTCGTTGGATCCGCTTGCGATTGACCTGGTAAGTATGGGGGTATCGGCGTAATTGGTGCGTCAATCGTCGCGTGCCATAGGTTGGATGGCGTCCGGCCTCCTGCTTCAAGTCGGCTTCCAGCTGCGTTTGATCGGCAACCTGACTCTGGTAATAGTAGCTGCTGGGGGCCAGTTCCAGTAACTCACATACTGGGCGCACCTCATAGCCATGTTTCTCAACCAACTCGCGCGCCATCAACCGCCGTCCTTGAACAGAAAGCCCGAATCCCCGAAGACTTTTTTTGCCATTTCCAATTGCAGTGTGACCCGTCCCAGGATGCGCTCCAATTCGGCGATCCGTTCGGCCTGACTGTCTTTACTCCCAGGTTGTTCGAACAGCTGTGGTGCCCGCTCTGTAAATTCCTGCCGCCAGCGCGAGATTACGCTGTCTTTGATCCCATATTCCCGGCTCGCTTCACCCAGTGTCTTCTTGCCAGATATCAACTCCATAACAACCCGGGCTTTGAATTCGGCTGGATAGGTTCGATGCGGTTTTCCCATCTGACACTCCTGTTTCCTATCTTACTTCTCCCTTTGTATC
>Ga0116144_10003603_pt1 | contig 15269 bp, 14 predicted proteins | sample AD_UKC035_MetaG_FD_89746 | JGI IMG/M metagenome (GOLD analysis project Ga0116144, IMG submission 89746) | Active sludge microbial communities of municipal wastewater-treating anaerobic digesters from USA - AD_UKC035_MetaG | ecosystem: Engineered > Bioreactor > Anaerobic > Digestate | place: USA... | reverse complement strand
TTGCCTTTCTCACTTTTATTTTGTATTGCGAACCACAATCACATTTATCTGTCAGCAAATCACTTTTCTGAATTGATCCGCATTTGACACAAAGCCTGTACTCATTGTCAGAAGCCTCTTCGGCCCCTTCAATTTCATCTTCATCGGAAACCAGCTCATTTTGATCTTCAGTGATAAGCATGTAGCATTCAAGCGATGCATTGTCATCAGTTGAAGTAATTTCAGATTGAACAAGTTTGCCATCAACTGTGTGTCCAACCAGGTAGAGCTGACCACAATTCTGGCATATTGCTGCTTCAAATACTGGATACTGTTTTGAGTTGTAGCTTACGTAATTGTGCTTTTCTAGAAAAAGCCTCTTCTCTGGGTAGAATGAGATAAAAGCACCTTCTAGTGTCTTGATGAACAGATGGTATCTAGCATGAAGAAGGGAGAGATTCTCTCTTGAACGTCTTATTCTATTTGCGAGAGCAACTAATGAAACAAGCTTTTCTTCTTGACTTAGAGAATCTCCGAATACTTCTGAAGCTGCTTCATTTATCTCTCTCGGACTTTTCTCAAGTATTCGCCGCAATCTAATGACTCTTTTGTCTCCAGCAAAAACACTAAAAAGGAAGTTTGTGTAACTAGGATTATTCATATTGGCTTCTGATAGAACAGCATCAGGAACTCCGTTGTCTTTGAGAATTTGCATTAATCGCTTAATACTCTGCTCCTCATTCTTATCAAGTTCATCAAGGAGGGCTTCGTAAACTGAATCGTCTGGAATTCCCCACCCTTCATGACTTGGTTCAAGTTTCTTTCTTGAGCCGAGAATCACGTCTTGTTGAGAAGAATCATTCTCATGCCAATAGAAATTCTCCCCGAAGAGATCAGATGCAAATTTTGCAATATCCTTAAGAGTCTCTGTATCTCTTTTTCCTCCAATTGTCGCGCTTGTTGCAATGCATTTGAGTGATCTTCTACTGAAGGTAGAGATTCTCGCTTTTAGCCTTCTAATAAGCATTGAGGTTTCTATTCCTTTTGCGCCTGTATAGGTATGTGCTTCATCTAAGATGAGAAACTTCCAGTATCTTGCACAATCCCCATCGAAGAAAACATTATCGTAAGGTCTAAGAAGGAGATACTCCAGCATCGCATAGTTCGTTATTAGGATATTTGGCGGGGATTTTCTCATTACTTCTCTAGATATAAGTTCATTTGAAAGAGAAGGGTTATTATGAATCTTTCTGAATTCCTCTTCAGCAAGGTCATTTTCTGATTTTGTTTCGCCCGTATATATACCAAAGGTTATGTCATTCTGTCTTGATAAAAGTGTTCTGAGCCTCTTGATTTGGTCGTTGGCAAGCGCGTTCATAGGATAAAGAATGAGAGCTCTTACGCCAGGGCAAAGCTCGCCAGATTCCTTCTCCCTAAAAAGATGATCAAGGACTGGGATCAAAAAAGCTTCTGTCTTTCCACTACCTGTTCCAGTTGCTACAACAATATTCCTATCCTTTCCAACAACTTTTCTTATGCTTTCTTCCTGATGCAGATAGAGATCACGATCAATGTCTAGCTCGTTATTGCCAAATTTGAGGAATTCTTGTGAGAGGATTTCTTCATGTACTAGCTCCCTTATCGTTTTTCCTGTTTCAAATGGAGGTGTTGCTTCAAGAATTGGCCCTTTATAAAGCTTTTCTTTCTTGCCTAGCAGAGAGCTTAGTTGATCTTCAAGAATCTTGTCCGAAAAGTCAAAAGTAGTCCTCAGATATCCTATGTAGTTTTCAACGATTTCTTCAGTTGCTTTAATAGGATCAAACATTTCCTTCATCCCCAAATGCAACAGTTGCATTATCAACTAGAATATGATGGACTTTGTGCTCTTCGTCAATGTCATCCCAGAACAGCCTGCCGCATATTGGACAATACATTGCCCCGTCACCCCCAGGTTGATCTACAAGCATAGTGATTGTCATTTTGCTGAAATCTATACAGAAGTAGCAATTTCCAAAGTCGATCCGCTTGTTTCCGAGGTACTTAAAGATATTTGCTGAGAAAAGAACTTCGCTTTCCTGTTTTACGGGCCTATCTCTAATTGATTCAATATAGAATTGCTCATTTTCGTTGACTGAATAACGAACTTCTTCAAGGCGATAATTCCCACCGACAAAGCTCTTTATCTTCAGACCTCTAGCTTTCATACGTTCTGCTAATCTCTTGTTTCCAATCAGTTCCAGATCAAATACAAGATCAGGATCGAAGCATTCTCTTTGATCATCAAGAGAGAAGTAATCATCCTCAATGCTGAAAGCTACGAAAGATGGATAACGATCCAATAAGCCTGAATCAATACTGAAACAAGCACAATTCTGTTGGACGTCAAGAGACACCTTCTTGATCAGGGTCACCTCTGCTCCTTTTTTTATCCAAAGCGAAATAGCTCGGTTCTTTGGCAGACCCTTCTCGGTCCATTCAATCCTTAACTTATCTTCATTGGAGGAAGTGCTTATATTGTAATTGAGGTTCTCTATTCTCCACTTGTGTCTGATCTCTAATAAAGGAATCTCCACGTGTTCATTATTTCTGAGATTCAAAGTTGACAAGACAACTGTATGAACATCTACAGAAGTATCGCTTGTTAAAGAATCGTGGAAATCGAGTAGGTCAAAATATAATACTTGATTCCTTGTAGTAAGGGAAAATCTTTGTTCAGTTCCCTTAAGTAATATCTCTACTCGATTGTTCAGAGTTTCTGGAATGTGAACAAGGATCTTCTTCAGATTTTCATACCATACTTCTTCAATTTTGTGACGCCAGATGTTTTCGCCCTCAAATTGCCATCTTACAGCAGGAACATCAATTCGAATATTGAATCTTGCCCCATTCATTGAACACAAAGCTGCATCAAAATGAGATATAGAAGGTTGAAACTCAAGAGTTTTGGTATCTGAAAGCGTTGAAAATGACTCTTCCTCAAAGTGAAGAAAATACCCTGATTCTATTTTGAATTCTACTGAATAATTTTGCATCTCTCTATTTGGGAGAAAGAAATCCTCTGAGAAGTTCGATTCAATACTTGGGATGTACCAGAACGACTTTTGCCAGATATCCCCGCGAGAATGAGATACGGTGACAGTTACTCTTCCGTATTCTCTGATTAGCTCTTCCAAGGATATTATTGATCTTCCACCTTCAGCGCAATGACTATAGACAGCTTGTGTCAGTATTTCTTCTTTGTCCAGAGATCTCCTATAGTTTTCGGTCGCAACTTCAATAGTCAGCTGTCGCAATTCTTCGGGGTTACTTGTGAACAACTGTACTTGTGGAGGGGTGGGCCCAAGAAATGGTCGTTCTCCATTTACTGAAATATTCTGATTCACAGAACCTATCAGCCTGGCGGGTTGAAAGTCTTCGCCCGTGGCAACATTGAAAAGTTGTGATCCCCTTTTTAGCTCGACACGATAACCATTCGTGCAATGAAACTCAAATGCTTCGAGGTTATCGTAGTTACTGTAAGTACTGACTACTGAATTGAAGCCATTGTGTTCTAGTGAAGAACCGCTTGGTATTAGTAGAAGATGAGTTTCGCCTTTGACAATTCTGTCGACAAGCTGCCCTTCAGAATCTAGGATTATGTAAGGATTTGAATCTGAAATCAGATCAGCGTGCCAACGAGTGTCCGTAACTCCATCGATAATTAAATCAATCGTGATACTAGTATTCAGTTCATATATTTCAACCGTAGTATCAACAGTATATATTCGGCCACCTTTTCTTCGCAAATCTATGTTAATCTCATTTCTCCAGCTATCAGATATAACTACTAGGCTGGCGCTTCGCTGACCTTTGTCAATGAAATACGACTCTGGCATTGTGACTGAAAGCGTTCCGGCCTCGCGGTTCCAGCTTGTAAAAGGAGTTTGAATCCAAGTTCTGTTTCTATGAGACGAGCTCCCGCTTTCCTTAGCTGAAGTCAGATAGTATCTCTTTGGGCTAATTAGTTTGCGAGATTTCGTAGTTTGCCTAACCGAATGATTATCTTGCCCTTCTAGATCCATGTTCTTCTCTTCCCACCAGAGCTTAAGAGCTTCAACAATCCTTCTTGAGAGTATTGAGGTATTAATCTTTAGATCAAAAGTTCCATTCTGAAGACTTTTCAATAACTTTAGACACTCGTACACGAAATTATCTGCACTCTCACCCCCAAGCAAAAGGAAATATTTCGTTGACTGGTTCAAGTATCTTAGGGGAGGAATACTATAACTATCGGCTTTATAGGAGCGAAGTGTGGTCTCTAGATCCTCCCTTTTCCTTCGTATAGAACTGATTTCATTTTGTAGGGACGAGTAGTTCAAAGTATTGGTCGTCATGATTGACAGGGCTGACAAAACATCATCTTTCTCAAGCCCAAGTTTGACCAACTGCTCCAATAGTTCAAATTGGTTTACAAGGATTTCCCAGCCCATATCAGCATTGCCCTTTCCGAACTCAGTAAGATTTTGAATCAAAGCTCTTCTATGCAGCAAGATTTTTGTGTGGCTTATACCCAAAAGTTGCTGGCATTCCAGAATTCTAAGTTGGTTCTTACTGGCTCTTCCATTTGCCATAAGATAACGCTTTCGAAGTTTATCTATCTCGCGCATAATCTCAAGAATTGCTTTCATATTGATTTCATGAGATTCTACGAGTCGCTTCATGGGATTACTCCTCTCTTGGTTCTTTCTGAAAGGCTCCCTATGAATTTGCGTTCTTGCATTTGCCAAGCATATTGTCTTTCTAATTGTGTTAGAAGAACCACTGCTGCACGAAAGCAGTCTGAGATCTCTAGAAAACAAGAGAACATCATCTAGAACTAACGCACGAAAGTCAGCTAAAGCGCTGCACAACTTCTCTTTTATTGCTTCGATTTGCTTCGTTAAAGTGCTCTTGTTCTCCAAAAGCTCTCCATAATCAAGCAGCCCTTGAGCAAACGGCTTGCCCTTTCTTAAGATTTCTAGAACGTCATTTCTGTGATTACTAAGCTCTTGGGCGTACAAAAAGCTATCTTGCAAGATTTCATTGTTTTCTGCAATTATGAGTAGATATTTCTCCTGTCTCTCCAGCTCGTGTAACTCCAGCTCGATTTCCTCTTTCTTAGTATTGCAGAAGTGATCACTTCTCATATGCTTCATCAAATCATCAACAAGTGTCGAAGATTCAAGACTTATCTTGGTCTGCTTGTAAAGTCGTAGCAAGAAGGTCTCAAAAAAATCATCTAGGAATACGTTCGGGACCTTGCCGTGAGCAAGAATTGGCGTAACAAACTTTCTGGTTGTCTCTTCTATTTCGAATTTCCTGAAACTGAATGTATCCAGCGTTTTCAGAAACAAAGAGCCTAGTACTTTTTCCATAGTCGCAGGTAGCTCAAGTACTTCAAGAGGTTTTTTCCAGAAGCGGTTTTCACTGTAGTTCACAATTCCGTGCCAAACCAAGTACAGTGCGAATGTCAGTGGATACTTGTCGAACGAACTAATAATTGCTGTTTCGTATTTAGAATTACCGTCCAAAGATGACCGCAATTCATGAAAACGAAGCTCCTCTTTCAGAAGTTGCTCAATTTCTTTGATGTCCTCTTCTTCGTATTCAAGATTGCTAATTATTGAGATTGTATTGTGGTTCAGCTGGTCTCTCAATCTCTTCTCTATTTCCGAAAGATTTCTCATCATTGAAGGCCCCACTCTAGTGAGTAAATACGCGTGGCAGACCAAACACACACGATTCTTGTGAAATAATTGCGAAAATTACATTACAAGCACTGTTACATATAGTCTACCATAGTTAACACTGACAACAAAGATCACTCTTGAGTAGATTTAATTATGATGCATTCCGATCCTGAATACTCCCAGGATGCTCATCCATCCTTAGCTGCCACTAAGGATGTGGTTGACAACTTGAATGTCACTTGATTAGTAGACTTTTCCTTATTAATATGATAAGGTCCCTATTTGTTCTAAGATCCGCTGTGCGCTTAAGAACAAGAACCCGCTGATCGCTGTGAAATACGGTTCGCCGTTGACCGTTCAAGATCATGAACCCGTTCACCGAAAAGGCCGCTGTACGCTTAAAAGCGGAGAACTCGCTGGTCGCTGACGAAGACAACGTTGTCCGTCATCGGTCCACCGTCCACCGAAATCGTCAACAACAATCGAGAAAGAGCATCGTCGAGATGTTCGCTACGCTCACGAGAAGACGAGAACTCTCTCCTGTTTCTCGTACTCTCTCCTCATCTCGTACTCTCGATGCTCTTCTTTGAAACAGACACCCTCCGCCACTTCGTGGCCCTCCTCCCTCGAGGGAGGACCTAAGATCATCATCCAAAGAGCTTGATAGGTCTTGAAGCTCTGCTCGGAGAACGGAGAACCGATAACGGACAACCATTTTCTTATTCAACTTTCATCTTGCAACTTGGAACTGATGACCAGGAACCTGGACGCGAAGCGTGGGAACGAGGAACTGCTCTTGTTCCTAAAAATGGAGTCCCTATTTGTACTACAGCCTTGCAGATTTTATCGCCCTGATGAAGATTTGAAGAGGTCTCTTCGAATAGTAGACTTCGGCGAATTTCATCCTTCAGCCATTCCTTTTTGAGAGAGTCGAAAGTCTGCATCACTTTTCACCTTCAAGAAGCGTCTTTATCGGGTCTTCCGAGTCATCTAGAATGTCGTCTTCGAATGTCAGCAGGTCGTCTTTAAGCTGAAGCATCTCCTCGTCCTTCGAAGCAGAGAGGAGTTCAATAATCTCATCGAATACCTTCTTCCTTTCGCTTGCGTCGATCTCCTCGAGCATCTTCCATACTCTGTCGAACATGATCACTGTAATCACCCCCGGTGCCTTTTGTCTCAATGCTGAAGGTTAATCAAGATTGGAGTCTGACCATATTTTATATTAGCTCGACCACGTATCGATAACATGTATCTCAAATGTGGCAGTTTGTGCATTGCACACGATAACACAGTTGTTATTGATTTTTTTTTCCTTGAAGAGACGCTCTCGAGAATGTTCTTTCCCGACTGTTAATATCGAAGAAACGTGATGCTGAAAGAAGTTCAGACGGAACTTGAGTTTTTTGCTCTATAGCTTGCAACTTTCATCTTGGCACTTGCAACTGATCTATTTTGGAGGACGGTGGACCGATGACGGACAACGTTGTTTTTACGTGAACCATAGTGGTTTATTCTCTTAGAATGTGGGTGTCCCCGTAGGCAGAGCAGTAGAAAGGCTGTGCTTAATCTCTCTTTTCTGTCCTTAGAAACACTCTCACAGACTTTTACCGTCGATTTCACCTTCATGTGAAAATGGAGTCTGACCCTATTTGGAGCTATTCATTGTTTCAATGCTCTGCTTGCCGCACCATCCACCACTTGTTCGTAGATAGATACAAGACCTTCAATAAGCTCTGATTCCCCCATTCCAGTCTTTTCGACGAGTTTTTCAAGTGCTTCTTTCGCCTTAGAGTTAAGCTCTACAACAGAGTCCGCTTTCGGTGTGATGCGCAGTTTTCCTCCAAGAGCATTGACGAGTGTTTGCATAGTTTTGAATGAAAGATTCTGTTTGCCAGCTTCGATGCGTGAAAGAGTAGGCACAGCTATACCTGTAAGATTACTTAGATCCTTTTGTGTCAGACCTTTTTCGATGCGCAAATCAGTAAGCGCGTTTACAAAATCAAATAACGGACCGAATTCTTCCTGGGCTTTCTGGTACCCCTCATTCTTCTCAAGTCTCTTGAGAAGTTGCTCAAATGTTGCCATATTACTCACACCCCCCTAATGACATCAAAACCTAGAAATGTATCGCCTGTATCTTTGTTTTGCCGTATCTATATCTCTCTTCTGCTCTGCCTTACTTCCTTTGAAACCTGCACAAACAAATACGATGGTCTTAGTCTGCCTATGAGCGCCAAAATAGATGCGTATTTGCTTCTTAAGGAGCGTCGATTTGTCCCTGTACTCAAAGATGTCGGATGATGCTATTCCTTTTAAATGCTGGTCGTAACACTCCTGGGTGACTCCTTTCCCTCTGCCAGTCTCTTTATGAACAAGTTCAGTATTCTTGCGGCCGTCGCACTATCCTTTTCATAGAGGGTATCAATGAAATCACCGACATAATCGTTGCCGCCTTCTTCATCGAAAGAATAGACTGAGTAATTCTTCCATCTAACAAGTTCCATAACTCCTCCACCAGACATGTTAATGTTAGCATATATGTTAATATAAGTCAAATCTTCGCTATTGTCTGGATAATGCCTTCGGCAAAAGCAGAGCAATTCTTTCCTGACTATAAGAACGAACAGTAGCATGCGGCAAAGAGGATGTTGCCTATTAGTTTTCAAAGCAACTCTATTCGAAGTAGGGGCTTGAAGTCTGTAAATGTCTTCAGAATCGTGCACGGTGTCTTTCAGTTTGTTCCACCAGCTTCTTCCCGCCGGTGTAGATCCCCAAGATGTAATTATGCCCTTAAGTAATCAGAAGGCTTCTTCGACTTAAAGCCGTTCTTTCCTAGAAAGTCTTCCACTGCTGTAGTCGAGAGAATCAAGAACTCTTTGATATCTTCCAGACTTCTTCTATGTTTTTTTGCGTTCACTTCCTTAGCTTATCGAGGGCGAAGTCATGAGCTCGATAATCAAATCATCTAAAGATAATGCAATGAAAAACCCGCGTCTGCCAGAAAAGCCATGGAGTGATCTCTCTGCATGGGGGTGTCTTCGTGGGCGTAGCAGGAAAAAGGCTCCGTTTTTTCTTTTTGTGTATAAGTAGCCCCTCACAGTTTTTTGCCTTCGATTTCTCGTTTAGTGTGAAAAATGGAGTCTGACCCTATTTAATATGAACCGCTTTCCGCTGATGAAAAACCACGTTGACCGTCATCGGTTCTCCGTTCTCCGAGGAAAACTCGTTCTTCGTTCCAGAGCGAGGACCTGTTCTTCGTTCTTGGTTAAGCCAAGAAGAAGAAGATCGAAAACAAAATTCAGGATCCGACTCTGAAATGATTGCCTTAGGTTATTTGGAGAACATCGCATCCCGTCATGCTGAACTTGTTCGAAAATACTGCTCTCAAGGTTTTTCGAACCTGCAACCACCTACCTGCAACCTCGGTACTTCAAGACCAGATCCTGAACAGGAGCATTTTGGGGCAGGCTTTCAGGGCAGGCTCAACTGGATGACAAAGTGAGTGGCTCTGATCAGTGAATCTCGTTTGCTTCTTGATTAACTCGGTCAAGCTCCTATTCTTTGGTCCAGTCCTGACCAACCACCAGCTCTGAAAAAGCGAGTCACTCACTGATTTTCTCGGTGAGAAATAGCATATAATATTTTTACTCCAAAAAGCATTTAGACCTCTCTCAGCGGAAATCTTCGGAGGTGAATCTCAAGGTGAAGAGAATGTCAGTAAGTATTAAGAGATTCGACTTAAGTGGCTTCGTAGAGACTATAAAGCAGGCCTTCACGGCTCCTTCCAGTGGACTGGAAAGCTTTAGGGAAATTAGCCCCTACGATGAGATAGTTTACGGGTTTAGTTATTCGGAGTTCCCTAGATACTGGTCTAAAGAAGAGGAGCCCGACATAGTCAAAACCATTATGGAAGGTATGCTTCTTGTCTTCCTTCCTTTCGAAGTCAGCTGTTTTGAAGATGAAATCCTTTTCTGTATAGATGGTACAACAATAGATATTCCCCAGTCAGGAAGTAAAGATCCTTATGGGGAAAGCCTCCTAGACATAATTGAGGACGATTCCAATGTGATCGGATTCTGTGTTCTTCGAGAAGAAGGACATATACTAATTGACAGTTGTATGCACCACAAGGCAAGTGTTAACAACCTTGTACCCTTTCTAAAACCACTTGAATTCTGTGGGTTTCTAGAAGAGCCAATGCAGAGTTTCCTCAATCGTTTTATCTTGAAGCCCTAGGATTGAGTTTCCATTATGTGCTTCTCCGATTTCCTTTAGTTGCTCCTATTCTTTCATATTGGAAACCGTGTAATGATTTGAGCAGGATAAAGACTTAAGATGTACAGCTCTACATTTGCCTGTTTTTTTATCTTGTCTATGAAACTTCTCTTACTGTACGCTATTCGTGCATCCCAGCTGTCGGTTACCATGATTGCATTCTTTGTAATACCGTCGCATTTTACTAACATGTGCTCTATGAAGCAATCCAGAATCTTCTGGAAATGGAGATGCCCCCTCCCCTTGGCAACCACCCTTGAATTGAGTGACACAAAGAAAGCGACGGGGTAGCAGATATTACCTGGATAACCAGGATAACAATTGAAATCCGACAGGCCTGTGACATCTCCAATGATGCCCGGAATCTCTTCCGGCCTCACTCCATGTCTCCGATCTTCTTGAACAAAAGGCCGCTCCTCTTGTCCAAGATAGACTGCTTCAGGAACATCTTGAAGCAATCTATCCAAGATCTTTCTCACCATCTCTGTAAACTCGCCTCTTTCAAAGAAATCATTCTCTTTCACGTAGATCATCTCCATATGTATTTGTGCACGAAATCTGCCCTTAAGTAGACCTGGCTTTATCTAGCAAGACTTCCCGAATAACAATCAGCATCCAAATACAATCTACCAATTTGCAGTATAGAAAACTGGAAGTCAAATCTCCAACTGCTTTGATCAATGTTGCGGCTAGAATGGGCCAAGATCTTTATCAGAAAGGTGTTTGACCAGAATTTCAGACTTGGTAAATATTGCAACAGCAATGTTGAGCTCAGATTTGGCAATTAGCTGTTGAATTTTCTCGATATCGTCGAGATCCACAGTATCATGTGGCTGCCAAAGATGTACCAGGTAGGCTTCCTTATTCCCGTTGCCCTTCGAATAACGACTATTAAGAAGCTTGTAGTAATCGCTCTCAAGATGCTCAAATGGGTAGTTAAGACCGATTTCAACTATGAAGTCCGGTTTCAAGTATCCCCCAGTAAAGATGTCTATTTCACTCATGTATCCTGCGTTAGAAGGGAAGACTTCATTTGCTTTGCTACTCTCTAGAGGGTTCGCAAGATCCTTGTCACTAAGAATGGCGAGATCAACGTTCCCTCTCTTCTTGTGTCCATCTCTTGTAAAAGGTTCAGGCCATTCTTTATGGACAAGAGATGCTTTTCGCTCGCTACTTCCTATCGGGTACAAACCCTGTAAAGCTCTGTGAGAAGTTAGCATTGTATAGAGTTCGCAGTGAAGTGAATGCTCGCAACGATGTATATATGGCTCTCTTGCGAAGTTGTCCAGAAGACTGTCGATGGAAGTCTCGAGGATCTTCTTGACACCTTCAAAAAGAATACATGAAACCACCTCCTGTTATTATTAGCAATCATCTGTCGCTTGCTATAGAACACGATTAGTAACAGGAACTGTACCATAGTGATAAATGATAACACGTTGGCCGAAGAAAAACACACAAGAATTAGTCAGTTCGTCTTATTACAAATAATATCACGATTAGTTCTTCAAAAAACAAACAAAGTTCCATTAATTAGATCCATTTTTCATTGTCAAGAACTGTGGGGTCTACATCTAAATGAATACATACATAGCATCCTTATTCCTTTTATGTAGCACTCTCTGCTGAATACTATTCTATAGACCTTAGAAAATGCCTGTGTGTGTGAAGATCGTTGAAGCACTTTAACATTAGAGGATGAAGTGTTAATCCCAATTTCTGGATTTTTGTTTGGCCAGATAATGTACTTCATAGGTTCTTACACAACCTGGAACTCTATGTCATACACATCGGTTAGCCAGCAAGAGTTTCCATACCGATATGGTTCATTCACCTACGGTGGCCAGTCTTTGCTTCGCAAAGACCAGTTCCTACTTCGTCGAGCGAAAAGCCGTCCTTCGATAAGTTCCAAACCAGATCCTGAACAGGAGCATTTTAGGGCAGGCTCATTGGGGCAGGCTTTCAGGGCAGGCTCAACTGGATGACAAAGTGAGTGGCTCTGATCATATTGCTTCAATTTGCTTCTTGAGGATTGTGTCAAGCTCTTGCTATATGCTCCTGACCTACCACCCGCGAGATCCACGATTAAGGCGATCTTTACTGGTGATTGTATTTCTCCAGGAATTTAATTGCATCTTCTTCGTCCAGTGGTTTGCTGATCAAATGTCCCTGTATTCTATCGCAACCCCATTTCTCCAGATACTCTTTCTGCCTTTCGTGTTCTACCCCTTCAGCTATAGTAAAATGACCTAGCTTATGTGCCATCGAAATGATGTCACTGGTGATGGCATCATCGCTCTCGAGATACTGCAGCCTATCTATGAAGGATTTGTCTATCTTGAGACAGTTCACGTTTAGATCTCTTTCCCGTGCAAAAGAGGAGTATCCGATCCCGAAGTCGTCTATGGCTGTATGAATCCCTATATCACTCAGTTTGCCAAGAATACGGTTTATTTTCTCGTGATTCGAGGCAAATACCGACTCGGTGATCTCGAGTCCAACATTTTTAGGAAGGACCTGAGTTTGCTCTATCATCTCAAGAAGGCTATCTGTGAAACCGTCCCTCAATAACTGGATGGCTGAGACATTGATTGAAACCCCGATCGATCCATAACCACTTCTCTTCAGCTTATTCAAGAAACCGAGTGCCTGGAGAATAATCTTCCTGCCGATCGGAACGACAAGATTTTTTTTCTCGGCTATCGGGATGAATTCCAGAGGCGGCACCGGGCCAAGTCCTTCAATACTCAATCTCGCCAGAGCTTCAAAACTGCTTATCTTATTAGACTTCAGATCAAGAATCGGCTGGAATTGCACGAAGAGCCCAAAATCCTTCTCGTCTGTCGAGATTTTCGCCAGTTCTAAGGTTATCTGCTGTTCTCGAACCATTTGTTTCTCGATTTCTTCGTTATAGAAACAGATTCCAATGTTTCTATCATATATGTTGAAAGCCTTCTCAGATGTGACTAGAAGCCTTCTCAGTAGGAGATCGACATCCTTCTCATCGCCTTCACCGATTTCAATTACTCCAATACCACCTTTAATCCTTTCCATCAGAAGGACAGGCTCCAGTTGCTTTGCAACTTCTATGGAAAATTTCGTCAGTTCGTTCTTGTCTTTATAGCCCTTCAAGTAGAATACGAATTGATTCTCGTATGTGTTGAAAAGCAGGCGCCTATCTGTGCAGAACTGCCTCAGCATATCTGCAATCTTCTTTATAAGGTCCTGAGTGTATTGAAATCCATAAGTAGATGTCAGTGACTGCACTGTACTTAAATCCACGCTCACTAAGGCTCTTTTCTCCCGCAGTCTGTTCTCATCATCTCCTTCCAGAAGAGTTTTCAGGTAGTTGCGGTTATATAGGCCAGTCCAGCTATCGTGTTCAGAGCTATATCTGAGTGTATTCTCGAACTCCTTACGGCTGGATATATCCTTAAGAAGGGCAATATGGCCGCTTTCACTCTCGCCCGGCAGATGGAAGGACGCCACTGTCATTTCAACCCATACAGAAGAACCATCTGGCCTCACAAACCTCTTCTCCATTGTATAGCTCTGGATTTCGCCTGATTTCAGCTTTCTATAATTCTCTAGATCCTTCTCCAGATCGTCTGGATGAGTAATACTTGCCCAGCCAAGCTCAATCAACTCCTCTTTCGTTCTACCGGTAATTTGCTCGAATGCTGAGTTGATCTGTGTTTCTGGATCCACATTCTTATCTTTGGGACCGCTAGCGTAGGAAATCGAAATTCCAATCGGTGCCCGGCTAAAGATTGTGTTGAACACTGACTTTAGCTCGACTTGCTTCTGTTCTTCCAGCTGCCGACTTCTGAGCAATTCAAGATGGATATTGACTCGAACCTTCAAAGCATTTATACTAATAGGCTTCCTTATGTAGTCCACAGCACCAAGTTCCAGACCTTTGCTTTCGTCTTCCAGTTCTTCATGGTTTGTCAGTATTATTGTTCGTACTCTCTTATAGCGATCATCCGCCTTCAGCGCCGCCAGAACCTCGAATCCATTCATTCTGGGCATATTAAGGTCGAGTATGATCAGCTGAATCTCTTCGTGCTCATCTATTCTCTGCATTGCTTCCACGCCATCACTAGCTGTCAGGAGATCGTACTCGCTCAACATCTTCTCAATCATAAGGCGATCAGCCGCCGAGTCATCGACAACCAAGATTTTCACAGGCATAAATCATCTCCCTTAAGCAATAAACTAACCTCAAATCACAAAAAAAGGAGGCTTGAAGAACTACCTCCCTTACTACGCTCTTGTTGAATGAGATCCATACATTGGAATACATCGAAGAGCACATTGTAAATGGCTGGTCCAAGTTTCCGCTCGCAATGAATAACACGCGGGTCTCTTCGTGGGTCGTTTCTCCTAATTCCCGAAGACCAGCAAAAAGAGGGACGAGTTCTGCATTGAGAAAGGGCACCGTCTGTACCTCAAACAGGCTGATGGTCTCGAAGAAACAACCCTTCTTGAATCGATTACCTACTTCGTTTTGTCCGTTATCTTCCATGTCTTTCTCCTGGCAGTCATAAAACAGAATCGCTAGTATCTGAATAATAGCATATGTCCTTTGTTTCACAGTGCCAAGAGAATTGGAGTCTGACCCTGTTCATTCGGATAACAATCATAAGTGCATCTCTTTGATTATCATCCATGATCTCATCGGGGCAGACATCTTTCGCCACCTTCCACGTGACCTCAAGCACATCATAATGCGCTCTTATTCCTGACTTGTAGAAAGCATTACAAAGAATAGGAGTCTGACCCTATTTTGACACTCTTACAAAGAATGGGAGTCTGACCCTATTTTGACACTCCTTCTTGATGAACTCGGTAAAACTCCTATTTTCCTCCTGACCAACCAGTAACAATGGCTATGAAAATCGAGTCTGTCCCATTTGTTTGAAAACTCGTTCTTCGTTCCAGAGCGAGGACCTGTTCTTCGTTCTTGGTTAAGCCAATAAGAAGAAGATCGAAAACAAAATTCAGGATCCGACTCTGAAATGATTGCCTTATGTTATTTGGAGAACATCGCATCCCGTCATGCTGAACTTGTTTCAAAATACTGCTCTCAAGGTTTTTCGAACCTGGCACACCTACCTGCTGCAACCTCGGTACTTCAAGACCAGATCCCGTGCAGACCCATCACGGGATGACAGTCCTTCACGTCATCCTCGTGTATTGTCAAAAGAGAGAGGGTATAGAATGAGGGTAGAGGGAGTAGCCAGTCGTCATCCTTAGGCTTAGAGCCTGTACTTCAGATTGGGCACCCTTCTTAACACGATTGAG
>Ga0116144_10003598_pt1 | contig 15297 bp, 10 predicted proteins | sample AD_UKC035_MetaG_FD_89746 | JGI IMG/M metagenome (GOLD analysis project Ga0116144, IMG submission 89746) | Active sludge microbial communities of municipal wastewater-treating anaerobic digesters from USA - AD_UKC035_MetaG | ecosystem: Engineered > Bioreactor > Anaerobic > Digestate | place: USA... | reverse complement strand
CCGGCGATCGGAGGGCTGGCCAAGGGCCAGCTGGTCAGAGAGATAGATGCCCTGGGGGGGTGGATGGGCCTTCTGGCTGATGAAACCGGGCTTCATTTCAGGTTGCTAAATCGTAGCCGGGGAATCGCTGTCCAGGGACCTAGAGTTCAGTGTGACAAAGCTTTATATCGGCAGACGATGAAAAAGTGGCTGGAAGAAGTTCCCGGCTTAAGAATCTGGCAGGCTATTGTTACTGAGCTCATCATCGAGAATGGGCAAATTAAAGGGCTGGTTACCAGGGATGGAAGCCGAATAAAAGCTGGGGCAATTGTTCTTGCTCCCGGGACTTTTCTGCATGGCCTTATACATTTAGGGCTCAATCATTATCCAGCCGGGCGAGCTAACGAGCCACCGGCCAATGAACTGGCCACTGTCCTGAGAGAGGCTGGTTTAAAGGTTCTACGGCTTAAGACTGGAACACCAATGAGGCTGTCGGCTGATTCTATTGACTGGACAAAATTTCAGGGTCAGCCTGGTGATGAGCAGCCGGTTTCTATGTCTTTTAGAACCAAAAAGAAACTTGAAAATAAAATTATTTGCTATATCGGTTATACCAATGAAAAAACGCATGAGGTTATTCGCAACAATTTAGACCAATCCCCTCTTTACAGTGGAGAAATAAAGGGTGTAGGCCCGCGCTATTGCCCTTCGATCGAAGATAAAGTGGTTAAGTTCCCGCATCACGCCCGGCACCAATTTTATCTGGAGCCAGAAGGTTTGACCACGTCTGAGGTTTATGTCAATGGCCTGTCTTCGAGCCTGCCTTACCGGGTCCAGAAGGAAATTTTGAAAACTATTCCGGGCCTGGAGGAGGCCAAAATCCTAAGGCCAGCTTATGGTGTTGAATATGATGCGATTTCCCCTCTCGAATTGAAGGCGACGCTTGAAACCAAAAAGATCAGCGGCCTGTTTTTGGCCGGGCAGATCAACGGGACTTCAGGCTATGAGGAGGCTGCAGCCCAGGGCTTAATGGCCGGAATCAATGCGGTTTTAAAGCTGCGCGGACAACCAGCCTTCATACTCGCTCGCCACGAGGCATATATTGGGGTGCTGATTGATGATTTGATCTCGCACGGCGTTGAAGAGCCCTATCGTCTGTTTACCTCAAGAGCTGAGTACCGGCTAAATCTCAGGTTGGATAATGCCGACGCTCGTTTGTTGCCTTATGGTTATCAGCTTGGTCTGATTAAAGAAGAAGAATATCAGGAATTTCTGAGAAAACAGGCCAGGGTCAGACAAGCTATAGAAAGTTTACAAAAAGAAAAAATCGCCATTGAGAATAATGAACCCATATCAGCCGTCAATTATTTAAAGCAGCCTGGAAGCAGCCTGGAAGAGATAATCAGGCGGATAAATTTACCAGTTTCTTTGACTGACGAGGAAAAAAGGCACATTGAGGCTGAAATTAAATATGAAGGCTACATCCAAAAGCAGGAGAGAGAGATTAACAGGCTGAACAAAATTGATCAGATGAGTTTGCCAGAGACAATTAACTATAGCGATATTCCGGGTTTAAGCCTGGAAATTATCGAGAAACTGAACAAGATGAGGCCAGGAACTCTGGGAGAAGCAAAAAAAATATCTGGCATTACGCCGGCAGCTTTATATAATATCTATTTGTATCTGGCTGTTTTTAAAAAAGGGCAGGCTGGAACCAATGTTCCACGTGGAACAAATGAGGCTTCTGATTAGATGAATAAGGTCATCGCCATTGCTAATCAAAAAGGAGGAGTGGGGAAAACCACTACTGCTATCAATCTGGGGGCAGCACTGGCGCTTAAAAATTATCGAGTTCTCTTACTGGATTTTGATCCCCAGGGGATGGCTACGGTAGGCCTCGGTCAGGCCAAAAGGCGCGGCCAGGGTATTTATCAGGTCATCTTGAACGGGCGTGGTGTCATGGATTGCCTGGTGGATACAGGAGTGTCCGATTTATACCTTTGTGCTTGTTCACCAGAGCTGAGTGGGGCTGAGGCCGAACTTTTTAACGCCCCGGATAGGGAAAAAAGACTCAAAATAGCCCTGTCGGAGGTGCGCCAGTTATTCAATTTTATCTTGATAGATTGCCCGCCTTCCCTAGGATTTCTGACCATCAATGCTCTGGCGGCGGCAGATTCAATTCTTATTCCGGTACAGGCTGAATTCTTCTGTCTGGAAGGTATCCCGGATTTATTCCATACTCTGGACATAGTTCGGACTTATTTTAATCCTCAGCTTTATATTGAGGGCATTTTACTAACCATGTTTGATGAAAGGACCAACCTCTCCCGTCAGGTGGCGGAGGAAATAAAAAATTCCTTAAAAGGGGTTCTTTTAAACACGATAATACCAAGAAGTGTTAGATTGGCCGAGGCTCCCAGTTTCGGCAAGCCAGTTATACTATATGATCCCAGGTCGAAGGGAGCTCAGGCCTATCTTAATTTGGCAGAGGAGTTGATCAACAAATGACAAAAAAAGCACTGGGAAAGGGCCTCGGGGCCTTCATACCCGAGGAGTTTGGGATTCTCAAAGAGGATCGCTATGCCGAAGTGGAGATAGAAAAAATCAGACCCAATCCACACCAGCCGAGGACGCAGTTTGATGAAGCCTCAATAGATGAGCTGGCCAGGTCAATTAAAGAGACCGGCATTATCCAGCCTTTACTGGTAGTCCCCGAGGAAGATCACTACAAACTGATTGTCGGGGAAAGAAGATGGCGGGCGGCTCAAAAAGTTGGTTTGCGGGTGGTACCTGTCATTATCAGGAATATGACTGAAGACAAACAGTTGGAAGTCTCTCTTATTGAAAATATCCATCGCGAAGACTTAAATCCTTTAGAGATTGCTGAAGCTTTTGACAGATTGGTAAATCAGCTCGGATTGACCCAGCAGGAAGTGGCTGATCGGGTTGGCAAGGACCGAGCCTCAGTCGCCAACTATATCCGCTTACTCAAATTGCCGCTCGAGATCAAGAGGCTGATTCGGGAGGGTAAATTATCGATGGGCCAGGCCAGAGCCATCCTGTCTCTTGAGGAAGAGTCGCTGCAAAAAAAGGTGGCTTTTCAGGCAGTAGAAAAATCTCTTTCAGTTCGAGAAACTGAAAAGCTTGTTCAAAAGTTTAAAGAGAAGCCCCCTCGCGCTCAGAAATCGCTGATGGATCCTGATCTGAAAGCACTGGAAGAAGAGTTAATTCAGTGTCTGGGTACCAAGGTAACTATCACCGGGCAGCGGAATAAGGGCACGATCCGGATTTTCTATTTCTCTCTGGAGGAGCTTAACCGGATTTATGACAAAATTAAAGGAGTAAGAGCATGAAAGAAAAAGAAAAAGTCAGAGAAATCGCCGAAGAGTCTCATCTGGCCGGTCTTATTGACCAGGGGATGGAACTAAAGGGAGAATTAAATTTTAAGGGTTCTTTCAGAATAGAAGGCTATTTCCAGGGTAAGATATCTTCAGATTCAATGCTGATTATCGGAGAAAAAGGAAAGGTGGAAGCTGAAGTCAAAGTGGGAGAGTTGATTATTAACGGCGAAATTCATGGAAATCTGCAAGCCAGAGAACGGATAGAGGTCCATAACAAGGGACGAGTATTTGGCACGCTTATGGCTCCCAAGCTCTTGATCGAAGAAGGCTCCTATCTGGAAGCTAACTGCCAGACGGTCAGTGTTCCGGAAGAGACAGGCCCTCACGCTTCAGAGATAAAGGAAGGGAAACCAAGTTAAGTCTGATTCTTTGAAGAGAACTTCTTTAAAGAGAACTTATTAAAAAGCTCCCTGGTTTCTGTTTGTAATAATATTGGCTAATTGCAAGGAAATACTAACCAGCAGTAATCTTTTATGGTTAAGCCTTACCTTTGTGCCTTTTGACGGAAGAGTAATAACGGGCAAGCTCGTTAGCCTCTGCCCTGCGCTCTGCTCTGAGTAATTCACCTGAGAGCTATTCCAATACCGGGCAAAACCGAAAGGCGTGTCTGGCTTTTCCAGGCATTCCTGCTCTAAATGACAGGCGACACCAGAAGTTCGTTTTTTTTTGAGGCTGGAGAGTGAACTTTTCAAGTGTAAAGAGTTCACTTTTCAACTGTAAATAACAGGAGAAAAAGTTGTCTTGAGGTTGTGTCACCAAAAGACTATAATCAATCGAATTTCAAAAATTCACTTAGCTTTCAGGCAAATAGGCATGAGTAAGTATATCTTTGTAACTGGTGGAGTAATTTCAGGACTTGGTAAGGGGCTGGCGGCAGCTTCTATCGGGCTTCTGCTCGAAGCCCACGGTTATAAAATAACCCTTCAAAAATTAGATCCATATCTTAATGTTGATCCGGGGACGATGAGCCCCTACCAGCATGGAGAAGTCTTTGTGACCGATGACGGGGCTGAGACTGATCTTGATCTCGGCCATTATGAACGGTTTACTTCGACCAGAACTACCAGGGATCACAACTGGACCGCGGGCAGAATTTATGAGCAAATTATCCACCAGGAAAGACACGGAGATTATCTGGGCAAGACCGTTCAGGTCATCCCCCATGTCACCGACCAGATAAAGAATGCCTTTTATTCAGTTGCCAACCATCATGATATAGTAATTGTAGAAATTGGAGGAACAGTTGGCGATATTGAGAGTCAACCTTTTCTTGAAGCTATCAGGCAGATGCGTCTATCTCTCGGACCGGAAAATACTCTGTTTATCCATCTAACTCTGGTCCCGTATATTGAAACTTCCGGTGAACTGAAAACAAAACCGACCCAGCATTCAGTTAAAGAATTGAGAGCCATCGGTATCCAGCCGGATATTCTCCTCTGTCGGACAGGCCACGAGTTGCCGTCCGATCTCAAAGCCAAAATTGCCCTCTTTACCAATGTCCCGATCGAAGCGGTTATTACTGCCAGGGATGCCTCCTCCATTTATGAGATACCGCTGAATTTTGCCGACGAAAGACTGGACTCGATAATTTTGAGAAAGCTGGGACTGGCCTCTGCTCAGCCTGATCTTAGCCGCTGGCAAAAACTGGTAGAAATAGCCCATCATCCCGGCGATGAGGTGACCATAGCCATTGTTGGTAAATATACAGGATTTCGCGACTCCTATCTGAGTCTGTATCAAGCCCTTGACCATGGTGGCCTGGGCAACTCATTGCGAGTCAATTTGAACTGGATCGAAGCTGAAGAGTTAGAAAAGGAAGCTTATTTCCGAAGATTAAAAGATCAAGATGGAATTCTTGTTCCTGGTGGTTTTGGCCAGCGAGGGGTGGAAGGCAAAATCAAGGCGGTTAAATACGCCCGTGAAAAGAAGGTTCCGTTCTTTGGCATCTGTCTGGGCATGCAGTGTGCAACCATCGAATTTGCCCGAAATGTTGCGCGCCTGAGAAAAGCTCACAGCCTCGAATTCGATCCAGCCACTCCTCACCCTATTTTTCGTCTCTGGCAGGAACTCCAGCCAGACTCTGACCTGGGCGGAACAATGAGACTCGGTGCATATAATTGTCAGCTTAATAAAGGCACGCGAGCTTATTCCATCTACCGGCAGCTCCTGGTCAGTGAGCGTCACCGCCATCGCTATGAATTCAATCCAGACTATGAACAGGCCCTGGAGTCAGCCGGTCTGGTCATCTCCGGGAAAAATCCTGAGCATGGCCTGGTAGAAATTATTGAACTCGATGATCATCCCTGGTTCCTTGGTTGCCAGTTTCATCCTGAGTTTAAATCCAGGCCACTCGAGCCGCACCCGCTGTTTAAATCATTTATTGCTGCTGCCTATAAGCATAAAAAAAGCCGGAAGAAGCAGTTGCTATAAAAGAAATAAAGAAATAAGGAGCAGGCTGAGTGAAAATTCCCGGTGGTTTGCCTGCTCCCATGCAAAAATTAGAACTTCGAAGCCGACCATACTCCAGAAATTGATGCCCGCCAGAAAATAACCAGGCTTTGAGAAAAAGAAATAAAAAAATATTTCCAAATGCACGGAGGGTGTTATAAATTATAATCTTAGAAATCAAGGGAGGCTCAGAATGGAGATAAAGGTCAAAAAAGAGATCTTCAGAGAATACGATATAAGAGGTGTAGTCGGTGAGGATCTTAACCGTGACCTGGCTGTAATTATCGGTCGGGCCATCGGTACTAAAATTCGGAGAGCAGACCGGAAAAGGGTGGCCGTTGGACGTGATTGTCGTCTGAGCTCACCTGAATTGTTTTCAGGTTTAACGGCAGGTCTTTTATCTTCAGGTCTTCAAGTAATTGACCTGGGCGTTGTCCCCACTCCCCTGGTTTACTTCACCAGTTATTATTTCCATGAAGAAGCAGCTGTGGTTATAACTGGCTCTCATAACCCGCCGGAATTCAACGGCTTTAAGATTATGATTGGTGAGGAAACCCTTCACGGGCCAGAGATTCTGGAAATCTACCAGATTATTGAGCGCGGGGATTTTATCCCTTCGGCTCAGTCCGGTCAGATGACTGCTTTTGATCCTGTGCCGGAATATATCAATTATGTGGCCGGCCAGATTCATTTAGAGCGCCCGGTTAAGATTGTCATTGATGCCGGTAACGGCACAGCTGGATCGGTGGCTGTCCCCCTGTTTAAAAAACTGGGGGCAGAGATCATCGAACTCTATACTGAGATGGATGGCCGTTTCCCCCATCACCATCCAGATCCAACCCTGCCTGAAGCCCTGAAAGACTTGATTTCCACGGTTAGGGAAAGTGAGGCGGAAGTTGGTCTGGCCTACGATGGCGATGCTGACCGGCTGGGAGCAGTGGATGAAACCGGGCGCATAATATGGGGAGATCAGTTGATGATCATTTTTGCCCGGGATCTGCTACCTTCTCATCCAGGAGCAGCTATTGTTTCAGAAGTCAAAGCTTCTCACCTTCTTTATGATGAAATCAGCCGGCTGGGTGGCCGACCGATCATGTGGAAAACGGGTCATTCTTTAATCAAAGAAAAGATAAAGCAGGAGAAGGCCCTGCTGGCTGGAGAAATGAGCGGTCATATTTTCTTTGCTGATCGCTGGTTTGGTTTTGATGATGCCATCTACGCCTCGGCCAGACTAGTGGAAATAATTTCTCGTCAGACGAAAAAACTGTCAGCTTATCTAGCTGATTTGCCCACTGTTTATAACACACCCGAGATCAGGATTTATACTTCAGATGAGGTCAAATTCAAGGTGGTTGATGGCGTCAAGGAGAAACTCAGCCATCTACCTGAGGTCAAGAAAATTATTGATATTGATGGAGTTAGAGCCGTCTTTGACCATGGCTGGGGATTGGTCAGGGCCTCGAATACTCAGCCGGTTATTGTCCTGCGGTTTGAAGCTGACAGCCAGGAGGAATTAAGACGCATCGAGCAGAAGATCAAAAGCTGTCTGGAAGAGGTTCTGACCGGTTTGAACAGCAAATAAGAATATAAGAATATAATAATAAAGGGTTCGGCGGGGAGGTAACATTGGAAGAAATAAAAAAGAGGGGTAAAAAAAAGGAAGCAGGACAGCCTGATTTAAGGGTAGTCATTCTGGCTGGTGGCAGCGGCACTCGTTTCTGGCCTTTGAGCCGCCGGCAAAACCCGAAACAATATCTAAATATAATTGGGGAGAAAAAGCTTGTTGAGCAGACCGTGGACAGGGTGAAAGGCCTGGTGCCTGTCGGAAACCTTTATACAGTGGCTGTTTCCTGGCAGACGCGGAAGCTTGAGAAAATTTTACCAGCTTTGCCCCGAAAGAATTTACTGACTGAGCCTCAGGCCAGAAACACCGCTCCTTCCGCCCTTCTGGCTACCGCCACTATTTATCTTGACAACCCCGAGGCAGTAGTTGCCTTATTGCCAGCCGATCATTACATCAAAGAGGTCCAACTCTTCAGGCAGAAACTTCAGGCGGCGGCGGCTGCGGCCTATAGATTTAAAAAAATAATTATGTTTGGTGTCCCCCCGACTTCCCCGGCTACTGGCTATGGTTATCTCCATTGTCCTGACATTGGTTTCAAAAATCTGCAAGGGGAAAGATTTTATACGGTGAGTAGTTTTAAAGAAAAGCCGGATCTGCCGACTGCCCTCGACTTTATTCAGTCTGGAGAATATTACTGGAATAGCGGTATCTTTCTCTGGCGGGCGGATGTCTTTGAGGAAAGCCTGAGAAAATATACACCGGAGCTTTTTTCAGCCTGGATAAAAATTCTGGAGGCTTTGAAAAAAGGCAACCGCCAGACACTGGTCAGAGTTTTTCGTGAACTGCCGGTCCAATCAATAGATTATGCCCTAATTGAAAAGGTCAGAGGATCACTGATGGCCAGGGGTGATTTTGGCTGGTCTGACCTCGGCTCCTGGAGTTCCCTCTATGAACTTTTCGGACAGGATGAAAACTGTAATGTGGCCAATGGCTCAATCGTTTCTCTCGATTCAAAGAACTGTCTGATTCTCAATCCGGGGCAGCTAACAGCTTTAATTGGCGTCGAGAATCTGATCATTGTCAATTCCAAAGATGCTCTGCTCATCTGCCGGCGAGAGGCCGATCAGCGAGTCAAAGAATTGGTCGAGAAGCTTGGCAAAGAGCAACCAGAGCTTGTTTAAGTTTTAATTTGTTCTGGCTTTTTCTTCATTTAAAGAGGGTGAAGAAACTACTCAATTATAACCTTTCTGCAACTTTGAGTGGCTGGCGCCATAAGCAAAATAGACGGCCAGACCCATTCCCAGCCAGATAACAAACCTGAACCAGGTGACTGTGGTCAGGCCAAGCATCAGATATAAGCAGAAGAAAATGGTGACCAGGGGGGTAAAAGGAACTAAAGGGGTCTTGAATTTTCTTTCTAACTGGGGTTGAGTGTGTCTTAAGACAATTACCCCGATGGAGACCAGGACAAAGGCAAAAAGAGTCCCGATGTTGCACAGTTCCAGGATTATGTCCAGAGGAAAGAAACCGGCAATAAGAGCAGTCAGGCCACCGGTTATCCAGGTGCAAAGGGCGGGAGTTCGATGTATGGGGTGAACACGGGCGAAGATCTCAGGCAGGAGGCCATCTCTGGCCATGACCATGAAAATTCTGACCTGTCCATAGACGGTAATCAGCAAAGTCGAAATCATGCCGATAATTGCTCCGGTGGCGACCAGTGCTCCTCCCCAGCGAATGCCGATACTGGCCAGGGCAGCCGGCAGAGCGTTGCCAATATCTATCTGGTTATAAGGGACAAGGCCAACTAAAACGAAAGCTACCCCCAGATATAAGACAATAACCACACCCAGGCAGAGCATCAGGCCAATGGGCACATCTCTTTTTGGGTTAATGGTTTCTTCGGCAGCAGTGGAGACGGCATCAAAACCGATGTATGAGAAGAAAATAATAGCTGCCCCCGACATGATTCCCTTCCAGCCCATTGGAGCAAAGGGGGTAAAATTACTCAAATTGACATGCTTGATTCCAAGAACAATAAACAGGACAATGACAGAAATTTTGATAACGACAATGATATTGTTGGTTACCGAGCTCTCTTTAATGCCGACAAACAAAATCCAGGTAATGAGCATCGTGATAAGGACGGCCGGAAGATCAATGACACCACCAGCCATTGGCGTGAGACATAAGGCCTTGGGCAGCTTGACTCCCAGCTCCTCAATGAGTCCAATAAAAGTTGATGACCAGCCGGAAGCCACAGCGCTGGCCGAAACCAAATACTCCAGCATCAGGTCCCAGCCAATGATCCAGGCTATGATCTCACCAAAGGCTGCATAAGAATATGAATATGTACTGCCAGCCACGGGAAACATGCAGGCCAGTTCGGAATAAGTTAAGGCGCATAGGCCAGCAGTAATAGCGGCGATGAGAAAAGACAGGATAACGCCAGGGCCAGCCAGATGTGCTCCCTGGCCGGTGGCTACAAAAATTCCGGTGCCAACCACTGAGCCAATGCCCAGGGCAGCCAGATCGATGGCTTTGAGGCTTTTCTTGAGCTGGGTATGCTCGGAAGCTTCCTGTAAATCTTCTGGCCTTTTTTTTACCCAGAGGTTCATGCTGCTGCTCCTTGCAAAAACAACAGAATAGTTTTTAAATAATACTTAGATGAAATGGATTTTACAAGAAAAAATTTAATTGTTAAAAATAGAATCACCGAAGAACGGAAGAAAATTATTGCCGGCATCGTCAAAATTATGGATATTTATAAACGAAATCATTTTTAGCTGCTCAATAAAATTATTTTGAATAAAGGAGGAGGTGGATGCATGAATTTTAAAAAATTAGCGACATTTTTCTTAACGGCCTTTTTCCTTTTGGCCCTGGTCGGCCAGGGGCAGACGCAGGTTAAGCTTGACGTCAAAGAGCATGTCCTCTCCAATGGGATGAAAATTTTAATGATTCCCAAGCCGGGTGTACCCAGGGTGGTCTGTCACATCTATTACAAGGTGGGCTCAATCAATGAGGGACCCGGTACAACTGGTTCGGCTCACATTCATGAACACCTGATGTTTAAGGGCACTAAAATAATGGGTGTAACTGATTTTGAAGCCGACGATGCTATTAACCGCCAGATCGATGAGCTCATGCATAAGATTTACCGCGAAAAATACTGGAAAAAAGATGGAGATCAGGCCAAAATCGCTGAATGGCAAAAGCAGGTGGACGAATTGATTCAAGCTGAAAAAAAATACATCATCAAAGATCACCTGTGGGAGACTTATATGAAAAACGGAGGTACCGGCCTCAATGCCTCAACTTCAAGTGAAGTGACCGGCTACTATGTCACCTTACCCTCCAATAAGGTTGAGCTACAGATGTTCCTCGAAGCTGACCGCATGATGAATGCCTATTTTCGGGAATTTTATTCTGAAAAAGATGTCATCATGGAAGAGAGACGCCTGAGCGAAAATCGGCCCGGCTTTTATTTTAGTGAACAGGTCAATGCTGCTTTCTATGCTGCCTCTCCCTATCACTGGGAAGTCATCGGCTGGATGGATGATTTGAAGAAAGTTACCAAAGAAGACCTGATTGAATTTCACAATAAATATTATGTTCCCAATAATGCTGTTGCTATCTATGTCGGTGATATTAAACCAGAGGCCATTATAGCCATGGCCGAGAAATACTTTGGAGCTATTCCCAAGGCACCCGATATTGAGCCAATTAGAACTGGAGAACCGCCTCAGTACTCTGAAAAACGAATGTACGGACAGGGGCCTGGTCTGCCCAGTTTTCAGCTCTGGTTCCACATTCCACCGGATGGAGACCCCGATGTGCCTGCTCTAAATATCCTGGCCAGCATTCTTTCTGGAGAAACTGGCCGGCTGACCAAATCACTGGTCAAAGAAAAGGACCTGGCTATCAGGGCCATGGCTATGAGCCGTCCGCAGTGGTATGCCGGAGCTTTCACCTTTAATATCGTCCCGAAACTTCAGGCAGCAGCCAAGCCAGAGGAAGTAGAAAAAGCAGTCTGGGAAGAAATTAGCAAAATTAAAAAAGATGGCGTAACTCCAGAAGAACTGCAGAAAGCTAAAAACAAAACTGAAGCCACCTTTATCCGCAGCCTTGAATCACCGATGTTTCTGGCCATGCGGGTTGGCCGGGCAGAACTTAATCGCGGCTGGCGCTCACTCTTGACTGATCTCGAAGATATGAAAAAAGTTACTTCTGAGGATATCAAGAGGGTAGCTGCCAAATATTTCGTCAAGGATAATTCCCTGGTAGCTATCTATTCCCGGGGTCAAGCGAGATAAGGAGGGATGGTCATGAAGAAAAGAAATGTTTTAATTTTCGGGCTTTTGTTACTGATACTGGCTGTCGGAGCGATTTTCGCTCAGGTTACCAGACCTGAAGATTTGAAGTTCCCTCCGCTTCAATTTGAACCACCCCAGCCTGCTCAATACCGACTCGTCATGAGTAACGGTCTTCGGGGCTATATCCAGGAAGATAGAGCTCTACCCATCGTCAATCTGACTGCGATCATCCATACCGGTCGTCTCTATGTTCCCAAAGAAAAAGCCGGCCTGGATTCGATGCTCTCTGAATGCCTGATTAAGGGTGGAACCAAGACCAGAACAGGTTCAGCCATTGAAGAGCGTCTGGATTTTCTTGGGGGAGCAATTAGCTTCTCAGTTGGAGAAAGAACTTCGACTCTAACCATGTCGATCCTGAGTAAGGACCTGGATGAGGGGCTGGATATTTTCTTCGATTTGCTGATGAACCCAGAGTTTCGAGAAGACAGCTTGACGCTGGCCAGAGGCAAGATTATTGAGCAGATGCGAGGAATCAATGACAACCCGAGTCTGGTCTTAAACCGGGAATTTGAAAAAATTCTCTATGGCGATTGCCCTCTGACTTACCAGGAGACAAAGGCGACGGTTGAATCCATCACCCAGGCTGATCTTAAAGCTTTTCACAAAAAATATTTCTTCCCCAAAAATATCATTCTGGCTGGTGCCGGTGATTTCAATCGCAACCAGTTGAAAAACAAAATTAATAAATACGCCTCGAGATGGGCCAATCAATCTCTGGCTTTCCCCGAGATAAGCAAAAAGTTTCCCGAGCCAGAACCAGGCATCTATTTTATTCAGAAAAAAATCAATCAAGGTTATATCAACATTGGCCATCTGGGTCTCGAAGATACCAATCCGGATTACTTTGCTGTGCAGGTGATGAATTTTATTCTGGGCGGGGGAAGCTTTACCTCCAGGATTACCTCCAAAGTCAGGTCGGATGAAGGACTGGCTTACAATTGTGGCAGCCGCTTCAATTTTCGCTGGGGCTTTCCTGGAACTTTTGCCGGTTATGTTCAAACAAAATCTTCGACCGTTGGCTATGCTATCTCTCTGATTCTAAAAGAGTTCGAACGTATCCGGCAGGAACCCGTCTCTGACGAGGAGATGGAAACGGCCAAGAATTATTACCTGGAGAGCTTTACCGATTTCTTTCAGAGCCCGATTCGCACCATGATCAATTTTGCCACTCTCGAACTGCAGGGCAAACCGATGAACTACTATTCTACCTATCGCGATAAAATTAAGGCGGTGACCAAAGACAAGGTCATGGAAGTTGCCCGGAAATATATTCACCCGGAAAAAATGGTCACAGTGATTGTTGGTGATTTTGAACCCTGCAACCAGGGCTCGGAGAAATTCCCTGGCCCACTGGACAAACTGGGTAAAATTCACCGGGTAAAATTGCTTGATCCTCTAACCGGCCAGCTGGTGGAATAACTGAGAACAAAACAAGAGCCAGCTGGTTTTATAAGCGGTGGCTAGAAAGAGATATATCAGGAAGAGCAACCTGATGGCATAGAAGATTGTGACTTATTGAATGCAGCCTCAAAAAGGCAGATCAAGAGGGGCAGGCCACGGGGCTTGCCCCTCTTTTTTTGTGCTCAAACTTAAAATAAAACTACAGGGTAGAAACCGAAAAATGCTATCACTTACACAGTTTAATGCCGAGCTCGGCCAGCTGTTTTTCGTCCACTTCTGAGGGCGAGTCAGTCATCAGGCAAAGGGCACTGGTTGTCTTGGGGAAAGGAATCACCTCGCGAATCGAATCAAGGTTACAAAGCAGCATGACCAACCGGTCAAAACCAAGAGCTATCCCACCGTGAGGTGGAGCACCATAGGTTAGAGCTTCTAAAAAGAAGCCAAATTTCTCCCTGGCCTGCTGAGGCGAAAGGCCCAGGACTTTAAAAATTCTGGCCTGGAGCTCCGGTTGGTGAATTCTGATTGAACCTCCTCCGACTTCATAACCGTTAAGCACCAGATCATAGGCTAACGATTTGACTCTAAGCGGTTCGCTCTCCAGATGGTCGAGGTCAGCCGGATCAGGTGAGGTAAAAGGATGATGCGTGGAAACAATTCTTTTCTCTTCTTCGCTCCATTCAAAGAGAGGAAAGTCAGTGATCCAGCAAAAGGCACGACTGAATTTATTGATTTTCCCTGCTTTTATTTTTTCGGCGATAAAATTGCTCCTCAGCTCCCCCAGGACTTTAGACGCCATTTCCCGGGAAGAAGTGACGAGCAAAGCCAGATCCCCATCTTGAATCCCAAGGCTTTTGCCCAGCAGGGAAAGTTCCTCTTCAGCTATCTTTAAAGACGATTTAAAGTTTTCTCTGTTCTTCTTGATCCAGATTAAGCCTGGAGCTCCCAGAGACTTAGCTTTTTCCTGAAGTCTGTCCAGGTGCGAGCGCGAAAGCTCAGCTCCTCCCTCCACCAGTAAACCTCTGAGCACACTACCCTTTTCAAGAGCCGATTTAATCAACTCTGAATTAAGCTTCCTGCCAATTTCGGTTAAATCCTCTATGGCAACAGGGTCCCTGAGGTCCGGCTTATCCGAACCGTAACGGTCCATAGCCTCAGCATAGCTCAGACGGGGAAAGGGCAGGCTTATCTTTTCTCCGGTCAGGGCAAAAAGTTTCTCCATCAGCCCTTCTATAAGTTTATAGATATCTTCTCTCTCGATGAAGCTCATTTCGATATCTATCTGGGTAAATTCTGGCTGGCGGTCAGCTCTTAGATCTTCATCTCGGAAACAGCGGACAATTTGAAAATAACGATCGAAGCCGGCAATCATCAAAATCTGTTTGAAAAGCTGGGGTGACTGGGGTAGAGCATAAAATTTTCGCGGATGAAGGCGGCTTGGAACGAGATAGTCCCTGGCTCCTTCTGGCGTGCTCTTGGTGAGAAAAGGTGTTTCAACCTCCAGAAAACCCTGCTGGCTCAGATAGTTCCTGGCGGCCAGAGCTGCTTGGTGGCGGAGGATAAGATTTTTCTGCATCGAAGGTCGTCTCAAATCGAGGTAACGGTATTTAAGCCGCAGTTCTTCCGTCGCTTGAGGTGGATCGGTAATGACAAAAGGTGGAACGGCGGAGGTGTTCAAAATCTTGAGTCCTGATATTTCGATTTCAATTTCACCTGTGGCCATCTGCCGGTTGATAGCCGACGGTTCTCTCTGGTTGACCCGGCCTCTGGCTTCGATAACATATTCACTGCGCAACTTTCTCGCTTCATCCAGAAGTTCAGGCTGGCTGCTTCTGGCGACGAGCTGAACAAGACCACTTCTATCACGCAGGTCAACAAAAACCAGACTCCCCAGGTCACGTACCCTCTGCACCCAGCCTTTGAGAACCACCTCCCGGCCGACATCTCTGGCCTGCAGCTCACCGCCATAATCTGTCCTTGAGGCTGATTGAAATTTATTTTCTTGACCGTTGTTTCCCATAGTTTAATCCCTTTTGAGAACGCCCTGTCTCGCTTGCTTTTTTCCAAGGACAATTTGCGCCAGTTGCTCGATTGTTCCTTTATATTGTTTTGATTCCAGCATGTCCTTGAGCTG
>Ga0116144_10003594_pt1 | contig 15305 bp, 9 predicted proteins | sample AD_UKC035_MetaG_FD_89746 | JGI IMG/M metagenome (GOLD analysis project Ga0116144, IMG submission 89746) | Active sludge microbial communities of municipal wastewater-treating anaerobic digesters from USA - AD_UKC035_MetaG | ecosystem: Engineered > Bioreactor > Anaerobic > Digestate | place: USA... | reverse complement strand
GGCGGACCTGCTCTCATTATTAATCCAAGCTGGGTTGTGGAAAAAATTTCTGTCGACGGGTCCCGACCACACGGTCCCCTTGCCTTTGGATTGAGGGGTCCGTTGGGGGGTGGATCTGAAGCGCGATCGCTGCGCACGCGCCCGGCGTCGAACGCGACGCCGCGGAGATTGCCTCGGCGGCCTTCGCCGACGTGGCGCGCCAGCTTCGTCTTGAAGCTACCGCGAGCGACGCGCCGTCGGTAGGTGTCGTGGTTCCCGGGCGTGCGACCGTGAATCCTCTTTGGTGCGCGATGGCCCTGCTTCCTCGTTGACCGCATGGCGTCGGCCAGGGGACAGCGCGGGCACAACTTCGCCTTCACGCCGAAGGGCTACCAGGAGAGTGTGCGAGGCTTGCAGCGGCGGTTCGCGGCGTTGCGGCTGGACGACGAAGACCGGCCCGTGCATCGCCAGAGCACGCGCTGGTGCACGCCTCCCGTGTCGGCTCGTTGGTCCCTGGAGCTGACCGAAGGCGCGGACGTTTGCCTGCGGCTCTGCGACGGCCGGGTGCTCGTGGGTCGGTGCCTGCTCGCCACGGCCGCGCTGGCCGACGACGGCATCCGATGGCTGTCCGGCTTCGTGGTCCTCCGGCTGTGGGGTCGCACGGTACCAACGCGCATCGCGCGCACGCGCATCGTGGGCGCGATGCCGGTCGGGCCGCACAGTTGGCAGGAGCGGCGGGCCATCATCGAGCGGCAGCGCAGGGGCGAACCGGCGGTTCTCGTGGCACGTTCGGGCAGTAGAAACTCGTTTTTCAACTCATAGGTGTTCACGGTGTTCAAGCCGACACCCGCCTACCGCTTTCGCTCACCCACGAGGTGCCACAGGTCAGTCCCCAGCGCGTCCGCAACCCGAACGAGCGTCTGGACCGTCGGGTTCACGGTGCCTTCCTCGAGCCGCTGCCAGCGCTTGTAGTCGATGTTGGCTCGTGATGCGGCGGCTTCTTGCGTGAGCCCTGCCGCCCGGCGGGCATCGCGGATGCGACGCGCCAGTTCAAGCAGGACGTCGCGAACCGCCTTGGGGCGCACCGCATCGCAGGTACTCCACGCCCCTTTTGCTGCACACCGTACCATAGTACGGTGTGCATCGCGCCCTGGGCGCGGTGCCCTGATCTGAGGGAGGCGGCGAAGATGACCGATCCGTTCAAGCCCCGTGATGAGAATCGACGGTTGAAGATCCTCGCGCTGGTCTGTGGGGGCCTGTTCCTTGTGGCGCTCCCGATCCTCTTCGGAGACACGATGTGTTCCCGGCAGCCGAGCACGGTCGATCGAATGCTCGCGGAGGACCAGCAGCAACGCGAACAAGCCGCGCGGGAAGAAGCCGCGCGTCGCAAGCGCGAAGCTGCCGAACAGGCCGAACGGGAAGCCGCCGACCGCGCGGCCCGAGAGCGCGAGCAGCGCGTGGCCGCCGTGGCCGAGCAGTACCGTTCCGCATCACCTGCGAAGCGAATGGCAGCTGTCCGCGACGAATGCTCGGACCGCGGGGGCTGTGACCCGCTCGTGCTGACCGGCATCGCTGAAGCAGCGGCGAACGACGGGGAGCGCAAGGCGTTGGAGGCGTACTCAGCGAAGGTTCGCAAGGAGCACGCCTTGAAGGCCGGGGTGCCCGAGCGAGAGTTGTTCGCCCGCATGTACGAGAAGGCCTTGCTGGACCAAGGCCTGAACCCGGAAAAAGTGACTGCGACGGGGAAGTACAAGACGACGCTCACCGTGCGCATCTGGCTTTGCAGCAGGCAGTTCTTGTACGACTTCGAGAAGGGAACGATCGGCCAGCAAGCCCGAGCGGCAGGCTTCACCCAGGTCGAATGCGCGGGCGGCCTGGAGGGGTGGAAGCAGGAGCTTTGAGCCGGTTGGTTCGCAGGTAGCGCGTCATAGAGCAGCACGTGAGGCTCACGCACGGGCGGCGGCAGGCCCGGTGCGGCGCGCAGTCGCTCACCGACATACACTATGACCATTGTGCTTGACACAATCATCGGTGCTGGTATCGTTGGAACGATGAGCAGGCAGAAGAACCCCGACCGAAGCAGCGTCACCTCGCGGGAAGGCCCATCCGTTGCCATCCGGCTCACCGATGCGGAGTACGCTACGCTGCAAGCGATTGTTGAAGAACAGCAAGCGACGGCGGACGCGGCAGGTATCGTGACCCGCGTCACGCCATCGAGCGTGCTCCGCTCATTGATCCGAGCGGCAGCACAAGCGCGTGGGCTTCCGGCCTTCTCGTTGCAGGAAGGTGCATCGGGGGCGGCGAAGCCGAAGGCTCGCAAGACGACCAGAAAGGCGGGAGCATGAAACCGAAGGCGTTGCGGCTAGTCGAAGGCGGAACCGCGGCACCAAAGCCGGCAGGCGGTTCACTCCCGCGGGGTGACGGATGGTGGGTGTTCGAGCGGCCCGACCGAAGCGGCCGGGCGCTGGTGCTCCGCTACCGGGACGGCAAGCGATGGCGGGACCATCGCCTTCCTTCGGACGTCAGAACCGAAACGGCGGCGCTCGAACAGTACGCGCGGAGCTTCGTTGCCGAAGTCGCGAAGGAACGGGAGCGCATGGCGGCGGAAGCGAAGGAAGCCGCCGGCCCGACGTTCAAGACCTTCGCGCAACGCTGGACGTCGGGAAAGCTCGCAAAGGACCATCCCGATCAAGTGCGGGAGAAGCGGAGCGCCGACGACGACGAAGCCCGGCTTGAACGCTACGTCTACCCGGTGTGCGGCGACACGCCGATCCGGGCGTTCACGCTGGCGGACGCGGAGCGCGTCATGTCGGAGCTACCGGGCGATTTGTCGTCCGCTTCACGGCGGCATGTGGCCCAAGCTCTCAACCGCGTTCTCAACCTTGCGGTGTACCCGGCGAAGCTCCGCGACGCGAACCCGTTGCCCAAGGGGTTCTTGCCGAAGGTGACGCACCGAAAGGCGGAATCGTGGCTGTATGCGGACGAGGAAGCCCGGCTTGCGGGCGCGGAGCGCGTGCCCCTGTTCAGCCGGGTTCTGTACGGCTTCCTTGCACGGGAAGGCATGCGGATCTCGGAAGCAACCGGCTTGGACTGGTCCAACCTGGACTTGAAGCGAGGCGCGGTGACGCTGGACCGCAACAAGACCGACGATCCGCGCGCGTGGGCGCTGGACCCGTCGGTCGCTAGGGCGTTGAAGCGGTACAAGGAGCGATACCGCGCCGACGCGGAGCCGTCCGATCCGGTGTTCTGCGACGCGGACGGGCATCGCATCGAGAACGGCACGACGGTCGAAGCCGACATATTCCGCGAGCACCTTCGGATGGCGGGCGTCACGCGCCCCGAGCTGTTCCCGGTCGAAGGCCAGCGGCTTCGCGCGGGGTGCCGACGGCGCAAGGACTTCACGCCGGGCGAGAAAGCCCCGGCGGCGGACAACGTACGGTTGCCGATCCGGTTGCACGACCTTCGCGCGACGTTCGTGACCGTCTCGCTGGCGACGGGCAAGAGCGAGCGATGGGTGAAGGACCGCACCGGGCATCGTTCGAGCCAGATGGTGGACCGCTACGCGCGAGCCGCGCGCACCGTTGCCGAAGTCGGATGCTCGGGGTTCACCCCGATGGATCTCGCGATCCCGGAGCTTCGCCCTGACGAAGCGGAACGGGCATCGCAGGAGCCCGCTTGCGCGACAGCGCCGACACCGCAACCGGAGCGCGTTGACGCGACGGTGCCGAACGCCCTGCCGCGGACACCCCTACCCGACCGACCTACGGATTGTCATGTGGCGCAGCATGTGGCGCACTTCGATGACGCGGCCCGGCAATTGATCGAAAGTGCCTTGATTTATAGGGTGGGCCAAGAGGGACTCGAACCCTCGACCGACGGATTAAAAGTCCGCAGCTCTACCGCCTGAGCTATTGGCCCTATCGGAAAAAAATTTCGTGTCTTTTACCAGCAGTCATCCGCTTGTCAATCGTCTTGCGCGAAGATCGACGCGCTTTTCTCACTGACTTCGTATTGTCAACGGCGAGCGGCGTTCTGCCACAGTTCATGTCATTCGTCGAGGGGGGAAAAGATCAAAATTATGTTTCCTGAAAGCGAAGGTTTCAAGGGGGATGTGTCATCGACGCGCGATGGTCCGCCATGAGTTTTTCGAGTCCGGTTCGTAAGCTCACCTGGGCGCGCCAGGAAAGCAGGGTGGCCGCCCGGCGCGGATCGCCTTGAAATCGAGCTACATCATACGAACGCGCAGGAGCGTGGATGAGCGGAAGCGTCTGGCCGCCCAGCTCCATCACGAGCTGCGCAAGCTCGCGCAATGTCGTGGAAATGCCGGTGACCAGATGAACCGCGGCAAGCCGTGATTCCCCCTGTTCCACAAGCTTGACCAGGGCTGAAACCCCTCGCACCACATCATCGACATGGGTGAAGTCGAACGCATGCTCGGCTCCGTCGAGACGCAATGCCGTGCCTTGTAGCGCCGCGCGGACAAAGGCCGGAATGACTCGATCCGGGTGATCTCGCACGCTGCCGTATACGTTCGAAAATCGTACGATCGAGGTACGAATCCCCGCGTTTCGCGCGTGGCCCATCAGCCGTTCCGCCGCGACTTTCGACTGTGCGTAGATATTCATGGGACGTAGCGGAGCGTCTTCGGTAACGGGCAAATGTTCCGGTTGACCGTAGACCTCACGGCTGCTTGCCAACACGACCCATGGTTGCGTGGCGGATTCGATGGCCGCGCGAAGGATGTTTTTCGTGCCGCCCACATTGGTGTAAATGCACCGTTTCGGATCCTGTTGTCCCCACAACACGCGGGAGACCGCAGCGAGATGAATGACCCCACAACAGCCCCGAAGCGCTCGTTTCACGACTGGCAGATCCGTTGTATCGCCTTGAAATAAAAAGGATTTATGACGAATATCCAAGGGCCGAATCGCATAGCCTTCCGTCGCGAGCCTCGATGCCAGTGCCGTGCCGATCAATCCTTCCGACCCGGTGATGAGAATCGTTTTTCGTTCCATCATTTTCCTACGACGAAAGATCGACTTTTCTGCTGGCCACGCATACCCGATTTTGGGCTGCCCGCCGTTTTCTTTGAGGAGATCATGAAAGAGGCGAGCGCATTTGTGCTTGTCTCAGGGGCCAGGTTCTACGGTATTCTCTTCGGGATTAACACGGTGCTTGGGGATGGCTGATCACCCGCTTGCGCGATGGGTGTGATTGACGTTGGGAAGGCTCGTTCATGGCGAAGTTGAACGTGATTCGAAGCAATCGATTGGAGACGTTGGTAGACCTGATGGGGGAGCGACTTCGAACACAGCTTCCCGCGAATCCGATCGCACCGATCGATGTGGTGGTGGGAAGCCGCGGCATGGAGCGTTGGCTTCGTCACCGGCTCGCCATGCACTTCGGGATTTGCTGCAACATGCACTTTCCGTTTCCTGCCATGAAATTCGACGCTTTGGTGACGAATATTCTCGGGGAATCCATGGTGGAAAGGGAGGCCTGGGGTGGGGCAAGTCTGGCCTTTGCGATTCTCGACGTTCTTCCCTTGCTCGTGGAACGCCAGGAGTTCGAAGCCGTCCACGGCTATCTTGCCTCCTGGGATGCTCCAGTCAGCGCCAAAGCGTTCGGGCTGGCCGGGCAATTGGCTGCCATGTTCGAACGGTATATTGATTATCGTCCCGAGCTTGCCTGCGCGTGGAGTCGAGGTGCGCAAAAAGCGGCAGAGGACGACTCGATGCACGAGTGGCAGAGGATTCTGTGGGTCGAAGTGCAACAACGACTGGAGCGACCTCATCGAGCTGCACGGGTTGCTGCCGCCATCGAGCGCCTGAAAGCCGAGCAAAACTCTCACCGGGAGCCGTTGCACCTATTTGGTCTGACGAGCCTACCACCCGTATGGCTTGCGTTGATCGAGGCGTATGCGCACCACGGAGACGTCGATATCTATCTGCCTTGTGCATCGGATTCCGCCTGGCAGTTTCTTCGCGATTGCATTCGCAAGGATCGAGCGCGATGGCGTGAGATGAGCCGCGATACGATGGCCGAAGCGTTACGGGAAGAATACCGACGCTCGGCTCGTCCGGCCTTGCATCCTTTGTTGCTTTCGATGGGGCGGGCGTCTCGGCATTTCCAGATCCAACTCGAGACATTCGTGGATGAAGAGAACATGACGGATCAAGGTCGATTCGAGGGCTTCGGTAGGTCGGCGTTGCGGCGTTTGCAGTCGGATGTGCTTGGGGCAACCGCGCCCACGGAGCGGGAGACATTGGCGAACACGGATGACTCCCTGCAGTTTCACGCGTGCTATGGCGAGATTCGTCAGGTCGAAGTGCTTCGCGACGTATTGCTTGGGTTGTTGGAGGATCATCGAGATCTCGAGCCACGCGATATCGTGGTGTTATGCCCGGATATCGAGACACTCGGTCCGCTGATCACCGCGGTATTTTCCCAAGGACCTTCGGCGCGCCATCGGAAAGACGGCGAACCAGTGCAAGGGGCGGATGGTTGGGGTCCGGTCGGGGCTCCGCGCATTCCTTTCGAAGTCATGGACGCGAGCATTCGCAGGCTCAACCCCGTGGCAGATGCGCTGTTGCGTCTGCTCGAACTGGCGGAAGGACGGTTTGAAGCCTCTGCCGTGCTCGACCTTCTCTCCCTTGAACCGGTGCATCGGCGTTTTTCCCTGGATGACAAGGATCTGGTGATGCTTCGAGAGTGGGTTCGAAGCAGTGGTATTCGTTGGGGCCGAGACGCTGCCGATAGAAAACGGCATGGGCAACCTTTGGATTCGCAAAATACGTGGCGATTTGGCTTGCGCCGCTTGTTGCTCGGGGTTGTGCTCGCCGACGATGGCCGGATGGTGGCAGGCCGGGAGGCGAATGGCGAACCCACGAACGTGTTGCCCTTCGATGATATGGAAGGGGCGTCGACGGCGGGGCTTGGAAAGCTCGTGGACTTTCTGAACACGCTGATTGAAGTTACGGAATCACTGCGCAGAGCTCGACCGATGACGGAGTGGGTGAGCGCGTTGGAAGAGGCTTTGGATCGGCTCACGGCGACTTCGAAGGCCGCTTCGTGGCTAACGCTTCGGACCCGGCAGGCGATTCGAGAGTTGGGGATGGATGCGGGCGGAAGCGAAAGGCTCGTGACGCGCGAAGCGGTGACGAGTGCGTTGTCGAGGTCGATGGAAGTTCTGAGCCGCGCCACGAAAGAGCAATGTGGCGCGATGGTCTTTGGCTGTTTACGGCCCATGAGGAGTGTTCCCTATCGAGTCGTCTGTTTGCTCGGGATGGATGACGGAAAATTCCCACGTAAAAACGAGATGTTAGCTTTCGATCGCACCGCGATGGCCCCGCGCGCGGCCGACCCATCCCCCTGCGATGAGGACCGTCTTTTGTTGTTGGAGGCGCTGCTTGCGGCCGAAGACCATTTCATCGTGTTTTATACGGGCCGCGATCCGAATACCAACGAACCTCGACCCGCCTGTGTGCCCATCGGCGAATTGCGCGATGTCATCGATCGGACGTTTCTTCCCCCCGAGGGAGCAGCAACACCGAGCCAATGGCTGACGAAACAGCATCCACTGCAATCATTTGCCGAGTCTTGTTTTCTTTCGATTCACCGAAATCCGATGCAACCGGAGCATCCACGCCCGTGGAGCTTCGATCGTCGGTTGTTGGCGAGTGCGACCATCGCGCGCGGCTCGCGCGTATCGCCTCCCTTTTATCCGGTTCCTTCAGAGAAAAAGAGCGTGCCGGAAGAAACGATCCGCCTCGAGGACCTGATTTCGTTTTTCAAGAATCCAACGGCGTATTTGTTGCGTCGTCGGTGGAAGCTCTGGCTCGAGGAGCGGCCGGAAGCGGTGGAGGATCGAGAGCCGATCGAGTTGGCGGGGTTGGAAAGGTGGCAGTTGCGTCAAGCGTTATTGGATAAGCGTTTGGCGGGGACATTGGAAAACGAGGTTCTGGAACGAATGCGGGCGGAAGGCAGGCTTCCTCTTGGGTTTGCGGGGGAAGCTCTGGTGCAAGGGGAGGCAAGCTCCATCGACGCGCTATTGGAAAAAACGGGTATATGGCGGAAAAATGCCAAGGTCCCGCAACAGCCCGCCGCGCCGCTATCTGTCGATATCTCGCTGCCCAGCGCCCGACTCATCGGCACCGTACACCCTATCTATGGATCCTTGCTTTTCGATTTTCGCTTTGGGGGCGAAAGTACCAGGACTATCCTTGGGCTTTGGCTGCGCCTGTTGGCCTGGCATGCCTCGGAAAAAAAGGCGGGCAAGGCTGTTTTGGCGCTATCGGATGGGGGAAATACCTCCAAAAGCGTCAAACTGATTGGCTACCAGGCGCCTGATGATTGTGCGCAAGTTCTCGAGCCATTGGTTCAAATCTACCGAAGGGGTTGTGTGGAACCCATCAAGCTATTCGCGGGGGCGTCGTGGAGTTTCGCCTGGGCTGCCCGGGACCTGGCTTCGAAGCCGAAAGTATTTGATAAGGCGCTGCCGGATGACGCCGAGCTGCTCCACAAAGTGAATGCCGCGTATGAGAAAGCGTTGGAAGCGTGGTTTCCAGCCTACAATTCCCCCGGAGACGTGGGTGATCCTTACGTGAGCCGTCTCTTCGATGGCTTACCACCGATGACGGATCGGAAGTCGAAACCTGTGCCTCTGGATCTAGAATTTGCACGTCTTTCCATGACGTTATGGGGTCCCCTGTTGCACCATCGGGTGACGGAGAGATACGTCAAGAATTGGATCGGAGACAAGCCATGAATACGCAGGTCCACAATCCGGTGACTACGTGGGATCCGATGGCTCCCCTCGATCCAGGGGTGATGCTGCTCGAAGCGAGCGCTGGAACCGGTAAAACCTATAACCTCGTCAATTGGGTGCTGCGGCTCATCGTGCAATACCATATTCCGATCGAGCAGCAGGTCGTGGTTACGTTCACGCGCGCCGCCACGGCGGAACTCAAAGACCGTATTCGCAGTCGCTTGCAGCAGGCGATGACTGCATTGGGGAACCCTTCCAGCATCGATCCGTCCGATATCGTGATGGAACGACTCGTGGCCGCTGCCCAGACGTCCAGGGAGCATCAGGAAGATGTTGTTCAGCGTATCGCGGCGGCGCAGGAGTCGTTCGATGCCTGTTTGATTTCCACGATTCATGGCTTTTGCCAGCGCATGCTCCAACATTATGCCTTTGAAGCGCAGACGGACTTCGATCTTACGTTGATGGGCGACGAGCCGGAGCTGGCAGAGCGGTTGGTGGATGATTGGCTTTCTTCGGAGCTGTATGGCGTGGACGCGAGCCGCTACGAATTCCTCGTGAATCAATGTGGTTTTACGCGCGATACTCTCCTTGCTATTGCCACGGTAGCGCTTCGTGAGCCCGATATGACCGTGGTGCCTACGGACCCTCTGCTCGCGGAGGGCAGTCCGGCATGGCATCGTGTGCGTTTCGTAAAGTGGTTGCGATCGGAATATGACGAGGTCCATCGGAAGCGGCGAACGCAGTCGTATATCGATCTCATGCGCAACCTGGTTCGGGTGCTCGACAAGAAAAAGTCGGATCCGTCTCGGTGTTCTTTGCTGCAAGCCGTGCAGCATCGGTACAAGGTGGCTTTGATCGATGAATTCCAAGATACGGATGCGATGCAATGGAAGATTTTTCGGACCTTGTTCAGCGGCGAGGATCAGCGTCTATACTTGATTGGGGATCCGAAACAGGCCATTTACGGATTTCGCGGCGCGAATGTTCATGTCTATCTGAAAGCGAAAAAAGAAGCCCGGGGACGGGTATCCACGATTGTGACGAACCACCGGTCGGACCAGCGTTTTGTGGAGGCAATCAATCATTTGATGAATCGGCGAGGGCTGTTTGGGCAGGAGGGGATCGAGTACCAGGCGGTGCAGGCGGCAATAAGACCCCAGTCCCCCGTGGATCGGCTCATTCCCCCGGACGACTGGTTTTCCGCGTCGAACGCGCCTTTTCAGCTTCGTTTCCTGGATCGGCGTCTGGAAGGAGTCGCAGAGGCCACGGATGCGGACCGCCGCATGCCCGCGGATTTGCTTTATAAGAACGTGCCCAAACGTGTTGCCGAGGATATCGTGCTCCTGCTCGAATCCGGTACACGTATTTTTGTCGAACGACAAGCTCTGACGGGAGAGGACAAGACGCGCTGTGTCGAGCCCAGCGACATCGCTGTCCTCACGCGCACGGGCAAGGAGGCGAATGCCATCCAACAGGCTCTTGGCACGGCGGGCGTCCCCGCGGTGCTCATGGGTGCCGATAGCGTTTTTGCTTCCGTGGAAGCTTTCGAACTACTGCTTTGGCTCGAGGCTCTGGACAAGGCGGGCCATGAGCGCGCGGCGCGAGCGGCTGCCACCACCCATCTTTTTGGGCGCAATGCCGGATTGCTGGCCGGTATCGAGGCCGAACGACCCGAGGCCCTCGAAGCCTGGGAAGCCTGGATGGAACGTCTCCACCGTTGGAGAAAACGCTTTGAAAACCATGGGTTACTATCCACCCTGCGATATGCCCTGCAAGACGATCTCGTCGCTGTCGATGGGGAAATCCTGCAGGATGCCACCGCACGATTGCTGATGCGTCCCGATGGCCAACGACGGCTCACCAACGTATGGCATGTAGCGGAGTTGATGCATGGGGTGGAGGTGACAGAGCGACGGAGCCTTACGGGGCTGATTGATTGGTTGAAACGAGAGCGTATGAATCCGAGCAAGGAAACCGATGCCGCGGAGTTGCGTCTCGACCGAGACGACAAAGCCGTGCGGATTTCTACGATGCACAAGGCCAAAGGCCTTCAATTCCCGATTGTTTTCGTTCCCTATCTTTGGACCGGACGTCTTCCCAAGGACACGGAGCCCGCTGTTATCGTGCCGGAAACAGGCGATCATGCCAAACGCGTTTGTGATCTTCGGGATGCGGCGGATAGACAGGATAGTTACGAGTTGGCGGTGATGGAATCGCGAAAAGAGGCCATTCGATTGCTGTATGTGGCCTTGACGCGGGCGCGTCATCGTTGTGTCGTCTACCTGGGGCATATCAATCACTTGGAAAATAGTGCCCTGGCGCCGGTTTTTCACGGGCATCACGCGGAAGGCGCGAGCATCGAGCGGGGGGTAGAAAGGGCTGCACGCGAGAATCATTCTGTCCTTTGGAAGGACCTTCAGAAATTGGCCAGCAAGTCGGGCTCGGCACTCGAAGGAAACGCGCCGACGATCTCGCTGACGTTCTGTACGCCTCCGGAAGCAAGGATCTGGAAGGGGCAACCTGGGGAGTCGGGGGATCTTACGGCCCGAGATTTTCTGCGTCATGGTCTGGATGGAAGTTTCCGACGACTGAGCTATTCCGCGTTAACGTATGGAAAATCCGTTACTTACGTAGATACCGACAAGGACCGGGAAGGTGTGGATGCCGATGAGCAGACCGACGATGGCGACGAGGCCATGGTCGAAAGGCAAGAGCAGGAGAATTCCGAGGCGACGGATGATCAAGAGAATGATCGTTCCGTTTCGGATCCGTCGTCACGCTGGGTGCCGACCATCGAGGTGAGCGAAGATTCGCCCAATGTGCCGTTGGCGGTGATGTGGGGGGGAGCCGATGTGGGAACGTTCTTTCACGAGGTCTTCGAAAAGGCGGATTTTCGTTGGGCGCATCCGAGCCAGGGGGCGGATGGGGGGCGGACCCGGCTGTGGGAACTTGTCCGGGCGTTGTTAGGCGTTCATGGATTCGATACGCAGGAACTCACGGAACCGATTACCGCGGGGTTGATGGATGTATTGCAGACGCCTTTGCGCTCCGTGCTGGGCGATACGCGCCTTTGTGATATTGCGAAAGAGGATCGCCTCGATGAGCTGAGTTTCGATTTCCCGATGGCGGGAGGCGATCGTTTTCGCCGGGGAGGTCCCACGAAACGCGTATTGTCGGAAGCCTTCGTCTCCGCTCTTTCGCTTCGCTTGCACGAAGACAATCCGCCCCTTGACGACGATGCTCCGATTCGTCCCGCCTATTTACGAGGGCTCGGCCCGTTTTCCAAGATGGTGGGCTATATGACGGGCAGCATCGATATGGTGTTTCGGTATCCGACGGAGCAAGGGGTTCGGTGGTTTATCGTGGATTACAAGTCGAACCGTCTGGATCCGCAGCGGCAAAAGCGTTGGCCGATCGAGCATTTCGGACCCGAGGGGATGCGTTACGAGATGGAACAGCATCACTATTATATCCAATATCATCTTTATATGCTGGCCCTGCATCGTTATCTGCGATTTCGTCTGGGCGAGGCGTATGCGTACGAGCGGGACGTGGGAGGCGTATATTACTTATTTTTCCGAGGGATGCTGGGGCCTGCCACACCAGTGGGGCGCGATACGAGCCATGGGTGTTTTTTCGACAAACCCCCTTTCCGTGTCATCGATGCCCTGGATAGGCTATTTCACGATCCTTGCACGTTCGATGGGGGTCAATCATGAGTCTTTCCCTTGCTCCCTTGCTTGTGGGTGGTTCCGAGGGTCCGTTCGAGCAGCGACTGCGCCCTTTCTGGCAGCGGGGTGTTTTTGCCAGTGTGGACGTTCATGTGGTGGATCATCTGGGGGCGCTCGTGGGCGAATCGGATCCGGACGTGCTCCTTGCGCTTGCTTTGGCCGTCCGTGCGCCTCGTCATGGGCATATTTGCATCGATCTTGCCCAAATGGATACGTTTGCGTGGCAGCCGGAGAGCCCACGAGAAGAATCGGCGCTCGAACCGTTGCCGTGGCCCGACAAAAACGCGTGGATTGCCAAGGTTGCCGCAAGTCCGCTCGTGCGCGGCGCAGGGCAAGACCGCGTAACGCCCTTCGTCCTCGATGGCACCATCCTGTATTCCGACCGATATTTTACGTATCAATCGAGATTGGCGCAGGCGCTTCGGGCGAGGGCTATGCAAACGCAACCCATTCGGGATTCGGTGGGGCTGCGTCGTGGGCTGGAGGCGCTTTTCCGTTCCGGGGCTGGCGAGGCTTTCGACCGACAGCGATTGGGGGCCGCCATGGCGTTGTTGGGTGGATTGACGGTCATTTCCGGAGGTCCCGGCACGGGGAAGACCCATACGATCCGCGCGGTATTGGCGCTGGCCTGGGCGCAATGGGCGGTGGATCATGATCCGCAGCGCGATGGGCCGGGGCCTTTGGTGGCGCTGGCGGCACCCACGGGAAAGGCTGCGGCAAGGATGCGGGAGGCGCTTGGGGCGGGACTCGAGGCTTTCGTGCAACAGACCGGGAGCCTGTTGCCGAAAAGAAGAAATCCGGAACAACTTCAAGTATTTATGGAGTCGCTACAGCCTTGCACGATCCATCGATTGCTGGGGTATAACCCTGAACGGCCCACGCGTTTTCGCCATGATGCGCAGTGGCCGCTTGCCCATGAGATGGTGATCATCGACGAGTCTTCGATGGTGGATCTGGCGCTAATGACCAAACTCGTGGATGCGGTATCGCCGCAGGCGCGGTTGGTCCTGCTCGGTGACCGGTATCAACTGGCTTCCGTGGAAGCCGGGACCGTTCTGGCTGATATTTGTGGGCCTTCGACGGTGAAACGGATGGGGATATCCGAGGACAGGGTAGGGGAGCTGGCCACGTATTCGGGTATCGACGTGGCCGAGCAGCCGTTCCTCGAGCGAAAGGGGGAAAGGGGGATCCAGGATGCCATTGTGCTATTCGAAAAAAACTGGCGTTTCGACCCATCGAGCGGCATGGGTTCGTTTGCGAAAGCATGTCTCGACGAACTGGTGGAGCCGAGTCAAGTAGCTGATATACTGATGAAATTTTGTGATTCGGAGGTGGCTGAGCAAGCGTCCTCCGCGTCCAAAGCGATTCCGGAAACGATCCGCAAAGTCATTGTCGAAGGATATCGTCCTTATCTCGAAAGATTGCTGGCGGGTCCGAAAGGCAACGAATCCCTGGCAGCGTTTCACGCCGCGGTACTCGAATTATTTGGGTCTTTTCGCATCCTATGCGCCCACCGCGACGGACGCTGGGGGGTGACGGGGATGAACCGAGAGGTGATCCGTCTTCTCGAAGAATCGTCGGAGCAAACACCGCTGCAACGATTCGATCCCTCGCGTGTCTATTGGGTGGGTCGTCCTGTGATGATTCTTCGTAACGATGCGATCGTGCAGCGGTTCAACGGGGATGTAGGCATCGTGGTGAAAGATGAAAAAGGCAAAACCACGGTGGTGTTTCCGGAAGTAGGGGGTGTTAGCTATATCGCCCCCTCCCGTTTGCCGGAGCATCAAACTGTTTTCGCGATGACGATTCACAAGAGCCAGGGGTCAGAATTCGATCATTGTCTTGTTGTCCTTCCGGATCGGGACTCGCGCATCCTCACGAAAGAATTGGTGTATACCGCGGTCACGAGAGCCAAGCATACGATCACGATGATGGCGCAACGACAGGTGTTGGTCGAGGCCCTGGGACGCACGATCCGGCGGGCTTCAGGATTGGAAGCGAAGCTTTGGGAAACGGGTAAGGGATCCGCCTAGGTCAAGCATGGGCAGGAATGAGCAGGTTGCAATTGACGCAACGTATGATGAAATAGTCTATGGTAGAGCATGATAGTATGGCACAACGTTATGTGATAACTCCTCATGGGCTTGCGATGGCGTTTGTGTCAACGTAACTGCTTGCGTTTGACCTGTCTGCTATCAATTCTATGACGCAACGTATGGCGATGCTTCCGCCTGTCGAAGTCGGCCTGTCGACGGGGAAGATTCGGTAACGACGTGTCGAGGTGAGATACGCGCGAAGGCGGCGGGAGCCGTCGGCCTGGTCGGTCGGAGAGGTTTCCCTTCCCCGCTTCAGTCCCTTCCGCCCCTACGATGCCGAAGCAACACCTTTTGTCTCGATCTGTGTCTATCTGTGCCAAGCCCGGCGCGTCATGGCATGGTTTGGATGATATTTCCCAGGTCTTTGCGTGATACGGCTTGGCCCGTTCGTTGCTAGCCAGCTTATCATTCTCACGAAAAGCGAGGTTGGATATGCTACGCCGCACCCTTTTTGCGTTGAGCCTTTTGACCTTGTTCTCAAGCCAAGCCTGCTCGCAGGGGGACGAGGATTCTTCCTCGCAGGGGACGGTGACCCCCGATCATGCCCCCAAAACTGCTCGCTCCGAACTGCAGCGGGATCCGGCGCCCCAAGTAAGCGACGAAGCGAAATCCGCGCTCGTGCAAGGCCATAACGCATTCGCCTTCGACATGTACGACCTCATCCGCCAAGAAGAAGGGGCGAACGAAAATATGTTCTTTTCCCCTACGAGCATGACGTTGGCCCTGTCGATG
>Ga0116144_10003592_pt1 | contig 15308 bp, 17 predicted proteins | sample AD_UKC035_MetaG_FD_89746 | JGI IMG/M metagenome (GOLD analysis project Ga0116144, IMG submission 89746) | Active sludge microbial communities of municipal wastewater-treating anaerobic digesters from USA - AD_UKC035_MetaG | ecosystem: Engineered > Bioreactor > Anaerobic > Digestate | place: USA... | reverse complement strand
TCCCACTCCATTAGGATCTAGAGCCTGTGCAATCGTTCCCGCAGCCATAGCGAAGTTCGCTGGACTCATACCAAGCACAGTAGGCTTTGGCTGTGCTGGAGATGCAGGTACTTGAGACGCATTTAGGTTAGTAGGTCCGACTGCAGGATACTGAGCAGGCTCCACAGGTGGAGTATAGCCGGCAGGCTGAACTTGATTCCCACCAGGAGCGGACCACTGCCCAGGCTGGATTACTTGCTGAGGATTAGCCAATCCCTGTGCAGCATCCATGGTTGTAGCCGGAGCTATCTGAGCTGGAGCTACTTGTGCAGGTACAGCTGTAGGAATTACAGCAGGAGCCGCAGCTGGCGTAGCTGCAGGAATAGCTGCTGGAACCTGAATGGACATAGTATTAGCTGAAGTAGGTTCAGAAGTTACAGTAACCTGAGGGTTCTTCCGACCAGGCTGTCTAGCCGCTTGAGCAGCAGGGGTCATAGGTGCAGGCGCTGTCTGCTGAGGCCCTAGTGGATTCATGTTCACGAAGGAATTCTTCAGATTTTGCCCAAAGGTATGAAACATAGCTCCAATATTCTGGTTGTAAGTTTTGAACTTGTCCCAGCCAGGATAAGCCTGCATAGGTACAGCAGGATTTCCTTTCCCAGCCTGGTTCATAGGATTCATCTGTTTGGCTACTTCCATAGGATTCCCAGGAATCCAGTTTCTTAACCAACTTCCACTACCACCTTGAAGTGCATTTCCCATCTAAATTCTCCCAGTAGAGATTGAAATTTCAATAACAGTTGTTAGCCTCCAATGATACCGGCTATAGCTCCAACACCTGCACCTATGGCTGCTCCCCAGGGGCCTCCTACGGCTGCACCCTTCACAGCTGTACCAACCATACTTCCCACCGCTGCCCCACCGAGTGCCCCAGATAAACCGGAAGTTATAGGACTCGTCCTGCCACGGCTGGAAGTACCACCGCCTGGGCCTGCGAGCAAGTTAGCTGCATAGGTGAATAGTTCAAGCTTCCAAGTAGCTTTTTGTTCAGCAATCATGTTAGACTGATCTCGATAATCCTTCTTTCCAACTATCTGCCCCCTCTCCATATCCATGCCTGAACTAAAGACTATCTTTCTCCACTCCATCTCCATCATTACGTCTTGTAGAGCAAGCTCATGGGCTTTGAAAACACCTCTTTGACTCAATTCACCAACAAGCCCAAGCAACCGAGTCTGGACTTCCCTATATGCGGCTAGGTCCGCATAGTACAACTTCCTAAGCTCCATACCTTCGGTCAGAGACTTATCTCTATAGTCCACTTGACTATCAAAGGCCAACTTACGCTTATCCATATCTTCTTGAAGATTCAGTTGGCGGAAGCTCTCATCACGTTTATAGGCTACTTCCCTATAGTTTATCTGATCCTGCATGAGGGAATCTCGGTAGCCAAGCTGTTCCTTGGACTCAGCTTCCCTAACACTTCGCATATCTTCCATAACCAGCTCGCGTCTTCGATTCTTGTTATCATAATCTAGTTGACGTCCAGCTATGGTTGCCTTTGCTTTCAAATCGCTCATGAAACGAGCTACATCTCGGTTTCGTCCCTCTTCAATCACCGCCCGTCCAATCACAAAGGCACTACTCATTACTGCTCCAATGTCCTGCATCCCCCGCTCAAACCTTGGTAGATTAACCTCTTCTATCTGACGGTCTAGCTCGTCCCCAAAGTCATCTGCAGCGTCCTCTACAACCGTTCCCAGATCAAGCAAAGTAACCGTATCCGGAGCAAGCCTCGATATATCAGAGATGTAGCTAGGGATCAAACTAGTGGAGATAGATATAGCTGAGCTTATAGATATATCCCCAATAGTTATCGTAGTAATCCTTTTATCCATTTTCCAAGCTTCAGCTGAGGCCTGAGGAGTTAGATATTTGATAGCATTCCAGTAGGCAGATATGTAACTAAAGAAGTTGAATGCTGAATTCCCAGCCATAATCCCCTGCCACATAGAGTTGTACTCGATGCGAGGATTATAGGATTCAAGTAAGGTATTATACATCCCATTGATAGTTGTCAGTTCAGGATGCGGATCGAAAGCAAGCATACTTGTAAAAGGATTAGTAGCCACAGCCTCATTCATGATGTCTATGAAAGACTGAGAGGCAAGGTCTCCCTGCAGACCTGCTGAGGCCTGAGCTACTCCCTCATGGTTAACATTCCTCAGAATCATTGCGTGGAAGTCCATCATATAACCAGGCCAGCTTACTTTACCTGATCCTCCTCCACCACCCTTCATAGCTATGACTTCGCCTTCATATTCCTCCGCGTCATCATAGATAACTTCCCCTGTACATATGTCGATTATAGTCAGATTATGAACTCTCATTCCCACCTCACAGGTCAAAAGAAATTAGAGTATAGTCAGTATTCGCTCCCATTTTTTTGGAGATAGCCACGAGACCTGGAACGCTAGATCGACCGATGATCCTTGAACAATAGTGAGCTCTTGCAAACTTCTTAAGAGCTTCCAGATCTTCTCTCCACTCCTTAAAACTCATATCCTTGTAATTATACAAAGCATAGATGTCTAAGCTAAAGGTCCTACTTACTTCATCCTCTACAAACTTTGTTGCCAGAACAGAACGAATGTCCAAAGTATTCTCATCTATTTCCATCCGAGGTACAGATATCCAGACCTGCATTCCCCCTGCCAGGATGAAGGCAAGCATATTATTCATGCTCTCTTGATTCCTTTCAGCAATATCCGGCAGAGCTTCCAAGAATGCTCGTTCTAACTCATCCCAATATTTACTGATTTGCTCCGGCAACAGTTGTATTAACATGACCTCTCCTGTTAACTTGTTCATGATAGTATATGCCGAGCTTTGCATAGTCAATCTTGAAATCTACAAAGCTCTCACTCCGAATACACAACCTTAATTCCACTCCGGTCACATTTAGCATGGCATAGCCAGCAGGACTACACCTCTTCCATGGACTTCTTACGAAGATGTCTTGAGCGCGATTTCTCCAGTCAGCTGCCACATAGACAGCCTCTCTAGAGTTAATCCCTAGGTCAACTCCACCTATAGTCTTCTTCCCGCGAGAGCCAAAGTCCATAGGGTTAGTTACAAGCATAGCCTCATCCATTCCACTTGAGCCATAAACTGCCATCGAATTTTCAACCGACAGGTTATAGACTGAAGTCGGCATCTTGTCTATGTAGCTTAGGCCTACAGGACTTAATATAAAACCCCTTGTACCATCACTAATATAGAAATCATCCTTTAGCCTATCATATGTTATGACTACATTGTCAGTATCAAGGTCTCGTATGTAGGTGAAATAGTCGAGGTCTTCCATCTCAAGCTTTTCGCTTATGTTCCATAGATGACTATCTTCACCTATCATGATGTGCCTATGTTTACCAAATCCTACACACCCCAGTCCTGCACAACCAACTGACTTCAAATTTTGAAGGCCGAAGGTGACCACAGGCTCACTGACGGGCAGCATAGCACAAACTCCTTCACTTCCATATGCTATAGCTACTTTACCTATAGGCGAGACTGCATAGACTTCGCCCACCTGGAGTGGTGCATAACCTCTAACATTATCCTCAGCTGGTGTGCAGTTGATGCTTCCGATGCGGCTCCACGCTGCGAAGGTAGTATCCGCATCATACCAACTAGATTTGATCCCTCCACATATGAGCTGCCCCCTAAAGTTACATATGTAGTTTGATTTAGGTATGTAACTGAAGTCATGCTCTGTAACCACACCGGTTGTGCAGTTGTACATGAGAAGGGAAGTGCCATTACTTAACAAGAGAAAACTAACGAAATCAGCTACACTCCAAGTCCCGGCACCTGCCACTGAGCAGAGCTTAGATGTAGTCCATTTCACGTCTTTGTTTATAGCATGGATGCTTCCCTTAGCCAGCAATAGATCACAAGCCTTCCCTTCATAAATCATAGGATGTGGCCAATCTAATCGATCTGTAGTGAAAGGATTCTCCAGAACCTTCACAGGCTCGAGACCTTCCTTCGTCGGACGGAAATTAGCACAATCGTACAACCCTGGCTGATTTAAAGTATTCACACTACTGTGAGCCAGTCCTACTTTCAACTCGTCACTAAGAGTAACCACGTACTCGGTTGACATAGTTAAATCCTCATCTCTCTGATTTCTTCTACCTCTTCCTCAATGAAATCATTCTCAATCTCATTAAGATCAATCTTCAGAGCATCATTCCAATCCTGCATTTCTTGCCTATTACGATTCGACATAGCAAGACGAAGCATAGTGCCATGGATTAGAGTTTGTGGATGCTCTACTGTCCAGTAGCTTTCATCTGCATCCTCAGTAAGTAATGGACTATAGAACTTTCCCCAAACTTCCATAGTCGTATATCCTGAAGAAATGGCTGGTAGGAAAAAGATTCCTGTATAGGTATAGTGCATAGGGTCTGCAGTGATCAATACATCCTCTATGCCAGTCTGTGCTGCCAGCGCTGCAAGTTCTGGTGCTGTCATACGGTCAGTCTCAGGACTTACTCGCAAGTTACCTATGGCATAGTATAGCACAGCTTCATCTGGGTCTATCTCATTATAAGGATAGTCGTATATGTTTCTCAGCCCAGCGATCTCCGCCTTGACTAACTGCACCCTACCTTCAGTCCCAGACAGCCAAACCTCCTTCACCGCTCTGCAGTCTTGAATCTTTGCATATACCTGACCCAGAGTGACTGTCTGAAATAGTCGAGCTTCACCTTTCTTGAACTCAGTCCTACGATCCATATCTCTCTGAGCTTGCTGGATATAGAAGTTCATTCCATTATCTTGCCAGTCTTCCTGAACCAAATCGTACCGGCCACTCAATTCTACAACTTTCTTACGAATACCTTTGAGGTTCATCGTTTACCTTCTCCCCAACTGTAGTGATTTCCATCATTCCAACGTCCGCCCCAGGTACCTCCCCGGGACTCCCAAAATTCTCCTAATTCCTTATGATCTTCTGTTCTACTTAGATAATTATAGTTACTATCGAAGAGATGTATGTCTATTGCTAACTGTCTTTTATGAAAGCTAACCTTACTACCCACTGGACAGCCTGGACAACGAAAGGCATGGCCAGGCTTCCACTTCAAGCCTAGTCGCTTTATCTCAGCAAAGAGCTCTACAGCCTCATCTCCAAACTTCAATTGATTTTTCAAAAGCAAGGAAGCCATTTTTACCTCCAGATTTTAAAGTAGGAGGGGCCACACCGGACCCCTCCCACTGCAAAGGAGAATATTATGGAAAGGAAAGAACTAGGAGTGGTTAACTCCAACACCGTTCAGTATACCGTGAACGGACGGATGGTGGAACTCGAGACCTGCCTCAGTCAGGTACTCCTCACGGGTTAAGTCATAGGCGGTGTAACCACCTTCCCGCTCCGAGTTATCCTTCTTGAAGAAGGTATCATCAATGTACCGATACTTCAGATGCTTCGGCTCGATAATCATCATCGAGTTACGGAGCGAACTCTCAAGGCTGAAGAGAGGATGAGTTTTGATATTGACCACGCCGAAAGGAGTGATCCACTCAGTTACGGAGATACCAAAGGCTTTCTCCTTCACCGAGATATTGTAGCTGCCGTTGGCCCAAACCAGCTTCTGAATGCCCAGCAAGGCACCGGAGCCACAGAAGGCCAGCTTTTCTTCCGATCCATATCGGAACAGCTGCTCCAGGTAGGAGTCGAGCCAGGCCTTGCCTCCGCTGATCCAGGTCTGACCGTGGTAGTCAGCATTCAGCGTATAATCATCCACGTTGGTGGGTGCATAGGTTTTGATCCAATTCCAAATACCCATAGTCGTACGCAGCGGCCGACCATTGGCACCAGTACCGGCATACTTCACACCGAAGATATAGGCGCGTTCTTGCTCAATCGAATGCAGCTGAAGAGCCTCTCTCTTCATCTCTTTGTACTGATCGCCCGTTCGAATCCTGGTCTTCCGAGCAGTACGAGTGATGTCCAGAGAGGTGCGGAAAATCTGGGTGTAGTTCTCATACTGAGTCGGATCATAGGAGATCGAGCTGGGAATGTCCGCACCTTCCTCGTATGCCGAACCAATAATAAGAATTCGGTCACAATTGCTCAGATTGCCGGTAGAAGAATTATCATCAGCTTCAAGCAATACCACGGTGAGATAGCTAGAAGCACCATTGTCAGTTCGAACCGAAACTCGAGCGACTACGTTCATGGTCGAATCACTGGCATCGCGCAGCAAGACCACATGGCCAGGTTTGAAATGCTCGATGGTGGCCAGTGCCATCTTCACATACAGAGTGTTGCCAGCAGCACCACTACTAGAATAAGGAGTACTGAGTCCGGAGTCAGTATAGACGCCGGTGACCGCACCGCTCTGCTCAGGCAGAGACTTGGAGAACCAATGGAATACCGGATCACTGGTTTCCTCGCTGCTCATCTTGCTCATGATAGCGGTGAGAGGTGCCATGCCGTTCGGCCAAAGATAGAGAATGGCTTCACGCCAACTCTCAGGTCTCCACGTATAACGTGGATTTGCCGAAGTTACGAAATCATCAGAATCACGCATTCCTAAAAAGCCCATCTTAATTTCCTCCTAGAAAGTTACATTATAGAATTTCAGCTACCTGCTTCTTCAGATCCGAAGCAAGTCCACTGGGGACAGAAACTCGTCCCGTATTACCTCCAGCGAATGACGGCTTGTCATTATCAGGTCCAGGTGTCGTTGTAGTTGCACCCCCTTTGTTTTTGTTATTATCACGTGGAGGGAGTCGATACAGTGCCCGAGCCTGCCGCTCAGTCTCCTGAAAGACCTTCCTCACATCCCAATCAGTATGTTCTGAAGCTACCCTTGTCGCGATAAAACTTACGATCTGTGGGCGATTCTCCTTCTCATCGATAACTGCCAATTCTGGGTTATCGTTGTAGAACTGTTGGATCAACAGTTGGTGGCCAATTCTCTGATTGACCAAGTTATTCACTGCAGCAGGAGTGAGACGCAAGGCTTCGCGCACAGCCTTTTCGTATACTCCTGAGAGAAATTTATTGAAGCCTTCGCGAGTGCGGAAGATTTCAGTAAGCTCCTCCTCCGACTTCACAAACTCTGAAACTACTTCTGGCTCGATAGCCTCAGGCAGCTCTTCTACCTTAGAAGTTGAGCTTGGAGCTTGTGCAGTCATTGTAGTAAGTAACTGTTGCAGAGCCTCAACCTGAGCCTTCAAGGCATCAATCTCAGTATTTCCAGCGGGAGGCTGGGCTACAACAGGCTCCGTTACAGGTTCTGTAACTACCGGCTCTTCCACTTTCTTCACCGGCTCAGTTACCACAGGTTCTGTAACTACTGGTTCAGTAACTACTGGTTCGGTAGTAGTCTGAGTTGCTGCAGGATCAGTCACTACTATTCCATCATTCGGCTTGTCTCCATCTCCGGGAGCCATTCCACTAAGCAAATCTACCACATCAGCCGCCAACAGATCAAGGTCTTTTCCTGGTTCGTTACTCATACTTAGTCCTCCTTTTCGTTTGTCTGATTAGACGTTTCTTTAGACGCATTCCTAATATCTTCAAGAATCTCTTCTGGCATATCAAGCATTTCCCTGATCTGGAAAGCAGCTCCTCTGGCAAACTCCGCCGAAGTCTTACTTCGCCCTCCAATACTGTAAGGTCCATCACTAACCTCCAGCATAGTACGAATGTCCATTAGGGCTTGCTTCATAGAATCCCTTATATACTGCCAGACCTTGTTGCTGAACAGGTCTTGGAAGTCATGTTCGCTGAGAAGCATATAGTCAGCGAGATCAACTTCTAAATCCTCATCTACCTTCAATTTTTGACTCAAGCTGCACCTCCGATAGGAATGATATTACCAGCCGCAGCCTGATCCTGAACCGCTTGGTCAGGCATCACCTGTGGCTGAACCTGCCCCTGTCGAATGAATTCATGAACGTTCTTCGCACCAAGCATTCTTGCTATATGCATGAAGATACGTGGGACATCGTAAGTTCCAATCAACTCTTGTTGAGCAGTAATCATTCCATACAACTGAACCCAATCTTTAGCTGTGGAGCTGTCAGGAATGGTTCCATCCTTCATCACCACATCGAAGCCAACCAACAGATCCATGGGATTTACTGGATAACGGTTAACTCCTGGAGGCAGGTTGAATTCTGTCCGCAGCCGAGCTTCCCACTCACCTACCACCTTAACATAGAGTTCCTCACTCATCAACTGCTGAGTGTGGCTAGCAAGCATATACCCCAGGTCTTGCATTCCCTGAAGGCTACATATCCTGCCATCTTTCATAAGACGGCTCAAGGCTCCCTGCCGCGTGTCAGAGGCCTCAGTAGCACTCACCCTCTCACCAGAACGTCTCTGGACACCCTGTAAGGCGTCCACCGTGCCTGTCATGCGATTAATGAAATCAATCAGGAGGGGAGCTTCTGACAGATGCTGCGCAGTTATGTCTGTTACCTTGAGCTGCTGAACAGCATTGTCTATACCTCTTCCCCATGCACTCCTACGTAGTCTTACTAGCCAGCCTCCATCGTTGTCCTTGAGATCCTTCATGTTAACCAGCTTTGGATCAACAATCAGGACGTCATTTATAGCCTTACGCACGTTCTTGATATGACTAGTATACAGAAAGTCTAGCACTTCTTGTAGTCCACTTACCACCTCAAGTTTGCTGACAGGCGCCGTACTATAACCGTCAGCACTAGGACTAATAACTCCCACAGGGAACATACAGTGATCCAAGTTCTCCGGGGCAGCTGCCAGTACCACACAATCTCCACCAATTTCAAAGTACCACTTTTCAGGATAAGGACTAGAGCCAAGACCCATATCCCTAGGGATAATGTTAATATACATATAAACCACGTCAGCTGGTACACTTGTAGTGGTATAGTCGATTCCGGTTGTAGTACCAAAGCGTGCCTCCCTTCCGCTCATATCCAGTCGCTCCACTAGACTGCTTCTAGCATCTACATGCTGGAGATATTGAGCATTGAAGTGAGTATCTGAGTTTTGCTCCTCACTGAGTAAAGTCATGACATTCGTTCTACGTACCCAACCTACAAAGGCTCCCGCCTGTGGATTATCAATAGGAGCACCAGGATCCGGAAGGTAACAATAGGGATCGATATTCATAAGCTCATTCCCCTCATAAAGTAGAGCAGGAACTCGCTTCTTCATATTTCCTACTTTCCTCCATCCCTGAAATAGCTGAGAGAAAAATCCTTGCTCTTCTTCTACTCTACGATAGCCCGTCTTGCGTATCCAACGAGGATGGCTAGCTCCAAAGCCATAAGTATAGGCATCCCTCGCTTGATAGTATAGAGATAAGCCCATCTTAGCCATTTGTGTCTGATAAGCGATTGCAAGTTCCATAAGTATAGAACCAACTTCATCCTCAGGCCCTCGCCCCTCATATCTAAAGATAGGGTTATCTAAGTAAGCAGTAACCCAGTAAGCAAGCAGAGTCTCGAGAGTTGCATAGGATTGAGGCACTATAACACGAACCGGCCTTCGGCTGTCATAGTCCTTTACCGCCTTCTCCCTATCATCCAGTGCTACATATGCAGTAAGATTCTTATCTATGGCCTTCCAAGTCTTATGCCTTGTGCTCATGTGGCTATAAGAATCAAGCACCCTCTGATTGACCATAGATATGATCCTGTTGTGAGTCTCACTTCCAGGCTTCAGGTTGATCCCCTTAGGGTACCTATAGCCATAATTGGCTTCGGAAAGATTCTTACTCTTAATCTGCAGTATGTTATTTGATCTACCTGTTGGATCGTATACGAGAGGCATCTATTTGCTCCCACTCATAAATGAATTTTTGATGACAGTTGACTATCCAGCTATTAGCCCATGAGATTCCAAAGCATGTAAGATAGAGATTACAGTACCTCTTATATTATTAACAATGTTAGCTAAAGCCTCTACATCTGTTACTTTAGCAGAATTAACCTGTAGTAATGCAGGTGACAGAGAGGTATCAGCTTGGGGAGGTCTAGGTATCTTCTCCTGCTGCTGACCAATTACTCTATTCGGTCCTACCCAATAACCAGCCTCAGACCACATACCTCCATAGATTACAGGAACTCTAGCTGGATCAGGGTTTGTACCTACGAACATTGCCCTCGCACCAATTTGGTAAACATCCATCCAGCTATTCTTATTCACATAAGGAATTCCACAGAACGTTCCACAAAGTGCAATCCATCTACCTCCATTTCCCTGTACCACATAAGGAGGAGTAACAGCAGAAGCAGATACATCCCAGAAGTATAAAGTGGCTTGATCTATAGCATTATTCGCTGTCTGATAGACAAGCAGTAAGGCTCCGGAATTTTCCATACTTAACGAAGCAAGCTCAGCTACTGGATTGGATATATTAGCTACTTGTATAGCTCTGAGGGCTCCTGCAATTACATTTCCAACTTGAGCCTTGGTTATTAAGTCATTATCTCCCGGATCATCCGTGCTAGTACTTTGTATCCTTCCATTGGTCTTGAAGGCACAGACATTGCTACCATCATCATGCTTGTCGCTATCATCATAGAGATATGGCCCTTGACTTCCCACATAGTATTGCTTCTCACTCATTAGCATCTCCTCCAACCATCAAGTGGCCTTTCGCTATACTTTTCAAGCTCTTCATAAACTTCTTCTTCCTCATAATCATCCATCTCATCCTCAGCTTCCATTCTTCGAAGCTCTTCTTCTTCTCCCTGATTAGGCTCGTCTGCTGCATAGAAGAAACGACCACCGACATCGAGCATAGGAACGATGTATGCGAACGCGTCCATAATATCAAATCGCTTACTTCTTGGGTAGCTAAGTAGTTGAGCTTCGAGTCCTGAGCAACAGCTCTTGTTGTGGTACACTTGACCTTGTCGGTAGAAGGGAACCAGAGCTGCAATTCTTTCCTCCTTTTTGCCTCGTGCATGGAGCTCTACAAGTTCAAAGTTAAGCTTCTTAGCTAACATAGCATTCTTCAAGGGATATGAGATGAACTCATTCAATGAGGTTACTTCGTAACCAAGCACCTGTGCGCCTAATGCTGTACCCATATTGAAGGCCCGCTCGTAAATCTGATCGGGTAACAACTTATCTGCCACACAGTCGCGGAAGTAAATACTACGTTTCATAGGATTTACACCCACTCCCACGATCGCGGTCTCGGCACTATCCGGATTTAAGGTCTTAGCAGGGTCACATAGCACCACACTTTCCACTTCCCGACTCCGCCTGATATCCCCTTCCTCGTAGTACTTGAAGTATTCCTTCCTAAACTTAGCACTTTCCGTCGAGATTGGAAGATTTCGGTACTCTCTATAGAGAGTATCCAGCTGATTGGACTTCCTGAAGCCCTCAATCAGGAGACGAATTGCACTGTCGTCCATGAACTCAGGCCAATTACTTCGATCATTATCGTCAAAGAGCTCCAACCTGATTGCATGCCAGTTAGGGTCTTCCAGCAAATTACTCAAAAGGCTATCTTCATGTAGTACCGTACCTACTACTATGCCTCTCCACTTACTATGTGCTCTCTGAACTGCATTCAGTACATCTGCGAAGAACCAATCTTTCATCTTCTTACGTTGTTCCTCACTTCGTACACTCTCAGCATCCTCTAAGTCGTCACACATAAGCAAGTCTGGACGCTCATTGCCATGTAGCATACCACGAATTTGCTGTCCCGCACCCCGTGGGATAACCCTTATACCGCCTCGTGTAGTCCACATCTCCTTACTCCAGTTGCTACTCTTCTGGGGCCCGAAGATGGCATTAATCATACTGTTACCCACAAGCTCATTCTTCAAGTTTTCCGAATGCATCTCGGCTTGCGTATTCGTACAGGAGATAGGAAAGATAAACTTCGAATCTCCAAACAGTATTCTTTTGGAGGCAAAGCCCAGCTGTAGACAGCTCGTCTTACCAAATCCCCGGTTGGCGGCTATAACGAGTTTTTGGATTCTGTCATCCTCCAACGCTTCGAATACTTTCTTATGCATCCACGAGAAAGGGATGTTAAAGCGTTCGGGGAAGAGGAATCGGCAATGGAACTCCATGCTACCATAGCACTGTTCCATATACTGACTCAGCTGAGCTTTGCTAACTCCATCTATCATCTAGACACTTGCCTCCGCTCTACACCGTTCCATTTCTCTTCGCGATCCAACAGGGCATCTGCTCCTTCGTCAGGCTGAATCGCTTCGAGACAATGATCTTTGTCAATCTTATCAAGTCCCCAAATGAGGAACCTAGACAAGACTCGCCACGTAGGAAGCTTACCATTGTATTTCTTTTGCAGCTTACCTAAGCGAGAACTCACAAACTCTTGAGCATCCCCTCCTGCGAGAGCGTTACACAAGCAGTCTATAGCCATTGCGTTGTTGAGGATATACTTGAAAGCAACCCTCTTGACAGTTTTCAGGTTCATAAAAATCACCTCGTCAACTTTAAAGAAGAGCAAACCACCTACCAAATTGGCCACTATGGTAGCCTCTAGCACATTACATCCAAAGTTGAGCATCTCTGCCACACAGAAGCATAGAACGGGAGTGCTAAGTTGCCACCTAAGCAGGTAGGAAATCAGTCTCACTTCATTTCCTCCCGCAACTCTTTCATACGGATGCCCAGTTGTTCGATCTCCTTCAATGCCACAGCTACGTTGGTAGTCATATTGGTAATAGTTTCCGTATGCTTCTTAAAAAGCTCATCTCCCTCTTCCAGCCTGGCAAGTAAATTTTCGATGACAGTTCCCAGCTTTGTAACTTTTTCCACCACCCCTAAATGGTCCGGGCAGGTGATCTGTTCCACCTTGGCATTCTTCTTATCAGCCCAAACGAAGTAGCCAATAATAATCGCAGTGGTTAGATACGGTCCAAAGGTCTGATTTAGGGCTTTGATCAGGCCTATTACAGCATTCCAGTCAACTATCCCTATAGTTGTCGGATCAGCAGGTGGCATTTCCCTCCTCCGTTCGATTAACCTACATTTCTCACAAAGAGCCTGAATATGCCCCAATAGAGTCCTTCGGGCACATTACTATTATAGACAAAACATTTGACTGTGTAAGTGCCGACTGTGAGAGAAGAGGCCCCTAACTTCAGGATCAAATACCCATCAGCTCCCCTACTTGCCCAATCAAAGTAGGAAGGCGATGTATCAGAATCCAACGTCGTAACCGCCCCACTATCCTCATTCTCGCATTTCAATACGACGCGGGTTGTACTCTGGATCGCTTCAGGCTGACCGTCAGCTATCATGAGTAAATCTATGCTATTTCCCCTAGTCAGAAACACAGTCTCTTCAATCACTTTAGGTCTCCTTATGTAGGATCGCCCACTTCACAGTCAAAAGTCTGGATTGTTACCTTTCCACCTGAGCTCACGGCTTGAGACACACAGGTAGTCACCAGCAAAAGTTTCGTATTGCTGACGTCCACTATAGCAATATGAGTAGCTGTACCAGCCACATCTACATCAATGTTTGCCTGTTCGGCCACAGCCAGCTTACGCCCACTCACATCCCCATCTCCGATTGTGTAGTCACCATTCCCGGCACCCTTCGTTAGCGTAACGTCTGCTAACTCATAGGTCGTGACGGCTTGGGTGTAAGTCGTAGGCTCCGCGGAGCACACACACAGCTTGTCGCCATTGTTAGCGATGTAGTTTAGCATCGCATCAAAAGTATCATTGTGTAAACTCTTACCCATCTGAGTTACCTCCTTATCCTAGTTCGATGGAGTATTTCTTCGTACCACTCTTAATTGCCGTATCAGCTTCCCTCCCGAAGGACGGAAAATCGACTTCATCCAAGTAAATATAACACCTTAAATCTTCAGGATAGATTCCCCAAAATGCACTAGCTCTCGGAACTTCGATTACTATACCACATCCCAGATCATTCACCACCAGCGAGGGGATAAAGTTAACGATTACCTGGTCAAGCCTAGTCGCAACATCCAAACTTCTACTAATAATTAAATCAATAGGGATGGGAGTTGCCCTTTCGATCGCCACAGCACAAGCCAAATCGGCAGGATCGATAGCATTCAGACCTACATCTATGGCCTCGTCCAGTCCAACTGCCAGTAGCATTCCACCGTTGCGAGGCGTGAGTATCCATATTAACCCGGAGAGGGTTTGCTGATCGAGCAAGACCGCATTGGTTAGGTCAGCAGATTGTAGAAGCCAGAGCAAATCTGTGAAGCTTACCTCATCTATCCCCAGACTGCAAGCTAAGTCCTCAGGTTCCACACTATCGGAGTAGATAACTGTGATTTCATCTAGGTTAACTACACAGATAGCATCTCTTACTATAATCTGCCGAATCTCGATGATGCTAGCTGTATCTAACAGGAGACGTACTCGCATATTATCTACAGCCAGTACATTCTCCAGCCACTCAGCTCCAGAATCGTCACTCCATTCACCTGAAGTCCACTCAGTTGCCACAGCTTACCTCAAAGTTCTGATATAGTGAGGGTAGTAGCTACATCAGACAGATAGTTATCAGTCTTCACCTCTAACTCACTCTTATGATGGTTGTAGTAAGTCCTGACAGCATCCTTTATTGCAGTCTCTTTACCTGCCTTTGCCTTCTCCATTTCGGCTAAAGGTACTGAGACTTCCCTTTCCAGCCCATTAGGAAACTGAACCAGCACATTAACGTATATATCTATTTTTCTAGATGAGACAACTTTTACATCCATTTACTGCCTCCATTACTTCTGGACTACAAGGTAAACCTTATAGTTATTAATTGCTGCTTCCTCAGAACAGGCCCTAATTGCCACCCTAGCATTTGCTGCTATCTTCTTCTTCTCTAGAGGGATGAAAATAGGAACGCTACCACCCCCGGTTATAGCTACTTCCAGAATTGCAGATTCAGCCCCAGCACCGCCTGTTGCCAACTCAAAACAAGCAGAATAGTTAACATCCATTGCGTATATTACTAGGTAACTTAGGTAGAAATTATTAGCTATGGCACTTGCAGCAATAAGTTGCACCCAAGCTCCACCATAGGTGAAAGCTACAGTGCCAGTGGATACTGTTGCTGGAGCAGCTGTGTCTGGATAAGACTGTATAGCCATACCTGATAGGTTAATCTCTTCCACCGCATCAATAGCTAGCTCTGAAGCACCAATGGCATTGGCAGCAATCTTGGCCGCAGTAATTGCGTCTCCTGCTATCGCACCCGCATCTATTGCCCCATCCGCAATCTCTGCTGCACCTATTGCGTCCGTAGCAAGCTCAGATGCACCTATTGCATTCGCTGCTAT
>Ga0116144_10003587_pt1 | contig 15326 bp, 12 predicted proteins | sample AD_UKC035_MetaG_FD_89746 | JGI IMG/M metagenome (GOLD analysis project Ga0116144, IMG submission 89746) | Active sludge microbial communities of municipal wastewater-treating anaerobic digesters from USA - AD_UKC035_MetaG | ecosystem: Engineered > Bioreactor > Anaerobic > Digestate | place: USA... | reverse complement strand
GGCAGCACTACCTCGTGCAGCCGCTCGACCTATCCATCGCTTTCCCGGGCGGGGTGCCCAGCAACGTGGTCATCACCAATGCCATCACCGATGAAGAGGTCCGCTAAGCCGCGCAAGGTGGGGCTGATCTCCTGGGCGATCGGCTTCCTCGTCGTGGGAGGTGGCCTGCTCGGCCTGTTCTCGCTGGGCCGCGCGGGCTGGTTGCGCCATCTACCGGGAGTGGAAGTGAAGGGGAAGGAATGGTCCTTCTATACGGGCCTCTTCGATCGGCATCCCGTGGCGACAACGGTCTCGGCGTTGCCCGAGCTGGACTTCGGATCGTCGATCGAAGCCCCGGAATGCGTGGAGTCCCGGCGCGGTGGTTCCTGGCATAGGCGCTGGTTCGAGGGTCCGGGCGTGTCCGATTCCGTGGATGTGCGGCACCTGCGCGATCAAGCCGGCTTCGTGGTGCGCTTCAGGAAGGGAACGAAAGCGGAAGGTCCGCGCCGCTTCCAGTTGACCCCCGCCACGCCCGCGGCCATCGGTGCAAGACGAGCGAACATCATTGCCAAGGAGCTGGGGCTGCTGACACCGGATCTGCGGCTGGTGCGGGTACGTTCCTGTGATGCGGACCTGGGCTATCACATCCAACACGAGCGGATCGATAACGACTTCCTCGACCGACAGCGCATGCGAGGCGTGACCCTGGTCCGGATGGGGCTCGATCCCTCGCGACCCGATCAGCAATTCCCGGTGATCCAAGCTGATAGTGCCGAGCAGGTGAAGCTGCGCGGTCTGATCATCCGGGCCTTGTCCGAAGTGGCTGAGGGCAGGACCGCCATGCTGGCCGGCATCATGGACACGGAGGCGGTCGCAGCGTGGGCTTTGATGGCGTGGATCGAGGAACGCGACCTCCGGAGCGGCCCGGCCGAATTCGTGTACGAGTGGTCCAGTGGACGTTTCCGACCGATCCATCAGGTCCCCTACGAAGAGGGTGGGGAAGTGGAAGGTGACGAAGTCTTGTACAACATGATCACACCTTTGCTTGAGTTGCCTGTTGTGCGCAAGCGTTTCACCGAGTTGCAGGCGATGATCGGAACGAACTGGTCGGCATGGCAGCAACGCGAGGCGGCGACCAACAACCTGTGGGCCACCTTGATCGGCAGCCCGGTAGATCCATCACCGTCGCTGGAGCGCGCTACGGATCCCCGGGCCCTCGACCACTTCAAATTGGCCATGCGCGCGGGTCCGGGCTTCGCCACCTTCATCCATGGCATGCCGCTGCCCCCGGCGGTCGTCACCAGCCAGGCTGATACCATCTGGTTGGCGCAGCTCGTGAAGCGGCATAAGCTCGTCCTGCAAGGTGACTCGATCATCTTCCCACGCGGCAAGTACGTGATCGATGAGGACATCGAGTTCCCGGCCGGCCGATCGGTGCTGCTTCAACAGGGAGCAAGGCTCTTCATGGCACCTGGACGCAGCATCCTGGTCAAGGGCGACCTTTACGTTCGCGGCACCCTGCGGAACCCGGTCTTCATTCGGGCCGCAGAGGATGGACGTCCGTTCGGTGCGGTCGCGGTACTTGGCGGAAGTGCGCAGCAATGTGCCATCCAGGGCCTGTACATCTCCGGTGGGTCGGGTGCCAAACTGGCCGGGGTCCAGTGCGAAGGGATGGTGACCATCCAAGGTGCGGCGCGGACGGAGATCGCGTCGAGCGTGTTCCAGGAGAACAGCGCCGAGGCTGCCTTGGTGGTGGACGGCGGAGAGCTGCAGATGAGCGAGGTGCGTTGGGAGGATGCGGCGAAGCGCTTCCTGCGCCTTGACCAGGTGCGTGCGGTGGTTCGCGACCCGGTCATGATCGGAACGCGCGGGAATGCCACCATCGGTCTGCAGGTGAGGAGCGGAACGGTCGCCGTCATGGGAGGCACCTTCACCGCGTTGCGGGGTGAGGCCATCCATGCAGAAGGAGCTGCCCAGATGCTGGTACGTAACGCAAGGCTCTCCCAGAACGCGATCGCGCTGCGGAGCGAGGGACGCGCAGAGGTCCATGTGGAAGGCAATACGATCGATGGCAATGAAGTGGCCTTCTCAGCAGAGGCCGGATCACAAGGCGATCGTTTCGTCCTTTACCCGAACCGTGCGCTCGACAACGGTACGGAGCGTGGATCCGAGGCGGGCATCGTTGAACGCAGCGCACTGGATGCGGCGACGGTCTCGCGTTTCGGTGTGCCACTGGTTGAGGAGGAGGCGCGGGCTTCAGGACGTTCCCGTAGGAATTGACCGGGTCGATCAGAAGATCGAGGCGCGATCGGTCGGTCGTTCATCCGAACGCCACTCGGATCCCTTCATGCGCAGTTCTTCCGGCGGCACCTTCTCCAATGGATAGAGGATCGCGTCCGGCCGGTCCAGGAAGGTGACGGTGTCCACCTTGCCCTCCTTCAACGCCACACGGATGCGGCTGCAATCCGCACGGTTCACGCCCATGATCTCCTCCTTGCCATCCTTTACTTCCTCCGCGAAGTACACGGTGCGCGCATTGCCTTCCACGAGCAGGGATCGCAGCCCATCATCACTGAAGAAGCCGGTCATATCCGTTCCCGTTACCTGGTCATAGTGGATGCTGTCCACCTCTGAAACCAGGAAGGCGTTCTTCTCCACATAGAGCTTGTCCGCCTTGCCATTCCGCAACGCGATCCGGATGTGATCGCCGGTGATCTGGTCGGAGCCGCTCCAGAGCACCGGGTCGTGGAAGAGACGGATGAGGCTGTCGCGCTCGCTGAAGATCAAGGTGTCGCAGGTGCCCTGCATGTCCGAGCGGAAGAAGCGCACCCGCCGGTGGGCCTGCACCCGCTTTCCGGCGCTATCCGGTGTTGTGAAGAGGGTGTCGCCGTGAAGGAACAAGGTGTCCTCGCCCATCCACAGCTCCAGCTCCGCATGTCCGGTGATCACCGCACGTTCGGTGATCTCGTTGTAGCGGCCATGATCCCCGCGCACCACCATGTCGCTGGCGGTATCGGTCACCACCACATGACCCCAGGCCAGGCCCTGGCCGCTCTTGCGGTCGTAGTGCAGGCTGTCCCCTTCCAGGGTGCGGCCCTCATCCTCGATCAGCGAACGACGGGTGAAGCGGGCACGTTCCTGCCGGGTATCGTACTGGCCACGTTGTGTGTGGATGGTGAGCTTCTCCTGGCTGATCACCGTGGGTCCGAAGAATTCGGCGATGCCGCTGGAGGTGACGTAGTGCATCGTGTCGCCGGTGATGGTGCGCTCGGGATGGGAGAGGATCACGTTCCGGCTGAAGATGAAACGCCGGGTGTTCGTGAGGTAGGTGCCCTGGTCGCTGGTGAGCACATCATTGCCTGTGCGGCTCACGATCCGCCCACCACTGGTGTATACCGCGCGGTGGTTGCGCAGGTCGTGGTCCAGGGAGGGTGTGGTGAGCTCCATGTCGCTGTTCCGCATCAACACATTACCCTCCAGCCTTGCCGTGCGGACATTGCCATTGTACAAGGCACGGTCAGCCTGCACATGCAGCGTATCACCCTGATCGATGGAGACATGTCCGAATGCCCGGACCTGCTGGTCCTGGTACAGGTACGCGCTGTCGCAGCGCATGATCGCGTTCTGGTGCTTGAAGCGGACATTGCCCTTGAGTCGTTGGGCTCCGGGTGCGATCCGGTCATCATACTCACCGCGGTCGGCGTTCAGCAGTTCGATCCGTCCGTGCTCGTTCCCGTCGGTCGATTGCCCGAGGGCCATGCCAGGGGCGGCAAGAAGCAGGGTCGAGAAGAAAAGGGAACGCGCCATATCGACCGGGGAGGACAAAGGGCGTACCATCCGTGGCGCCTCAGTTCATGGAAACGCCCGGCAGCTTGCGCATGTGCTTGTAATGCAGGCCGAGGGCCTCCAGCAGCAGACGCATGTGCCCTTCCGCTTCCGCCGTGCTCTCGCTCACCTCCTTCCCTTGGGCACGCAACAACATCACGCCATAGATCGCGGTGAAGCAGGTGGTGATGGGACCATCGGCCTGATCGTCGGCCTGGCTTTGCAGGGAGATGATGCCGGGTTTGGCAGCCTCATAGAGAGCCTCGTAATCACTGTCGTCCACTACCTCCACAAGGGTATGGTGAAGCACTTCCAGTTCATTGACCACCTCCTCCACCTCGCTCAGGTGACCATGCTGCTCCAGCCCCTCTTCCTTCATCTGAAGGATGATGTCCTGGTACCATTCCCGTACTTCCAACTTGGCCTCCTCATCAGCATCCATCGGGGCGATGAGCAGTTCCTCCACTTTCGCGATGTCCAGATCGTTGGCGCGCATGAGGTCCTCGATGTGCCACATGCTGATCACGTAGCTCGCGATGTTGTTCTGCTTCTTGTCGTCCAGCAACCCCATGGTCAATGGTCCCTGGTTTTCGCGGCCCGATAGCGCTCGTTCAATCCGCTGATCAGTTCGTCGGTGACGTCCAGGCCCGGATTACCCACCCAGATCTGGCCGCCGTTCTGAACGCTGAAGATGTAGTCGAAGCCAGCGCTCTTGTTGAAGGTGCCCAAATGGTCACGCAGCTCCTTGGTGATCTCCGTGAGCATCTCGGCTTCCATACGGGCCAGTTGTTCCTCGCTGCGCGCCTGCTGTCCCTGGATCCGGGCCATCAGTTCCTGGAGCTCCTGTTCATCCTTGGCCACCTCCGCCTGCGTGCTGTATGTGTGGTCCTTGCGCATCAATTCCTCGTAACGCGCCTGTGCCTTCGCCATCTCGCTCTTCAGGTTCCCCTCCAGGCGCTGACCTTCCGAGCGGAAGCGCTTGTCCTTCTCGGCGATCAGTTCGTATTTCTTCTGGACGCTGTCCATATAGAAGAAGGCGATCCGGGCATCCTGCAGTGCCATGGTGTCCCGCGTGATGGCCGCAGGACGCTCCGCGGGTACCTCGGTCTCCGCGAGGTCTTGCCGCGGCGCGGGAGCGGTGGAGCGTGTCAGGGACCAACCCAGGAGAACGGACAGGACCAGGTTCCAGAGGATCAGCAGGTAGGAGGTGTTCTTCGACATACGCGGTTATAGCGAACGCCCCTTCGGTGGAAGGGGCGTTCAAAGGTAACGGGCTCGCCCGGAACGTTCTGATGCGGCCTTGGTCCCACCGGACCGGTCAACACGCCCAGAGGGTGCCCGCACCAGCGAGGATCGCCAGCCAAACGAGCCCTTTCACGAGGAAGAACAGGAAGCCGGCCACTCCGAACCGCTTCAGCCAGTTCATTTTCTTCCCTTTGTCCCCCTTCATGATCGGGAGCCGGGAGCTCATGGGCGCCATGCGTTCTCCACCTCAGCGGCGAGGTTCCGCCATTCGGTCAGCTCCGGTATCCCCGGCTTGCGCGCACCGAAGACCTGCACGATCTGGTCACCGTTGGTATCGTAGCATTCCAGTGCGGTCACCATGCCATCAACGGTCGGTTTGCGCACGATCCAACTTTCCGTGATCGCCTCCTCGCGCACATGCAGGTTGAACTCAGGGTCGAGCACATTGAACCAGCCGCGGGCATCCACGACGTTCTTCACCGCACCGGTATGGATCTGTATCATGCCCGGGTTGCCCACGAAGACCATGATCGGAAGAGCGCGTTCTGCCGCACTGGAGAGCACCTGCCGCAATGCTTTGCCACCGACCCTCACGGCGTGACCGCCCTCCGGTGCAAGGCGCAGCGCCTGGGTGCGTGATACACGGAAGCGGCCGAGCAGCATGTGGAAGTCATGCGTGTCCTTGAGCCCCAGCCAGGCCTCGCGTAGCCCGCTCACATCGACGGCCGTATCGGGCATCTCCGGGGTGCGCGGCTTGCGCGCCGTAACCACCACCTTCTCGCTTTGCACCTCGTGGGTGAACGAAGCGACCAGGCCGTCGTATGCGTCGGCATGGCTCTTCTCGGTGAGATACACCTTGTGGATGGCCGATCCATCATGGGCGAAGAACTGAAGGCTGCGCCGAGGTCCCTTGGGACCATCCTCCGTCACAGCGAAGGCATGCGCCCATGAACCCCAGAAGATCCGCAGGTCGATGTCCCTGCCAACGAAGAGGCCGACAGGACCTTTATCCAGCGATGCATTGAGGTAGATGCCGTGACGCTCGTGCACGACGTCATCGTTGCGGGTCAGGGCCATCAATGGTCCCAGGCTTTCCAACTGACCGAGGATCGCGGCGAATTCGGGGCGCAAGCGGACCACGCTTTTCCCAACGCCCAACACGAGCAGTTCCAATTCCGTGACGCCCAGTGCCTGCGCGGCGTTCCGGATACGGAGAGTGGGTTGTTCCTGGAGGAGTTCGGCCCAACGGGCGCGCAGATCGGTGGCCGGTGTCGTCGTCGGCTCGGTGATGATGCTCATGGCCGCAAAGGGACATCACCCGGTCGCGGGATGGTATAACGCGATCGGGGGATTTCTCCGAGCGGGCTTACAGACTGAGCAGGTCCTTGAAACGTGCCGCCTGTCGGCGCGATACCTCCATGCTCTCCGGATCGCCGTTCTTGTCAAGGCTCTTCAACTTGACCATCAGGCCACCATTGAACCACGGTTCGATCTTGTCCACCCAGCGCAGGTTGATGATATGCTTGCGGCTAGCACGGAAGTACACGAGCGGGTCCAGCTTCTCCTCCAGCTTGTTCAACGAACGGAGCACGAGCGGCTTCTGGTCCTCGAAACGTACGCGCACGTAGTTCCCCTCGCTCTCGAAATAACGCACGTCCTTCAAGGTCACGAACCAGCATTTCTCCCCGTCCTTCAGGAAGATCTGATCCGTTTCATGCAGCACCTCGCGCTGGGGAAGGTCCGGGTCCCGCTTCGTCTGCAGCTTGCCCAGTGCCGCTGCGAGGCGCTCAGGATCGATGGGCTTCACGACGTAGTCCAAGGCGTTCACCTGGAAGGCGCGCAGGGCATGCTCGTCATAGGCCGTCACGAAGATCACCTGCGGCGCGGGGTCCAGGGCGGCGAGGAGTTCGAACCCATCCCGACCGGGCATGTTCACGTCCAGGAAGATGAGGTCAGGCCGTTTTTCGGCCACGAGCGCCTCCGCTTCATCGGCGTTCGCCGCCTCGCCGATCACCTCGATGGCATCGTGTTTCTCCAGCAGGCTGGCGAGTTCCTTGCGCGCCAGCCGTTCGTCATCTACGATCAGTGCTTTCATGTTACCTGCGTGCGATCAAGGTGTGTCAAGGTAGGGTGTTGGTGCCGGTCTCCGTACGCAATGGAACGTGGACCCGGCTTTCCACCGTGCCGTCCACGTTCACGATCTCGAAGCGCGCCAGCCCCCCATAGATCATGTTCAGTCGCCTGCGCGTGTTCAGAAGGCCGATCCCACTGCCGCGCACCTTGCCCGGGGTGAAGTGACCGGTGTTCCGGACCACGAGTTCGAGACCATCCGCGGAGCGTTGTGCCTTCACATGCAGATCGCCACCTTCCACCAAAGGCGCGATACCGTGGCGTACCGCGTTCTCCACGAGCGTTTGCAACAGCATGGGGGGGACCTGTTCCCGCACCAGGTCAACGGGCACATCGAAGGTGTAGCGAAGGCGTTCTTCGAAGCGCATGTGCTCCAGTTCAAGGTAGGCCTTCACGATATCGATCTCCTCTCCGAGCGGGACCACATCACGTTTCACCGTGGCCATCGCATTGCGAAGGATGGCGCTCAACTGCGTGATCGCACGTTTCGCCTTCTCCGGGTCCTCGTCCACCAGGGCCCGGATGCCGTTCAGCGCATTGAACATGAAGTGCGGGTTCATCTGCGCGCGCAGCGTGTTCAGCTGATTATCACGGTTGGCGGTCTCCAGCCGGAGGTTCCGGATCTCCTCGCGCCGGCTGCGGACGAAGTAGACATAGGCGAAGTAGCCCAGCGACCAGATGAAGAGCAGGACCGTCCAGTTGATCGTGTTCAGGAGGATCGCAAGCGGGTCCGGCACGAGCATGGGAGCGTAGCCGGGAAAGAAGATGTCGTGCACCACCGCCATCATCAGGAAGGCGGCCATGCTCAGCAGCAACGCCACAAGGGTGAGCCGTGGGAGGACGAAGCCGATGGCCTGCTCCAGCCAGCCGTTCGTGATGATCACATGTCTGAACCAATGGCTGACACCAAGACCGGTGAAGTAGAAGAGCACCAGGACCTTCAGCTGATCAACGGTCAGCGCACGGTCCTGATAGATGTACAAGCTGATCACGGTGACCAGCAGGGCCCACGCCAGCAACTGCGTGCCCCAGTAAATGGTGCGGGCACGCCAGGGGGATATCCTGCGGATGATGGGTGGCATGATCGGTGTGGTGCGAAATTACCGGTGCCTCCGCGTCAGGTGGTCCTGATCACACGAGCGGCTTGGACGAGGTGCCATCGGGGTGGCGGCGGTACCTTCGCGGTCCGCATGAATTTCCTCGCGCACCTGTTCTTATCCGGATCCGATACGGAGGTGATCGTGGGCAACTTCATGGGCGATGCGGTGAAGGGAAGGGACCTTTCCCGCTTCACGCCGGACATCGAACGGGGCCTTCGGTTGCATCGCTCCATCGACTCGTTCACCGATACGCACCCGATGGTCCTGCGCGGACGGGAACGGGTGCATGCGCATGCGGGTCGATACGCAGCCGTCGTGATGGACCTGTTCTACGATCATCTCCTTGCCGTGGGATGGGATGCGTTCCATCCGGAGCCATTGCAGGTGTTCACGAACAGGATGTACGCCTTGCTTGAGGCGAATGAGCACCGCATGCCTGACCGGACACGCAGGATGCTGCCCTACATGGTGGCTGGTGACTGGCTCACGAGCTATGCCACTTTGGAGGGTATTGGCCTCGCTTTGGAGGGCCTTTCGCGGCGCGTTCCCCATGGTCGACCCATGCGTGGCGCCGAGCGCGTTCTGGCCGAGCATCGCGACGCATACCTCCACGAGTTCCGCCATTTCCTGCCCCAGGTCGTGGAGCACACCGCCGGATACCGATGACCGTCAAGCAGCGCACCGGGCTCTGGATCCTGCTTGCAGCGGTGGTCGGTGCTTTCGTGGTTGGTTGGTTCATCCGGTCACGGCGAATGAGCGCCATGGACCATGTGCCCTGGGCCGCTCCGAAAGTGGAACGCGACCTGACGGAGATCCGGTCGGACACCCTGCGGATGCTCACGATCAGGGATCCGCTTATTTGGGAGGAGCGGCCCTCCGCTGTCACGGGCTTCGAGTTCGAGGTGGTGGAGCGCTTCGTACGGCAACTGGGTGTCCCGCTCAAAGTGCTGGAGATGACGGATCGCGACAGCATGTACCAATGGCTTCAGGACGGCCGTGGTGATCTGATCGCGGCGAGCTACGTACCCCTTCGACCGGAGAGGAAGTGGTTCGCGACATCCCTGCCTTTGTACACGGTCAACCCCATGATCGCAAGGATCCGATCAGGGGGAAAGGAAGGGCGGACCCCGGCGGAGGCCGATAGTGTGGTGGTGAGCGACTGGTCACCGTTCCGTAACGGACCGCACGGGAGAGGGCCGGTCAAGGGGACGGTCACGGCCCGGTGCACCCCGGACGAGGCACTGGTCGATGTATTGCTGGGTCGTTCAGCGGCCTGCGTGGTGACCGATGCGGTGGCCATGCACGAAGGTGTGCGGATGTCGGCGCTGGAGTTCATCCCGGTCAAGGGTGGTGACCGGGAGATCAGCTTCGCCATGCGCACGAACGCACCGGAGCTGAAGGCGACGCTGGATACATGGTTGGCAGCTCCGGAGGAGACCCGCTTCCGCAGTGCAATGCTGGATGGTTACCTCGGTCGCTTGCCCAAGCCCGGGCCCTTACGCCAGCGTACGATGCCTGTCGCGGCGGATAGCATCTCCCCGTATGATGCGGAGTTCAGGGCGCATGGCGCTACGGCGGGTTGGGAATGGGAGTTGCTGGCGGCCATGGCCTGGCGTGAATCGCGATTCGACAGCACCGCCATCTCCAGCAAGGGGGCGCTTGGCATCATGCAGTTCATGCCGACCACGGCCGTCCGGTACGGTCTCGACACCGCCATGTCGGTGGGTGACCATATCCGGGCCGCCGGCCGCTATATCGCTCGCCTGGATACGGTCTGGATGCGCGCCGTTCCCGACCGTAGCCAAAGGCTGCGATTCGTCCTGGCATCGTACAACGCCGGTGTGGGCCATATCATCGATGCCCAACGCCTGGCGGAACGGCTCGGCCTCGATCCCAAGCGCTGGGAGGACAACGTGGAACGTGCCGTATTGCTCCTGGCCAAACCGGCCTTCTACATGCGGCCGGAATTGAAGAACGGCTATTGCAAGGGGAGCCAGGTGTTCCATTATGTCCGTGATATCATCGGCCTTTACGAGCACCTTGTCCGATCAGGGAAGCCCGTTCGGAAGCGGGCCATGGGAGCCTCTCCGACGCGTGCGTCGGGCGTCATGTCCCGCGGTTGATGGTGAGGCACGGGCCTGAACCAGCCTCGGATGGGTCGCCCTGCTTCGTACTGCGCGATCGATGAGCGTTTACCTTCGGACCATGTTCCAGTTGCGACCCACGACCCTTCTGCTTCCGCTGTTCCTTGTCCTTGGCCTGCCCACTTTCGCACAGGAACCATTGCCGCATGCGATGGCACCTCACGAGCGGGCGTTGATCCCGGCCTATCGGGAAGGATTGCTTCAACATGATCGCGGCGGGGGCGCGCCACCGCCTTTCGCGGTGCGTACCATGGCCGAATGGGAGGAGGTGGAGAGCGTGGTCATCGCATGGCGGAGTTTCCCTGGCATTCTCAAGCAGATCGTTCGATACGCCTTGGATGAGTGCCGTGTGATCATCGCATGCGATGACCCGGCCGAGGTGGAAGCATACCTGGGGAACGCCGACTACGGTGGACCGATCACGGACCTTTCGGGTGTCACTTATCTGGTCGCGGATGTCAACAGCATCTGGTCGCGCGACTATTTCGCCGAGTCGATCTACGCGAACGAAGTGGACTCACTTCTACTGCTTGATTGGATCTACAACCGGCCGCGCCCGGATGACGACGTGCTGAGCGATGTGGTCGGAGCGGCCGAGGGAATCGCTGTGTACGGCACCACGCAGGTCCCCTTCGACCTGGTGCACACCGGTGGCAACTTCATGTCTGACGGCGCAGGCACGGCCTTCAGTTCAGCCTTGGTGTTGGACGAGAACGGACCCGGCGGTGAATTCAACTTCACGGTGCGCGATGAGGCCGGGGTGAACGCGGTGATGCAGCAGTTCATGGGCATCGATCATTACATCATCATGCCCACCCTGCCATTCGATGGCATCCACCACATCGACATGCACATGAAGCTGCTCGATGAGGAGACCCTGCTGGTGGGTGAATTCCCGGTCGGGGTGAGCGACGGTCCTCAGCTGGAAGAGAACATCGGCACGATCATGAGCGATGAACTCTCGGTCTTCGGTGATCCGTACCGCCTGGTGCGCATACCGATGCCCTCCAGCACCGGTGGGCAGTATCCCCCCAGTGCCAACTATCGCACCTTCGCCAACAACGTGTTCCTGAACAGGACCGTGCTCGTCCCGACGTACCGCACGGAGTATGACACCATCGGCCTCCGTATCCTGGGGGAACAACTGCCCGGTTACCGCATCGTGGGCATCGATTGCGACTCGGAACAGAACATCATCTCACAGAGCGGGGCCATCCATTGCATCACCAAGACGATCGGTGTGCGTGATCCGCTCCTCATTCGTCATCAACGGTTGGAGGACACCTACGACACCAGCGATCCCTACGAGGTCGAAGCATACCTCCGTCACCGGAGCGGGATCGATAACGCCTGGCTGTTCTGGTCGACGAGTGCCGGAGGTCCTTTCCAGTCCGTGCCGATGACGGATCAAGGGAACGACAATTGGATGGCGGTGATACCTGCTCAATCGGCGGGCACGGAGGTGTTCTACTATGTGCAGGCGACATCCAACAGCGGCAAGCAGCAGGTACGTCCGATGGTCGCTCCGGAGGGTTGGTGGCACTTCCGCGTACTGGGCACTCCCACGGGGATCGACCGGGAAGCATCCGAGGTGATCACCGATGTGTTCCCGAACCCGGCCGCATCCATCACCTGCATCCAGGTGGATCCATCGCTCATTCCGTCCGCCCAGGTGGAACTGTTGGATGCCCTCGGTAGAAGGGCCATGCTGGTGTCCCAGGGGCGCGTTCCTGCGGATGGCCGCTATTTCGTTGACCTCACCGGCCTGCCTGCAGGAAGCTACCAGGTGGTGGTCACTTCACCGAATGGCCGTTCCGTTGCGCGCTTGCTGCGCCTGTAGGACCTCCGACGTTATAGCTTGATGAAGCGGCCGAGCGGCATCGGGTCCGCTCCCAGGGCCCGTATGATGTACGTGCCCGCATCAAGGTCGACAACGTCGAATACGATCGTTCGTTGGCCGTTCACGGCAAGGTCACGGATCACACGGCCTTGCAGGTCCAGGAGTTGGATCATCGAAGCATCTTCCGGAACGCCCGACACCTGCACCTTGTCCAAGGCGGGGTTGGGCCAGAGGAGCGCTGCGCTGGATGCACCGGCGCGCTCCACGCCGGAGGGAAGGTCGGATTCGATGCAGATGGCGAAGTTGCCGGCATCGGGTCCTCCGCCGTTCCACACACGCAGCAGCAGGTCCATCCCAGGCTCCAGCCCATTGATCGACCACGGCCCGTTCAGCCCCGTTTCGCAGGCGATGTAGTCGAGTGTTCCACAGTCCTCATACACAGCGGCGTTCAAGGGTCCCGACCCCAGCGCCGCGATGAAGACGGTGATGCTCTCCTGCGTGCCGGTATTGAAGGAGTACCAGAGGTCCACGATCGGGTCGTATGGATCACACGGAGGATTCGGCATTGCGGACGCGAAGGCGCATTCGTTGCTACCAACGGTCGGGATGCATCCGTCCATGATCTCCAACGGGAGTGCTTCCGCATTGGTGCAAGCATCGTTCGCAGCGATCGGCGAACAGGTGGGCGTGCAGGTGGCGGTGAGCGTGAAGGTGCCGGTAGCGTCCTCATAGGCGTGGACGAGCACGAGGTATGGTACGCCTGCCTCCGATGGGAAGAAGAGCTCCGTACTGTTGCCGCCGCATCCCGGTGCGTCATCCACTCCGGCTACGCAGGTCAGTTCATCGCAGCTTCCTGTGTACACGCTGATCTTCGTGTCGAAGTCGGCCGAATCGCAGGTGCTCAATGTGATCGTCTCACCCGTGCCGGTGATCGTATACCATAGTCCCGGCGCGGTCACGTTCGCTGCGCCGCATGTCGGCAAGGGCAGGTGGAAGCTCTCCGCGGTATTGCCTTCCAGGCTTTCGCCACAGGTCAGGGGTAGGGCACCCGAACAGATCGCGTTGGCCGCCGGTTCCTGCTCCAGGGTGATGAAGGTGTAGGGCCCGATCCGTTGGCTGACCTCCCCCGGGCCACAGAACTCCTGCACATAGAAGGCGTATTCCGTGCCACTTTCCAATCCGGGTATGACCGCCGAGGCGTTCGTTCCGTTGACGACGCCCGTGCTCTCCACACCAGTGCCCGGCTGGAAACCGAGTGGTCCGTGTTCGATCACATAGGTGGCACCCGGATTGAAGCTGCTCCAGAAGACGAAGGCGGCGGTATCGCTCGCGGTGGCCGACACTTCACTGGGAGTGCCGCACGCCTGACAAGCCAGTTCAAGTTGGAAGGTCCCGGTCGCGCCGTCGTAACCCTGCACCAGGATGAGATAGGTCGTTCCTTCCGCAGCCAGGAAGTTGGCCGTGGAGCAAAGGCCGACCTCCGGCGTGTCGTCATTCCCGGTCACACATTCCAACGCTCCACAGGTTCCCGTGTAAACGTTCAGGCGCGTGTCGAAGTCCGAACTTTCACAGGTGCTGATCACGACCGGATCACCTGTGCCGGTGAACGAATACCACACGCCGGGCGCCTGGATCCCGGTCTCGCAGAAGAAAGGGATCGCATCCGGTGTCGCCTGCATCGTGCTGCCCGGAAGGCTCTGATTGCACCCGATCGGTGTCGCTCCCTGGCAATAGTCGTAGCCCACCGGACCACAGGTAGCGGACAGTTCGAAGTCACCCGTGAAGCCGTTGTAGCCTTGCACCAGGACCAGGTAGGTCGTGCCCGGTTCGGATGGGAAGGAAGCCGTGGAGCCTACATCGCAATCGCCGCCATCATCGTTCCCCGTCACGCACACCAGGTCCTCGCAATTTCCCGTGTACACGTTGATCTTGGTGTCGTACGCAAGGTCCTGGCACGTCGAAAGGGTGATGGCGTCGCCGGTGCCCACGATGCTGTACCAGACCCCCGCGGAGGACACCGAGGTACCGCAGGTGAAGGCTCCCGGGTCGAGCGTGGCTTCGGTCGTTGATCCCGTGGCGCTGGTCCCGCAGGTGATCGTGATGGCGTCGATGCACGCATCGTTCGGAACCTGTCCGTGAACGATACCCGTGGTCAAGGAACCGAGGAGGAATAGGATCGGAGTTGTTCTGCGCATGGCGTCATCGATGGGGACGCGCAAAGTAAGCCGCACCTCCGGACATGGGTCTATCGCCGGTCAGGACGGATGCGCTCGGGGTCCTCGTGGAAATAGTAGCGGAGGTCCGCAGTGAGGTAACCGCCGTTGAGCGCACCACGCATGGGATAGGGGAGGAAGTTCTGCCGAACGTCCCAATAGGTGAGATCCCCGATGGCCATATCGCCGAAAGGGCGGTGGAAGGTGGCCCCCAGGTAGAAGATGCCGCTCTTCTCCGTCCGGTATTCCCAGCCCAGGTTCCCGATGATCCCCGGTTGCACCCAGTTGTTCCGGTAGAGGTAGATGAAGCCTTCGTCCAGTTCAGCCTGCACATCGCTGGGATAGAGGTCGGCACTGAAGCCCAGTGCGGCGTTCATATAGGTGCGCTCACCGGTCCGGATGTACGCGAGCACCGTGATAGGGATCTCGTATCCCACGTAGCGCACGTTCCCGGACCCGTTGTACCCGCTGGTATCGTTGGAGAGACCGAACGTGTAGCGTCGTTGGATCTGGCCGATCCCCGTCTCGATGCTGATGATCCGCGTGAGCCCCACCCGCACGCTCATGCCATAGGCGATACCGCCCTCCAGTTCGATCCTGCCTCGCAGATCAGGACGTTGCAGCTCGGTCAAAGGGTCGAAGTAGGGCATGGCGAAGACGGGCTTCACCTGGAGGCCGAAGGTGGTCACCCCTTGTTGAGCCCAAGCGCTCGACAGCACCCAGCTCATGACCGGGGCCATCAGGGCGTGTCGCCAGATCAAGGTCCTGGCCATCCGGTCAAAGATCGGCAAGGCGGGTGGCCAAAGGTGCTGTTGACCAACGAAATCCAGCGCTGTGTTCAGGCATGGTG
>Ga0116144_10003586_pt1 | contig 15327 bp, 15 predicted proteins | sample AD_UKC035_MetaG_FD_89746 | JGI IMG/M metagenome (GOLD analysis project Ga0116144, IMG submission 89746) | Active sludge microbial communities of municipal wastewater-treating anaerobic digesters from USA - AD_UKC035_MetaG | ecosystem: Engineered > Bioreactor > Anaerobic > Digestate | place: USA... | reverse complement strand
TCATCAGCTCGATCAGGGTCATGCCGCGTTGTTGCGCTCGCATGGTTCGCCTCCGTGAAACGTCAGTTGGCATCGTCGCGCTGCCAGAAGGTGCGGATGGTGCCGCCAGCGCTGACGCACTTCTTCAGCACCTCGACACCCGCGACGCACACGGTCGGCGGCTCGGTCGGCGCGGTGTTCTCGCCGTCCACGCCGTTGCGGATCAGCGCGACGCTGATCTCGCCGACGATACCGCTCTGGCTGAGGTCGACCGACAGGTCGTCGTTGTCGAGTACGCCGTCGTCGTTGAAGTCGAGCGCCGGCTTGCCCGTGTCGACGGTCACCGCATACGCGCGGTTGATGTTGGCCGGGTAGCAGGGATCGGCCGCCCCGCCGGACAGCGGCTGGAAGGTCGTGAAGAGGATCACGTTGTTCACTGTGGTCGCTTCCGCCAGTACCTTTTCGCCGTCACGGCCTGTCTGGTCGGGCAGCACCAGCTTCCAGCCGGCATCGCTTGTGGTCACGGTCGACCCCGCGGGATCGGCCGTGATGTCCACCAGGTCGCCGTCGACGATAGGCGTGATGGCATTGTAGGCCGTCTGCGTCAGGCGTGCGTACGGCTGTTTGTCGCGGAATGCATAGAAACGATCCTGGGTGACGGTATCGAGCGGGTGCCCGCGGTAGCCGGAGCCGATCGCGATGTTGTAGTACGGGTCCTCTGCGCGGCGCTGCACCAGCGACACGTCGGGGGCGTTATAGAAGCGGCGGTTCTCGCTGTCGTCGAGGTCGCCGTTGTCGCCCACGCCGAGCTGCGCGATCACGCCGCCGGTCACCAGCGAGGCCGCGGGCTCGCCGTTGTGGATATCGAAGCGCCACACACGGCCGCCCATGTCGGCCGCGTACATGCGGTCCGCGAAGCGGTCGCCGTCGGTATCGATCACCGTGACACGGGCCGGAATCGAGTTCGTCATCTTGGTCAGCGCGAGGTTCGGCGTGCCGGTGCCCGCGCCGCCCGCGAACCACAGCAGCTTGCCGCTCTCGGCATCGACCATATAGACGCGATTGCCGACGGTATCGATGCTGTAGGGCTGGTTCTCCTGGGTTGCGGCCTGGTAGCCGCCGCCGAAGATCAGCACGAAGCGCTCATCGCTGTCGTTGCTGGCACCCGAGGCGCCGACCGTGACGCGCGTGATCACCGGCGTCGACCAGGTCTGGCCGACACCTGGCAGGTCATCGCTGCCGATCGTCCAGATGAGCTCCGGGTCACTGCGGTCCGTGACGTCGAGCGCGTAGTAGTTGGTGCCACCGGCGCGCATGCCGAAGAACAGCCACACCTTGTCACCCTCGGTGGGGTCGACGATGCCGTCCTGGTTCTTGTCGAACTTCAGCACCTGGATGTCGCCGTCGAGGCCGTAGCTGCGGGTCGTGGTCGGCACGTTCAGGTACAGGTCGGTGAGCCGGCCGAGCAGTTCGGGCGGAATGAAGGCCCACAGCTCCTCGCCGGTCTTGCCGCTGATCGCGTGCAGGAAGCCGTCGTTGGTCGGAAAATAGAGCACCGTGTCGAACTCGTCGGGTGTCGAGGTCGTGCCGCCATAGCCGACGACGCCGGGGCGGCCGTGCAGCGGGTCGCCCATGAAGCGCAAGGCATCGGTCGTGCTGCCGTCACCGTTGTTGTCGTACACGTCGAACCCGCGCGCCCAGTTGATGGCGTTCTCGCAGCCGGTGCCGCAGGTCGCAGTGTCGGTGCCGGCACCGACCAGCGCGTCGGTCAGGTTGGTGGTGTTGAACGCATTGCCGGCCACCGCCAGCCGGTCGGAGCTCGCGCCCGGCAGATGCGTGTAGAGCTTGCGCGAAGCGGGATCGGGCAGCTGGCTCGCGGCGCCGCCCTGGGTCACGTCATTGCCGTCGGCCGTCGGCGACCAGATGCTCTTCGTGCCGCTGGCGAAGAAGCCGCTCGCATCGACGGCCGCCGCGTCGTTCGAGTCGCGGATCGTCGTGCCGTCGAGCTTGTATTTCTTCAGGTTGCCCGGCCAGTGCGTGCCGGCGGCCACCTTAAACAGCGAGAAGTACAGGTCGCTGCTCGTCTGCGCGCGGTTGAAGGTGTTGACCGAGATCGACGGGGTGATGAAGGTCGAGCTCTGCTCCTGAATGCCGCTGAAGATGCGCTGCAGCGCCTCGGTCAGTGTCGGCACGTCCTCGGCGGTGTAGGCGTGTTCGGTGCCGCCGGCCTCGGCGATCGTGTTGAGGTAGCCGAGCGTATCGCCCTGGGCCGTCACGATGTCCTTGCCGAAACCGATCATGTAGGTGGAGGCGCTCTGCGTGCCTGCCAGGCTGTCCGACAGGTCGGTGGTGTTGAGCCACTGCGCCAGATCGTCCATGCAGATGCCGCTGCCGGCCACCCAACCGCCGTCGTGGTTCGGCTCGATCGGATCCGCGGCGCACTTCGCGCCGATCATCGAGGCGATGCTGTCGTTCGCGTCGGTGTCGACGGTCGGGGCACCGTCGGTCAGGTAGACGATGTAGTTCTTCTGGCATTGGTACTGGATGGGCGACCGGTAGGTCTTGCCGCCGGGCGCGGTGCGCGACGCATCGACGCTGCGGCCAGGCCGGTTCTCGTCGCCATAGGTCAGCGCGCCGCCACGCAGGTAGTTGGCCGCCTCGAACAGGGTTTCGGACAGCGGTGTGCCGCCGTCGCCCGAGGTGTCGTTGAAGTTCTTCAGCGTGGAGATGAACTGGTCGCGGTTCGTGGCGATGTCGTCGATCGCCTCGAGTACATAGCCGCCCTGCGCATTGGTGTTGTAGCGCATCAGGCCCAGATTCACGTCCTGCAGCGAGGACGCCAGGCTGATCGCGACGTCGCGTACCACCGCGAGGCGCGTCTTCTCTTCCGGATTGCCTTCACCGTTGTAGTAGTTCAGGTAATTCGCCGTGTAGAAGCGATAGCCGTTGCTGCTGCCGAGGTTGTTCCAGTTCAGGCTCGAGGAACTGCCCCAGGGGTGGCCGGAGCTGGTGTTGCGCACGTACCTGCGCGTCGTCGTATTGGTGGTGTTGTGGCCGTGCACGTTGTTGTCGGCGCCGCACTCGACGTAGCCGGTTTCACCGCTCCTGATGCTGCGCCACTTGTTGCTGCGAAACTGCGCCGCGCGCGCGCGGGGGTTGCCGAAGGCAGGCCAGGTGCCGCTGCCGCCGACGTTCTCCAGCGCCGTCTGCGCGGCGTCGCAGTGCAGCGAGGTACGCGGGAACCAGTTGTCGGTGCCGCAGCTGGGCGGTGTGTTGCCGGTGCTGTAGTAGATCCGGTCAGCGCTGCAGCCGAGGCTGTCATAGGTCTTGCCCGGATCGTAGATCGGCACCGTCGAGACGACCTCGCGGTCCATGCTGCCCGACGTGTCGAGGATGAACAGCACGTTCGGCCGCGCGGAGGTGGACTCGGGCTGGCTCATGTAGATCTCCGTGTCGTCTGCCACGGCGGGCAGGCTCACGAAGATCGTGCACAGGGCGGCGCCCAGGGTGATGCGAATCGGCTTTTGGGGGAACGACATGGCTGGGTCCTCGGGATACGGCGCGGGGTTCACTGCACCGCGGAGATCTGTGTCACGACGCCCGTCTTGACGACGTAGGAGACGGTCAGGATGTTGCGGGGCGCAGCGGTGGCCGCGGCGCGCACTTCGGCGAGCGACGCGGGCCTGCCATCGACGAAATACCCGGTGGCGGTGTCCGTCGTGAACGACTGCAGCGGGCAGTCGTGGCAGGTCGCCATCACGAGCGTACCGTTCGGCCCGCTCGGCAGGGTGACCGAGCCCGCGAAGACCTCGACCGCCATCGTGACGGTTTCGAAGCGGACGGGACCGGGGCGCGATGCCGTCTGCGCAAATGCGGCGCCTGCCGCCAGGATGCCGAGCGCGACGGTGAGCAGTGGGCGCTGGATGTGGTGCTTCATGGTCTTGCCTGCAGAGGTGTTCAAGGGTTGATGCTGCCGAAGGAACCGGCGCCGCCGGCACTCTGGATCACGAACGCGCCCTGCACCTGCGCCGAATTCGCATTGCGTGCCGAGATGCCACGGCTCTCGATCTGGTAGTGGAAGCCGACGAACTTGCCGGCGCTGAAGCCCGGCAGGTTCAGGTCATCGCCCATGTAGGTGCTCGAGGTCGTGTACTCGTCGCCGCTCGATCCGGGCACCGCCACGTCGCTGACGACGACCGGGGTGCCGGTCTGCGGCACGGTGGCGAGCACGGTGATGGCCTGCTCGATGCCCGCTTCGGCGGCATGGAAGGCGTTCTGCCGGTACTGCTCGTTGCCGGCCATGATCAGCTCCGAGCTCGCGGTGTTCATGCCGGTGACGGCGAGCAGGGTCAGGATCAGCAGCAGGATCAGGCCGATGACGAGTGCGGCGCCCTGTTGCCGGTGTGCGATATGGTGGCTTGCGTGCATGGCGTGGCTCACAGGGCGCGCGAATTGCGCAGCTGGATGGTTCGCGAGATGAGCATGCGGCGCCAGCCGTCGTTCGGCGTGACGCTCTTGCCCGCGTAGTCGTAGGTGCGGCCGTCGACGAACCCGGCCTCGAACTGCGAGCTGCGCATCAGCAGCCAGACACGCACCGAGACCACCTGGAAACCGACCGGCAGCGCATCGGGGTCGACGTAGCGCGTGGCGATGCCGCGCGGCGCATCGGGAATACCGTTGCCGTCGACGTCGAGGCCGGGATCGATATTGCCGTCGTTGTCGTAGTCGCCCGTGTCGATGCCGAACTGCACCTGCAGGTCCTCGACGCCGGGCATGACCTGCTCGTCGATGAAGCCCGTGTCGGCCAGCGTCTTGACGCGCAGCGCGGGCAGGCCGACGCGGTCCGGCGCGGTGGAGTCCTGCGCGACGTAGTAGCTGCGCACGACCAGGTTGCGCACCTGTACCGTGTCGGGCTCGAGGGCGGGCGAAGTCGGCAGGGTGCCGTCCGAGATGATGTATTGATTGGTCGGGCTCAGGCGGGACACGAGCAGCTGCAGACGCCCGTCGGTGGCCGCGGCGAAGTCCTCGCGCGAGGCCCGGCGGATCGTCAGGGTGTCGGCGGTGGCGACGGCACCGCCGCCCTGCGCCGCGCAGCCGAGACCGTAGCTGTCGTCGCTGCCCTCGACCGTTGCGACGATGTTGATCGCGAAGTTGTTGCCGCAGTCGTGGAAGCCTCCCTGCAGACCCGCGACGGCAGTGTCCGCCGCCTGCATGCGCGAGGCCGTGACGACCGAGGCGGTCGAGCCAAGGGTGATGTACTTGAAATCGTCCGGCGAGTTCGTGAAGCCGTAGTAGCCGGCGAGCTGCACGTCGGGTTCGATCACCGACATCGCATAGCGCGCATCCTCCTGCAGGCGCGCGACGATGTCGTTCACGACGTAGGTGGTGCGGCTCTGCGAGTACACGTACACGGCGCCGACGATCAGCACCGAACCGATCGCGAGCGCGACCAGCAGTTCGATCAGGCTGAGACCCGTCTCGCGGCGTTTCATGGCTGCACCGGGATCAGGAAGGTGCTGGCCTGATAATTGAACTGCTCGGTCGTTTCCTGCCATTGCACGTTGATCTGGTACTGGTCGGGGCGGCCGGCCGCCGCGGCCGGAATGAAGGTCACCGTGGCGACGGGACGCGGCAGCGTGGTCTCCACCGCCTCGATCCAGCGGGCAAGGTCGTCCTCGGCGAGCGTCGCAGCCGTGCAGTTGGCGGTCACGACGCAGTCCTGGGCCTCGGGCGCGCCGCCGTAGGTGTCGGTGTCGTAGGCATCGCCCGCGCGACCGTTGGCGCGAATGCGATCGCCCATGTCGCTCACCAGGTTCACGGCCTGCGTGCGGATGAGCGCGGTGCGGCCGGTCTGCAGGCTGGTGACATACAGGCTCGCGATGCCGAGCAGCCCGACCGCGAGCACGACCAGCGCGACGAGGGATTCGACCATCGTGATGCCGCGCTGCCGGGAAAGGAAGTTGCGTGTCATCGCGGTCACCTCACGGGCAAGCCGGCCACGGGGCGGCTCCAAGTTCGACCATGTCGCGCGTGACGCGCGAGCGTCCGGTGGCGCTCACTTCGATGCCGCGCGCCGCTGACAGGCCGGTACCGGCCTGCTCGGCGGTGCCGCGGTCGTCGCAGAAGAGGATGTTGCCGGCCGTATCGATGCCGGCCAGCGTCTGGCGAAAGCCGTTCGCACCGAACGACACGCAGCTGCCCGTCGCGGTGACGGTGAGCGCGGCATCGACCGTATGGCCGACGCGAATGACGTCTTCGTCCGGGTCGGCGTCATTGCGCTCGCAGTTGTTGTCCGGATCGGCGAAGACGATCCAGCCCGTGTAATCGCCGTCCGAGCATGCGGCATCGTCGTCGCCGGGATTGGCGGATGCGCAGACCGCCACGGGCACCTGGCGCTTGATCGCCTCGTTGCGCGCGGTCTGCACGGCACCAAGCAGGTCGTTGCCGACGCCGGTGAGCCGGTTGTTGCGCCGGAACTCGTTGAAGTTCGGCGCGCCGATCGCGAGGATGACCGCGGCCAGCGCCAGCACGATCATCAGCTCCATCAGGGTAAAACCCGTGCTTCGCGTTTTCATGGGCCGGCAGTGTGCCGGCAACGCAAGGGGGCCGCCGAGCCTCCCGACTAGCGGCGCGCGCGCGGGGACGAAAGGCGCGGCGCCGTGAACTGCATCACACGGCGTCGCGACATAATTCAGCGCACGCGGAACGGGCGGTAGCCCGAGTCGGGAAATTCGAGGCGAAACGGCTTGCGACGACGCAGGCGCACCACCGGCGCAGTGCCCTGCACGATCCGCAGTGTCGGCCGCGCCGGTACGCTGATGGCCGGTACGGCGACTCGTTCGCCGCTGCTGTCAATCCGTCGCGCGAGATTGTCTTCGTTCATGTCCTGCTCCTCGTTGTGTCATGCACATTGTGGTGCGCGGATATGACACGCGTATTAAGGAGAGCTCGAAGACATGCGAAGGAAGTCACGGATCGCGACGGAAAAGCGCGGGATGTCGACGAGGAACGCATCGTGGCCCTCGATGGAGGGCATTTCGACGAGCTCGGTCGCGGCACCGCTGCGCTCGAGCGCCCTCGCGATCCGGCGCTGATCGCCGATCGGGAAGAGGATGTCGGTGGTGACGCCGATGACGAGCGCGCGCTGCACGCAGGCAGTCGGCAAGGTTTCGAGCTCGAAGCGGTCCATCGCGCGTGACAGGTACAGATAGCAGTTCGCATCGAAGGCAGCGACGAACTTCTCGGCCTGGGCCTCGAGGTAACTCTCCACCTGGAATTCGTGCGCGAAGCTGTTCGCCTCTTGCGGGGCACCGGGGATGCGTTCGCGCCCGAAGCGCTGGTCCCACTCACCGGCGGATCGGTAAGTGATGGTGCCGAGCTTGCGCGCCAGCCTGAGCCCGTTGCGCGGCGGGGCATCGGGCGCGTACTGGCCCGCCTGCCACGCGGGATCCGCGAGGATCGCCTCGCGTTGCAGGCTGCGCAGGGCAATGGCGAATGGCGAGGATGCGATGCTGCCGCTGATGCTCACGAGCTGGCGGGCGACGCCCGGGTGCTGGGCGGCGAAGGCGAGCACGACCATGCCGCCGAGCGACGGGCCGATGACCGTGTGCGCGCGCTCGATCCCGAGGCTGCGCAGCACTTCGTAGCCGCCGTTGGCGATGTCTTCGACCGCCAGTTCCGGGAAGTCGAGCCGATAGGTCTTGCCGGTGGCCGGGTTGGTCGATGCCGGGCCGGTGGAACCGAAGCAACTGCCGAGCGAATTCACCGCAATCACGAAATAGCGCTGCGTGTCGATCGCCAGTCCGGGGCCGAGGATCGGGTCCCACCAGCCCGGCGAGGGATCGGCAGCCGAGGCCGCGGCATGTGCCGACGGCGACAGCCCGGTGAACAGCAGGATGGCATTGTCCTTCGCCGGGCTCAGCGTGCCCCAGCTTTCCCAGGCGATGCGCGCGCCGCGCAACACCCCACCCCGGTGCATCGCGAACGGATCGGGCAGCGCCGCGTACTGGCGCGAGCTCATGGTTCCGGGTCGCTGCCCTCGGCGATGCCCTCATACAGGGGCGTCGACAGGTATCGCTCGGACGTGTCGGGCAGCATCGCGAGCAGCACGCTGCCGCGCGGCGCCTCGGCTGCGACCTTGATTGCCGCGGCGAAGGTGCCGCCGCTCGAGATGCCGCAGAAGATGCCTTCGTTCTTCGCGAGTGCGCGCGCGGCCTCGATCGCTTCCTGGTCGGTGACGGTGACGATGCGATCGGCGATCTTGCGGTTCAGTACGCCGGGAATGAAGTCCGGGGTCCAGCCCTGGATCTTGTGCGGCGTGAATTCGGCGCCCCCGAGCAGCGAGGCGGCCGCAGGCTCGCAGGCGATGACGCTGGTGCCGGGCCGCGCGAGCTTGATGACCTCGCCCGCGCCGGTGAGCGTGCCGCCGGTACCCCAGCCCGTGACGAAGAAGTCGAGCCTTCGGCCCGCGAAGTCGCTGACGATCTCGGCACCCGTGGTCTGGCGATGATAGGCGGGGTTTGCCTGGTTCTCGAACTGGTTGGCGAGAAACCAGCCATGCTTCTTCGCGAGCTCGGCGGCCTTGCGCACCATGCCCTGGCCACGCTCGGCGGCGGGGGTGAGGATGACCCTCGCCCCGAGCATGCGCATGATCTTGCGCCGCTCGACCGAGAAGGTCTCCGCCATGGTCGCGACGAACGGGTAGCCCTTCGCCGCGCAGACCATCGCGAGGGCGATGCCGGTATTGCCCGAAGTCGCCTCGACGACAGTCTGTCCCGGTTTCAATGCCCCGCGCCGCTCGGCGTCCTCGATGATCGCGATCGCGAGCCGATCCTTGACCGAAGAGGCGGGATTGAAGAACTCGCACTTCACGTACAAGGTCACGTGCTGGGGTGCGAGGCGGTTGATGCGAACGATGGGCGTGCGCCCGATCGTGCCGAGGATGCTGTCGTAAATCATGATGGCACTCTTGATTATGATGGTGGCTGTGTCGTCCCCTGAACGCCTCCAGAAACTGCTCGCGGCCGCAGGCCTCGGGTCGCGCCGCGCCATCGAGGACTGGCTCCGTGCCGGTCGCGTCGCCGTAAACGGTCGGATCGCGACGCTCGGTGACCGCGCGACCCGTAATGATGCCATCACCGTCGACGGGCGGCACGTGAATCTCGCCCCGCGGGAGGCCCGCCGCGAGGTGCTCATGTATCACAAGCCGCTCGGCGAGGTGACCACGCGGCGCGACCCGCAGGGGCGGCCCACCGTGTTCGAACGCCTGCCACGGCCCGCGGCGGGACGCTGGATCGTGGTCGGGCGGCTCGACGTCAATACCACCGGCCTGCTGCTGTTCACCACGGATGGAGAACTCGCACACCGCCTGATGCACCCTTCGAGCGAGGTGGAGCGCGAATACCTCGTGCGGGTCCATGGCGAGCCGGACGACGCGACGCTGCGGCGCCTGCAGGAGGGCGTGCGACTTGAGGACGGGTACGGCCGGTTCGACCGCGTCGAGCGCCAGGCCCGCACCAGCAGCCACGACTGGTTCCGCGTGGTGTTGCGCGAAGGCCGCAATCGGGAAGTGCGGCGTCTGTGGAGCGCGGTGGGTTTCGAGGTGAGCCGGCTGATGCGTGTGCGCTTCGGTCCTGTAAGCTTGCCGCAGGACCTGGGCCCCGGCAACGCGCGCCGGCTCGAACGCGACGAGGTCGATGCGCTGCTGGCGGCCTGTACCGCAAAGGGAGAACCATGATGAAGAGTGCGTGCCTCGCCGTACTGGCCGCCATGTGCATCGCCGTCACGGGCGAAGCCCGGGCGAATGTCATCGCCGCCGCCGCCGATGGCTTCACGATCGTCATCGAGGTGGATGTGGCGGTGACGCCGGATGTCGCCTACCTGAAGTTCGTCAACGGGCCCGCGCTGTGGTGGGACGACGCGCACACCTATAGTGGCAAGGCGGCGCACATGAGCCTCGATCCGCGCGCGGGCGGCTGCTTCTGCGAACAGATCGACGGCGGCGGCTCGATCAGCCACGGCACGGTGCTCTATGCCGACCCCGGCAATGCGCTGCGCCTCTCGGCGGCACTCGGCCCGCTGCAGGAAATGGCCGTGATCGGCACGCTGTCGGTGGCGTTCGCGCCGCGTACCGAGGGCACGCATGTCACACTGACTTACCGTGTATTCGGCGGGTTCATGACGGATGCCGTCGAGCTCTCGAAGCTCGTCGACACGGTGATGACCACGCAGCTGCAGCGCTACGCCGCGCACGCCGGCCGCGCCGGTTGACGGCCATGCCGACGCGTCGCGCCGCGCTGCTTGCGCTGGGCTCCGCCGTGGTGGTCGGCGCGGCGTCCGCCACCGTGCGCGCGCAGGCCCCCGCGGATTCCGCGCGCGCCACCTTCGACCTCGAACTCGAAAGCTGCGGCAAGGCACTGCGGCGCGTGGCGCGGCTGTTCAGCAGCGGCTTCGGCCGCGACGAGGCCGACCGGCTCGCGCGCGAGATCGACGCCTTGCCGTCCGAGCAGCGTGGCCAATGGACCTTCACGGTCGGCTTCGAAGGCGGCACCGCCACGCTCGCCGTCCAGGCGCTGGTCGACGATCTGTCGATGGTCGATCTCGACTTCACCACCTCGCCGGAGATCGCGACGCGCATTCGCAAGGCGATCGGCAACCTGGAACGCTGACGGGGGTCGGGTGGCATCCGGTGTCGTCAATCGGCCGACGGCTCGGCTTCGAATTGTGTTTTCTTCATCGGCCCCGGGTACAGTTTTTGACCATGGACACATTTCGCACTCGTGATGTAGTGATTCGCGCAGCTCGCGGCAACAAGCTCACCGCGCGCAGCTGGCTCACCGAGGCGCCGCTGCGCATGCTGATGAACAACCTTGATCCCGAGGTTGCCGAGCGCCCCGGAGACCTCGTGGTCTACGGTGGCATCGGGCGCGCGGCGCGCAACTGGCAGTGCTACGACCAGATCGTCGCGGCACTCACGCGCCTCGGTGACGAAGAAACGCTGCTGATCCAGTCCGGCAAGCCGGTCGGCATCTTTCGCACGCATGCCGATGCGCCGCGGGTGTTGCTCGCCAACTCGAACCTCGTCGCCCGCTGGTCCGACTGGGATCACTTCCGCGAACTCGACCGCAAGGGCCTGATGATGTACGGCCAGATGACGGCAGGCTCGTGGATCTACATCGGCAGCCAGGGCATCGTGCAGGGCACCTACGAGACCTTCGCCGAGATGGGGCGCCAGCATTACGGCGGCAACCTAGCGGGGCGCTGGATCCTGACCGCGGGTCTCGGCGGCATGGGCGGTGCGCAGCCGCTGGCCGCGACGATGGCGGGTGCATCGATGCTCGCGATCGAATGCCGGCCCGAGCGCATCGCCAAGCGGCTCGAGACGGGCTACCTCGACGAGCAGGCGCCGTCGCTCGAGGCGGCGCTCGCGCGCATCGACGCCGCATGTGCGCGGCGCGAGGCCGTGTCGGTCGGCTTGCTGGGCAACGCGGCGCAGGTCCTGCCCGAATTGCTCGCGCGTGGCGTGCGGCCGGATGCGGTGACCGACCAGACCTCGGCGCACGATCCGGTCAACGGTTACCTGCCGCCCGGCTGGACACTGGCGCAGTGGGACGAGCTGCGCGTGAGCGACCCGGCGCGGGTGGCCGCGGAGGCACGCAAGGGCATGGCGTGCCATGTCGAGGCCATGCTCGGATTCGCGAAGCTCGGCATCCCGGTCTTCGACTACGGCAACAACATCCGCCAGGTCGCCTTCGATGAAGGTGTGCGCGAGGCATTTTCCTTCCCGGGCTTCGTGCCGGCCTATGTTCGGCCGCTGTTCTGCCGCGGCATCGGTCCGTTCCGCTGGGTCGCGCTGTCGGGCGATCCGCAGGACATCCATCGCACCGATGAAAAGGTGAAGGCGCTGCTGCCCCATGACGCCGCGCTGCACCGCTGGCTCGACATGGCGCGCGAGCGCATCCAGTTCCAGGGTCTGCCCGCGCGCATCTGCTGGGTCGGGCTGGGCGAGCGGCATCGCCTGGGCCTCGCCTTCAACGAAATGGTCCGCAGCGGCGAAGTGTCGGCGCCGATCGTGATCGGCCGCGATCACCTCGATTCGGGATCGGTCGCGAGCCCGAACCGCGAGACCGAAGCGATGCTCGACGGTTCGGACGCGGTCGCCGACTGGCCCTTGCTGAATGCGCTGCTCAACACCGCGAGCGGCGCGACCTGGGTGTCGATCCACCATGGCGGTGGCGTCGGCATCGGCTATTCGCAGCACGCCGGAGTCGTGATCGTGTGCGACGGCACTGATGCGGCCGCGCGCCGCATCGAACGCGTGCTGTGGAACGACCCGGCGAGCGGCGTGATGCGCCATGCCGATGCCGGCTATGCCCTTGCGATCGATTGCGCGCGAGAGCAGGGGCTCGACCTGCCGTTCCTCGGCGGGCAATGACGATGCCGCCGCCCGCGGCACTGTGGCGCAACGCGAGGGTCGTGACCTGCACGTCCGTGGCCGACGCCGCGCATCCGCAGGCCGACGCGATCGTCACGGTGGGTGGGCGCATCGACTGGGTCGGCGCGGAGACAGCACTTGCCCCGGAGCGCCGCGCGAACTGTTCCGCCGTGCACGACCTCGGCGGGCGGCTGGTCACGCCCGGCCTGATCGACTGCCACACCCACCTCGTGTTCGCCGGGGATCGCGCGGCGGAGTTTGCCGAGCGCCAGCGCGGCGTGTCGTACGAGGAGATCGCGCGTCGCGGCGGCGGCATTCTCGCCACGGTACGCGCAACACGCGCGGCGGACGAGCAGGCGCTGTACGAGGCGGCGCTGCCGCGCTTCGAATCACTGCTGCGCGAGGGCGTCGTGGCGCTCGAGATCAAGTCCGGCTACGGCCTCACGCTCGAGGACGAAGCGCGCATGCTGCGCGTGGCGCGCACGCTCGGAGCGAGGCACGACGTCGTCGTTCGCACCAGCTATCTCGCCGCGCACGCGGTGCCGCCGGAGTTCGCGGGCCGCGCCGACGATTACCTGCACGCGCTTGCGAGCGAGTGGCTGCCGGAACTCGTGCGCCGCGGGCTCGTCGACGCGGTCGACGTCTACTGCGATCGGGGCGCGTTCAGCGCCGCGCAGTCACGCGCGCTGTTCGAGGTCGCGCGCGGACTGGGCCTGCCGGTGCGCATGCACGTGGGCCAGTTCGCCGATGTCGGCGGTGCGCAGGTGGCCGCGGAGTTCGCGGCCGTGTCCTGCGACCATCTCGAGGAAATCTCCGGGCCGGATGTGCAGCGCCTGGCGGCGGCGGGGACGGTGGCCGTGTTGCTCCCTGTGGCGTATTACACGCTGCGCCAGGTCCGCCCGCCGCCGGTCGAGTTGCTGCGTGCGGCGGGCGTGCCGCTCGCGGTCGCGACCGACTGCAATCCGGGCACCTCGCCCTGCGCCTCGCTGCTGCTCGCGATGAACATGGGGTGTCGCCTGTTCGGCCTGCATGCCGAGGAAGCGCTCGCGGGGGTGACCTGTCATGCGGCCCAGGCGCTGGGACTTGCGCCGGCGCAAGGCAGCCTCGCCGCCGGCGCCGGCGCGGATTTCGTCGTCTGGGACGCAGCGGGCACGCACGAGCTGAGTTACTGGACCGGGCTCAATCGCTGCCGCGCGGTGATTCGCCGCGGCGCACTCGCGCGGGGTGCACTGTGAAGGCCATGCTGACCGAAGACTGGCGGGGTCGGATCGACGCCGGCGATGGCGACAGCGGGCGCCGCTGGCACCAGGTCGTGCAGCCGCTCACGGCGGAATCGCCCCCTGGAACTGCCCTGCTTGGTTTCGCCTGCGACGAGGGGGTCAGCCGCAACCAGGGCCGCACCGGTGCCAGCGAGGGCCCGCGCGCGCTGCGCCGCGCGCTCGCGCCGCTCGCGTGGCATGGGGCCGCAGGAGGTGCGCTCTACGATGCCGGGGACATTGCCTGCGTGGATGGCGACCTCGAGGGTGCGCAGCGAGCGCTCGGGGGGCGTGTTGCGACGCTGCTGGCCACGGGGCATTTCCCGATGCTGCTCGGTGGGGGCCACGAGATCGCCTGGGGCTCGTTCCAGGGGGCCGCCGCCGCGCTCGAGGATAGCGGCCGATTGTCGCGCTACGGCATCATCAATTTCGATGCGCACTTCGACCTGAGGCAGGGGCCACCGAGCTCAGGTACGCCATTTTTTCAGATCTATCAATCTCTTAATTCGAAAGACCGTGCATTTCGATACCTCTGCCTCGGAATCTCGAGAGCATCGAATACGCCAGCATTGTTTCATATCGCGCAACAATGCGGTGCCCGCTGGCTGTCCGATGAAGCCCTCACCTGGGCCGGCTGGGAGCCGGCCCGTCGCGCGGTCGACGCCTTCATCGACGAACTCGACGCCCTGCAGCTGAGCGTGTGCCTGGACGCGTTTCCTGCGGCTGCGGCACCCGGGGTCAGCGCACCTGCCGGGCGCGGGCTCGCGCCGGACCTGGGCCTGGCGCTGCTCGCGCATGTGCTTGCGCGTGCCGGTCATGGCACGGCGAAGTCGAAAGTGGTACTCGCCGAAGTGGCGGAGCTCGCGCCGAGGCTCGACCCCGACGGACGCACGGCGCGTCTCGCGGCGCGCGTCGTGCATGACATCGTGACCCCCACGCCCCGCGCATCCGCCACGTCCCGCGCATCCACATAGCTAAGGTGTGCATTGCAGTGGGCGGTCCAAGCAAGACGCGCGCCAACTGCATTGACAGGTCGCCGGCTGGACACGAGAATACGCGGCTCGTTTTTGCGGAGGGGTACCCAAGCGGCCAACGGGAGCAGACTGTAAATCTGCCGGCTTACGCCTTCGTAGGTTCGAATCCTACCCCCTCCACCAGTTGAGCGGGACTGGCGTTGTGCGGGCGGAGTGGACATCAGCGCGGGTGTAGTTCAATGGTAGAACCTCAGCCTTCCAAGCTGATGACGTGGGTTCGATTCCCACTACCCGCTCCATCGGTCCAGTCAGCGCTCACGTAGCTCAGTTGGTAGAGCACGTCCTTGGTAAGGACGAGGTCACCGGTTCAATCCCGGTCGTGAGCTCCAGTCCGGTGTTTCGAGCGTAGTGCAGTCAGTCAGACAAGAGGAAGACGGTCGTGTCCAAAGAGAAATTCGAACGCAGCAAGCCGCACGTGAACGTGGGGACGATAGGCCACGTGGACCACGGCAAGACGACGCTGACGGCGGCGCTGACGAAGGTGATGGCGGAGACGCACGGCGGCTCGTTCACGGCGTACGACCAGATTGACAAGGCGCCGGAGGAGAAGGCGCGCGGGATCACGATTTCGACTTCGCACGTGGAGTACCAGTCGAAGGAGCGCCACTACGCGCACGTGGACTGC